>Ga0247727_10016671_pt1 | contig 11824 bp, 10 predicted proteins | sample WisWelCaveWW1625_FD_202498 | JGI IMG/M metagenome (GOLD analysis project Ga0247727, IMG submission 202498) | Biofilm microbial communities from Wishing Well Cave, Virginia, United States - WW16-25 | ecosystem: Environmental > Aquatic > Deep subsurface > Groundwater > Cave microbial mat | place...
CGCACAAAAAGTGACACCAACGCAACCGATTGATACGGCAATCGACTAAGCCAAACTGGATTTGCTCTGACAGACTCGGCGTCTCTACTCCAACCGCTGCGCGTCCCGCAGCATTAAATCACTGACATCCGACAGCACTTGCGACAACGGCACGCTGGCCGGGGCCATCAAATAGCGTTCTTCCCATTGCGGTTCAAACTGCTGCTTGAAATGGCGGACTTCTTCCGGTTTCTCGACGCTGCGGCTGTGCAGGAACAGGGTGCGGCCGACCCGGCTCCACAAGGCGGCGAGCGGATGGTCGGTCCAATCTTTCACCGGCACCAGGCCCAGACAAAAGCGGCGATAACCTTGCGTGCTGGCCCACTGCATCAACTCCACATACAGCCAGGTCACCCAGGCGGCGGGCAGCTCGCTCCGGTGGCGCAGCAAGTCGATCGCTATCTCATTTTTCTTGCCGCTGCACAGTAACGACGCGAACGCCACCAGTTGCTCGCCACTGAACACCAGCGCATGCGGTAATTGCATCAGATAGTTGGCATCGAAATGGCCGACGGCGAAACCGCTTTCACCGGTCGCCCGGCTGGTCAGCCAGTTATCCGATACGTCTTTCATCTGCGGCAACCACGCCGCGACGTCAGGCGCATTCAACACCTGCACGCGCAGTCCGTGTTTCGCCACGTCGGTATGCAGGGCCTGCACGGTAGCCGTCAGGTGATGTTGATCCGTAAGCGTCAGTACGGCCTCTTCACCCAGCTTGTGCGGGATCAGGCCGAGATCAAAATAGCGCGGCAAGGCTTCTGGCCGGGCCATGAAAACGACCGGCCTGGCGCGACGCTGGTCGCAGAGTTCGCGGAATTGCCACTGCAATTCATCAAACTCACTTTCGGCGCCCATCGGGTCGCCCAGCGCAACCAGGCTGCGCGCTTGCGCGACATACATCAGCATTGAACTTCGATCCGTACTGACGACAAAACGCTTGTCGCCGAGTAACGCCAGTTGCGCGACTGCCTGCGGGCTGTCGCGAACAATCGTCCGCAGTTGCTCCACCGTGACCGACGCGCTGGGGGCGCGGCGCGCGGGCCGCAGCAGCCTGGCGGCGGCCAGCAAGACAAAACCAAACGGGATGGTCAGCAAGGCCCGCAAGCTGCGCGCCTTTTCGTTTTGCAGCGCCACCTGCCACCAGGGTTCAAGATCGGTAGGAATGTGTTGATATGAGAAATACGTGAGCCACAGATTGATCGCGATGACGCTGCCAATGGCAACCAACCAGCCGGTGCCGAAAGGTGAGCGCGACACCGAGCGGCGACGGGTAAAGTGAATGCCGGAAGGTAACAGCGCCAACCAGATTAACAACAGAAAGATCGCAACTTCGTATTGCAGGCCTTTGGCGACAGCGAGCACGGCGGCGATAGGCAGAGTTTTGGTGGCAAGCTCGAAGCCGTTGCGGCTGTGCCGCAGCAGGCTACGTGCCAGCAACAGCAAGGTGACCGCCGCCAGCGCAGCAAAAAAATGAGTCGCTTCCAACAACCAGAGTGGCAAGGTTTGGGTCAGCGTCACCAAGCGCACGGAGCCGGTCGGAGTGGCGCCGGAAAACAGCAAAATGGCGCCGCCAAGAAACACCGCCAGCGCCATGATGGATGCCATCAAACTGCGCGCTGCCGGTTGCATGCCTTCGCCGGCACGGCTCAACACGCGATAGATCTCATGGCCGCCGAACAGCAACAAAGCTGTTACAAACGGCAATACGTAATAGATAGCGCGATACGCCACCAAGGCACCGAGCAGTTGCGGCGTGGGAACAACTGGACTGAGCAGGGCGGTAACGGCGGCTTCAAACACGCCGATGCCGCCCGGCACATGCAGCATGACCCCGAGAATATTGCCGGCCATAAAAATGGTCAGCACATGCAAAAAATCGGGCCGGGTATCCGGCGGCAGCAAGGCATACAGCACGCCGCAAGCCAGCCCCCAATCGACCCCGGCGATCAGCAATTGACTGACCGACATGCCGAAACCCGGAAACCGGATTTCAACACCGCGAATCAGCAAGGGTCGGCGCCAGAAAATCGGAATGGCCAGGTAGGCCAGCGCGCAGCCAATTCCGGCCCAGGCCAGGACAACGAATAGCGCGTCGCCGAGCTCGGCCATCCAGGCTTTTTCCGCCAGCAACGCTGGCGGCAGAGTGGGTGGCGCATATAACAACGCAACACCGCCCATGGCGAACAAGCCGAGAAAAAAGGTGATGCTGCAAAACATGACCAACTGGGCGATTTCGGCGGGTTTGAGCCCCCACATCGAATACAGCCGATAACGAATGCTGGAGCCAGTCAGCAAGGCGAAACCGAGATTGTGGCTGAAGGTATAACCGACGAACGAAGCCAGCGCGATCCGGCGGTACGCGAGTTTGCGGCGCAAATACCGCACGGCGAGCGCGTCGTAACAGGTCAGCAGCAAGTAACTGGCTGCCGTAAACGCCAGCGCCAGCCCGATCTGCCACCACGGCAGATCGTGCAGGTGCGCCGCAATTTCTTCGTACTTGTATTGCTGCGCAATGCGCACCAGAAAGCTGATTGCAAACGCAAGCAGTCCGAGACTGATGACTGCTCCGAGCAAGGTGCGCCAACGCATCACAGCAACAACATCCTTAATGGCTAAAAATGGGTCGTGCAGACACTACTGCCATTGGCTTCAACTGTTTGCCTGAGTGGCGGTGGTCGGCTCGGCCTCTGGGTTTGGTGTCGCGTCAATGGCGGGGTCAGTCACTGGCGATTCAACGGGTGAGGGTGCTGGCGGTTGTTGTTCAAGCACGGTTTTAAGTTTGCTCAAGCCATTTTCATAATCGCCACCGATCATCGAATCGAACATCAGGTAGCCAAACCAGCGTCCGATCAAATCGTTACCGAATTCAGTATCAAAACCCCAGGTGATGCGGGTGCCGGTTTCCAGCGCCTCCATCCGGTAGAACGCCACCGCGCCGCTTTGACCGACAAATTCCAGTTGCACGCGGACCAGCGTCGGTGCGGTCGACTCCAGAATTTTCTGACTGCCGGTGCCAACGGCGGCGTCCTCACTCGCCCAGCTCATTCCGGCGCCAACTCCAGCCACCGGTCCACTAAATTCGTAACGGGTATTGGGGTCCAACTCCGCCCACGGTGACCACTCATTGAACCGCGCGAAGCTGTTGACCATGGCAAACACGTGATCTTGCGGCACGTTGATGACGTTGCTGCGCTCGACGTGCGCGCTGGACGGCAACAGCAAACCGCCTCCGACACACACTGCCGCCAGCACCGCCAGCACGATTGCAATTCGTTTCAGCCAGACCATGATGTGCTCCTTATTGTTATCGATCAGCAGGACAGGCAGAGGATAGCGGTCGCCAGTGATGGGCGAAAGTATGAAGTTGCAAAGTCCCCGCCTAAAGCGAGAGGTAATACGGCCTCAGCAGACCTAAACAGTCAGGACTATAGGCCGGATAAGGGTCGTGAATACAGAGTTCGCGCCGGTGTGGCCGGGGCGGATCAACGCCGGGTGTGGGGTGAACCAGGCCAACAATACGGCGGGCAACCGGTTTATCCGGTTTGCTGCGCAGATCGATCTGCTGGCGCAGCCGCAAACCCGTGTGGCCTAGCGCCGCAGTCAGGCGGGCATCGGCTTCGACCGGCAGCAGCAGCCAGATCATGCCTGCCGGGGCCAGAACGCCGCCTGCCAGGCTCAGCAACTGGGTCAGGGTCAGCGCGTCGTCGTGGCGGGCCAGGTTGCGGGCGTCGTCGCCCGCGCGCCAACTGCCACTGAAAAATGGCGGGTTGCTGATCACGCAATCGTAGCGCGGCTCTGGTGGCGATAAAAATGGCAGTTGCGGCAGCAAGAACGTCTGGATGGGGCCGCAATGCAAGTGCAACCGGCCCGACCACGGGCTTGCGCTGAAATTGCGGGCGGCATCAGCGCAAGCGCCGGCATCGAGCTCGACGGCATCGATCACTGCTGTCGAACGCTGCGCCAGCATCAGGCTGAGCAGGCCAGTACCGGCGCCGATATCGAGGACACAGCGCGCACCTGCAACCGGCACCAGCGACCCAAACACGCAGGCGTGGGTCGTCACCTTCATGCCGGAATGGCCCTGCTCGACCCGAAATTGTTTGAATTCAAACCAATCGTTGGCGTGGTGCTGCCTCATCGCGTTCGCATATCTCGTTCACTCTCATCGAATTTTAACGGCAATGTCGCTACCACAAACGCTGAAAATAACGTCTTGCGCGCGCACGCCCTGCGCCTGTGCCACCAGCACAATTCCCGGCATACTGCCCACCACTGCGGGTCGGCAGCACATTGCCCGGACTTAATCCGTTAAGCGTAGTTCAGTAGGGTGGGTCATGACCCACCAGCGAACCTCAGCCACGGCCGCGTACCCATTGGTGCGTCATGACGCACCCTACGGTAAATCCAATGCAAGATCCGCATTGAGTCAATGTATTTGGGGTGAAGGCATCATGGAATTTGTCGTTACGGTACTGTTGCTGCTGCTGGTTGCCGGGCTGGTGCTCAGACTGCTGCTGCGCCCGCCTGCGGCGGACCCAGTTCAGCAGTCGGCTATTCGTGATCTGCAAATGCAGCTCGGTGTAGCCAGCAGCGCGCAGCACGACGGCAGTACACAACTGCGTGCTGAATTGGCTCAGCAGTCCTCGACCCAGCGCCAGGAGCTGGGCATGCAACTGGCGCAGATGGCGCGCAGCCAAAGCGAACAACACAGCCAGTTCGTCCAGCTCATGAGCGACCAGTTGCAAACGTTTGACCAGCGCATCAAAGGCATTCAGGGCGATCTGAATCAACGATTCGATGCGCTGCGCAACACGGTCGACGAAAAATTGACCAAAGTGCAGGACGATGCCCGGGTTGGCCGCGAAGACATGGCGTTGGTGTTGAGCCGGTTCCGCGCCGAATTGAACGACAGTCTGAAAGCACTGAGCCAAAGCAACGAACAAAAACTGGAAGCCGTGCGGGCCACAGTGCAACAACAATTGACGACGTTGCAAGCCGACAACAACACAAAATTGGAGCAGATGCGCGCCACCGTCGATGAGAAGCTGCAAGCGACCCTGGAAAAACGCTTGGGCGATTCGTTCAAGTTGGTCAGCGAGCGGCTGGAACAGGTCCACAAAGGTCTGGGTGAAATGCAAACGCTGGCGTCCGGCGTCGGCGATCTGAAACGGGTGCTGACCAATGTCAAAACCCGTGGCACCTGGGGCGAAGTGCAACTCGGCGCCCTGTTGGAACAAATACTGGCGCGCGAACAATACGAGGTCAACGTCGCCACCCGGCCGAATGCCAATGAGCGCGTGGAGTACGCGATCCGACTGCCCGGCCGTGAACAGGATGGCCAAGTCTGGCTGCCCATCGACGCCAAATTTCCGATTGAAGATTATCAGCGCCTGCTTGATGCCCAGGAACGCGCTGATGTCGCCGCAGTGGAAGAGGCCAGCAAATTGCTGGAAACCCGGCTGAAACAGGAAGCGAAAACCATCCGCGAAAAATACATCGAACCGCCTCACACGACCGATTTCGCCATTTTGTATCTGCCGACCGAAAGCCTGTACGCCGAAGCATTGCGTCGCCCTGGCCTGACCGAACTCTTGCAACGCGAACACCGGATTACCCTGGCGGGCCCGACTACGCTGGCCGCCATGCTCAACTCGCTGCAAATGGGTTTCAAGACGCTGGCCATTGAAAAACGCTCCAGCGAAGTCTGGCAGGTGCTGGGCGCGGTCAAAACCGAATTCGGTAAATTTGGTGAAGTACTGGCGAAAACCAAAAAGAAATTGCAGGAAACGGTCAACACCATCGACAACGCTGAAACGCGAACCCGGCAGATCACCCGCAAACTGAAAAGCGTCGAGGCCTTGCCGGTCGCGGATGCCCTTGCCTTGCTGGGTGACGCCGCCGATCTCGATGAGGACAGCGCGCCGGAGGAAGAGGGATGAGCCGGCAGATGTTTTCTGTAGATCGGGCTTCAGCCCAACATTCGTGGACTGCTGTCGGGCTGAAGCCCGACCTACAAGAACTGGTGGACCACGGAATTGAAAATGCAAAACCAACGTGAATACCGTTACTTCGACTGGATGATGGTCGGGTTTGTGACGGTGCTGTTGTGCTCCAATCTGATCGGCCCGGCCAAAATTGCCGAGCTGGCTGGCGTAACATTTGGCGCGGGCGTTTTGTTTTTTCCCTTTTCCTATATTTTTGGCGACTGCCTGACCGAAGTGTACGGTTACAAACGTGCACGTCGCGTTGTTTGGGCCGGATTTGCCGCGTTGATTTTTGCCGCCCTAATGAGCGCGATTGTCCTCGCCTTCCCACCGGCACCAGGGTGGCCGCATCAGGCCGCCTACGAAACGGCGCTCGGTTCGACTTGGCGTATCGCCCTGGCGTCGTTGCTGGCGTTCTGGGCGGGCGAATTCGTCAATTCTTACGTGCTGGCCAAGATCAAAATCTGGATGGAAGGCCGCCGCCTGTACGTTCGCACCATCGCGTCCACCGTTGCCGGGCAGTTGGTCGATTCGGTGTTGTTCTACACACTGGCGTTCTATGGCAACTGGACAAGCGAGCAGTTGCTGGTAGTGATGTTCAGCAATTACACCATCAAGGTGCTGTGGGAAGCCTTGATGACGCCAGTAACCTATGCCCTGGTTGGTTTCCTGAAACGGCGTGAGCACGCCGACGTCTATGACCGCGACACCTCGTTCACACCGTTTTCGCTGAAAACCTGATCGCCGGGTAACGATTTTTGCAATCGGTGTCTGGCCGTTCGCACGCTGCCTCGCTAGACTCCTCGCGTCCTGTAATAGCGCCACGGGTAGTAGCGCTACCACGCTTAAAGGGGTCAGAGCCCTTAAAAGGCCAAGTGATCTTAGATTAAAGGATTCACTAATCTTTTAAGGGCTCTGACCCCTTTAAACGCTTTAAACGCTTTAAACTACAAGGTCTAGGCCCATGTTGAAAAAACTGTTGTTAGGGGTGTTGGTGCTCGCGGCCGCCGGAGGCGGTTGGTATCTCTGGTCGAACCGGCCAGTGGATTTACGGGACTCGCCGCAAGGCCAATTGCCGGATACGGCAACGCCGCTCAGCTACCAGATCGATCTAACGATCGACCCGGCCAAAGACGAATTTGCCGGCGTGGTCAGCATTGAGACTCAGCTCAACGCCGAGGCCAACCGGATTTGGTTGCATGGCGAGCGGCTGCGGGTCAGCAGCGCGTCCGTTACCACGGCAGCGGGCGAAACGTTTGCGGCGGACTATGAAGAAGTCGGCGCCAGCGGCGTGGTGGAACTGCGCTTCAACCGGCAATTGGCCGCGCAAAAACTGACGCTGACCTTCCACTATGAAGCGCCGTTTGATCGCACGCTCAATGGCCTGTATCTGGTCGAAGATGGTGGCGAGCACTACGCGTTTACCCAAATGGAATCGCATTTTGCCCGTAAAGCATTTCCGTCATTCGATGAACCGCGCTTCAAGGTACCGTTTGCCGTCAGCCTGACTGTTCGCAATGAGCACGAAGCCATTGCCAATACCCCGGTCAGCGCCAGCGATGATCTGGGCAACGGCATGAAGAAATTGAACTTTGTTGCCAGCAAACCGCTGCCCACCTATTTGCTGGCCTGGGCGGTCGGCAAGCTTCGTTTAAAGGGGTCAGAGCCCTTAAAAGATTAGTGAATCCTTTAATCTAAGATCACTTGGCCTTTTAAGGGCTCTGACCCCTTTAAACGATGTGGTGGAGTGGCAGCCCATTGCGGTCAGTGCCATTCGGGACCGGGTCATTCCGCTGCGTGGCGTCGCCACGCATGGCAAAGGCGGCAAGCTGAAATACGCGCTAGAAAACACCGCCGGCATTTTGCAGACGCTGGAAAATTATTTTGGTATTCCCTACCCTTACGAAAAACTCGACATTCTGGCGGTCCCGGATTTTGAAGCCGGTGCCATGGAAAATGCCGGCGCCATTACCTATCGCGAACAATTGCTGCTGCTGGATGAGAACGCCTCACTGCAGGATCAGCGTGCCTATGTCTCGGTCCACGCGCATGAGCTGGCACATCAGTGGTTCGGCAATCTGGTCACGACCTATTGGTGGAATGACATCTGGCTGAACGAGGCGTTTGCCTCGTGGATGGAAAACAAGGCAGTCAACACCTGGGCGCCGACAATGGGTTTTGAGCTGTCCGATCAGCGCGACGCGCAAGGCGCCATGCGGCTCGATGCGCTGGCCAGCATGCGGGAAATTCGCCAACCGATTCTGCACAACTATGATATTTCCAATGCCTTTGATGGCATCACGTATTCCAAGGGTGCGGCCGTTATTGCGATGTTTGAAAACTTCGTTGGCCCGGAGGCATTTCAACGTGGGGTCACCGCTTACCTCAAGCAATACGCCTGGGGTAGCGCGACGGCGGAGCAGTTCGTCGCGGCGATTGCCGACGCCGCCGATGATGATCGAATCAACGGCGCCTTTTTCAGTTTCCTGACGCAGATCGGCGTGCCGGAAATTCAGTTGGCTGGTCAGTGCGAAGCAGGCAAAGTGTCGGCAACCTTAAAGCAGTCGCGCTATCTGCCGCGCGACTCGACTGCTACGCGCGATCAGCGTTGGCAGGTTCCCGTTTGTGTCACCGCCTACGGCCCATTCGGTGCCGGCGGATCGGCTGGCGCCATCAAACAATGTCATTTGCTGACCGAAGCAGAGCAGGTCTGGCAGTTCGAGCTGCCATCTTGTCCGACCCATATGATGCCCAACGCCGGCGGCGCCGGTTATTACCGGTTCACCTTGACCCCAAGCGAACAACACGCGCTGCTGCCACGACTCAACGACTTGCCCGTAAAGGAAGCGTTTGTACTGGTCGACAACTTGGGTGCCGGGCTGCGTGCCGGCTCAATCGACGTCAACGGTTATTTGGCTGCTGTGCCGGTGATTGCGGCGCATCCGTCACGCGATGTCTCGACCTTGCCGATGAGCACCCTGGGTTTCATTCGCGACTATTTGGTCAGTGGCGCCGATCGATCGACACTGGAGCGATACTTTGCTCACCTTTACCAACCCAAACTCGATAGCGTTGGTCTGATCCAGCAACCGGGCGAATCGGCCGATACTCGTTTGCTGCGCACACGACTGGTCGATTTTTTGGCCGACACTGCCCGCAGTGAAGCGGTGCGCGCGCCGCTGCGCGATTGGGGCAAGGCCTATATCGGTTTTGAGCAGGACAATGCGCTGCATGCCGATGCGGTGCCGGCCGATATGGTGGAGCAAGCGCTGATCGTCGCCAGTCAGGATCTGGACGCCCCATTTTTCAAGGCGCTGAATAACCAACTGGAGCAAAGTGAAGACGGCACCGTGCGTGATTACCTGATCACCGCAATGGCGCGCAGTGATGATCCGGCGCTATCCGGCGAAGCACGCGACATGATTACCAGCATGAGTCTGCGCACCAATGAACGGATGACCATTGCCTACAATCAAATGAACGATCTGGAAAATGCCGATGCCATGTTCCAATGGTTCAAAGGCAAGTACAGCTTGTTGCGTCCCTTGTTACCCCCAGGCGTGCAAAAGCGAATGCCGATGCTGGCGAGTCGTTACTGTTCACCGGAAAAAGCTCAGGAAGTTCAGAATTATTTCGGCCCGCTGATGGCCGATCTGCCCGGTGGCGAGCGCAGCCTGAACAACACCCTGGAAGGCATCGCTCTGTGCCACGCCTTCGTGCGAGCGCAGCCCGCGATCCAGTGGGAACCCTTGAGTCAGGCGGTGAATTGAGTCGCGGCAAAAAACTGTGTTGATCCCCCTCCTTACCAAGGGCGATGAGAGAATTCAGAAAAGTCCCTGCGGACTTTTCTGCCGAAGAGTGCCGCGCACTCTGGGCACGGCTAGGGGTGGTTGGGGGCCGCAGAGGCCCCATTGCCGCAAAATCCGCGACCATTATTTGTTGCGCCGCCAATATGCTTGAGGATCGCCAGCCATGGAGTTCACTGAGAAAAAGTTGTCGTTGATCGCAAAAGCCAAGAAAAAAATCGCGACAGCATTAGGTCTTCGTGTCGTTATTGTCGTCGCCATAATTGCCGGTATCGCGCTCATGTTCGCCGGTATCTTGAGCACCGAAGAGTTCGTCTACGGTATCGTTTTCGCCGTAATTTTTTCGTCGCTCAGCCGCAGTTCGGTGGCGGCCCAAAGTATGAGGACTTGGTTCGGCTTTTGGAAAACAAGACAAAGAAGTGAAGTTTAAGTCGAATGCCAAAAATCACAGTCGTCCCCGCGAACGCCGGGACCTGATTTTTTCGCTGAAAATGGATACCGGCGTTCGCCGGTATGACAGACTTCTAAGAAAGCTCTGATTAAGTCCCCGTTCGTCCTGAGCTTGTCGAAGGATGAAGAGAGTTACGCACTGATGTTCGGACTTTTGTGGTTCGACAAGCTCACCACGAACGGTTGCGGGGACTTAATCAGAGCTTCCCTTAATCAGAATCGCCTTAATTAAACTCAGCCCGACACCTTGCTCCCGCGCAAACAAAAGTCCGGCAGCCGTTCCGGCGCCGGAAAAACCTGAATCGAGCGGATGTTCTGCACCGGATACATCAGCATCGCACCTTCGGCCTCAAACACCACGTACTGCTGGCTGTACATGCGCTCGATGTACTGCGTCCATCGGTTGGTATCAACGTCTTGCTGCGGAATTTCCAGCGAGACTTTATCGCCATTAATAAACTGGATGGTGACTGTACGCATGCTGAGCTCCTGTGCGAGTGGTCTGCCAGCAAACTTAGCACAGATAGTATGACCGCAACCTGATGACCGCCGTCATCGTCCCGGGCGTTGGCGATCCTGACAACCGTTCGACTCGTCCCCTAGCCGCGTAGATCGTAGGGCGGGTCATGACCCGCCATTTTTTTCGTAGTAACTGGCTTGCCCAGCCGATACCCCGCCTCGGCACGCCCTGATCCCGGCGCCTCACTCATCAGCCCGCATTGCCACGCCAATTTCCAGGCGCAACAAATGCGCCCGACGCCTCTGCATCATGGCTGCACCTGATGAACACGCGTTGCAGGTTTTGCGGTGAATCACTTTGCTATCAACAACTCCCGTCACATTCGGCCGGCTCGACCGGCCCTTTTTTTGCTTCACACCGCATCGCGCCACAGCCCGATACCGTTCAGGTGCAAAATCTCACCTGACAGTTTTTTTGAAGACGCGACCGAACGCCGCCTGCGCCAGGAAGACCGCCTGATTGCCCTCGGCCTGATCGTCTGTTTCCTGGTGCAGGGCGTGGCCTTGCTACTGTGATTGGGTCAGAGCCCTTAAAAGACCAAGCATTCTTGGATTAAGGCGCGGTCACCTTCTTTTAAGGGCTCTAACTCGAATGGCACTTACTTAAGTCCTGGAGCGCGGTTTTTGTAGGGTGCGCCGCGCGCACCGTGGGTATTTGCGGTGCGCGCGGCGCACCCTACGAAAGACCACATGCCAAATTCACGCTAAGGAAGTGCCATGCGGCTCTGACCGCTTTTAGACTGGATCTGGTTGGAGCCCGAGACGATGCATGCGGCACGTCGTGTGCCGCACCCTTCGGGCGGCTACGCCGTGCAAATTCGCTCCTGCTGAATTTGTCGAACGGGGGACGCTCTCACGCTCAAGCACGCCAAATAAAAAAGCCACCAGAAAGGTGGCTTTTTTATTTGGCGCGCCCGAGACGATTCGAACGTCCGACCCCAGCCTTCGGAGGGCTGTACTCTATCCAACTGAGCTACGGGCGCAAAACTGTGCAGTCTGAGTGCTTGGTCTGTTGGCTTAGGCGCC
>Ga0247727_10016672_pt1 | contig 11823 bp, 7 predicted proteins | sample WisWelCaveWW1625_FD_202498 | JGI IMG/M metagenome (GOLD analysis project Ga0247727, IMG submission 202498) | Biofilm microbial communities from Wishing Well Cave, Virginia, United States - WW16-25 | ecosystem: Environmental > Aquatic > Deep subsurface > Groundwater > Cave microbial mat | place...
ATCACGGCGGAGGCAAGCACAATCATTACATGTACGGCGTTGATATTATCAACGGCCTTTTTTCGGGTTCATTTCCCTTTTGGATACATGATGATTGCAGTAATAACGATGACATTTATACAGAGAGCATGATAACCCATCCAGGATACTCTACGCCCAACTGCATTGTATTATACCCTCGAACAGACGCATCAGATGTCATATACTATTTGCGTCTTGGGACTGTCGCGCAGGCAGACAATTGGGCTGCTGGTAATGACCCGCCGTCCTGTTATACACCTGGGCAGAAATGATTTGTTGAATTTCATTTGTTCTTCTGGAACGGTGAGATTGAGGCGAACGATATTTGTAGTGTCTCCGAATGGCCTTCTCCGCATTCGGAGACACTTGCTTTGAGACGAATCTATCTTCGGCGAGACATATGGCTTTTCTTCTTCTTAGGTCCGCTTCTACTATCTTTGTTGGTTGCATTCTTGCGCTTGTCGTTTGGAGTTGCGAGTCAAATCTTGACAACCTCATCACCTCCCCAAAAGATTTACCCCCAGCCATTTTTGCCTTTTTGAACACGGCCGCCGACAGCCAGTACGTTATTATTAGAAATTCTCTTCCAACGGAAGGCCGGCGCGAGGAGTTCATTGAGACAGAATATAGTCGCATCCGGCAGGCCAAAGTTGAAATTGAAGGTCGCGGCGAACAGTTTGTCTTTAACAAGCCCTACGAATTCGAATACCCATATAATTCTTCTCGCATTTTCGTTTTTGCCAGCGCCCACCGCGTGCAAGCCGGTGAAACTTATAATCTTCATGTTGAAATACAGGGAAAGGGCGTTTTCACTGCATCGGCGACAGCTCCCAGTGACTTCGATATTCTTGTGCCCAATTCAGTTGACACGATTGATGTTTTTCAGCCAATAGAAGTCAGGACAACTGTGCCTCAAGGCGTGGGCGGGTATCGAGTTTCGATTTGGAGCCATATCATCGATTCAACGGATTTTAAGTTGGACAGAAAAAGCCAGGTGATACAAGGATGGGGACGAAGTTATCGCTATTTCAAAGCTTCGGATACTCCAATTGGTTTCGCCTCACATTTCCTACGCTACTATTATGATAATCCTGATGACCGCAACATCACTTTGCTAGAAGTTCAACTTTCAGTCGAAGCGTTGGATGCTGCAGCTTGGTTATCAAGAAATGTCTATGTTGATAGCACACGTTGGATACTTGGCGGCAGCAACAGCGGCGAGGAGTTTCGTCTGGAACCGGTTGCTTTCAGTAACATCGAGAATGGTCGAGGGGTGATGACCGCGATCACAACAAAAATGATTCCGTTGCGGTTTCCTCCACTTCCCAAATGAGTGATTCTATGAAAATGAATATCTTGAAGATTGGGTTGGCGAGTAACAGACGCATTATTTCTGCGCGCAGAGGATGTTGCAGCACATATCTATTTCGATTTGTGCTGGCCACACTGATCCTGCCGTGCGATCAATTGGCATGGTCGCAGAACGGCAAATATACATTGGCAGGAGTTGTGGTCGATGCGAGCACCGGTGAGACTTTGCCTTCAGCAAATGTTCTTCTCATGCCTGGCCGGCGCGGCACGGCCACAGACATGAACGGCCGCTTCTCCTTCACATCTTTGACATCTGGAATATTTCATTTGCAAGTGTCATATCTCGGCTTTGAAACCTACCGAGATTCGATACGAGCGGATCACGGCGCGCTCAAACACCTTCGCATCGCGCTGCAACCAAAAGCGCTCACCATTCCTGAAGTTACCATAACAGCGGAACGTGAACGGCTCACGAAAGAAGTAAATCTCAGCCAGGACTATTTGAGTAACCAACAGGTGCGAATGTCATCCGCAGTTGCTGAGCCGGATTTGTTGCGCTCGCTTGCCGTGTTGCCTGGCGTCATTCAGGCGAATGATTACAACAGCCGCTTTTATGTGCGCGGCGGTCAAGGAAACGAGAATCAGGTCTTGGTCGATGGCGTGACGATTCATAACCCTTTTCATGCCCTCGGCCTGTTCAGCACTTTCAATGTCGATGCGATCAAAGCCGTTGAGTTTTACCGCGGCATCTTTCCGGCGCGTTACAGCGAGCGCCTCTCTTCGGTGACCAATGTGATCCTGCGCGATGGCAATGCGCAACGTTTTTCCGGCTCGGGCATGATCAGCCTCGCCACCTCGAAGCTTTTGCTCGAAGGGCCTTTGCTGAAATACAACTCCTCAACCGGCCGCAAATGGACTTTCATGATCAATGGCAGAAGCACTTATCTCAATGCCATCATCGATACCCCCGCATCATTCTATGATTTGTCGGCAAAGTCGGTTTACGATAGCGGCCAAAAGACGAAAATAGTTTTGCACGGTTTTTATAGCGCCGACCACATCAAGGATATTAGTGATGCTTACCCAAACATACACTGGAACAATCGCGCAGCCGGTGTTGATTGGCAATATTTCTCTTCGCCCACAAGCTTTCTTCGGATGCAACTGGCTTTCAGTGATTTTCGCTCTGATGCTAATGATCCTGAGCGTGTGCTGGAGGAAGGGCAAGACTTCTTGCGGCAAAAAAATAGCATCCAAGAAACAAGCCTGCATGTAGAGTGGAACAAACGCTTTTCGCGCTTTCTCCACCTCAATCTTGGCTACGGATTTTCGAGATTCAGTATTGACCAATATCTCAACAGTTTTTTTGAGGAAGTCTTTCAAGGAAGCTGGCGAGAGCATGATCAACACAAGGGCTATGTGTCTCTGGATGGAGGCGTTGGCGAGCATTTGATCTACGAGATCGGAGGGTCGGTGCTTTATTTTTCCACCGAGCAAGCGTACAAGTTGTCGCCGCGGTTGGGAATGAAATATCTTCTGAATGATTCATGGCGCTTGAAAGGAGGACTTGGCCGTCATTATCAAAGCCTGACGACGATCAACGACGATGATGACCCGCTCATTTTGTTCGATGCGTGGCTGCCCTCGCCTGCGAACCTGCCGATTCCACATTCAGATCATTATGGTATCGGCGTTGAATTCAGCCGGTCAACTTCGTTTCAAAGCGATCTCGAATTTTATTACCGCCGGTATGGCGGTCTCACTCGCTACAATCGCTCACAACGCGAGGGTGAGCCATTTTATCTCGATGGGTGGGCAGAGTCCTATGGTGCGGAGATTCGCGTCTCGTATGATTGGAAGTGGTGCTACGGTTTTGCCAACTATGCCCTCGGTTATGCAACCTCGCATTTCTTTCTGCGAAATCAGCCGATGCGCTTTGAGAATGATTTTCGCTGGCAGGCTTTCCCTTCGGCGGGAGATGTACGGCACACTATCAATGCAGTCGTTGGATTTCGTCGAGGCGGAAAATGGGATTTTAGTTTGTCCGCCATTTTCCAGACCGGACGGCCTTATACTGGCCGGTTAGGAGATGCGTCGGTAATCTACGACTTGCCGCTCGGCGTGTGGCCGCCTTTTGATGAACCAATCTTAGGACAAGGCTATTTTGCCTCGGAGTCGGTTTACAGCTCGAAAAACGGCGTGCGTTTTCCATTCTATCAACGCGTTGACTTTCATGCGGCGCGCAACTTCAAGTGGCTGGGCATGGAGTGCTCATTCTTCACACAAGTGTATAACCTTCTCTTTCGTAAGAACACGGCTTTTTACATTGCCACTGATAAAAAAGTGTTTAAGGGTCTTCCGATTGTACCGACATTCGGGCTGATGTTTCGGTTTTAAAGAATTTTTTCTTGAGGTTCTCACCATTTCCCAAACTTTCGCCCTATGAACAAAACACTTCAATCACACTTGCTGCTTGCCGCAATGGCGGTTGCCGGGTGTCTGGTCTTAGCCTGTGACCCCGGGATCCAATCCCAACAAATCTTTTCGATAGATGCAGACACGATTCAGTTGACGAATGACTACACAGACAAAGACCATCTTGCCTGGTCGCCGGATGGCAGGATGATCGCATACACCCAGCGAGCAACGGGCACGCGTTTTTTCAGGTTATCGATTCCCGATACCAACACCGCGCCGTTGCTGGACGAAGACGATGTTTTCCGCGATGCGAAACTGTCGCCTGATGGAAGAATGATTGCCTACGTCTCCGGAACAGGGTATGTCATGCTGTACTCTCTCCAAGACGGATCGAAAAGTTTGCTGTCGCCGAACTATCGGTCCGTCAGCGGGCCGATTTGGTCGCCGGATGGCCGCTCGATCGCGTTCAATTTCTACCTCAGAGCCTCAGTCGGCATCGCGATTGTGCCGGTTGAGGGCGGCGCCGGAAGAAATATCTTCGAGGCCGAGCGACCCTATTACTGCTACAGTTTTTCGCCCGACGGCGAAAAAATTGCCCTGTACTTACGACAAAGCGGCACCTACGAAATTGCGACCGTTAATCTGAATAATGGTGAGCTTCAACAGCTTACCTCTCCGCCCTACGAGAAGCTATTTCCCGCCTGGTCACCCGATGGTGCAACCATCGCCTATGTAGCTTATGAGGACAGTTGCTCGGCGAGAAGCTCGACGATCTGGCTCCTACCCTCAGCTGGCGGGCAGCCACGTGAGCTGGCGACGTTTCCAGAAGTAATTACTCAACTCCTTTGGTCGCCTGACGGCGCCTCCCTCGTTGCATTAAGTACCTCATACCCAGGAGGACTGTTCCTTGTCTCTCTCGCTGACGGCAGCGCCAAACTTCTGTCAGAGCTAAGGGAAAAAACGCCGGGGTGGTTTCCAGATGGTCAGACGTTGCTCACGATACGAACTATGGATAGCTTCACTATTCGTGCAGTTTCGCTGGAAGACAAACAAACGCGCCTGATTTCGGATCAAAAGATTGATAGGACATCCCATCCCGCCTGGCTGAACAACACGGAAGTGGCTTTCATCAGGGAGAACGCTGCCTCGAGAAACGACGGCATCTGGAAGATTTCGACCGTCGCGGGGCGCTCCGAGCAGTTGCCTTTGGATTCCACCGATAGCGAATCGAATCTCGCGCTTTCTCCGGATCGCACGCAGATTCTTTTTGACAATGGGTATGACGACATTTACATGCAAGCGGTTGCCGGAGGCACGCTCACGAATTTAACCTCGCACACCAGTGAGCAGTTGGAACAACCCGCCTGGGCACCGGACGGCAAGCAGATTGTATGTCGCCATTCCAGCGGTTTGAAAGTTTTCGCGCTTGTATCCAATAAATTAGTCGAACGGAAGTTTTTCTCAGGGCGTTATTATTCCGAACCTGCCTGGTCGCCGGATGAGACCTTTGGCTCTCCGATTGCTTTTTATAATGACGGTAGCATTTACACGATCTCATTGGATGATTCCGAACCCAAATTCGCCATCCAATATGCCCACTCTCCGGCTTGGTCTCCGGATGGACGGCGGCTGGCTTATGTGAGAAATAGTAATATTTACGTCGGCAAAGTTTTTGGGGAGATTAAGTAAGAACAGTTAGGTGACTTACCGAATCAAACGCAGAATAAAATTCTGAAAGTTCAGCCCGCGAAACACGCGAAAGAAACTAAAAAAATTTTTTCGCGTTTTTTCGTGTTTTTCGCGGGCTGCCCGAGGGCTTCAGTTTTCAGCTTGTCTGAAAATCTGGCTTATAAACTAAGCACTGAATTTTGTGCAAAAGAGCAAAGATTTCTGAAAGACAAAATAATTGATGACAAAATGATTTTAGAATTATTTTGTCGTTAATCATTTTGTCTCTTTTGGTTCCGGCTTGTCCGGGTTAGGAAACAAAGAGTTTACTTTTGACGGAATACTCTGTGCGCGATAAATCTATTTTCTTTTTTCTAAGTCTCAACTTTGCGATTTCCTCCCTTCTGGCACAACCTTCCTCCGGAATCAAGGGGAGAGTGTCCAACAGCGGCACCGGCGGTCCTTTGGCAAATGTCAATATCACGGTGCTTGGGACTCAATGGGGCGCGGCCACGGATACGGGTGGATACTATCACGTAGCGCATTTGCCGCCCGGCAAATACAGTGTGCAGGCTTCGATCATCGGATTTGAAACGCAAAGAGTTGACCATCTGCTTTTGGAGACGGATAAAGACCGTGTGCTTGATTTTTCTCTTGTGCCCAAACCGCTCGAGATGAATGCCATCGATGTCGAGGCCGAACGCCTTTGGGAAAAATACCAAACCGACGTTTCCATGGTCGGGGTTCAGCGGATTCGACCGCGCGAAATCACCAGCCTGCCCGGCGCTTTCGATGATCCCACCCGCGCCGTTCTGGTGCGCAGCGGCGGCACCGGCGCCGGTGATTACAACAGCTTTCTCACAGTGCGGGGCAGCAGCCCGGAGCAAAATCTCGTCGTGATGGACGGCGTCGTCATTCCCAACCCCTATCGCTTTCGCATGGCTATGGGCGGTGGCATGAGCATCTTTGATCCGAAGACGATTCAAGACGTCCATCTGCACCTGGGCGCTTTCACCGCCGAGTATGGCAACGCCCTAGCCTCGGTCTTGGAAGTAGAGACCCGGACGGGGAACCTCGAACGTTTTCGCTTGGCTGGGGCGGTGAATCTGATGGATGCCGGCGTCATGATCGAAGGCCCGCTGCAGCGCGGAAAAATTTCATTTCTGTTGACGGCGCGCCGGACCTATCTCGATCTGGTCGCGGATCGAATACTGGCCAAGAGCAATTCCGTCTATCCCTATTTCTACGATCTCACGAACAAATGGCTGTTCAACATTAATGAGCGCAACAAGATCACCCTTTCTTTCCTGACCAGCCGCGAAAAAACCAAGCTCTCCTCGGTTTTGGCCGAATCGGTGAACATGACGGAAGCTTCCAAGACGCTTCATCTCAATTTATCCTGGAAAAGGCTGCTGGCCAATGGCGGACAGGTTCAGACGTTGCTTTCTTATTACTTCGATACGACGACATTTCGCGCTTTCGCGCCGGACACGAGCTTGGCCGCGCGTATTGATAGTTTAGAGACGCCGGAGTATGAAAATCTTGCCGCTGAAAACACCCGACTCTCGATCAACCAAACGCTGCGCTACAAATGGGCGCCGCAGAATTGGCTGAACTGCGGCATCAGCGCGGCCGTGGCAAAGTCGAGCATCAATTTTCGTTCGTCGGAATCGAATTTTTATTTTGCCAGAAATGACATTCCACGAGACATCCGATTTGATGAATCGCAAAGATTCTATGCGGCGTATTTGGAAAATACCGCCGAGCTGAGTGAGAAAGTGCAAATGCGCCTCGGTTTGAGGTATGACTACTCCACTTTATATAAAGAGGGCGAGTTGAGCCATCGCTTGAGTGTATTGTACAAACTCAACGAGGCCACCACGATTGAAGGCGCCTGGGGCGATTTCTATCAATTTCCTGATCCGCTCACGTTGAGTATTCGCGACCAGCCTCTGGAAATCGGCGCGAACCGGGACGTGATTACCGCCGAAAAAGCCACACACAAAGTAGTGAGCTTCAAAAGAAAGCTGAATCCGGCGCTCTCCGCCAGCTTGGAATTCTATCACCTGGATATTGACCGGCTATTGGTCACCGAAGACCGTGAAACTTTTGAGCCATTCAATCAGGGCCGCGGAGTTTTGCAAGGAATCGAGTTCGTGTTGGAAAACAAGCCCTCCGGTCCGGAGGGCATAAGCGGCCTGATCAGCTATTCTTACGGCAGCTCGCGCTATCATAATATCAGAGACAAAAACCATGAATGGATCCCATTCAACTATGATCGGCGGCATGCCTTGACCGTGTGGTATAACCAAAGCCTCGGGAAGCATTGGAGGCTGAGCTTTTTGTGGCGCTACGCCACCGGGCTGCCTTATACGGACGTGCTGGGCATACGGATCACCGAGTATTCGCAGGGAAAATCCGACTGGGATTTCATTCGGGGGCCGCGGAATGCCAGGCGATTCCCTGCTTATCAACGTCTCGATCTGCGGCTCAGTTACCAGGTTCGCTCCGGCGGGCGATCGTTTTTGTTCTATTTGGATTTGATCAATGTTTACAATCACAAAAATGTGTATAACCTGGTCTGGGCAAAAGTGCCGGTTCAGGAGGGCGCAACAATCGTGAGAGTTGCCGAGCGCAGAACGCTTTACATGCTGCCGTTTCTGCCAACAGTGGGAATACAGTTTGGACTGTAGATTTCAACCATTGTGTGGGATGGTCGTGATGACAAGGGTTTTGTTAGTCCCAGCGGAGTTTATGTCTATCGTCTCAAGGGTGGTGGGTTTATCACCTATGGTAGGATGAGCCTGCGGAAATAGTGCCGAGCAAAATCATTCCTTACGTTATTCGGGTAGGGAGTGGGACTTGGGAAGTGCTTGCCAACTTCATGTAATGTAGCGAAACGCCTCTCAATCAAGGCAAGAAAATCGAAGGCAAACGTAAGGTTGTCATGAAACGATGATGTTCTGCGTAAGCACAACGAAAGAAAGGGAACTCATCCATTGAGGAAAAGAATGTTATTTCTCTTTCTTGGAAGATGGTCATTGAGTTGACGATAAAAGCATCTTTTCATAAACGTTTGTAGATAAAACAGAAAAGCTTCAGCAGCCGACAAGAGCGACCGCCAAAGCTTTTCTAACTTCAGTATGGCAACTAAAGTTAGAAGAATGCCTGGTGAGAGTCAAGTTGTTTTTGTGTCTGCTGAAGCCTCTCTTGAGAAGCTGTGGCGCATCGTCTTGATTTGTCAAGGCGTTCGTACTATTGCTTCTTGAAAGTCGGACCATTCATTGGCAAGGAGAGGCTAACATGAAGCAGCATTCTTTATTGAAGCGCGGTTACGTGGTGGTCTTTTTGCTTGTGGCAATTGGCTTGTTCTATGTGGCCTGTGAAACAAAAAAACCAACGGCCATAGATACGACAGGACAAATTGCAAGCATAGCAAGAGGCCAGACTTATTCGTTCGAAACGATCAAACCCGAGCTGCAAAAATTGCTGGATTATTTGAAAAGCAATCCGCAAATTATCACACGGGCAGTGCTCGCTAAGGCAGTGGAACGTCATGCAACGGTGGCTGATTTGGGATTGAGCGACAAGTTTCCCGGCGAGTTCCTGCTTGAAAACGGCAACACTTTTGAAGTTTATGTTGAGTTATTTGACGGATCGGTGGGCGCCGCAGCAACGATAGAAGATGCCGAAGCCTATTTTACACTCGATCTTGATCGTTACCCTGATGACGCTGAGTTAACCGACCGTGGCTCGATATATACGTTTCGAGCACACGTTGCTGCAACTGCTCATAATATGGGCAAAGGGTTACTTGCGAAAGAAGGAAGCAACCCACAACTGGGTCTTAAATCAACGACGGAAAAAGTGAATTACCTTTTGTTTTTCGTGGGTGGTGAAGAACGGCTCTCAAGTGAGCGAGATGAGCAAATTTATCAGGAAATGGTTGCAAAAGTACCTGGGCTGGCAAAAGCGCAGCAATCTTCTGAAACCTTCTATTTGTGGTTGACCCAACTCTATTTCGATGCGGATAATGACTGGGGCAATGAAGAGTTTGAACTTTATTCCGCTATTGGCACTGATGCAACAGTACCTTTCGAAGCTAATACGAATTGGCGGTTTGATGGTGGAAACCATACTGATTTCTCTGGAGTTTCTCGGAGTTTTCGGGATGTCAACGATAGAGATGTGCTTTATGTTTTTTCACATCCAATCGCCATCGCATATGGTAATTCTATTTTCAAGCGGGCAGCTATTGAGGATGATTGTACCGCTGGCTCGCACAAGAATGCTCATCACGGCGGAGGCAAGCACAATCATTACATGTACGGCGTTGATATTATCAACGGCCTTTTTTCGGGTTCATTTCCCTTTTGGATACATGATGATTGCAGTAATAACGATGACATTTATACAGAGAGTATGATTACTCACCCGGGGTACAGTACACCAGAATGCGGTGTCTTTAAGCCGAAGGGCGACGAGTTCTCAGATGTGATATATTATTTGCGTCTTGGAACAGTTACTCAGGCAGATAGGAATTGGACTGGTCAGAATGATCCACCGCCCTGTTATACACCGGGGCAGAAATGATTTGATGAATTTTTAGTTTGTTCTTCTGGAACGGTGAGATCGAGGGGGAACGATATATGTAGTGTCTCCGAATGGCTTTCTCCGCATTCGGAGACACTTGCTTTGAGACAAATCTGTCGTCGGTGACACATATGGCTTTTTTTTGTCTTAATCGCACTTCTGTCATTCTTATGGGTTGCATTCTTGCCCTTTGCGTTTGGAGCTGCGAGCCAAATCTTGACAATCTCATCACGTCCCCAAAGGATTTACCTCCAGCCATTTTTGCCTTTTTGAACACGGCCGCCGACAGCCAGTACGTTATTATTAGAAATTCCCTTCCACCTGAAGGCCAGCGCGAGGAATTTATTGAGGCAGAATATAACCGCATCCGGCAGGCGAGTGTTGAAATTGAAGGACGCGGCGAACGGTTTGTGTTCAACAAGCCTTATGAAATCGAGCCCACATATGATTATTCTCGCATCTTCGTCTATGCCAGTGCCCACAAAGTGTTTGCCGGTGAAACATATCAACTTCGGGTTCAAATACCGGAAAAAGGCGTTTTCACTGCATCGGCGACAGCTCCCAGTGACTTCGATATTCTTGTGCCCAATTCAGTTGACACGATCGATGTCTTTCAACCAATAGAAGTCAGGACAACTGTGCCTCAGGGTGCGGCTGGATATAGGGTTTCTCTTTGGAGTAGAGCCAGTGACTCAACCGATACCAGTTCAGGCAGTAATGACGAGATGAACAGAAGATGGGGACTGTCTTATCGTTATTTCAAAACTTTGAATAACCCGAGTGGTTTTCTCTCACATTATATACATCTCTACTATGAGGATCCTCAGTATCGTGGCAAGCAATTACGAGTGGAGCTCTCCGTCGAAGCGTTGGACACTGCGGCTTGGTTATCAAGAGATGTTTATTTTGACAGCACAAGTGGTATAGCAGGCGGCAGAAATGGCGGTGAAGAGTTTCGGCTGGAGCCTCTTGCTTTCAGCAACATCGAGGGTGGCCGTGGGGTAATGACAGCGATCACGACAAAAATGATTCCTCTGCGTTTTCCTCCTATTCCAAAATGAGGGTTTTGATGAACACGAACTTTGTATTGATCGAGTTGTCGAGGATGAGGCGCAATGTTTGTGCGCGAAGAAGAGGATGTTGCACATATCTAACTCAGCTTGTGCTGGCTGTGATGATCCTGTTGTGCGATCAATTGGCGTGGCCGCAGAACGGCAAAAATACATTGGCGGGAATCGTGGTCGATGCGAGCACCGGCGAGACCCTGCCTTCAGCAAATGTTCTCCTGACGCCCGGGCAACACGGCACTGCGACCGACGTGCACGGCCGTTTCTTATTGACGCAACTGCCGTTGGGAACCTTACATTTGCGAGTGTCTTATCTTGGTTTTGAAACCTACCAAGATTCAGTCCGAGTGCAATACGGCACGCTCAAACATCTTCGCATCGCGCTGCAACCCAAAGCGCTCCCCATTCCTGAAGTCACCATCACCGCGGAACGTGATCGTCTTACCAGAGAGGTGAATCTCAGCCAGGAGCATTTGAGCAACCAACAGGTGCGCATGTCGTCGGCTGTTGTCGAGCCGGATCTGCTGCGCTCACTTGCGGTTTTGCCCGGCGTCATTCAGGCTAATTGATGAGTGCCAACACATCGTGCACAAAAATAAGTGCCATCACATCGTGCACAGCTTTTGGTTTTGCTTTTTGAATTTCATGGACGATGAGTACCTTGCTCGAAACCCAAGGAGGTTACTCATGTCTCAAAAACATCCAAACAAGAACGGCATCTTGCGGTTCAACGCTTCTTAGCGGG
>Ga0247727_10016673_pt1 | contig 11823 bp, 2 predicted proteins | sample WisWelCaveWW1625_FD_202498 | JGI IMG/M metagenome (GOLD analysis project Ga0247727, IMG submission 202498) | Biofilm microbial communities from Wishing Well Cave, Virginia, United States - WW16-25 | ecosystem: Environmental > Aquatic > Deep subsurface > Groundwater > Cave microbial mat | place...
TCTACGTAACCGATGCAAGCCCGGACGGCGGCTCGTTGTACAGCGTTTCTAACACTTATTACGGCTCGTCGAGCCAGTGGCTACAGAGCGGTTTGAATTGGAACAATGCGCCGCCGATTAACGGAACAGCATTGGGCAGTGCTGGAGCCGTTAGTATTGGACAGTGGGCAGAATTCGACGTGACCTCCGCGATTGCCGGAGACGGCACCTACAGTTTTGCTTTGAAAAGCAATTCTTCGGACGCGGCTTATTACAGCGCCAAGGAAGGGCCACACAAGCCGGAGCTGCTCATTGAAATAGAGCTTGGCCCGCCACCACCGCCATTCTTGACTTTGACAACGCCCGATGGCGGCGAGAATTGGACGATCGGCAGTACGCGCACGATTCAATGGAACTCAACAGGTTCTCTTGCGAATGTCTCACTGGAGTTTTCGACTGATGCAGGAGCCAACTGGTCATCGATTGTAACGAGCACAGCGAATGACGGCGCCTACAACTGGACGATTCCGAATACAGAATCGAACCAATCCCTGATGCGCGTTGCAGATGCAGCGGACAACGATCCGCTCGATGTGAGCAACGCGGTTTTTTCGATTAGCACCTCGGCCCCGGCCGGTCAATTGTTGCCGGATTTGAAAATTTGGGTCAATGCCGTTTCACCAAAGAGCTTGTGGGATGCCGACATCAACGTGACAAGCGGCGAGACGCGCCTCCGTTTTTCGAATACCGCGGTCAATGTCGGCGCCGGCGCTTTGGAGCTGTGGGGCGTCATCGACAATAACGGCGAGCAGCCGGCGTATCAAAGAATTTATCATGATGACGGTGGCTATGAAGACCTCTTGGTCGGTTTGTTCGTATTCGCCGGTCATGAAGATCACAATCATTTTCACTTCAGGGATTTTGCAATTTATCGATTGCGTCAGGTGACCTCCGGTGATGGAGTCGGGCCGGTTTTGGCAACAAGCGACAAGATTTCTTTCTGCATCACAGATAGTGATGAGTATGACGAGAGTTTACCTGGCGCGCCATCGAGCCACGTTTATGATTGCGTCAGGCAGGGGATGTCGGTCGGCTGGGGAGACCGGTACGGCAGATCGACGGCAGGACAATGGATCGTTATCGACGACGTGCCGGACGGCACCTACTGGTTGGAGAGCGAAGCCAATCCCGATCGCCTGCTGTACGAAACGCGCTATGACAATAACAGTGATCGGATAAAAATTTCCATCAATAAAAGCACCAGAAGAGTCAAAGTTCTTTCGGATCTTCTCAGAGTCACAGAGCCGAACGGTGGGGAAAAGTGGAGAACTGGCAGCCGTCAAACCATCCGGTGGTCTGCAGCGGGGAAAGTGAAAAACGTGAAATTGGAGTTCTCCACCAACAGCGGCGCGAGCTGGACGACGATCACCAGCAGCACCTCGAACGACAGCAGCTATAACTGGGATGTGCCCAATCAAGTATCGTCCGATTGCTTGATTCGAATTTCGGATGCCGCAGACGGCAAGCCTTTCGATGAGAGTGATGTGCAGTTTAGCATCGTGGCTGGTTCATCTGTCGCTTCGATGAACGATGATACTGAAATCACCGAGGCCGCAACATCGCAGCCGGAAGAATTTCGACTTGGAGCGAATTATCCGAATCCTTTTAACCCGGAGACGCGAATCGAATATGATTTGCCCGCGGCGAGTTTGGTCCGGTTGACGTGCTATGATATTCTTGGCCGCGAGGTGGCGGTGTTGGTGGACGAGGAGAAACCGGCAGGTCGTCACAGTGTGATATGGAACGGCCGCGACCTCAGCGGCCGGCGGGCGAGTACGGGGATGTACTTTTACTCTCTGCGAGCTGGAAACTTTCATGCGATGAGGAAAATGGTGATGGTGCAATAGTGAAGCTTGCTGGTTGCTCTTACTCGTACACTTACTCGCTTTTATCTTTTGCGTCTGTAAAAATCAAAGGCGAGTAAGAGTAGGAGTACGAGTAAGAGAATTAGATTGTCGTTATTCATTATTTTATCAGGAGACCCATCTTGGGAACTGCATCTTTGCACTACATCATAGGACGTGCTTCTGCGACAATTTTGTCTCTGTGCGTTTTATTTTGGGGCGATTTGATCAAGGCACAAGAAGCAACGGTTGATAGTTCTGCTGCCGTCTCCGTTCGCGCTGGAGAGGCGAAATTTATCACGCGCGTCGATTCTTCCAGCCGGATTTATTTTTTTGAAAAATCAGACAGCTCGTCGCACGTTGCGACGGACTCTGCCGGGTTTGATTCGTCTCAAGCCGGCGTTACATCGACGAGCGCGGCGCCCACTGCTGCCGGCGATGAACCCACCGCGGTCGCGGCAATAACCTGGCGCATCATGCCGCTTGGCGATTCCATTACTCGCGGGCATTTCAACGCCGGCTCTTCTCCCGAAGGCGGCTATCGCGACGATCTGGCCTCGATGCTGAGCGCTGCCGGAGTGGCCTATAATTTTGTCGGCAGCTTGAGAACCGGCGCCGGCTTCGACCGCGAGCATGAAGGTCACAGCGGCCAGACCGCCGACTACATCGATGCCAACGTGACAAGTTATTTGCAAGCCCGAACGGCAGACGTAGTGCTTCTTCATATAGGCACCAACGATATTTCCAACGACGAACCGCCTGCGAGCACCGCCGACGAGATTTCCTCGATTGTGGACAAGATCAGAAACTTTGATCCCGAGATTCGCGTCATTCTGTGCAGCATCCTTCCCCGCAAAGATACTCGCGACGCGCAAAACTCCGCGCTGGCGCTTCTCGTCGAAGAGATTTATTATGAAAAGCGCGCCGCCGGTTTTCCGATTTTTTACGCCGGACAAAACGAAATCTTCAAATTTAACCCAAATTACAAAACCGCCTACCTCTATGACAGTGTTCATCCGAACAACACCGGTTACAATGTGCTCGCTCAGGTGTTTTTGAACACCCTGCTCACGGCGTTGACCAACGACGATGCCTTCATCACCGACAATTTCGACCGGAGCACGCTCGGCATAACTTGGGTGACGGATCAGGAATTTACCATCGCGAACAAGGAATTGAAAAATACTGGAACCAGCCCAAGCTGGAACTATCTCGCGGTTCATGCGGCGCAGGCCAATCCCACCGAAGCTTCGATTCGATGGAGCGCCGGCGCCGAAACCGGCGCGGTGCGCCAAGGCGGCTTGGCCCTGCGTTTGAATTCAGCCGCGACCAATGCCAGCGGTTATCTGGCTTACATTGACGATAGCGCTGTGTTGCAGCTTTGGACCATCGACGGCGGACAACGCAGCCAATTGGCGCAGAGCTTGGCAAGCGCGCTTCCTGCGCCTCTTCCCGGCGACATATTTCGTGTGAATCTCAGCACCGACGGCAACGGGCATCACTTTGATTATTACCTCAACGATCAATTTGCCGGCCGGCTTACGGATCCAGCAAAACAAGAAGGTAACGGCGCTCGCCAATTCGCCGGCGTTTTGCTGCGCGGCAATGCGAATAATCCCGTCGATGACTTCTTGTTGAATCGCACCGTGCAACAAGCCATTCCAACTTTGACGCTCACTTCCCCGAACGGCGGTGAGAGTTTGGTCATGGGCAACAATCACAACATCACGTGGAATTCGACAGGCAGTCTTGGTAACGTGAAGCTGGAATATTCGATTGATGATGGCGGCAACTGGACGACGATCATAGCGAGCACGCCGAATGATGGAAGCCAGAGTTGGACAGTGCCGGACGCGGTGTCGACTCAATGTTTGGTGCGTTTATCGGATGCAGCCGATGGCGATCCGAGCGATGTCAGCAACACGGTGTTTGCGATAATCACACCACTGCCGGCGACCGTGACGTTGACTTCACCAATCGGCGGTGAGAGTTTGGTAGTGGGTCGAGGCCACAACATCACATGGAGTTCAACGGGCAGCCTCGGGAATGTGAAACTGGAATACTCGATTGACAACGGCGGCAGTTGGACGACGATCAGCAGCAGCACGTCGAATGATGGAAGCCATACTTGGACGATTCCGAATGCGCCATCAAGTCATGCCTTGGTGCGCATCTCCGATGCGGCAGACAATGATCCGCAAGATGCGAGCAACTCAGTATTTTCGATAACCTCACCACCGGCGAATCAATACGCGATGCAATTTGACGGCGTGGATGATTACGCGCAGATTTCCGATAACGCTCTGTTGAGCGGCGGCGCGGGCAAGAACCTGACAGTGGAGGCATGGGTGAAACCGCAGACAGTGAGTGGCACGCGTCCGATCGTGCATAAATATTTGGATGGGAACACGAAAGACTGGGGCTTTGCAATATTTGATGGCACGGTGGAATCGGCAATTGAAAGCGGCGGGGATAATTGGGAATTGTCCGGCGGCGCTGTGGCGGCAGGCGTGTGGACGCATATCGCGTTGGTTTTTGACAACAGCGCGAATGTCGTGCGGCTTTATGTGAACGGCGTCCAAGCAACACAGAAGACTTTGAGCAAAGACATGCCGGACAGCAACGCGCCGATACGGATAGGCCGTCACGGATATGGCAGCGATTATTTTTCGGGTGAGATGGAAGAAATAAGAGTGTGGAATACGGCGCGCAGCGTGAGCCAGATTGCCGCCGCGATGAATGGCCAGCTTCTTGGGAACGAAGCAGGATTGATTGGCTACTGGCCGTTCAACGAAGGCAGCGGCCAAACCGCAGAAGACGGAACGAGCAATAACAGCGACGGACGCTTGGGCAGCGCCAGCAGCAGCGACAACGCCGACCCAATTTGGGTGAGTTCGACCGCGCCGCCGGGCCCGGTGATCTCGACGCTGACGTTGAGCAGTCCGAATGGAGGCGAGGGCTGGGAAGTCGGCAGCATTCGTTCCATCACGTGGAGCTCGCAAGGATCGGTGACGAATGTGAAGTTGGAATATTCGACAACGAACGGCGCGAGTTGGACGACGATTGTAGCGAGTACGACGAATGACGGAAATCATAGTTGGACTGTTCCGGATGCGGTATCAAACCAATGCTTTGTGCGCGTTTCGGATGCGGCAGACGGCGATCCGACGGATGTAAGCAATGCTGTCTTCTCGATAATCACAGCGCCACAGCCGCCCGCCATTACTTCATTCACACCGGCCAGTGGCGAAGTTGGCGGTCAAGTGACCATCACCGGCTCCAACTTCGTGGCCGTCAGTAGTGTGGCATTCAATGGCACGGCGAGCGGCTCTTTCATCGTGAATAGCGCCACACAAATTCTTGCGACGATTCCCTCGAGTGCGACGACCGGAAAGATCAGCGTGATTACACTCGGAGGCGCCGCCCAAAGCGCGAATAATTTTACGGTGAATGTCGTCTCCACCTCGTTCACATTCATCCCGACGCATGATACGTATGTGAAAGCTTCATCGGCGACGACAAGTTTTGGATCGTCGACGAACTTGCGCTTGCGCAAGACCAGCAGCGAAACGATTAATAGTTATATGAAATTCAGTGTCACCGGTTTGGCGAACGCTGTGCAAAGCGCGAAGTTGCGGCTCTATGTGACCGAGCCGAGCAGCAACGGAGGGGAGGTTTATGCAGTATCGGACAATTATAAAGGAACCTCCAGCACGTGGGTCGAAGAGGGCTTGAACTGGAACAATGCGCCGGATATTTCCGGAACCGCCTTGAGCAGCTCGGGCGTCGTGAGCCTCGACGCTTGGGTTGAGTTCGATGTGACGCCGGCAATTTCAGGGAACGGCACGTTCAGCTTTGGCTTCAAGAGTAACTCGACCGATTTGGTGTGGTATGCTTCGAAGGAGGCTACAAACAAGCCGGAGTTGATAATAGAGACAAGCTCTGCGACTGCGCCGGCAAAATCACTTGAGGTCGTCGATTCGCAAACCGAGCCTGAAGACTTTGCGCTGATCAGGAATTATCCGAATCCCTTCAATGGCCAAACGATCATCGAATATTCTTTGCCGGAACCTTCGTATGTGAGAATTAATATTTACAATGCGCTGGGGCAATTGGTTCGCAAGCTCGTTGATGAAAATGAAGCGGCTGGCACTCAGCGCATCATCTGGGAAGGGAAGGACAGTTTTGGGCAGAGCGTTGGCTCGGGGATTTATTTCTACGAATTGCAAGCCGGCGCACAGAGGCTTTCCGCAAAAATGATCTTGCAGCAATGAGATAAGGAGATTGCTCGTAATGGAGGAGATGAAAACACTGTGGCTGACATGCGCGCTGCGCATCTTATTCCTGTGCATGCTTGCGAATTGCGCCGGTGTTCTTGCAGCGGACTTGCCGGCAGGATTCGAACATTCGTTAGTCGTCAGCCACCTCGGCGGGCCGACGGCGATGGCATTTGCGCCGGATGGCCGTCTCTTCGTTTCGGACAAATATGGCAAACTGCTGATTATCAAAAACGGCAGAGTACTCAACACGCCATTTCTCGAAGTCGAAACCGTGCAGGATGGCGAGCGCGGTTTGCAGGGAATCGCCTTCGATCCGAATTTTTTAATCAACCGCTATCTCTACGTTTTTTACACGTACGCAGTAGGGCCCCGAAATCGCATCAGCCGTTTTCGCGCCAGCGATAGCAATTCCGACCTCGCTGAAGAAGGCAGCGAGCTTGTTCTGGTCGATGACATCGCCACGAACAATTTTCACAACGGCGGCGCGTTGCACTTTGGCATCGATGGAAAACTCTATGCCTCCACCGGCGACGCGCAGGTCAACACCCGATCGCAGTCTCTGGGAAGGCTGGAGGGCAAAATACTGCGGATTGATCCGGCAAGGTATCCGAACATTATCCCGCCGGATAATCCGTTTGTGAATAACACTGGGGCGAAAAAAGAAATCTGGGCGCGCGGACTGCGAAATCCTTTCACCTTTGCGATTGATCAAATCACCGGCACGATGTTCATCAACGACGTCGGCGCCAGCAGTTGGGAAGAAGTCGACCTCGGCAGTCGTGGCGTGAATTACGGATGGCCAAACTGCGAAGGGTCTTGCACAAACTCGAGTTATCAGAACCCCGCTTATGCTTATGCTCACGCCGACGGAAATGGGGAATGCGTTGCCGGAGGCGTATTTTATCGCGGTAACCAATTCCCCGGCCAGTATGCCGGAGATTATTTCTTTGCGGATTTTACCGCGAATTGGATTCGACGGCTGGATGCTTCCAACAGTTATCAAGTTTCGACATTTGCAACGAACCTGAACAGCGGCCCCATCGATCTGGATGTCGGCCCTGATGGTAGTCTCTATTATCTTTCTCTTTCGACGACGAGCACCGATCCTTCGCGTTATGACGGCAAGGTTTTCAAAATTGCCTACATTGGCGGCGGCAATCGTTCGCCGGTTGCCGTGGCTTCGGCAAATCCGACCTCCGGTGCTGCGCCCTTGCAGGTTGATTTTAACGGAGCAGGCAGCCGCGATCCTGACAATGATGCGCTGACATACTCCTGGAATTTCGGCGACGGGTCTCCATCGCAAAGTGGAGTGAATGTCAGTTATACCTATACGACTCCTGCTCAATACTTCGCGAAGTTGACCGTTGATGATGGGCGAGGCGGCTCAGATGATTCCGACGAGTTGCTCATCATCGTTGGAACTCCACCGGTGGGAATCATCACCGCGCCCGCAGAAGGCACGCTCTACGCCGCCGGCGATATGATTGATTATTCTGCCACGGCGACTGATGCCGAAGACGGCGCGCTGCCGGCCAGCGCATTGAGCTGGACAGTGGCCTTTCATCACGATACGCACAGCCACCCGTTTCTCGGTCCCTTGAACGGTGTGCAAAGCGGTTCTTTCATCATCCCTCGAACAGGGGAAACTGCCGACGATGTTTTCTATCGCATCAATCTAACTGTTACAGACGGTGATGGTATCAAGCACATCTCAAGCCGAGACCTGCTGCCGCGCAAATCGGCATTTACGGTCACGAGCGATCCTCCCGGTTTGATTATTCATCTGGATGGCCAACCGGCGGTTACGCCATTGTCTGTCGTCGGCGTGGTGGGAATCACCCGCAGCATTTCCGCGCCCAGCCCGCAGACGCTGAACGGCAGCGCTTATGAATTTGCCTCGTGGTCAGACGGCGGTGAGCAGACGCATAGTTTTGATACGCCGGAAGTGAATACAACGTATCTTGCAACTTATCGACTCGTCCCGGCAAGCTCGACGTTCAGCTTTCTTCCATCCGATGATGCGTTTGTCAAACTCTCCAGCCCAACATCCAACAACGGCTCGGCGAGTACATTGCGTGTGCGCAAGACCGGTAGCGAGGCGCTTTACTCGTTTCTGAAATTTGTCGTGAGCGGTTTGGGCGGCGCGGCACAGAGCGCCAAGCTCCGCTTATTCGTCGATGATGCAAGCGCCGATGGCGGGGCCGTTTACGCTGTATCGAACAATTACCAAAATACCGCCACGCCGTGGATTCAAAGCGTTTTGAATTGGAATAACGCCCCGGTGATTTCCGGCACTGCGTTGAGCAGCATGGGTGCGGTGAGTGTTGGAACGTGGGTCGAATTCGACGTGACCGCTGCGATCAGTGGCGATGGCGTTTACAGCTTTGGCCTGAAAAACAATTCTTCGGATGTTGTGCGTTATACTTCGAAAGAAGGATCAAACAAACCGTCATTAATCATTCAAACCTCCGAAGCACCACAGCCTACGCTGCCGAGTATTTCTTCTTTCAACCCAACCAGCGGCGAGGTGGGCGTTGAGGTGACGATCACCGGAGAAAATTTTTCCGGAACGATAAGCGTGAAGTTCAACGGCGTTGCGGCAACCGTTTTTAATGTGGACTCCGATGAGCAAATTCGCGTGACCGTGCCTAGCGGCGCGACCACCGGAAAGCTCGGCGTGACCACGCCCAACGGCACGGCAACCAGCGCGAGCAATTTCACTGTGAACACCGGCGGCGGAGACGTTACGTCGATTTCTTTTGGACCGTCGGATGACGGGTACGTGAGATCATCCACGCCGACGACGAGCTATGGCTCGGTCACGGCTTTGCGAGTCCGTAAAAGCAGCAGCGATGCGCTAAACTTTTATATCAAGTTTGCAGTGAGTGGTTTGATCGGTTCCATTGAAAGCGCGAAGCTCCGCCTGTACGTAACGGACGGCAGCAGCGATGGCGGTGCGATGTATGCTGTGTCGAACAATTACGCAGGCACGAGCACGGCGTGGCTACAAAGCATCTTGAATTGGAATAATGCCCCGCCGATTTCCGGAACTGCATTGGGTAGCGTTAGCACTGTTACCGTGGGAAACTGGGTGGAGGTCGATGTGACGCCAGCGATCACTGGAAACGGCGTGTACAGTTTTGGCGTGAAGAATAATTCATCCGACGCAGCTTATTACGGCTCGAAAGAAACGTCGAACCGGCCACAGTTGATGGTTCGAGGCACATTCAACACACAAGCGATTGTTGCGGAGTTTGAGGACGAAGCCCTGGTGGCTGTGCCGGAGAAATTTTCATTGCATCAAAACTATCCCAACCCGTTCAATCCCGAAACGCGGATTTCGTATGACTTGCCCGAAAGCGCAGATGTAAGCTTGCGCGTGTATAATATTCTTGGCCATGAAATCGCGCTGCTCGTTGATGAAGAACAAGCTGCCGGATTTTACTCGAAGATGTGGAATGGTCGGGATAAGAATGGCGAGCCGGTAGGTTCGGGGATTTACTTCTATCACCTGCAAGCGGGATCAAATAGCACATCGCGAAAGATGCTGTTGTTGCATTAGAAACCATGCACCAACAGTAATTCCGTGCAAATAATTTTTTTGAGCTCAAGGATGAACTACTCCAGTCGTTTTCTATCTACACTCATCTTGATCATCTCTGCGTTGCTGTTTAGTAACTCTACGCTTGGACAAAACCTCCAAACCGTCATTCCCAATCCTCGCACACTTACCATAGATGACCTTGGCTGGAAGCTCGGCGCGAACGAATCAGCGAATGACGGCCCGTTTCGCCTCGGCACCAATCGCAATCCCGTTTTTAAGGATTATGAAGTCTTGACCTACGTGGCGCGCGTAGTCGGTACGCGGCTTTCCGCAAAATTCATTCTGAGCGAGTTCGATCGCGAGAACGTGCTTGCCGATTATCCAAGCACCAACGAGCAAGGCGAAGCCTGGGACAATTCCGCGCTGACCGGCCCCGATGATTTTCTCTACATGAATTATGTGAAGGACAACAGCGCATGGATCGAACTGGGCATTCATGGGGTTCGTCACGAATATTGGGATTGGGTGACGCGAAGCGGTGTGATGCGACGCTGGGAGTTTTTTGATCGACAGAACAAGCAGCCCTGGCCTTACGATGATCTGGCCGGCCATCTTCAGGGCTTTCGAAAAATCCTCAATCAGTACGGCATCTTCAGTTTCCCCAAAAGCTACACGCCTCCCGGCAATGGCTATCATTACACCGCCCGCGGCGAACAGGACAGCGGTTCGCTCTTTAGCTCATTCGGCGTCAAGTATGCGATGTGCAACATCGAAGCGACTCGCGAGTTTGGCACGCCGAATGATGTCATTCAAGCCGGTGGGGTGATTCACAGCGGCTTGCTGTGGATCGATGAAGCAGGAACCAGCGACGACCCCACTTGGCCTGCATACAATGCGATAGACGCCGTGCCGCAATCACATCCTCCTGATGGCATTCCTCTGACGCACTGGCCGAATTGGTGGGCGGATAACCCGGACTCGAATCTCGTTGTTGGCGACAAATATATTGCTTGGTTCAATGAGGTCAAATTGAGACCAGACTGGTACGTTCCCAAGAATATTGCGCAGTATTTTTCGCAATGGCTTTACCGGAAACATGCGACGATGACCGAAAGCGGCGACTCGCTGACCATCGATAACACGGCAATGCCTTTTGATGCATACACTTACGATCTGCTCGGCAATCTTCTGTTGAAATTCCCGCTGGCGGATGGCGAGCATCTTACGCAAGCGACAATTGATGGCGGCGCGCAAATCGTCGGTTATTACGAAGAGTTCGCTTACGGGCATCTTTTGCTCTCGCCATTGCAGAAACAAATTTATCATCTTAATCTTGCAAAAGGAGCAACGTCTCTTGCGAAATGTGTGATCAACGACGGCACGTACAATGTCTTTTCGTTTGACTCGGCAGCAGAGACAGCGAGACTTGTTTTGGAAATGTATGGCACGCAGGATGTTAGAATACGTCCGGATTTCGAGCCGATTTCGATCACGAGTTTGGACACCGGCCTGGTTGTTAATTCACAATTCTTCGATCCGGTGACAAAAGAGCTGGTGATGAACATTACCGGCAAAAACATCATGGGACAGAGGGGCGAGGTGTTCGTTCAAGGTGTTCCATTCCAAGCGCTCGCACTCACTTCTCCAAGCGGTGGCGAGGCATGGAAGGCTCGGAGCACTCAATTGATTACATGGACTTCACGCGGTTTGATCGATGCCGTGTCTCTCGATTTCTCTTTCGATGATGGCCAGAGCTGGACAACAATCATCGACAGTACTGCTAACGATGGCCTTCATGACTGGCTCGTTCCTGAAAGCGTTTCTGATAGCTGCTTGATCCGCATTGCCGATGCAAGCGACGGCGAGCCTTCCGACGTGACCGACACCTTCTTCTCAATTCTTCCCCTCCCACCGGTGTTGACGTTGACTGCTCCGAATGGTGGAGAAAGCTTTCGTACCGGGAGTTCGGTGGGGATCAGGTGGAGCGCAACCGGTGTTCTCGATTTCGTCAAACTGGAATTCTCTACTGACGCCGGTAACACCTGGTCACTGATCACAGCCGCCACGGAAAATGACGGCGCCTATCAATGGACGATTCCGAGCTTGGTCTCGGATC
>Ga0247727_10016674_pt1 | contig 11823 bp, 17 predicted proteins | sample WisWelCaveWW1625_FD_202498 | JGI IMG/M metagenome (GOLD analysis project Ga0247727, IMG submission 202498) | Biofilm microbial communities from Wishing Well Cave, Virginia, United States - WW16-25 | ecosystem: Environmental > Aquatic > Deep subsurface > Groundwater > Cave microbial mat | place...
GACCGCGCTCGGACGCATTCATTTTGCCCCACGGTCCGTCGAGCGCCAGCCGCGCGGCTTTCACCGCGCGGTCAATATCTTCCACGCCGCCCTCGGCGATTTGCGCAATCACTTCGGTGGTGGCGGGATTAATCGTCGGGAAAGTTTTGCCGCTCATCGCGTCTTCCCATTTGCCGTTGATAAAAAGTTGGGTCTGCATAGTTGGTCAACAAAGATAAAAAGAAAACAAGTTAAAAAGGAAATCAGCCAATTAAACCAATACGTTCTTAACGAACATGCGGAACAGCGAAAGTGATAAAATCTTCCAGCGCGCCGCTGAACGAGCAGATGCGTCCGTTTTCATCGTGCAGATGATGCGGGAAGCTCGTGACAAGAACCGCAAGCTTCTTGTTCAACGACGGCCAAAGCGCGTACAAACGCAAATTTCCGACATGGGCAGCGTCTTCAATGCGATCATCAAGATTGGAGGGCAAGTCATTCTCCGGCTCAGGCAATTTTTGCATGAGCACGTAAATTTCCCATGCACGAGTTGCAATCAACCACCTTTTGAGTTTATCCGATAGCGATGGCATCGGCAGTCTCACTTTCCGGCAGCACTTGCGATTGGAAAACCTGTAAATATCCTCGATAACACATTGCCCAATCCAGAAAATCCGGCTGATCTTCGAGGGGAGTGCCGACAATGAGCTTATAAAAAAATTCCGATCGCATTTGGTACTTCATCTCGTAAGTATGAAGTTCTTCCAAAAGATCCTTGACAGCCTTTTCGCGATTGGGCTTGCGATTCATCACTCTGGCCAGAAACTGCTCTTTGGTTATCGGCGGCGATTTTTTTGGCTTCGGCATTTTGAGTTCTCCTGAATATGACATTTTTCCGGCCTGCAAGGCAAGGCCGATCCATTCAATCATCAACTGAAAAAGACAAGCAGCCAATTAAGTAAACACGTTATTGACGAACATACGGCACGGCGAGATTGATAAAATCTTCCAGTAACATCGGCGGTGGCTCTTTCGGCGCTGAATTTTGACTGGACGATTTTTAAATATTGGCGATAGCACATTGCCCAATCCAGAAAATCCTCCTGATCTTCGCGCGGCGTGCCGACGATGAGCTTTAGAAAAAGCTCCGATCGCATGCGATATTTTTTTTCGTAGGTGTATAGTTGCTCCTCAAGCTCACTGATGATTTTTTCCCAATCAGGCTTATAGCTCATCGCGCCGGCCAGAAACTGCTCTTTGGTTAATGGCGGCGATCTTTTTCGCTTCGGCATTTTGATTTCTCCTTCATATAACAATTTACCGGCTTGCAGTGCAAAACTGATCCATTCACTTATCGACCACTTTGAAGTACTTCGCCAGATCCGCGGGCATAATGTGCGACGGCGATCGGTCAAAAATCGCGCCGGTTCGCTCCAACGCGCGCGCGACCATGCCGGAGCAGATCGCCTGGCCGTCGAAGCCGAATTTGAATTTGCCGCCCATCAGCAAACTGATGCCGACGCTGAAAATGATCGTGAGGCCGTACTCCTCGCCCAAACACCATTCGGCATATTTCACGACTTTTTCGCGATCGCGGTCGGTGGCAAGCGCGCCGAGCCGGACGATGCGATAGTCGACGCCTTTATATTTGCTCAAATGGCCGCGGCGCACACCCCGACCTACGGCCTCGATCAAATCGCCGTCATGCGAGGTGATGAGCGCGGCGTGCGTCCATTTGATGTATTTGCGGTTCTTGCCGCGATGCCGCAACGATTGGCCCCAGCGAATCAATCTGCTCTGCCACTTGGTGCCCTGCGTGAGAATGAAGTCGCCGGGATCATATTGATGCGGCTGCGCCTCTTCGCCGGGGCCGTAAATCGCCCACGACGCGCCGTGAATTTCCTGGAAGCGGTTTTTGTGTTTGAACATCGCTGTTTACGAATATTCAAAATTACCTGGTTTCAAGCTTCGATGACTAAACCGAGACGACCGCGTTCATCCCATGCGGCTATAAACGTGTCTCTATTGATTTCGATTTCTTCGCCACGAGCCGGATCGATATACGAGACTGCATTCGCTTTGAAGCCATTAACCACGACTGCGTGCATCCCAGCCTGTCCTCTTCCATAAGGCAAGTGCTTCACACTTAAAAAAGTAATAACCGGACGTCCTTGTTGAAGGTATTGCGCCATATCTTCAAATGATGCCTCTTCCAACTTATTAGCTTTAAATCCCAAGAGGGCAATACCCTCCACGGCTTCATCCTGATCAGTCCCACGCGGGGTCGTTTTGCACGCACGACTGATCACCATCTCGGAAAGATCAACGCCCAAAGCGCGAAGCACAATTCGAATACAAGCCGGCACGCATGAATAATCCTGCGCCTGCAGCAAACATTGCAGTTCAATCTTCACGTCGCAATGCCCTTCAATTTTGCTCGACTATCCGATTCGCTTTCTATCAGTTGGCCGTCCGACGAGAAAGTTAAAAAACCGATGGTCTCGGGCCGATAGGACAACACCACTTCGACGCGCCATTTTCCATCTTGCCAGAGCGGCGTTTTCACAGCAGTCGCATCGCCAACGTACTTGATCAAGTATATACAGGCGAGATCAGTAATTTTATCTGCCGTCAATTTTTGTTGACGAACGGCAACCGCGCCGTTTTGTTTTTCAATCAAAAGCCTGGCCTCGGCTTTCCAGCCTAACCGGGCGCTTATTTCAGAAGGCATAACGAGCAAATCATCCTTCAGCTCAGTAATCATGTTTTCCATATTGCACCTGCAATGAAACTTGAAGTTACGGGAACGCCGATTTACAGCTATTATAACGCTTTTATCTTTACGCGGCTCTACCCTTTATTTTCTCCGGGCTGTCCGACTCTTCGGCGATAAGCCGACCGTCCCATGAAAACGTCAAAACGCCCGCCGTCTCCGGGCCATCGCGCAACGCCACTTCGACGCGCCACTTGCCGCGTTGCCAGATCGGCGGTTTCCCATGATAAATTTCGCCGAGGTGTTGCAACAAATAGATCCACGCCTGGTCGGCGATTTTTCGGGCGGAATGTTTTGACGGCCCCAGATAAAATTTTTGGTCGCGCTCCTCGACTTCGAGCTCCAGGCCTTCCCTCCAGCCCAGGCGCTCGGCAACCGCGTCAGACAAGAATAACGTGTTGCCGTTGATTTGAATTTCGACGGTTTCCATTTTGCCTCGCCATTGATTTTCAGGGTTCAAGCACTAGACCGAGACGGCCACGCTCATCCCATGCCATTAAAAATATATCAGTGTCGATCTCAATCTCTTCACCACGGTTCGGCCCTCGCAGTTTCGCAGGGCTATCCGATTCTTCCGGAATGAGTTCCCCTGCGCCGTAAAAGTTAAATAGCCGAGGGTTTGTGGTCGATAAGACAACTCAACTTCCACGCGCCATTTACCGGCAATGTGAATCGGCGTTTTACATCAGTAGCGTCGCCAACGTATTTAGCCAAATAAATGCCTGCCAGCCTGGCAATCTCTTTTGCCGTCAATTCCAGCGGACGGATCACCACTCGGCCATTATCTTTTTCAAATAAAATTTTCGTACTCTCAGGCCAGCCTAACTTTTCAATAGCATCGGTAGGCAGGAATAATTTGTTTTCATTGACTTCGACGGTAAACGTGCTCATATCACACCTCAATAAAATAAGTAAGTTTACAAGTTGCAAGTACCAAGCTCATTCCTCACTTGCATACTTGCAACTCGCAGACTTGCTACCTCCCCGCAAAGTTCGGCTTGCGCTTTTCATTATAAGCCGTCAAGCCTTCTTTCGCGTCTTCGCTCTGGAAGAGCTGCTGTTGCAATTCGCGCTCGATAGCGAGCGATTCGCTGAAGGGCACTTCAAGGCCGGATTGCACGGCGCGCTTGATCAAGCCGACGGCTTTGCTCGCTTTGTTGGGTGGAATAAATTGCCGCGCATATTCCAAAACCTTTTCCCAGAAATTTTCCGCCGGGTAAACATAATTGACGATGCCCATTTGCTCGGCTTCTTCAAATTCGAATGTGCGGCCGGTGGTCATCAAATCGATCGCGCGGGATTTGCCGACGAGACGGGCGAGTCGTTGCGTGCCGCCGGTGCCGGGTAACACGCCGAGCGTCACTTCCGGCAAGCCGATTTTGCCCGCGCCTTTTTTGGCAACGCGAATATCCGCGGCCATCGCGATTTCCAAACCGCCGCCGACGCAGTGGCCGTTGATTGCCGCAATGACGAGCTTCGGCGTTTGCTCCAATCGCGTCAGCGTTTCGTTGGCGTGCAAACAGAAAAAGTATTTGAAGCGCGGCGTCACTTCCTGCAACATGCGAATGTTTGCGCCGGCGCAGAAAAACTTCTCGCCGCCGCCTTTGAGGACGATCACGTGCGCGCTGTCGTCCATTCGCGCTTCGAGAATCGCCGCGTCGAGCTGCTTCATCATTTCGTACGTGTACGTATTGGCCGGCGGATCGCTCAGCTCGATGATCGCGAGTCCTTGTTGGGTTGAATAATTAACCAGTTTGTCAGCCATCTTCTTGCTCCTCGGTTAAAGGTTGAAATGTATTCTCTTTAAAATAGCCTCATTAAAAATAGCAAAAAAAGCGAGAATGTCAAACGTTTTAGCCGGGAAAATACCGCCCGGGCGTTTTTGATTTTGCGTTTCCCTCTGGTAGTCTGCCTGCCACCGCGATGGCAGCGTTACCACCGGTTTCCACTGGTTTTTTTCCCGAAAACTTTTCACTCGATTATTTTTTTTTGAAAACATGCGTTTAACGCGCGACACGTTGGCGTATTGATATGGCATGTTTGTTGTTTTAATGCAAAATCGCAAAGCGTTTCGTGACCTGCACATAAACTGCTCACGAATCACTTAAATTAGCAAACTTTAAAACATTTTGGAGTAACCTTATGGCAAATCAAGATCGTGAAAGAAGCAATCTGCTTCGCAGCGCCGAGCATCGCCTCGTGCAATATCTTTGCAGCCGCCTGCCGCAGTGGGTGACCTCGGATATGTTGACTGCATTCGGCTTTCTGGGAAGCCTCGTCATTTGCGCTGGATTATGGCTGGGAGAGAGCAATCGTTTTTTTCTTTTGCTCGCCATCAGCGGCCTGGCTATTCATTGGTTCGGCGACTCGCTGGATGGACGGCTCGCCTATTACCGCAACCGGCCGCGCAAATGGTACGGCTGGGCATTGGATATCAATGTCGATTGGACCTCGGCCTGCATCATCGGACTCGGATTTTATCTTTATCTGCCGGCTTATAAAATCATGGCTGCCCTGTTCGTCGTGGTTTATGGCGGCGCGATGATCATCGCGTTGCTGCGTTACAAAATCACGAATCAGTATCAGATCGACTCTTTTTATTTCGGGCCGACCGAGCTGCGCCTTTTGCTCGCCGTGATTTTGCTGATGGAGATTTTCCGCGCCGATACGTTGTTGCAATTCGGCGTTGCCGGCTCGCTGCTGTTGATCGTTTTCAACGTGATCGAGTCGTGCCGGCTGCTGAAATTAGGCGATCAAAAAGATCGCCTCGAAAAGGCGAGTTATTGAAAATGATTTCCAAAATCGTGACAATAAGTTTGCTACTGGAACTCTGTAACGAAAAAAACATTAAAAATGTGAGGGTTTTTAGGCTTTGCAGGTGTCTTTTATATTGGGGCCTAGTGGCCTCATTTTTATAATCCCAGTGTTCTAAATGACCTAAATCGAAAGGAGATGTCATGATGAGAACAGCGTTATCACTTTTCTTCTCAATCCTGCTGGTGGGTGATCTTTTCCTGGCCCCTCGCCCGCTGCTCTCGCAGCAAGACGCCATCTGGGTCTCCGAATTTCGGGTGAGCGATGCTGGCCTGGAAAATCCCGATACGACCGGAATAAATTTTGAAGTGCGTTTGTACGACGCCACCACCGGCAATTTTATCGCCTGCACCGGCATTGCCGGATGTTTGGACGCGAGGAATTTATTCGCACTTCATGATGTCGAGGCGTTTTTTCAAAAACCCGATGGCGCCAGCCTGTTGTTCAGTGAGGTCAGTAATCTGCGCCTCTTTCTCAAAGTGATCGAAGACGATACTGGCAATCGTTGCTCCGGCCCGGAGGCGATTCCACCGGATGACCTGATCGGCGCCAGTTTGCCATTTAACGGCAGCGAACTGGATTCCGCCAAGGTCATTAGCTTCGGCGGCGTCACCCATTTGAAATTAGGACGCACGGATCTGCGCCCGCCTTCTCCCGCCGTCAAAATTAACGAAATTGAAGTTAAAAATCTCACCGATGGAATTGGAAACCTTGAAATAGAGGTGCATATTCATGAGGCCGGCACCGATCGATTTCTGGGGTGTTCCGGGCGGCTTAACGGCCTCGAACCCGTGGACGTTTCCGGCCGGCGTTATGCCGTCAATGCCAGGTTTACGCTGGATCAATCGCCCCAACGCAACTTGACCTATTACGACATCAAGGACAAAAATATCTACGTCGTTACCATTGAGGATGATGAATTTCAATGCCCATGTCCGCCGACATATGGGTCGTTTGGCCTGGATGACCTGGTCGCCATCAGCGCGCCGTTTCCGGGAACGGAACTTTTCCAGACCAAAGAGCTCAAGAATCTTGGCAATCTGACGCTTCTCACCATGAGCCTTGAGGGTGTGCCGTCGCGGGTGACTCTCCTCTCGCCGCCGAACTTGAGCATATTAAACAGCCGGCTACTGACGTTTACCTGGCAGCCAAGCAGCGCCACTGTTGTTACGCAGTATCAATTTCAGCTTGCCAGCGATTCTCTCATGACCGCCATCATTAAAGATACGACGACAACAAATACCGGCGTTGCCATCTCGGCGCTAGGCCTGAAACAGGGTTTCTATTGGTGGCGAGTCCGCGGCAGGAACGCCAATGGCTGGGGCCTGTTCAGTCAGCGGAATAATTTTGTCTACATTCAACCGAGCAATGTTGAACCTCCGGTTATTGCGGTGACGGATTTTTTTCTCGGACAAAACTATCCGAATCCGTTTTGGAACGCAGCGACATCCCCCGCTCCGAGCGGGGGAAATTCCTCGACGATGATCAAATACGATCTGCCGCAAGCCGTCGAGGTGCAATTGGCAATTTTTGATTTGACCGGCCGGCGCGTGCGCACGCTGGTACAGCAACAACAGCAAGCTGGGCGCTATGAAATTACGTGGGACGGCCGCAACGAGCAAGGCGAGGCGATTGCGAGCGGATTGTACATTTATCAAATTCGAGCGGGAGATTTTGTTCTAGCGCGACGGATGGCGCTGGTGAGATAAGTTGGATTGATGGATTGTTGGATTGATGGATAATTGGATTTTTGGAGCGATGGATTGACGGAATATTGGAATACTGAGACTCCATCAATCCAATACTCCACCAATCCAATTCCACAAGGCTCGCGTTAAAAAAGTTGTGAACATGATGAGAGATTTAGCGCATTGGGCGTGTCTATTATATTGAGGCGTCATGCCTCATTTTTTATTGCTACTGTAATTTCTTTCATCCAAATTTTTGAAGAGGGAAAAAAAATGAAGCGCGCCATCATCTCGCTTTTCGTCGGTCTCGCGGTTCTCGTTACTTCTTGCAGCAAGTCCGTAACAACGTCTTCCAGCAAGCCCGAACGCATTGCCGCGCCCACGCCCGGCCCCGAGCCTACGGAAGTGCTCGCGCGTGACGATGAGACGCCGCCTGTTGAATCGGTGCCATTTGAAAGTGCGCCTACAATCATCAAAAGAGGCCATCTGCGTTATCCCGAAATTGCTCGGAAGGCCGGCCTCGAAGGCACGGTCTGGGTTAAAATCTGGGTTGGTAAAACAGGAAAGCCAAGAAAAGTCGTTATCCAAAAAAGTGCCAGTGAAATTTTTGACCAGGCGGCTATCGAGGCGGCCATGCAGTATTTATTTACGCCTGCCTTGATCAATGGCAAACCGGTTGAGGTGTGGGTGAGCATTCCGTTTAATTTTCGGCTAAAATAATTGACGTTGGTTTGTCATAACGCGGAACGAACCATGAAAATAGTTGTTACTATCGAACTTTTCCTTGTCAAACCTCGGCGCGCAGGTTTCCGACGAGGTGATTGTCAATCTGCTGCAGTATCGGCCGGAGTTGAAAATTGTTCACGCGCCCGTGGTGCGAAATTATCTGCTCAACACCGGCGGCCAGTCTGAACTTCAGAAAATTCGGAGCCTCCCCACCGGGCTGCAATGCCGTTACCTGCTCACCGGAAATTTATTCACGCAGCTTGGCAATGTCAACTATACGGCGGCGCTCACCAATCGCATTGCCACCGGCAGCGTCACGGTTCTGCTGGTGGATTGTGATTCCTCGTACGTGGTCTGGGCGAAGCGAGTGAATGCGACTTACACCACGCCGATCTATAATAACAGCAATACGACGTATCAAACCGACGGCGAGCTGCTGCAGGGCTTGATCCGCTCGCTCGGCGCCGAAGTGGCGAAGAATTTTTACGTTAAAATGTGACCTTGTCATTGCAACCTCCGGCGAAATATTCAGTAAAAGAATTCATGTCCATCCAGATTCGCGGTTTGCACAAAACTTATGCGGGCGGCGTTCAGGCGCTGCAGAACGTCAACCTCGAGATTGCCACCGGCATGTTCGGGCTGCTCGGCCCGAACGGCGCGGGGAAAAGCACGCTCATGAAAATTTTGGCGACGCTCGAAACGCCCACCGCCGGCGAAGTGTTGATCAACGGCGCGGATATTCGCGCCCAGCGGCAACACATCCGTTCATCGCTCGGTTATTTGCCGCAATTCTTCGGCGTCTATCCGCCGCTCACCGGCGCGGAGTTTTTAACCTACATTGCCAAATTAAACGGCGTGCCGCGGCGAAGCCTTCGCGATACCGTGCACCAAACCCTGGCGAATGTCGGGTTGCTCGACGCGCGCGACCGCAAAGCCAAAACGTACTCCGGCGGCATGATGCGGCGGCTCGGCATCGCGCAGGCGGTTATCGGCAATCCACGCTTGCTCATCGTCGACGAACCCACCACCGGCCTCGATCCCGAGGAGCGCATTCGTTTTCGCAATTTGCTCACGGCGATTAGTCGCGACAAAGTCATCATCCTGAGCACGCACATCGTCGCCGACATTTCGAGCACCTGCGAAGACATTGCCGTGTTGGCCAAAGGGAAAGTGGCTTATCGCGGCCAGCCGGCGAATTTAATCGCGCAGGCCGCCGGCAAAGTTTGGCAAGTGCTCTGCGCTGAAGCGGAGTTCCCGAAAATCGCCGGCCGCATGCAAGTGATTTCAACCATTCCCAAACCGCCGCACCTGCTCCTGCGCGTCGTCGGCGAGCCGCTTTCCGGCTACGATATGCAAAGCCTGCCGCCGAATCTCGAAGACGCCTACATGTATTTCATGGAATCGGTGGTGGGACAACGGGTGGAAGAAGAAGCGAATGGAGTGATGGAGTAATGGCGTTTTGGATTGATAGATTGTTGGAGTAATGGATCGTTGGATTGTTGGAATCCAAAAATCCAACAATCCAACAATCCAACGATCCACCACTCCTTTTTAAAACGGGTTACTTCACAAAAATCTTCTTGAAAAACGCCTGCATGTCCTCCCACGATTTTTTATCCGCTTCCGCGTTGTACGCAATGGGCATCCCAAACTGTTTGGCGTACTGATCCGCGTCGGGATTGGTGAAGCTGTGCTTCGCGCCCGGATACGAGATGAATTGAAAATCCACCTTCGCGTCCGTCATTTCTTTTTTGAATGTAGCGATTTGCTCCTGACTGATAAAGCCATCATCAGCGCCGTTACAAACCAAAACTTTCGCCTTGACTTTTCCTGCTGGCGCCGGTGTTTGCGTTCCGAGGCTGCCATGAAAACTCACCACGCCTTTTAGATCGGCGCCAAAGCGCGCCATATGTAACACCACGCCACCGCCAAAACAATAGCCGATCGCCGCAATGCGTTTGGGATCGGTATTGGGATTCTTCTTCAGCAAATCCATCGCCGCCATGAATCGCGCTTTGGCGCCTTCCACATTTTGCATCACGGCGCCGGCGAATTTTCCGGCGTCATCGGGATGCGCGGCTTGCTTGCCATCGCCGTACATGTCAACCGCCAGCGCGACGTAACCCATCTCGGCCAACAGGCGCGCGCGTTTGCGGGCATACTCGTTGTGTCCCCACCATTCGTGTACCACCAGCACGCCGGGGCGTTTTCCTTTCTTGGCATCGTCATATGCCAGATAGCCTTTCATGGTCACGTCACCAGCGGTGTAGGTGACTTCCTCGTTTTTAATTCCGGCGTGTGCGGCAAGAAAAGTTGCGAGCAGCATGACGATGACGAAGCGAGTGAATCTCATTTCATTCTCCTTGCGGTTGGTGCTGAATTTAAACTTTATTGAAGTTCGGCAACATTTGAAACGTATTGATAATTTTGATATTTTTATTATTTTTTGCAAGCGAAATTTGACTTTCTCTCCGGCCTTCAGTATATTTTACTTTCGTATGTTTTGCGTTTTTTGTAATCACGCACTTTTTTTCCGTAAAGCTTGAACCCCTAACCAGGTCGTCAACCGCAATGCCCGTTCGTTTTGCCAAACTCTCCGCCACCGGCAATGACTTCATTCTTTTTGATAATCGCGAAAACCTTTTTCGCGGCGATGAAGAACGTTTGTTTCGCACGCTATGCACGCGCCGTGTCGCCATCGGCGCCGATGGAATCTTGCTCATCGAGCAGAGCGCCAAGCGCATAGCGCATAGCGGGCGTGAGCCCTCTGCCCTCAGCCCTCTGCCCTCAGCCCTCTTCACCATGCGTTATTTCAATCGCGACGGCCGCGAATCGGAAATGTGCGGCAACGGCGCGCGCGCTTCGGCATATTATGCGCTTCATCATGGCCTCGCCCCGGCGGAGATGCAGTTTGAAGTGAGCGGCGATCTCTATCATGCCGTCGTCACCGGCAACCGCGTTCGCCTGCGGATGCAAAAGCCGTGGGACCTGGATTTAACGCCGCGCGCGCTCGAAGAAGATCGCCTGGAAGAGGGCGGCTACGTCAACACCGGTGTGCCGCATTACGTTTTATTTACACCGGATGTTGAACAAGTTGACGTCGCGGGTCTCGGCGTCAAATATCGTCATCACGCTAAATTTCAACCTGCCGGCACGAATGTCAATTTCGTGGCTATTGATCGCGCCTCGCATTTTTGCCTTCGCACGTATGAACGCGGCGTCGAGGAAGAAACGCTCGCCTGCGGCACGGGCACGGTCGCGGCGGCGGTATTTGCCCATCTCAAAAAACAAATGCCCTTTCCGATTCATGTCACCACCCGCGGCGGCGAGTTAACGGTGTATGGCGACGCGCCTCTCGAAAAACTCGAACTCGAAGGCGACGTGCGGCTCGTGTATAACGGCGAGTTTGAGCTGAATAATTTTGTTTAATCGGTTGCTGGTCGCTGGTTTCTCGTTGCTGGTTATTAGATGAATCACAGGCAACCAATCATCGGCGATCAGCAACCAGCCACTTGCAACCAGCAACAAGACCATGACCGAATCTCTACTCAAAAAAGCTTTGCTCGGCGCGGCGCTCGGCCTGCTCGCCGGAATCATCGTTTTGCTCGTAACCGACGTGGTGCTCAAGAAAGCGTTTCGCAATTTTGAAGCCAAGACCCTGGACTTGCGCTATCCCTGGCGATTGAATTTTTTGAAGTCTCAGCGCCAGGAGACGAATATCGAAGAGATCATCATAGTCGATATTGACAATCGCAGTCTCGAGAAGCTCGGCCGTTTTCAACAATGGCCGCGCCGCTATCATGCCCGCGTCATCGATTACTTGCGTGCCGGCGGGGCAAGAGG
>Ga0247727_10016675_pt1 | contig 11822 bp, 9 predicted proteins | sample WisWelCaveWW1625_FD_202498 | JGI IMG/M metagenome (GOLD analysis project Ga0247727, IMG submission 202498) | Biofilm microbial communities from Wishing Well Cave, Virginia, United States - WW16-25 | ecosystem: Environmental > Aquatic > Deep subsurface > Groundwater > Cave microbial mat | place...
AAGTGCGCATGATCAAAACTTCTCAGGAAATTGAACGCATGAGGTTGGCCAACGAGCTTGCTGCCCTGGGCATGGAGTACGCCAAGCAGCATATCCGGCCGGGCATGAAGGAGAGCGAAGTCGGAGCCATGATCGAAGGTCACATCCATGCCGTTGGCGTCGGTTATCAAGGCAAAGTGGAAATGGCCAGGGCGTTTACGCTCGTTTGGTCGGGGCCGGGGATCGCAACATTCACTGCTACTTCCCACCGTCCAGTGATCGCAGATGAACCGACGCTGGTGGAAATCTGGGTCTGCGCGGACGGTTACTGGACCGACCTAACAAAGAATATCGTTCCCAGCGGCAAGCTCACGCCGCGCTACCACAAGTTGCTGGATCAACTCTTGGCCATACTCAATGAGGCCGCAGGCATTGCGCGCGATGGTGCGCCGCTTGGCGATCTTGACCGCCTCATTCGCCAACGAATTTCCGAAGCGGGCTATCCCGGCCAACCTTCGCATCCGGTGGCGCATGGTGTCGGCGCGCGCGCCCACGAACCTCCATTTGCTCACCAGGCCGCGCCGGGGCAAATCCGCAAAGGCATGGTGCTGGCCATCGAGCCGGGTGTGTATTGGGAGGGTGGAGGAGGATTGCGTCTCGAAGACAATTACCTTGTAACGGATGGGGCCAGTGAGAAGCTGTGCTCCTATCCGGATGATTTTCGTTTTTAGCATTGCGTCGGCAGCAGTTTCGACCAGCAGGTGAACAGATGGCATTCCACGCCGCCGGAAAGGCAAGCCCAATGACCAATCCAGATCTGACTCGCGCCATTCTTGCCGAGGTGAATGAGGAGAACCTCGTCTCGATGTGTTGCGATGTCGTCAACATTCCCAGCCCCACCGGTGAGGAACTGGAGATGGCGCGATACATGCGCCGGACGATGGAGGCAATGGGTCTGCACATGAGCTGGCAGGAAGTCGAGGATGGCCGGCCCAACGTGGTCGGGCAACTGGAGGGAAGCGGCGGCGGCAAGACCCTGATGTTTAACGGCCACATGGATACATCCGATTCAGGCCGAGAGACGTTCTTAACCGGCATTGGATATAAACCCCATGCCGTCGTCAAAGACGGGATGATCTTCGGCCTTGGCATCTACAACATGAAAGGCGCTCTGGTCTGTTACTGCCAGGCCCTGGAAGCGGTCTGCCGCGCGGGTGTTCAGCTTGCGGGCGATGTGATCATTGCGGCCGTCGTGGGAGAGATTGAGAAAACACAGTGGAACGAAGAATTCACCGGCAAGGAGTACCGCGGGTACGGCGTCGGCAGCCATTATCTGGTGAACCACGGCGTAGTGCCGGACATGTGCATCCTGGGTGAGCCTACCGACTTAAAGCTTGTGCTCGGTCATTACGGCTCGTTGTGGGTCCGCATCGCTACTCATGGCCCCTACGTGCACACCGGATTTACCAGCGGCCGGCTGGCAGAGAACTCGATCCGCCGCCTGCACGATGTCTTACAAGCCGTCTGGGAATGGATTCCAACCTGGGAGAAGAAGACGTCTTACGGAAACAAAATGGGCGTGGTCAACCCGGGCTGCATCCGAGCCGGCCATCCGTGGCGCGCCAGCCGCACGCCGGATTCGGCCGAGGTGTTTTTGGATATTCGCGTGCCGCCTACGATGCTCCTCAGCGATGCCCGCCGCGACGTTCAGCAGATGGTGGATGGTCTGAAGAAGCGCTTTCCGGACTACGGGATCGAATTTGAGACCATGATTTCTGTTCCCGGAGCTGAGATTCGCCAAGATCACCCCCTGGTGAAAGCCATCGAAGCCAGTCACACTCACATTTTGGGAAAACCACCGGAGCACGACACCGTTTTGTGGTCTTCTGACGCCTCCGTCCTCACGCGCTATGGGATTGAGACGGTGAACTACGGTCCCTCCAGCGGCCCGCGCGATGCGCAAGGCGAAAAGGTCAGGATTGAGACACTCGTGAATGTCACGAAAATCTACGCCCTCACCATTGCCGCGCTTTGTGGCGCCTACTCAGCGCATGTTTGAAAGCCACTGAAGATTTCCTGTAGACTGCAACCTCGCTATCCCGCGCAGAAACGATTGCGTTCCGCGGATCGACGAACGGAGGTCCATGAAGCTCGTCACCTTTGAGGATCGCGCGAAACGCAGCCGGATTGGCGCCCTCACTCCCGACGACCGCATCGTGGATCTCGCCGCAGCCTATGACCTGTATCGAAGGAATTCCAAGGAAACGCAGGATGGCGAGGCCAATGCTCTCGTTCCGCCCGATATGCGCCTCTTGTTCGAAGGTGGAGATCGGAGTCTCGCTGCTGCACGGTCAGCCCTGAACCACGCTCTGTCGCAGGGAGCGCGTACCACAGCACCAACAGGTGAACTTCTGATCTATCCCCGCGAAGAGGTGACGCTCAAAGCTCCCATCAAACCGAAGAAATTCTTTCATACCGCCGGAAACTTCCGCGAACATGACGATGAGGCGCGCAAGGCCGGTTTCTCCCATCCGGTCCTTCCCTGGATTGTCTTTTTCCAGAACGTGGACGCGATCATCGGGCCCGATGAGCCGGTGATTTACCCTGAACACCTGACGCAGGAATTGGACTACGAGCTGGAGCTTGCCGTCGTGATGAAGAAGTCTGGCAAGCACTTCACCGCGGAGCAGGCCGCGGACTACATCGGTGGGTATGTCATCTTCAACGATGTGACTGCCCGCGACATCCAGCGGCGCGAAATGAAATCGGGTGTTTTCAGCTTTTGCAAGGGTATCGACACATTTTGCCCGCTCGGCCCTTACATCGTTACTGCCGATGAGATCCCCAACCCAAACAACTTGGCCATGGAACTCCGGGTCAACGGCGAGCCACGCCAGCGTTCCCACTCGAGTAAGATGTGGGTGAAAATTCCCGAGATTGTGGCAAATTATTCTCCGATGGGCTACAGCGCGGGCGATGTGCTTTCGACCGGCACAGTTTCTGGCGTGGCTGCATTCAGCGGAGACCCGAAGGCCTGGTACCTGAAGCCGGGCGACGTCATGGAATGCGAAATCGAGAAGATTGGCATCCTGCGAAATCCGGTCATCTCCTGGGAGCAGGCCTACGGCACCAAACGGCCCCCGAGGCGCGAAGTCTAAGGATTGTTTTTTGCCGGCAGCCAACACCAAATCGAAGGTTTGGGTCAGCGAGTTGAACTCGCGGCCCGAATTCCGCTCCGGTTTTCGCGTTTCAACCCCGGTCCGTTTTTACGACACGACGTTGCGCGACGGCGAACAGACCGTCGGCGTCGTGCTCGACCCCCGGCAAAAACTGGAGATTGCCCGGCGGCTTGACGATCTCGGAGTCGGCCGCATCGAAGCGGGCTTTCCGCGCGTGTCGCTGGACGACGCTGAGGCCATCCGCCTCATCCTCGAAGCCAGGCTGAAAGCTGAGGTCTGGGGCTTCTCGCGGGCCGTGAAGGCAGATGTGGACGAGCTGGTCCGCCTCGGCGTCCGCGCCACAGTCATTGAGGCGCCAACCAGCGACATCAAACTGCAAGCCTACGGCATCAGCCGCGACGAGGTCGTCCTTCGCATTGTCGAGGCGATTCGCCACGCGAAGCAGCACAATATCACTGCGGCCTTCTTTGCGGTGGACGGCTCGCGAACGGATTTGGCGTTTCTGAAGAAGGTGTATGTTGCCGCCATCGAAGCTGGCGCCGCCGAAGTCGTCGTCGTGGACACAATTGGTGCTTGCGGACCCGAAGCCGTCGAGTTTCTCGTGCACCAGGTGCGCGCATGGGTGGGAGACAGTGTTCCCGTACACTTCCACGGTCACAATGACTTCGGCTTGGCCACGGCCTCGGCCATCGCCGCGGTGCGTGCGGGTGCGCAGTGGATTCAGGGAACCATCAACGGCATGGGCGAACGAGCTGGAAATGCCGACATCGGCGAGATTGCACTTGCTTTGCGCTGCTTGTACGACGTGCCCGTCGAATTGCAGCTCGAAAAGATCCGCGAGGTGTCCGAGTTTGTGCAGAGGACGGCGGGCTATCAGGTGGACGCGTGGAAGCCGGTGGTGGGCAAAAACCTATTTGTCCGCGAAAGCGGCGCCGTCGCCAGCCAGTTTCACATTCCAGAAGCCATCGAACCATTCTCCGCCGAACTCGTCGGCGCGAGCCGGGCCATCGTGCTGGGGAAGAAAAGCGGACTGGACAGCGTCGTACTCAAAAGCCGGGAGCTGGGCCTAGAGATCCCGGAATCGCAGCGCGCTGCGGTGCTGGCAGCGGTGAAGAAGCTGGGAGCGGAGAAGCGCAGGCTGGTCACCGATGCAGAATTCCGCGCCATCGCCGAGCAATTGACGGCGCGATAGCAGCGGAGATGGGGAGGGCACCTTGGACCGCGAACACTTTTACTTGATTATGAACGGCGATGGAACACTCGACTACGAAATCTATCTGAACACAAGAAAGCTCCTCACCTGTCAGAAGGATTTTCACGAGTTCTGTAACAAGGACGAGCTGCAGTTTCAGGTCGTTCACCAGATCGAAGAGCTGTGGATGAAGCTCATCGGCTACACCCTTCTCGATATCGACGAGTATTTGCAGCAGGAAAACACGAATCGTGTCATCACCCTCTTCCGCCGCGTGCACATCGCCTTGCGACTGATGATCGACCAGCTTCCCTTGCTCGAGACGATGTCTCCCAAGGAGTATCAGGAAATCCGGGTCGGCCTGGGTAACGGTAGTGGTCAGGAATCGCCCGGCTTTCGCACCTTGCTGCGCATGCACCCGCACATTTGGAACTCCTTCAAGGCCTACTATCTCGACCGGCACGGGCTGACTGTCGAGAAGATTTACGCCACTGAGTATACTCACTCGGACGCCTACGTCGTCGCCGAGGCCTTAGCGGAATTTGACGAGCTCTTCCAGATATTCCGCTACCACCATCTGCAACTGATCCACCGCACGATCGGCCTCGGAGCCAAGTCGCTCAAGGGGCGCTCGGTCGAAATGCTCAACGAAGGTCTGCGGACAGTTTTCTTCCCCGAACTCTGGCAGATCCGCAACAAAATGACGGACGAGTGGGGTGGGCAATACGGCGTGGTGCGCGATTCGCTCGGAAACGACTAGGCCGGCGATGCGTTACCGCTGAATGTGATAATGAGGCAGGACGGTCTCGCCGAACAGGCGGGCCTGCTCAATCCGGTCGTCTCCCCAAAGCTCCAGCAGGATGTGTGTGCAGCCCGCTTCGCGGTACTGCTCAATCCGCCGGATGCACTCCTCTGGAGTCCCAGCGATGGGACAAACCTTTTCGAAAACTTCTTCGCTTACGGCGCGGGCCGCGGCCTTGCGCCCTCCACGCTCCATCGCGTCAGCGATTGGCTTAATCTCATCAAACGTTAACCCGGCCTCCTGGAGCAGCACATCGGCAGACCCGCGAATGTTCTGCACCTTGTTGGCCAGGTACATGGCCGCCATCTCGCGCGCGCCATCCTTTGCCGTCGCGGGATTCCTGCTGATGCTTCCGACGATTACAGAGCCAAGATCGAGCGGGCCGGGGTCTCGCCCGGCCTTGCGCGCGCCTTCTTCCATCAGCTTGCGGGAGTAGCGCACAAAGCCCGGCGTCGTAATGCTGGCAGTGAGCAGCCCGTCGGTGAGTGCGCCGGCCATGCGCTGCAACACCGGGCCGGTGGCGCCGATATAGAAAGGTACGCGTTCCCGCGGCGCGTGCGCATCCGGCTTCAGTGCCGGCGCATGCGCGGAGTAAACCTGGCCTTCGAAGCTCACTTCGCGGCCATCTAACATCGCTCGCACAATCTCAATACACTCTTTCATCGCCGTTGCCGGCCCGGCCGTTTTTCCCTTTTCACCTTCGCCGATCTCTTTCATGAAGATCTTCGAAGCGCCGAGCCCCAGCAGAAACCTGCCGTCACCGGCCACTTCTTGCATGACGCGTGCTTCCATCGCAATTTGCACTGGGTGGCGCGTATAGGGCGAGATGATTCCCCAGCCTACGCCAATGCGCTTGGTCGTCTGGGCTACCAGTGCCGTGATCGCCGTTGACGAGCGCGCCTCCATCGAATGTTTGCGCCACCATGGATAGGCTTCGGCAAGCCAAAAAGTGTCAAAGCCGGCCTCATCGCAGGCCCGCGCCATTGCAAGAGTCTGGTCGACCGGCTCCATGCTGAGCTGCAAAACTCCAATGCGAAACGGTGCAGCCATCTTCCTGCTTCCCTTTCTACGATTACGGGTTCGTCCAGGAGTGTTCCAAGCCCTTGATCAATTGCAACAACGCTTTGTTCAAGGGTGTGGGCACACCCATCTTCTCGCCCCACTGAACAATCGCCCCATTCATGAAGTCCACTTCCGTCTGGCGTCTCGCTTCCACATCCTGGAGCATGCTGGCCTTATGCTTGCCGGGAGCGTTGGCGCCCTTCTTCACCATTTCGCGCGGATCGTGGTCCAACTTGATGCCTAGAGCGCGTGCCACAGCCTCTCCCTCGGCTATCAGTGCGTTAAACAACTCGCCTGTCGGCAGGAACCGCGTGGCCGCTCCATGATGCAATAGGGTCAGCGCCCCGACGGGATTCGTGGAAGCATTAAAGATCAGTTTGGTCCATTGAGCGCCGCGAGCATCTTCAAGGGCAATGGTGTTCATTCCCGCGCGAGTAAGCAGTCCGGCCAGCTCCTCCACCTTGCTCATAGGAGTGTTGCTCGGTTCAAATGGACCAATCCACGTGTCCCCCCTAATGTCGAACCCGACGTGTCCGGGAGCGATCAAGAGGCCCGCCGGAAAAGTAGTGCCGCGGATGACGTACTTCACCGACTCGGCCAAGATTTCCTCGTTGCCCGCGCCGTTCTGAACCGAACAAACAGCGCTGGAATCATCGAAGGCGCGAGCTGCCTGCGCAATGGCTGCCCGCGTGTGCATGCTCTTCGTGGCCACGATGCCATAGTTGCAGATCGGAAGCTCGTGCGGGTCGCTGGTCGCTTTCACGCGGGCAGTGAAGTCCGCCGCGCCGGAGATGCGCAGACCATTTCGGTTGATCGCTTGCATGTGTTCTTGATTCACGTCATAGGCATGTACTTCCACGCTCTCGAGCCGCGCCAGATGTGCCGCGAATAAGCTGCCAATCGCTCCGCAACCGATCACACAAATTTTCATGGTTGATCTACCTCATCGTTGCCGCGCGAAGCCCCAGGCGACAAAGACCATTGCCGCCGTAACCATCCCGGAGCCTAGCACAGCCAGCGCGCGCGGGAGCCAGCCTTGGTCCGCGACCTGGAGAATCACGCCCAGCGGAAAGAGCACCGAGCCAGCCAGCAATGTCACAGCCAGCCAGAGGCGAGTGCGCTCCTGAAACCCGAGCCGGTCAAAGATGGCGCCGAAAATGATCAGCAGCAGCGACAGCCCACCCCAGTGCGAGTGCACATCCACGTGACGCACATACGCAAACTTCCTTTTCGCATACGCATCCATCGCCGCGTCCGCTTCTGTCATATTTCGCTCGGCCGCGCGAGTGAATGCTGTCACCAGTGAAGCTCCCATTCCCTCGAGATGCTGATGCTCGGCAAACAAAGCGTACCAGAGCCCGTAGGCCATGGCCCAAAGCACCAGCATCAACCCCCCAATGAGCAGCAGCTTTCGCGAGGCGCTCATCGTACGGCTCCGGATTGTGCGTCAAGCCCGCCGGAGTACCGGCAGAGGCCCACCAGCATCCCAGTAAGGGCGAGAATCACCAGCAAGCCGCCCACATCGGCAATTCCGCCGGCGACGAGGCCCCACTGCAACTCCAAGAGAACGAACACGGGAAGGACCACCGAGCCGATCAGAAAAATCACCACCCAACAGCGCTTCCAACGCTCGCTGAGGAAGACGTACGATTGAACAAAGGCCAGCAGAATTGCCATCAGGCCGAACTCAATAATGTGAGAATGCGCCGCGATGTGGACTGCCTTCGCGCCTTGCAGCGACCCATATTGGTGAACCGCCTCCGTCGCCGCCGGCAAATCTCCAGCAACGGCGCGCTCCGCCATCGCGCCAAGGAGTGCAGCATCCTGCTCCTCATGCTTGTCGCGGTACACCCCGGCATAATAGGCCCCGTGTAAGAAACCGGCCAGGATCAAAAGCGTGCCGCCTGCAAGAAGAGTACGCGTGGCCCAGCTTTGATCGCGAAGCAGGTTTTCGCCCAGCGTGGTGGTCTGGTGCGAGCCGGCAAGATATCGCCATAGGCCCGACAGAAACCCGAGGCAGGCCACAATCACCAGCAATCCCCCCAGGTCTGCCGTGATGCTCGCCCAACCAATCAATTGAAAAGGACTGTACTCCAGTCCAACGTAGTGGATGCAGAACACAGAAACGGGAAGCAGCACAGCCCCGGCGAGAAATAACTGCGACCAACGCTTGCGGGTCCGTTCCGCCAAAGCGAAATACGGCTGGATCAAGGCCAAGATCAAACTCAAATACCCGAACTTGATGATGTGGACGTGCGTGTCCACCTTGGTACCCCGGTTTTCCAGAAGATGGCCGATGCGCACGAAATGAGTCTGAATGGCGGAAGGATCTCTCGCTGCAACCGCTCGCGTCGCTTCCAGCAATTGGTTGCCGATGCGGTCCGCATTCGGATGAAGAATGAAAACCGCAAAGATGTCCCCAAATACCATCCCGATCAGGATGAGCGCGATTCCTCCGAAGATCAGCAAACGTTGCGCACTCATGGGAGCAAAGCCGTGCGCCGTAGTGTCGGCGGCCCAGCCCTCCCATTCGCACGGATGTCTTGCGTTGCCATGGGTCAGTTCGTTTCCTCTTTGAATTCGGGTCGGCGAAGGGCTGCCTCGCGCAAACTCTGGCCGCGGGTCAGCGCCCGACCGAAACTGTTTGTCCAGCCCCGCGGAAGGCGGGCATCACCAGCTGGGCGAATAATTGCTGCGTTTTGATGGATTTCCAGTGTTCGATTCCGCCGAAATTGGAAACGATGGCCAGCTCGCCGATACCGCCTTTCGCCTGTAAATTCTCGATTTGCGCGATTATCTTCTTCGGAGTTCCAATGAAGCCAATCTCCTGCTCAACAATCTGCTCGTAGGTTAGCTTGGTCAGCGATTCCAAAGCGCCGCTGGCATAGAACCCGTATCCCTTTGCGTGCAGCTCGGCCTTCTTTTCCTCGCTCTGCAGCGACTCTACCGGCGAGGCGTTGAACGCAAGAAAGTTGTAGAGGTAAGGCTCTACCTCCCGACGGATCACGCTCTCATCTTCATCCAGGTAAACCGGTCGGATATAGACGATGTCAGGCTTGTGCCCGCACTTTGCACAGGCAGCCTTGTAGATGTTGAGCGGCCCTTCCAAGACACTCCAGGGAAGCAGCGGCGGTACGAAAATCCCCCAGCCGCGCTCGCCGGCCATCTGGTAGGTGATGTCGCTTGTCCCTCCAGTGAACAACCGTGGGTGCGGCTTCTGGATTGGCTTTGGCACCACGCTCACATCCTGAATCTTGTAGAACACTCCATGGAACGAGAACTTCTCCTGAGTCCAGGCCCGGATCAGAATCTCGATCGCTTCGTCGTAACGCGGTCGGCTCTCCTCGAGCGGCACATTGTGCGGCCCGTACAGCCAGGCGTGCCCCCGACCCAAACCACATTCAAGCCGGCCATCGGTCAGGATATCTGCCTCGGCAATCATTCCAGCTAGGCGGACCGGATTTTCCAGCGGCAAAGTGTGCAGCGCCGTCCGGAAGCGGATGCGCCGCGTCCGTTGCGCCGCGGCTGTGAACATCGCCAGCGGGTTCGCCGAAATGGAAAACTTCTGGAAGCAATGATGGTCTATGACCGAGTACACATCGAAACCCACTCGGTCGGCGTGCTCAATCTGCGCGAAGATCTCCCACGTGAGTTCCTGATAGGACTTGCCCGGTGGCGTTTGCATCTCGGCGTAGATTCCAAACCTCATCATTGACTCGCCTCAGGTGTTGGCCCGGTCAGGAGGGCGGGTAGCCCGAGCTATGTCAGAATCCAAACACTCCTCGGGGATGCTAGGCGACCGGCCACACGATGCTGCTTCCCCGAAGATTCCCCGCGCGAATCCCTCAGAAGGTAAACCTCACGGCGAACTGGATCTGCCGCGGGTTGAAGACGGCCCGCGGAGTTCCATAGGCAGGATTGGGTGAGCCTTCCTGGAAGAAAGGTCCCGAACCGCAGACAGTCGCTCCGCCGACCGGGCAGAAGTCGGCCGCACCATAGGTCGTATTGAAGAATCGGACGTTGAGCGTATTAAAGAGGTTAAAGAACTCCGCCAAAACCTCCAGCTTCATTTTTTCCCGGACAGGAAAACTGCGCGCAATGCGAATGTCCACTGTCCGGAGCGAGTCTCCCTCAAACGTGTTGCGCGGCTCGATCCCCACTCGGTCGTTTACGCCGAAGACATCGCCATTGGCGTCAAACCCGGCAAACTTGGTGAAAAAGTGCGGCGATTCCAGCGTGACAATCAGGCTGAACAGGAAGTCGCGGGCAAACGCATTCAGCGTATGCGGCGTCTGGAATTGGGCGTTGCCGGTGAACCGGTGCCGCGCAAAGTCAGCAGACTTCGCTCGCTCTGCGCGAAGATCAAAGCTGTCCTGCGGGATCAGAACGAAGCTCGGGTTCGGGCCGTTGTCAATCCCGTCCGAAAGCGTGTAGCTCAGGTGGAAGGCGTAGTACTTGCGCATGCGCTTGGTTGCCGTCAGGAAAAATCCGTTGTAGGACGAATCCCACAGCGAGTCCGCTTCGAAAAACACTGCCCAGCGCGGATCGCGCGTTCCCGGAATTCCGGGCCCGCAAATCGCCACGGGACAGAAATAGGTGTTCTTCTGGCCCGTACGGCCCTGCGAATCGTGCACAGTCACTTGCCCGGATGGGGGAGGCTGGTTGATGTTGAAAAAGCTGCCTAGCCGCAGCCCGCGCACCCGCAAATACGCCAGGGAAACGTTCAGCGAGGGCACCGGCTCAAACTCCAGACTCAACCCTCCCTGGTAGGAGAGCGGTGCCTGGTGGTCCTTGGCAAACCGCACGATCGTTGCATCACCAAAAAAGCCGCACCCCGAGAGGAACCCACCGGGGCACCCCAAAAATAACGACGGCACTGCGTCCGTATAGAAGCCCGAGCTTGGCGAGGGGTTCAACAAATTGGGCCGGCCCAGCAGGTTGTTCAAGGCAAGGTTTGTGATAAATGGCGCGCTGGCAAAGGCAAACAGCCGCGTCCGGGCGTTCAGGTCGTCTTCCTTGTTCTCGCGTCCCGGATACTTGCCCAATGTTCCCCCACAGGAGGCTTCCTGGCAGGAAATCAACGGCGAAGGAATCGTCCCGTGATACATTCCGACTCCGCCACGCAAGACTACGTTCCACTTGCCGCCAAAGTTATAGGCAAAGCCCACTCGGGGATCGAAATTGTTCGCATCCGTATCCACGTAGCTTGACGGCCAGGTTTCCCACTCATAGCGGAGTCCCGCGTTGATGGTCAGGCGGTTCGTAACGCGGATTTTGTCCTGAATAAAGAAGCCGTTGTAGGTGTGATCGAAGGCGCCCTTCGCTTGATTCCGGACAGCGCTGGAGATGCGGGTTCCCTGGTAGATCGCGGGATCGATCGTCGGCTCTCTGAAATTGCTCGAAGCATCGTTGCGCTGGAAGAAAATCACGAAGGGCGCTCCCGCTTCCATGCTGAACGGGCATTGCGCCGCCAGCAAACAGCCGAACGTAGCCTCAAACGGGTAGAACAGCGGGAAAGACTCCGTCGTGCGCACGCGGTTGAAATTGCCTCCAAAACTAATCACGTGCCGCCCGCGCAGCAGCGTGACGTTGTCCACCAGCTCGAACC
>Ga0247727_10016676_pt1 | contig 11822 bp, 9 predicted proteins | sample WisWelCaveWW1625_FD_202498 | JGI IMG/M metagenome (GOLD analysis project Ga0247727, IMG submission 202498) | Biofilm microbial communities from Wishing Well Cave, Virginia, United States - WW16-25 | ecosystem: Environmental > Aquatic > Deep subsurface > Groundwater > Cave microbial mat | place...
CCGCGCAAGCTGCCCCGGGATCTGACCGTGGATGAGGTCTTCACCCTGCTCGACCGGATCCAGGGGCGGGATCCGTGCGCCCTCAGGGACCGCGCGATCCTCGAGTTCCTGTACGCGACCGGACTGCGCGTCGGGGAGCTCGTGTCGCTCGATCTGGACGATCTCGACCTCGAGGGGCAGATGGTCCGCGTCCTGGGCAAGGGAGGAAAGGAGCGCCTCGTCCCGTTCGGCTCCCAGTCCCGAAGGGCCCTCGATGCGTGGCTGCGCGAGGCGCGTGGCCTTCGCGTCCGGGGCGGCGATCCGGGCGCCGTCTTCCTCAATCTTCGCGGCGGGCGACTGACCGATCGGAGCGTCCGGAGGATCCTCGACCGGCGGCTTCGCGAAGCGGCCATCGAAGCACGAGTCTCCCCGCACGCCCTCCGTCATTCCTTCGCAACGCACCTCCTCGGCGCAGGCGCGGACCTCCGCGCGATCCAGGAGCTTCTCGGTCACTCCTCGCTCTCGACGACGCAGCGGTACACCCACGTGAGCGTGGACACGCTCATGCAGGTCTACGACCGCGCCCACCCGCGCGCGAGAATGAAGTAGGGCGAGGCGAAATGCCCCCCGATCGCAACCCGAGCGACAGTTCTTTCGAGGATGCCGCCTGCGACGCAGCCCGCGCGGGAGGGGAAGTGCTCCGCAGTCGCTTTCGCCAGACGCCAGGCCTTCTCGTGGAGGCGAAGGGGTTGCACGACTTCGTCACCGACGTGGACCGGGAGGCCGAGGCGGCCGTCGTCGGCTACCTCAAGGGCCGGTTTCCGGATCACGCCGTCCTGGCGGAAGAGGGGCACCGCGATCCGCCCGCGGCGTCCTTTCGCTGGATCGTCGATCCCCTGGACGGAACCACGAACTACATCCACGGGGTGGGGACCTTCGCGGTATCCGTGGCCCTCGAGGACCGTTCTGGCCTCCTGGCGGCGGCGATCTACGACCCGATCCGTGAGGAGATGTTCCACGCATCCCGCTCGGGTGGCGCCCGCATGAACGGCCGGATCATCCGGTGCAGCCGACCGGCAAGCCTCGATGAGGCGTTGATCGCCACGGGCTTCCCGTTCCGCGAGCTGGCACGAATCGACCGTTACCTCGAGGTGTTCGAGAAGTTCGTCCGGGGCTCCGCGGGTCTGAGGCGTGCGGGTTCCGCGGCGCTGGACCTGGCGTACACGGCGTGCGGGCGCTACGACGGCTTTTGGGAGATCGGGCTCTGCCGCTGGGATGTGGCCGCTGGAGCGCTCCTCGTCCTCGAAGCCGGAGGGATCGTCACGGATGTGGGCGGAGCGGACCGCTATCTGGAGACCGGCGATATCGTCGCGGCGGGGCCGGACATGCACCGCGCGATGTTGCCCCTCATGGGGTCGCTCCGGCGGTGATTCGGGCCGAGTCCGGAGAGGATGTGACGGGGCGTCAGTAGCTCGAGGCGGACGCGGTCGACGCTCCCTCTTCCTCCTGCTTGTACAGGTACTTGATGGAGTGCTTGAAGATGAGCAGGTTCGCGGCGCCGTCCCGGTTCACCTTGATGCAGGCGCGGTCGTACCACTCGATGTGCCCGCGAAGCTGCTCGCCGTTGTCCAGGACGACCACCATGGGCGTCCGGTTGTTCATCTGTTTCAGGTAATAGAAAGCCTCGGCGCTGGTCTGGTCGGGCGGCACGGGACGCCGCCGCGGCCCCGGTCCCGGCTGGCCGCCGCCCTGCGGAGCCTCGCGCCCCTGCGGCGGGGAAGGCACGGTGGCCGGCCCGGGGGGGATCGTGTGGCGGGGTACCGAGAGTCGCTCTTTGATCTCCGCGAGGTTGGGGCGGATCAGCTTCCGGTTGACCATCTCTGGGCTCCTAGGCGCAAGCCTCGCTCGAAAAAATACACCGCTCTCTAGGGACCATCTCGGGCGTTTGCGACTGGCGACCGCGGCGTTCGTGTGCAATCGCACTCGGACGGCGCCGTGTTTCTTCGGTCAGGAATCTAACACCGAAGTCGGCTCCTCCGCAACTACCTGCCCTGCTCGTCCTTTTCGACCCCTTCGGGTCGGGGTGCGCTCGCGGGAGCCAGACGGTCCTTGTAGGCCTCGGCCACCACGATCGCCGATTCTCCCCTGGCCTTCTTGAGGTACTCGTCGAGCACAAGAGCGTACTTGGCCTGCTCGAGGTCGGCGCGGACCGTCTCCTTGACTTCGTCCAGCGGCTTCCTTCGCGCCTCGCTGCGCGATTCCACCCGGATCAAGTGGAACCCGTGGGGCATCTCGATGACCGGACTCACCTCCCCGACGGGAACGTGAAACGCAGCCTCGTCGAGCGCCGGCGCCAGGTCGCCCCTGCCCAGGGGGCCCAGGAGACCTCCGCTCGACTTTGTCCCGGATTCCGAGACTTCCCCGGCAAGGGCGCCGAAATCGGTCCCCGGCGCCACGGCGCGTTCCCGGATTCCCTCGATCTCGGCGCGCCGGCGGTCTCGATCGTCCGTTCCCGCGAGGAGCACGATCTCCCGGAGCGTTGCTGTCGCGGGGACCTCCCACTCCTCGACGTGAGTTATGTAGTAGGCCGCGACCTCCTTGTCCGACACGGACATGCGGCCGACCACTTCGAAACGAATGATCTCCTCGGGAGCGTACATCTCCACCAAGCGGTCCTTGAGCTCGTCGATGGTCATTCCGTCCTGGGCCAGAAGACGCTCGAGCTCCTCTTCGGTCTTGACCTTCTGCTGCTCCTTGAAGGATTCGAGCAGCGCGTTCCGCATCTTGCTCATGTCGTAGAGGTGCGACGCGCGCTGGACCAGGATCTTCCGGTCGATCATCCGCTCCAGCATCTCGGCCCGAGTCTTGCTGACGCGGGCGTCCAGATCGGACCCGGTGAATCTTCGGTAGATGTCGGCGAGGAGTATCTGCTCCTCTCGCTCCAGCTCCGACTTGGTGATGATGTCCCCGTTGACCCACGCGACGATCTCCTCGATCACCTCGGCGCGGATCCGGTCGGTCGCTAGACCCTCGGCGAGCAGGCAGGCCGCCGCGACGAGTAACCCTCCTGCCCTTTTCATGGTCCGGCCTCCCACCCCCGTGGACCGACCATTGTAGACGGGCGGAGCCCGTCGAGCCATTCCCGGCTCATGGGGAATCCTCGGGCACGTACCGGAACGGCAGGTTCTCGAGCATGACCTTCGGCTCGATCCTCTTGCGGAGCGCGTCGACCAGCTCTCTCGATGCCTCCTCGTATTTCATCTGCAGCAGGTGGTCCCGCGCTCTGCTGCGCAGGCTCTCGTCGTCCTTTTCCCCCGTTCGCCACTCGGCGACGAAGAACAGATACGTGCTCCCCTGGACCACGACGGGGCCGCTGACCTCTCCGGGCCGGAGCCGGGAGACCGCCGCCTGCACCTCGGCGGGAAGGCTCTCGAGGTTGACCTCGAGCGGCTCCCCCTGACCCGGCCCAGCTCCGGAGGACACCACAGCCTCGTCGAAGGTCACCTGCTTTCCCGCGACCGCGGTGCGCACCCTGCTCGCCTGTTCCTCGGAGGCGAGCCGGAGGGAGCGAAGCACCAGGTTCCTCCCGGGGGCCCGCGTCGCGCCCCGCTGGACGAGGTAGGCGTCCACCTCGTCCGGCGTCACGAGCGCTCTGCTCTTGACCCAGGCTTCGCGGATCTTCTGGATCGCGATGTCCCGGCGTGCCATCTCGCGCCGCCTCTCGAGGGGCGCCCCGGCTGCGTCCTCGGCTCCGTTTCTCAGGTAGGTATCGACCTCGTCGTCCGCGACCTCGATCCCCTGCCTGGCCGCCTCGAAGGAGAGGATCTCCTCGTCCAGGAAGGCGTCGAAGAGCCGGCTCTTGACCCTCGCCAGATCGTTCCTCGCCTCGGAATCCTCCATCGTCCCCTTGTCGCCCGGGAGGAGGTTGGCCTCGAGGTAGGCGTCGAGGTCGGCCACCGTGAGGGTCTTTCCGGAGAGCTGTGCCACCGGGACCGTGCCGGGGTCGTTCGTGGGAACGCAGCAGGTCAGCGCCAGGACGAGGACGGAGGAAGCCGGAGAGATTCTCACGACATGTGGATTCCTGCCTCGCTCCATCAGCCCAGGACACTCTCCAGGACTCCGTGGACGGCTCGGATCCGGTCGGAGGCCCTTTCCGGAGCGGGCAGGATCATCATACCCGACGGCATGAGAGCGCCTTTTTCTCTCGCCAGCATCTCCACGATGCGCGCGGGCGCCACGGGAGGCCGATCGTGGAAGCGAATTTGGAGCTTGGCGTCCTGCACGTCCACGGTTCTCACCCCCGCACGCTCCGCCACGAGACGCAGCCTGGCCAGGTCGAACAGGCTCTGCCCCGCGGCCGGCAGGTGCCCGTAGCGGTCCTCCGTCTCGGCCTGAAGGCGGTCGACGTCCGATTCGACCCTTGCCAGAGCGAGCCTCTTGTAGAGCGCCAGCCGGTCGCCGGCGTCGGCGAGGTAGCTCTCGGGAATCTTGATGTCCACTCCCAGGTGGAGCGAAGCCGGGGCCTTTTCCCGAACCGGTTCTCCGCGAAGCTCCTGCACCGCCCGCTCGAGCATCTGGCAGTAGAGATCGAACCCCAGGGCGGCGATGTGCCCGTGCTGCTTCGACCCGAGAAACTCCCCCGCGCCGCGGATCTCCAGGTCCGCCGCCGCCAGGCGGAATCCCGCGCCGAGCTCGCTGAACTCCTGGAGAGCCCGCAGGCGGCGTTGAGCCGCGTCCGAAAGCGTGTGCGGCCTCGGGACGACGAAGTAGGCGTACGCGTGCTGCTGGCTGCGCCCGACGCGGCCCCGGAGCTGGTAGAGCTGGGCCAGCCCGAATCGGTCGGCCCGGTTCACGATGATGGTGTTGGCGCGCGGGATGTCGAGCCCGTTCTCGATGATGGTCGTCGTGACGAGGACGTCGGCCTGGTATTCCACGAAGCGGAGCATCACCGACTCCAGCTCGCGCTCGCTCATCTGGCCGTGGGCGGCCACCACCCGGGCTTCGGGGACCATCTCCCGGATCGCCCGCGTGAGCGACGGAAGGGTGTCCACCCGGTTGTGCACGACGAACACCTGGCCGTTTCGGCGCATCTCCTGACGGATCGCCTGGGTCACGACTCCCTTGCGGAACGGGATCAGATGGGTCTGGATCGCCATGCGTCCCGGCGGGGGGCTCTCGATCACGGACAGGTCCCGTACCCCGGCGAAGGACATCTGGAGCGTGCGAGGGATCGGTGTCGCGGTCAGGGTCAGCACATCGATGTGGAGGGAGAGCTTCTTCAGCCTTTCCTTGTGCGCCACCCCGAAGCGCTGCTCCTCGTCCACGACGAGCAGTCCGAGCCTCCGGTACCGGACATCCTTGGAGAGGAGGCGGTGCGTGCCCACGAGCACGTCGACCTCGCCGCTTTCGACCCCGCGGAGGATCCGACCGACCTCGGCGGCCGAGCGGAAGCGCGAGATCATCTCCACTCGCACCGGGAACGGTGCGAAGCGCTCCCTCAGGGTCTTGAAATGCTGAACGCCGAGAACCGTCGTGGGGGTGAGCAGCGCGACCTGGAAGCCGTCCATCACCGCCTTGAACGCCGCGCGCACCGCCACCTCGGTCTTGCCGAACCCCACGTCTCCGATGATCAGGCGATCCATCGGCCGGGAGGATTCCATGTCGCCCTTGACCTCCGCGGCGGCGCGTGCTTGATCGGAAGTCAGCTCGTAGGGAAAAGCGTCCTCCAGCTCCTTCTGCCACGGAGCGTCCAGAGAGAACGCGTGCCCCACCGCGGCCCTGCGCCGGGCGTAGAGGTCCAGGAGATCCCGGGCCATGGACTCCACCGATTTCCTGACCTTGGCCTTGACGCGCTCCCATCCGGGGCTGCCGAGCCGGTCCAGCGACGCCGAGCGGCCGGCGGCGCCGCTGTACTTCTGTACGAGGTCGAGGCGGTCCACGGGCACGAAGAGGCGGTCGCCCCCGTCGAACTCCAGGACCATGAAGTCCCTGTTGAGGCTCCCACCCTTCGGACGCCCGAGCCCCACGAAGCGAGCCACGCCATGGTCCACGTGCACCACGAGATCGCCCATCTTGAGATCCCGAAAATCCGAGAGAAACGCGGCGCGCGCTCCCGCTTTCCGATCCGCGGCCTTCGTCTCCTCTCCGAAGATCTCCCGGTCCGTGAGCGCGACGAGCCCGAGCTCGGGAAACTCGAATCCAGCGTGGAGCGCCCCCACGAGAACGAAGAGGCCTCCGGGCTCCCGAGGCGCGTCGACAACCTCCGCGGGTCGATCGCCAGGGGTCGTCGGAGCCAGATCGTACTCGCGCAGGATCTCGCCCAGCCGCTCGGCGCTTCCTCTCGCGCGCATCAAACAGAGGGTGTGTGCCCCGCGCTCACGGGCCGCCTTCATGTCGGAGACGAGCTGCGAGAGCTTGCCGGAGTACGACGGAGCCCTCCTCGAGAAAACCCGAAGCGTCGGCTCGGATCGTCCTGCGGCCTCGAGATCCAGCTCCCGGAGAACGAGGCGGGCCTCGCCGAGCGCCGCTCGGACCCGGGAGGACTCGACGAAGAGCCGGTCGGGTGGCGGGAGGATTCTGTCTCCGCTCTCGTCGTAGGAGGACTTCAGATCGCGAGCGGCGCGGTCCAGCTCCAGGTCGACTTTTTCCGGCTCGTCCACCACGATCCAAGCGTCCCGCGCGTGCTCGAACAGCAGCGACGGACGCGCCGCGGTCAGGTGGGCCAGCGCCTCGAGCCCGGGGAAGTAGCCCTCTGTCCGCAGGAGCTCCATCCGCTCGCGGAACTGTCGGTTGTTGCGTGCTTCCGGCTCACCGACGTTGGTCCGGTCGAGGTAGGCCCGAAGACGGTCCAGCGCGTCTTCTGACGGAGGGCTCTCCACGGCGGGGCCGATCTCGGACCGATCGAGCGCGCGCGTCGAGCGTTGATGGTCCGTATCGAAGGCTCTCAGGGAGTCCACGATGTCCCCGAACAGCTCGATGCGGACCGGCTCTTCCGCGTCGGGCGGGAAGATGTCCACGATCCCCCCGCGGCGCGACACCTCGCCGGGTGCGCTCACCACTTCCACCCTCCGGTATCCCGCCGCCATCGCGTCGAGGACGAAGCGATCCGGCGGCAGGGTGTCTCCCCGCGCGATGACTCGGGTCCGCGCGGCAAGCTCGTCGGGTGAGGGAACCCAGGCGAGGAGCGCCCGGGCGGGCACGATCCACACGTCCACGTCGCCCCGAGCCAGCCGGCCGAGGCCGACCACCCTCTCCCGCGCGACCTCGGGGTGGGGAGCGATGCCGTCGTAGGGATCGGCATCGAGAGCCGGAAACACGATGACCCTCCGAGGATCGCGCCCGAGCATCGCCGCCAGCGCCGTCAGATCCCTCTGGTGGCTGTCGAGGGACGTGTCGTCCGGCACGATCAGGAGGAGCTTCCTGCCCGTCTCGGCCGCCAGGAGGCTCAGGAAGAGGGAGCGGGCGCCCTCGACGAGCCCCGAGAGCGCGATCCCACGCTCTCCAGCCTTCGTCCGGCGGCCAAGCTCCAAGAAGACCCGGCTCTCGCGGATCGGATCGAAGAGCGAGAGGGCGCTCACGGGGTTTCATCGGTCGGGGGGGGGGCGGCGGCCGCGCTCCGGATGCGCTCGACGAGCGACGTCGTCGAGCGGCCCGGGACGAGAGGGAGGGAAAGGACGCGCCCGCCCCGCCGCTCCACGGCCTCGCGACCCACGATGCGGTCCACGCCCCAGTCGCCTCCCTTCGCCAGGACGTCCGGGAGGACCGCCTCGATGAGGGCGGCGGGCGTGTCCTCGGCGAACCCTACGACCCAGTCCACGACCTCGAGGCCGGCCAGGAGCGCGGCGCGCTCGGCGAACGGAACGAAGGGACGACCCGACCCCTTGAGTCTCCGGACCGACTCGTCGTGGTTCAGCCCGACGACCAGCCTGTCACCGAGCTCGGCGGCTGCCGAGAGGAATCGGAGATGGCCGACGTGCAGGAGGTCGTAGCAGCCGTTGGTGAAGACGATGCAGCGTCCCGACCGCCGCAGGGGCTCCAGCAGCTCGATGAGCAGCGCGAGCGATACCACCTTCGAGTCCGCCGGCCTTCTGGGGCGGCTCACCGCGGCTCTCCCCTCCCCGCTCCCGCGCCCGTTTCCGGAGAGGGATTGTACAGGCCCCTCCGAAACCGCCAGCGGACTCGGGCCATGTCGTAGAGCATGTTCAGCGGGTCGGCAACGAGTGTGACGGTCGAGTCGGGCGCGTTGCGCCACACCACCGGGATCTCCTTCACCTTGAGAGAGAACCGGACGCAGAGATAGAGGAACTCCACGTCGAACGCGAATCGGTCCACGACCATCCGCTCGAACAGCGGAAGGCATCGATCCCGGTCGAAGAGCTTGAATCCGCACTGCGTGTCCCGGAAGGGAAGCCCCGTCATGAGGCGGACGATCCGGTTGAACACCTTCCCCATGTTCTCCCGGATCCGGCGCTGCCGGATCTCCACGCGGGATTCGGGGAGGCCACGGGATCCGATGGCCACGTCGAGGTCGTGTTCTCGCACAGCGGACTGGAGCTTCTCGTGCTCCTCGATCGGGGCGGACAGGTCGGCATCGGTGACGAGAACCCATCGCCCGGCCGCCTCGAGCACGCCGCGGCGAACCGCGTGGCCCTTGCCGCGGTTCTCGGCGTTCTGCAGAAGCCTGCCCCGCCGGCCGCGAAGGAACTCGGCCGCAACGCGGCGCGTGGCGTCCGTCGAGCCATCGTCCACAACCAGAAGCTCCCACACGATCCTCCGCTCCGACATGTACGACGCGATCCTCTCGAGCGATTTTGCCAGCCGCCCCTCCTCGTTGTACGCCGGGATCACAACCGTCAACAGGGGCCGACCGGAGATCTCGGGAGCGACGGGGGTCATCGTGGAAGCTCCCGGCCCACCGAGAAGGGCGGACGAATGGAGCCTCCCTGCTCGACGAATCGATCGTACGGCACGCTCCGGCCTTGGCGGATGATGTAGAGCCTGGGGTATTGCACCACGTCTCCGTTGTCGTCGAAGGCGGTCGGGCCCGATGCTCCCGCGTACTCCTCGATCCCGAGAAGCCCCCGGCGAATGTCCTCCGCCTGGGCCGAGCCGCCTCGCTGCAACGCCAGGAGAAGGAGCTTGAGCGCGTCGTATCCGTGCGCCGCGTAGTTGTCCGGATCCTCATGATACCGGCCGCGATACGCCTCGACGAACGCTCGCACCGCGGGCTCCGAGGACCCCGGATCGAACGTCGGCTGAGGGAAGACGAGGTTCTCCGCAGCCGCGCCGGCGAGCCGGATGATCTCGCCCGTGACCGAGGAGGCACCGAGCAGCACCGCGTCGATCCCCGCCGCGCGGATCCTGCGGAGGAGGTCCGCCGTATCGGAGAGATACCCGACAACGTAGACCCCGTCGGGGCGCAGCGACCGGATCCGCTCCGCCAGGAGGTCGAAGGTGCGCACGTCGGCCTCCTGGAAATCGAAGGACCCCACGATCGCACGGAGCTTCCCGGAGTACTGCTGGGAGAAGACGCCCTTGAGCCCGGCGCCGAACTCGTTGTCCAGGGTGACGGTGACCATGCGCTCGAGCCCGAGCTCCTTCGCGAAGCGCGCCATGGAGGTCCCCTCCAGGACATCCGACGGATAGTTCCGGAAGATGTACTCGCCCGCGCTCGTGATCTGGGGAGCGGAGGCGCTGGGCGAAAGGAGCACGGTGCGCGTCTCCTCGCAGAGAGGAGCGACGGCCAGCGTCACCGAGGAGACGATGGGACCGACGATGACGTGGACGCGGTCCTGCCCAATCAGCTCCTCCACCGCGCGGCGCCCGATGGCGGGGCTGGTCGCATCGTCCTTGAAGACGAGCCGGAGCCTCCTCCCCTTGAACCCGCCCGACGCGTTGATCTCGTCCAGGGCGAGGTCCAATCCGCGCTTGACCTTCTCGCCGTAGACCGACGCCGCCCCGGTACGGGAGACGACGGCCCCGATCGGGATGTCGCGCGCGCAGCCGACCGCGACGGCGCACGACAGCGAGGCCAGAGCGACGCTGCCGACACGGAGAGGGCTCAAGTGTCCTCCCGTGGAGGGGTGTCCGAGTCTCAACCCTCCCTACGGCCGTGGACCTGAATCCGTGCGAGGGCCTTTTTCAGCTTCAGCTCGGCTCGCCGGAACTCGGAATCCGAAGCCTCGCTCCTGAGAAGCGCCTCCGCCTTCTCCCGCGCCCTCCGGGCCCGCTCGAGGTCGATCTCTTCGGCTCTCTCGCAGGTCGTCGCGAGAACCGTGACGCGACCGCGGAGGATCTCGAGGAAACCGCCCGACACCGCCAGGTGGCGCTCGCGGCCGCCGGATCGAACCGAGATCGCCCCCGGGGCCAGGGCCGTCAGGAGGGGGGCGTGGCCCGGCAGGACGCCCAGGTACCCTTCCGTTCCCGGGAGCACAACCTCGTCGACCGTCTCGGAGACGACCAGCCGCTCCGGGGTGACGATCTCGAGGTCGAGCTTGTCCAAAGCCATCTCGGAGCTCGCTCTCACTCTAGGCGGCGGCGCGGATTCTCTCCGCGGCTTGCAGAGCTTCGTCCATGGTGCCGACCATGTAGAAGGCCTGCTCCGGGATCTCGTCGTGCTTGCCTTCCACGATCTCGCCAAAGCCGCGGATCGTTTCCTCGATCTTCACGTACCGGCCCGACATCCCGGTGAACTGCTCGGCCACGTAGAACGGCTGCGAGAGGAACTTCTGGAGCTTCCGCGCGCGGCCCACGGTCAGCTTGTCCTCCTCGGAGAGCTCGTCCATGCCCAGGATCGCGATGATGTCCTGGAGGTCCTTGTACCTCTGGAGCACGCCCTGGACGGCGCGCGCCGTGTTGTAGTGGTCCTCGCCGATGATCCTCGGATCCAGGATGCGAGAGGTGGAAGCCAGGGGATCCACCGCCGGGTAGATCCCGAGCTCCGCGATCTGCCGGGAGAGGTTGGTGGACGCGTCGAGGTGCGCGAAGGTGGTGGCGGGGGCGGGATCGGTGTAGTCGTCGGCCGGGACGTAGATCGCCTGAACCGAGGTGATCGACCCCTTGGTCGTGGAGGTGATCCGCTCCTGCAGCTCGCCCATCTCGCTGGCGAGGGTCGGCTGATACCCCACCGCGGACGGCATGCGTCCCAGGAGGGCGGATACCTCCGAGCCCGCCTGGGTGAACCGGAAGATGTTGTCGATGAAGAGCAGGACGTCCTGGTGCTGCTCGTCCCGGAAATACTCGGCCACCGTGAGCCCCGTGAGCGCCACCCGCAGCCGCGCGCCCGGTGGCTCCGTCATCTGGCCGTAGACGAGCGACGCCTTGGACTTCTTCGGGTTCTTGATGTCCACGACTCCGGACTCCTGCATCTCGAGCCAGAGGTCGTTCCCTTCTCGGGTCCGCTCGCCCACACCCGCGAACACCGAGTAGCCGCCGTGCTTGAGCGCGACGTTGTTGATCAGCTCCATGATGAGGACGGTCTTGCCCACTCCCGCCCCACCGAACAGGCCCGTCTTGCCGCCCTTCATGTACGGCTCGAGCAGATCGATGACCTTGATCCCGGTTTCGAACATCTCGATCCTCGTGGATTGCTCCTCGAAGGACGGCGGCTCGCGGTGGATCGGCCAGCGCACCCCGGCTTCGATGGGACCCAGCTTGTCGACCGGCTTGCCCACCACGTTCATGACCCGGCCCAGCGTCGCCTCGCCCACCGGGACCGTGATGGGCACCCCCAGATCCTCGGCCGTCATCCCTCGCACCATTCCGTCGGTGGGCTCCATCGCCACGCATCGCACCTGGCTCTCGCCCAGGTGCTGCTCCACCTCGGCGATGACGTCCACCGCGAT
>Ga0247727_10016677_pt1 | contig 11822 bp, 6 predicted proteins | sample WisWelCaveWW1625_FD_202498 | JGI IMG/M metagenome (GOLD analysis project Ga0247727, IMG submission 202498) | Biofilm microbial communities from Wishing Well Cave, Virginia, United States - WW16-25 | ecosystem: Environmental > Aquatic > Deep subsurface > Groundwater > Cave microbial mat | place...
GGATCTGTGCGATTCTGGATGATGTTCCTCTTCTCACTCCATCCCTGATCGCCCTTGCTCGGAAAATGACAGAAATTTATGGAGTTCCATTGGGAGATGCAATTCAGGCCATCATTCCTGCCGGATTAATTCGGCAGACGCGTAAGAGAGTATTTCCTATTGAACGAGAGGGATCTCCTCTTCTAGAGAAAGATAGAACAGAGGAAATGCAGTGCCTTGTCCGAATTCGTAAGAGTAAAAGTTTAGATTGGGCAACGATGGTTCGACGAACCCCACACAGAATCAAATTCCTACACCGTTTGGAAAAAGAAGGATGGATCAAAATTGAAAGCGTTTTGACAACTGAACGTGCAAAAAACAGGAAGAGGGGGAAGCTTGAATGCGATGATCCAACGTTTAACGTAGCCCCTAACGTCGTCTTATCTGATGCTCAAGAAGCGGCACTTGGAAAGATTAACGCTGCAATAGAGAAGTCTCAGCACCGAAGATTTCTTTTACATGGAATTACGGGAAGCGGAAAAACGGAAGTCTATCTTAGGGCGGCAGCCTCAGCAGTCAACAAAGGGAAAGGAGTTTTGGCACTTGTTCCTGAGATTTCACTAACTCCTCAGTTCGTGGGACGGTTTCGTGCTCGATTTGGAGATATAGTTGCTGTTTTACATAGTGCTCGTTCCGAGAATGAAAGGCTTTTCGAATGGAAAAAGATTCGGTCCGGAAAAGCAACTGTAGTGATAGGGGCTAGGAGCGCTATCTTTGCTCCTTTGGAAAATATAGGATTAATCATTTTAGATGAAGAGCATGATGGATCATATAAGCAAGAAGAAGGTTTTTTATACAATGCAAAAACTCTTGCTTCCATCCGAGCAAAAAAAGAAAATTCTGTCCTTCTTTTCGGATCCGCAACCCCGTCGCTTGAGATTTACCATGAGGCAAAAATCGGCGGCCTTGAGTTGCTACAACTGCCTGACCGAGTAACTGGCCATGTTCTACCTTCTGTTCGTATTGTTGACCTTCGAAAGGAATTTGATGCCTTTCAAAAAGGAGGTCTATTTTCAAAGGAACTTACTTATGCCATCTCAGAAACATTGGCAAAAGATAAGCAAACTGTTCTTTTTCTAAATCGACGCGGGTTTGCTCCGATTGTTTTATGTCCCACATGCGGGGAGAGTCTTCGTTGTCCAAATTGCAGTGTTTCCCTCACTTACCATGAAAGTGATCAGAAGCATCTCTGCCATTACTGTGGTTTTTTGAAATCAAAAACAGATTCTTGTGGCAACTGTAGTCAATCTAAGTTTGTTTTTTTGGGGACCGGAACAGAGCGTGTTGAACAGGAGCTCCGTTATCTTTTCCCAGATGCAAAAATCGGAAGAATGGATAAGGATACAGTGTCAAGAAGGGGCAGCCACGAAAAAATCCTAAAACAGCTCTTAAAAAAGGAAATCGACATTCTTATTGGTACACAGATGGTGACCAAAGGAATCGATCTTGAAAACGTTTCTTTGGTTGGCGTGTTAATAGCAGATCAGTCTTTGCACTTTCCAGACTTTCGAGCAGCAGAAAAAACCTTTCAATTGTTGACCCAAGTTGTTGGGAGAGCGGGCAGAGGAAAAGAGCGGGGATTGGCAATTCTTCAAACTTTCCAGCCAGATCATTACGCCATTGTGTCCTCTGCTACCCAGGACTATGAAAGTTTTTTTACCCAGGAGATCGAATACCGAAAACAACTTCAATATCCTCCTTACACATCCTTAGCTCTTATGGAGCTTCGTGGAAAAGATGATGAAGTTGTTCAAGCTATATCTCATTGGTTATGCAAGCAAGCTAGACTTCACAGCAAGTCGCAAAAAGAGAACTTTGACATCTTAGGGCCCTCACCCGCGCCTGTTCGGAGAATCAATAGAGAAACCAGATATCAGATTTTGGTTAAATCTCGAAAGACAGCTCCCTTCGTAAGATGGCTTGCCAAGGAAGCTTCCAGGGTCTTGAAGGAAAATCAGGTGACGCTAAAAGTCAATCTAGACCCATACCATTTCCTGTGATAGCGAGCTCATCGTGAAGTCCCAAAAGAAGTTTTTTCATCACTGGCTATCGCTAACTGTCCTGGGAACTACCCTTACGTTAGGAGTACTTTCTTTCATCAGAGCTATTGAAACCGTAGGTCAACCTTTTTCAGGATTTTTCTTTGGACCGAATCTCCTTGTTGGTGTGGGACAGCGGGAGGAATGGCCAGGTATCCAAGCAGGCCTTAAGTCTTTGGATAAGCTTGTGGCTGTAAATGGAACCGAAATGAAGTCCGGAGCCGAACTTCTTGAAAACATAGCCAACAAAAACCCGGGAGAGGTTCTATTTTATAAAATTGAAAGAGGTGGTGTATCGAAGGAATTTAAGGTTCCAGTGAGCCGCCATAGTTTGGCGGACTTCATGATCGTTTTTCTCGCTCCCTTTTTGATGGGACTTCTATTTGTTTCTTTTGGAGCAATTTTATATTTTGCACAACCTTTGGCTCGAGGAAGCATTCTATATTTAAGTTTATGCTGTGTAGTGGGTGCCTTTTGTATGACAGTTTATGAAGCTTACACAAGCTTCGCTTTCTTCCGAGTGATCTTGATCTATCCCATCATTGGAGCTCTTTCTGTCCATCTCTTTTCTCTTTTTCCCATTACTCAAATTTACAGACCGAGAATTAAGACCGGGGTCATAACACTATATATTATTGCTCTTGTCTTAATCCTTTGGCGCCAAGTTTTACTCTATAATGCAAGCAAATCCCTGATTTTATCTAAACTCTCTTCACTGTATGTCTTACTGGTGTTAATGGCGGACATTTTTCTTTTGGTAAGAGCGTACCAATTTTCAACAAGCCAGGTAATTAAAGACAAAATTAAAGTTTTCGGAGTAGGGCTGTTCATTGCAAGTTCAGTTGTTGCTGTCTGGTCCTTAAATTTTCTGCTGGTGACGAAATCTTTTTATTTAGACGAGGGAATTCTTCTTGCTTCGGTGTTCCCATTGTTTATGGGATATGCAGTTTTGCGAAAGAATGTTTTTGAACTTGATCGCGTTATTCGTTTAAGTCTGAGTTACGGAACCACCGCAGCAGTATTTTTTGTTCTATATTTGGGCATTGTAGGAACGATGAGAGAGTGGGCTCCTTATATGACATCTGGGCGATACATCGTATGGTTAACAGTCCTCCTGGCCGCTGGCGGAGCTATTTTGTTCAATTTGTTGAGGCTACGGATCAATAGCCTTGTGCATAAGTTTTTGTTTCGCAGTCGATACGATTTGGGGGAAGCACTAACTGCCCTGGATCGTTCTTTGATAACTGGGTTATCTGTTGGGGATCTTGCACAACGCTTAGGTCAACGTTTAGGCGAACTCCTAAATCTCGAAAAAGTGGCAGTTTTATGTTTGTCGGGCCATGTGGAAGGCGGATTGATTGTTAGGTATTTTCGATGGCCAGAGCCACCTGCCGTAAATAAATGGATTTCTCTTTTTGAGGCAGAAGGTTTTTTAGAAAAATTACGATGCCTTCTATATCCGGTTGATGTCACTGAGTTATCAGTGGCGTCTGCCGATTTTTATCGGCAGTCTTTAGCCACCTTGTCGTCACACCAAATTGAAGTAGTCTTACCTTGCGTTTCTTCAGGAAAGATTTTCGGAATAGTTTTCTTAGGACGTAAACAATCTCGGGACCGATACGATCACACCGATTTGAAACTTTTGCAGCCTATAGCACTTCGCATGGGAATTCTCCTCGAAAATTCCGAACTTGCCTCTGAAGCTGATCGTCAAGCACGTTTAGTTGCTCTGGGACAAATGGCGAGTGTCTTAATTCACGACATCAAAAACCCTCTCAGTACCATCAAAATTTCAGCAGGAACCATTAAGCGACGATTTAAAGAAGGAGATCATTGTTTTGAACTAGCCACATTTATCGAGGAAGAGGTGGATCGAATGGCCCAAACCATTCATGAAATTCTCACCTTTGCAAGACCAAGTGGAGCCTCGCTGAAAAAGTGTTCGATCAAACAAGTGATTATGGAAACTTTTGAAAGAGTAGCCCCTATTCTAAAGAAATCTCAGATTCAACTCGATTTGAATTTGTTGAACGATGATGTTTTGATCGAGGCAGACGGCCCAAGATTGAGTCGTGCGATTGAAAACTTATTAATTAATGCTAAAGATGCTACTCCTCAAGGAGGCCTCATTAAATTGAAATTATTTGCTGATGGAAAAAATAATGGCCATTCACGGATAAAAATTAGTATTGAGGACAATGGAAAAGGTATGGAGCCTTCGATCAGAGAACAGATTTTTAAACCATTCTTTACGACCAAACCCAATGGAACAGGCTTGGGTCTTGCCATTGTTAAACAAGTGGTGACGGAGCATGGGGGAGATTTGGAGCTAGAAACTAGATCTCAGGTCGGTACTAAGTTTACCTTGGCTTTCCCAATTCCCAAGATTAACTCTTAAGGCATGATGACTTCAGTCCAACCTAGAATTCTTATTGTTGATGATGAACGCAAAATGTGTCGTTCAATAGAGATTCTTTTGAGAGAGGAGGGATCTTTTGAAACATTGATTGCCACGGACTATTACGAAGCTATCCAAAAGCTGAAACAGCCGGTGGACTTGGTTTTGTCTGATCTAACTATGCCAGGAAAGGATGGCATCGAATTATTAAAGGCTGTAAAGGGTGAGCATCCAGATCTTCCCGTCATTTTGATGACTGCTTTCTCAACTGTCCAATCGGCGGTGACATCGATTAAGGAAGGAGCCTTTGATTACATTGTAAAACCATTTGAAAACGAACGTCTTCTTAGCCTTATTCGCAAAGCTTTGGGTTCAAAATCGGTTGATTTCACTCAGTTTCAGAAAGGTTCTAAAACCAGGTTTGGCGATATTTTAGGACAGAACAAAAAAATGCAAGATGTCTTTTATCGAATTCAAAGGGCAGCTGATACTGATTCTACAGTCCTCATTATGGGAGAAAGTGGAACCGGAAAGGAGTTAGTGGCCAAAGCCATACATTTCAGTGGAAGTAGAAAGTCAAAGGCATTTATTGCCTTGAACTGTGCTGCAGTGCCAGAGAGTTTGCTAGAAAGTGAACTCTTTGGTCATGAGAAGGGAGCATTTTCTGGAGCTATAAAACAAAGAGAAGGAAAATTTGAGCTCGCGGATCATGGCACCCTATTCTTGGACGAAATAGGTGAAATGACCCCCTCTCTTCAAGTAAAACTTCTGCGAGTGATCCAGGAAAAAGAGTTCGAGCGGGTGGGAGGGAAGGAAACAATTAAGGTGGATGTAAGAATTATTGCGGCCACAAATAGAAATCTCGCTCAAGCGGTAAAACACGGTCAATTTAGAGAAGATCTTTTCTATAGGCTCAATGTGATCACCATAGATATTCCACCCCTCCGAGAGAGGCGTGAGGATTTGCCTCTATTGATAGATCACTTTTTATTCGAAAAAACTCGCAGGATAGGAGTACCTCCAAAAAAACTTTCTTCCGAAGCACGAAATTGGCTTATGAGTTACGATTATCCAGGAAATATTAGAGAACTTGAAAACCTCATCGAACGGGCCGTTGTCATTTCGCGAGATTCTACAATCTCCATAACGGACTTACCGGTCAAAAGTTCAGCTGCTCTGAATTGGCAGGACGTTTCTTTGCCTGCCGATGGAGGGATAGCACTCTTGGAAGAGATAAAGACCCACTTGGAAAGAGACCTTATTTTTCGAGCAGTTCAACTCTATCCCGATAAATCTCATACAGAACTAGCTGAAATTCTTGGAACAAGTCGGAGGGTCTTGGAAAGTCGACTAAAAATCTATAATGTAACCAAACCGAACGGACGTTAGGTGGTTTTTTGAGTAATTTGAGTTAGGAGGATTGATCATGTTAGGCTCCCACGATTTTCAAACAGGCAGAAGCGCGATGAACCAAGGCAAGAAGAAGAATTCAGAATTTACAAAGATTCCAACACCCCAAGAGGTAATTCATTGTGAAGATCGCAGGGAGTTACGAACCTTAGCTAAACAAGAAGAAGTGAACACTGAATATGGAAGTGCTGCTTATTTCACAAGGTTTAAGGCAAGAAGTGCTGCTTTTACGCGAAATACGGTTAACCACCAAGTCACGAAGGAGGATAGAGAAGTAATTACCGAAATTCAGGAATATCTTAAGGGTCAAACCGTGATTGAAATAGATCGTCAGATGTGTCAGGGACCCATTGAACGCGCGTTTTCCTGCCGACTTTGGGTGACCAAACCTTATGCTCGATTGGCTCATATGTTTCATGCCAGTTTAGGAGTCCAAGAGGGTAAGAAAAAGCAACCAGATCTCTTTGTTGTGGACGTGCCAGAGTTCCCGGGTGAACGCCGCATTCTGGTAGACCCTAACGCAGGAGTTACCTATGTGTTAGGCACTGATTACTACGGCGAGATTAAGAAAGCCTTTCTCCGAATGGTCATGTATCAGGGAAAAATGGATAAGGGTTTAGGCCTTCATGCTGGCTCTAAAGAAGTCTGGGCAAGGAATGAGAAAACAGACGAACTTTCCCGTTCAGGGATGTTATTTTTCGGGCTTTCTGGAACAGGAAAAACGAGCCTTACATGTCATGATTTTAATTTGAATGAAAATCAGGGTGAGAAATGCAGAGTGCGGCAGGATGATGTGGTCATCTTTAAAGCAGATGGTTCTGCACGAGGAACCGAAATTGAGGGCTTTTATATCAAAACGGAAGATTTAAATCCTACAGATCAAAAAGCGCTTTTTAAGGCAGCCACCTCTCAGGAGACGATATTTGAAAATGTGTTTGTGGATCCATCCACGGGGAAAGTAGACTTCTATAATACTTTGTCATCAAAGAATGCACGTGCAGTGGTGCCTGTTCGAAAAGTACTTAACACTGATGGCGATATTGATATGCCTTTAGCAAACAAAATATTTTTTATTACGCGGAATCCTCTAATACCCCCTATCGCTCGTTTAAGTAGAGAACAAGCTGCAGTTGCATTCATGTTGGGAGAGTCGATCAAGACTTCAGCCGCAGATCCAAGTGCGAAAGGCGAAGCTGTGAGAGAGGTAGGGACCAATCCATTTATCGTGGGCTCAGAAGATGAGGAAGGAAATCGTTTCTATGAAATTTTGGAAGGAAACCCAGATATTGAATGTTTTCTTTTAAACACTGGCAAAGTGGGAGAAGGGGATCAAGCACGGAAAATTGAAATTTTAGATACAGTCGCTATTTTGCGAGCTGTCGCTCGGGATAGCATTGTGTGGAGAAAGGATGAATTACTGCGATTTGAGATTCCCGAAAAAGTTGCTGGAGTACGGATAGAGGACTTCTCCTTTAAGAAAATTTGGAAAGAGCCAGATTTAGAGAAAAGATTGGCAGCTCTGCGATTGGAACGGCGGGCATGGTTAGATCGATTTCCAAAATTCCATCAAACACTGACTTCCTCCATTTATTAAAGTAAGGATATACTAAACTCGATTGAAGCGCCTTCTGAGACGAGTTACTTTGGTCACAACAGAAGCTTCATTTTTAACTGTCATGCGTGCCAAACCTAATTTAATTTTTTTGATCTTGTTAACCGGCTCTCACAGCCAATTTTCGTATGCAACTGAGTCCATAGACTCTACGAAAGAGCCGCTATCCGTTGTAATGACCTTGGTGGATTGTATACGCCGTGGATTGGCCAATTCGCCTGGATTAGAGGTGGCAGATTATGAACGCGAAGTTGTCGAAAAGAAATTAGCAGAAGCACGCGCAGCCTATTTTTTGCCAGAAATAAAGCTTCGTATTCTTGGTGGTCCCGTGCCAGATGTGCCTGATGGTTCAGGGCCAGATGGCAATTTCCCAAACGTAGAAACAAAACTTTCTGATTTTGGCCCTTTTATCCAAGCCCGGATTGAGGCCATTCAACCCATTTTTACTTTTGGCAAACTTTCTGGACTAGAAGAGGCTGCAAAGAAAGGAGTTGAAGCAAAGAAAGCTCAAGAGCGTGCAGTTCGCAACGAACTCATCCAACGGGTTAAAAATATCTATAACTCCCTGGTCTACCTTTATAGTCTTAAGGATTTTCTGGAGGAATTGCAGGATCGTTCCCGAAAAGCGCGCGAAAAAGTAGAGGAACAACTGAGAAAACACTCTCCAGATGTCACAGAAATTGATCGAATGAGGCTTGACGTTTTCTTTTCTGAAACCGAGCGAAGGCTTATCGAATTGCGCAATGGGATTCATTTTGGGCTGAGTACGATGTCAATTCTGACGGGTATTCCGTCCGTCGATATTGCAGATAAAATGCTCAAAATGCACCAGATAGAGGTTCGTCCGTTGGATTATTATCTTTCTAGAGCAAAAATGGGACGACCCGAAATTCAGCAATTAGCTAACGCAGTGAGAATTAAGAAGGCTTTAATCAAAGTTTCCAAGGCTGATTTTTTCCCTACACTGTTTATTGGTGGGTTTTATGGTTACGGCAATGCTCCTGGCAGGCAAGATGTTGACAATCCTTTTTTGAAAGATGATTTCAACTTCAATTCAGGAGGAGTTGCACTTGGCCTGGAGCAAAAACTAGGTTTTCACTTAACGAATTCCCGTTATGAACAGGCAATGTCTGAATATCGTCAAGTGCTTGCCCAGGAAAAACTTGCATTGCAAGGTATAGAGATACAAATACGGAAAACTTACTCGGACGTAATTTCAAAGAGAGATGCAGCTAAGAGTTCTGAAAATGCATTTAAGGCCGGAAGGAGTTGGGTACTGGCTACAACCCTTAATTTTGGTGTGGGGCTGGTACCTGTTAAGGATTTGCTAGAGGCATTTGTTGCGTACTCGAAAGTAAAAGTGGGCTACTTAGATATCATTTATGATTCTGAAAATGCGATAGCAGAGCTCTCTAAGGTAGTTGGAGAGGAAGTAAGTGATCTTCAATACTAGAAGCGGTCTTTGCAGCCGGTTGCACAGAAAATATTTATGAGACCGCTTCTAATAGTCTAGGAAACAAAGGATTCTATGAATACTTTATTGGATGAATCGGAAGCCAAACTGGAAAGAGAATCCATCTTATTACATCCGGAGATTAAATCTTGGTGGGTTCTTAATATTATGGGACCGATAGAGGAATTCTGTCTACGTTTTCATATCTCACCAAACGCGATAACAATCGCTGCAACAATAATATGTATCTCCTGTTTTTTTTTATATGCTTACGGGCATTTTTTGACAGCAGGTTATATTGTGTTGTTGGTAGGGAGTTTAGATGTATTGGATGGAAGAGTTGCTAGGGCTACAAATCAAGCTACAAGACAAGGTGAGTTTCTGGATTCCGTTATGGACCGATACCAGGATTTTTTACTTTTGGCAGGTCTGGCCATTTTCTATCGAGATACCTGGATGCTCTACCTTGTGTTAGCAGCGATTAGTGGCACGATGTTTACCTCATATGTGCGAGCAAAGGCTGACATTTTGGGGGTAGATCTTTCTAATATAGGAACCATGCAAAGACCGGAACGCTTCTTCATGCTTGGTTTTGGATCTATTGTGAGTTCGATCTTTCAAATTTCTTTAATGCCTTTTTACGGACAAGGCAATTTACCTCCTCACCATATCCTTATCGCTGTGATTTTTGTCTTGAGTGTCACGACAAACTGGACTGCCATTAAACGCATTCGATATACAATGTCTCAATTAGCATGAAAGGAGAAACAAAATGAAAATTCAGGAAGTTTTGTTGGCCGGAATATACGTGGTTTCTTTTTGGGGGTGCCAACCAAAAAAACTTGAACCTGTAACTATAACCTCTGATTCAACATCATTGCCAGGTCCAACTCCTATAGCTACACCTTTGATTACACCGACTTCCACTCCCCAGGTAGCTCCCCCAACTTCAGTGGATGAAAATTCGCCGACGAATGTGATTCAAAAATATACGGACGAACTTCGCCAAGTCATCAAGCTTGAAGAACGCACAGCCAAAGGAAAGAAGGATCAAGAGAAAGAACAAAGAATTGCTCAAAAGGTGAGACAGTTTTTTGATTTTGAGGGGCTTGCCAAAATGAGTTTAGGTCATCATTGGCATAAAATTGCTCCATCCCAAAGGCAAGAATTTTCCACCCTTTTCATTGATCTGGTGGAGGACTCTTATATCCGCCGCTCTCGCGATCTCATGGGAGAGTACCAAATAAGTTACAACAAGGAAGTGATTCGTAACAACAGCGCCAAAGTTTCCTGCAAAATAGTCCGAAATGATGCAGATATAGAAATTCAGTATGAACTTCATCGTAAACCAAAGGATTGGATGATATTCAATATTGTTCTAGATAGTGTGGATTTGATTAAAAACTATCAGAGCCAATTCAATAGGATCATTGGTAAATCAGGCTTTAATGAGCTCATCAAACTTATGAGGAAGAAATTAAGTAGTCCCAAAGAAGAGGCAACTCTTTAGTTCTGAAATTAGAATATGAAATAAAAGTTTTGGATTTAGAGCAATACTTGAATTGAATTGAGCAGAAGGTCAGCTCATTTTTCATAAGACATACAGAATTGCTAATAAAAACAATATCACTTCCTTTTATGTTTTTGGCATAAGTCTTGGTTAGCTCTTCGAGAAGTAAGGAGAAGTAATGAAAAAGGTTGTAGTGAATTTTATTTGGATTTTAGGAATTTGGGGATGTACAAGCCCAGAAGAAAGCCCGGGTAAAAGTCTGCCTCCGGGTGAACCAGTATCGCAGGTCGAACCTGTACAGGTGATAGTAAAAGACCCTCAATTCAATGCAGAATTTTTCAGGCAAGGCGATGTAAGGAAAGTAGAAATCACTCTTTTACCTGGCTCAAATATCGTTTTTGAGGAAAATGCTACACCAGAAATCAGTTTCGATCCGGATCCCGGTATCTCAGTCAGTAATTTAACAAGGGTGAACGGTACAACACTCCAAGGCGATATTTCAGTCACAAGCACAGCCCAAGTAGGTATTTCCAAAGTCAATATTAAAAACGGTCCTATCAATTTCATAGGCCAAATTCAAGTCAAATTGGGTGGTTGTGAACGCGAAATTCCCCACGCATCTGATCTGGTAGCTTATTGGGGTATGAATGAAGGCGAAGGGACTTTGGTGAGGGACATCACAGGCCGTGGAAATGACGGAACGGTTTTCAAAGATTTATTCCCAGATATTAAGGCACCAGAAGGCGATTCTGTTCCCTATAATGCTGCATGGACCGATGGAAAATTCGATAAGGCGATCCAGTTTGATGGCCAATCCATCTACGTCGGAGCAGGGGGAGAAGGTGGCTTACATTCGTTATCGATTGATTATGATCTTACATTTTCGGCTTGGATTAAACCCAAAATGTCTGAAAAAAAGGGGATATATCAAATCTTTGCTCATAATGGTTTCGTGATTCAAGGGATCCATACAGATGCCAACAACAACAATTACCGCTTGTTTGGAGGATCTCTCTGGTTTAGTTCATTATTGGACACAAGCGCTCTTCCTTCACCGTTAACTGAGAATGGAGATACTCCCAGTACTAAGCCGAGATGGATTGTACCAAGGGGATCTATTGGGAAATTCGCAGGCCTTGATTCTGCTACTGGCCAGCCCGAAAAACAAATGCCTATCGATGACGGAGGATGGCATCACGTTGCGTTTGTTTGGAATCGTTCTTTACCACAACCAGAAATCGCCTTTTATTTCGATGGCAGAAAAGAAAAAGTCATTCAGGCGGATGAAGAAGTAGTGAACAAAGCTTGGACAGTACCAACAGGACAAGCCGATACGCGTGATCGCAAAGAATGGAACGATC
>Ga0247727_10016678_pt1 | contig 11822 bp, 7 predicted proteins | sample WisWelCaveWW1625_FD_202498 | JGI IMG/M metagenome (GOLD analysis project Ga0247727, IMG submission 202498) | Biofilm microbial communities from Wishing Well Cave, Virginia, United States - WW16-25 | ecosystem: Environmental > Aquatic > Deep subsurface > Groundwater > Cave microbial mat | place...
CTGCCGCATCAGCTCAAGCGCGTCGCGACCCGCCCGTCGCTCGGCGTCGGTCGGATGGGCGGACGGGGCAACAACAGCTCCGGCGACATCTTCGTCGCCTTCTCCACCGCCAACCCGGGCGCCGCCTTCAGCAAGCAGAACCCGCGAGTGGAGATGATCCCCAACGACCGTATCAACGCGCTGTTCGCAGCGACGATCCAGGCGACGGAGGAGGCGATCCTCAACGCGCTGCTCGCCGCCGACACCATGACCGGCGCCGACGGCGTGCGCGTCTCGGCCCTGCCTCGCGACCGACTTCTCGCAGCGCTCCGCAAGTACCAGCGGCTGCCATAGCGGAGCGGGCGCGCAACCCTTGTCACCGTCACGCTTCCTGTACCTGTCGCGTGCCGACGTCGAGCAGGTCCGCCTCGACGTGCGCACGATCATCGGTCTGCTCGAAACGGCCTTTCGCGAGAAGGGCGAGGGCCGCGTCGAGATGCCGCCCAAGCCGGGCATCCACCCGCGACCCGACGCCTTCCTGCACGCGATGGCGGCGTCGATCCCCGCCATGGGAGCGGCGGGACTCAAGTGGGTGGCCGGCTACCCGGAGAACCCGGCGCGCGGCCTTCCCTACGTCAGCGGCCTCTTGATCCTGAACGACGTCGAGACGGGACTGCCGCTGGCCGTGATGGACTGCACGTGGATCACGGGCTACCGGACCGGCGCCGCCACGGCGCTCTCGGCCCGCTACCTGGCGCGGCCCGACAGCTCGACCGCTGCGATTCTCGCGTGCGGCGTGCAGGGGCGGACCAACCTGGAAGCGCTCGCCACCCAGTTCCCGCTGCGCAAGGCCTACGCCTATGACACGCGCCGCGAGGCGCGGGACCGCTACGTAACGGAGATGTCGGCCAAGCTCGGCCTCGAGATCGTCGGGGTGGACGAGCCGAAGCAGGCCGTGATCGAAGCCGAGCTCGTCGTCACCTCGGGGCCGATCCTCAAGCACCCGACGCCGACGATCGGGAAGGACTGGCTGCGCCCGGGTGCGTTCGCCTCCGCCGTCGACTACGACTCGTACTGGACCGGCGAGGCGCTCGCGCAGATCGACCGGATCGCGACCGACGACCACGCCCAGCTCCGCTACTACCGGGAGCTCGGCTACTTCAGGGAGACGCCCGAGCCCTACGCCGACCTGGGCGAGCTCGTGGCCGGCCGCAAGCCCGGCCGCCAATCCCCCCGCGAGCGCACCATGGCCATGAACCTCGGCCTCGCCCTCGACGACATGGCCGTCGCGCCCGAGGTGCTCCGGCGCGCGACCGCCGCCGGCCTCGGCACCTGGCTGCCGCTCTGATCGATAACCAGAGCCAGCTTGCCGGCGCGCGCCGCCCGCCGCACAATCGCGGCCGGGTGCCATGAAGTTCCTGCCCCTCGTCCTCAAGCACCTGCGCGCGACGTGGGTGCGCACGGCCAGCACGGTGGTGGCGATGGCGCTTTGCGTCTTCCTGTTCTGCACGCTGCAGAGCGTCCTCGCCCACTTCGACCGTTTCATCGAGGGCCGCAGCCCCAGGCGCCTCATCACCCGCAACGGCGTGAGCGTCGTGGGGGCGGTGCCGCTCGCCTACGCGAGCCGGATCCAGGCCCTGCCCGGCGTGAGGCGTGTGGCGGCCACGCTCATGTTCGGGGGCGTGCTGCCGGCCCGCAAGGAAGGCAAGCCGGACCCGGGCTCCAGCGGGGAGACCGATTGGACGGCGTTCTTCAACAACATCGCGGTCGACGCGGAGCCCTACTTCGCCATGAGCCCCGAGCTGATGGTGCCGCCCGACCAGTTCCGCGACTTCCTGAACGACCTGCGCGGCTGCGTGGTCGGACGCCAGCTCGCGGACAAGTTCGGTTGGAAGATCGGCGACCGCTTCTTCCTCCAGAGCTGGGTGTCGGGCCTGCGCAAGAAGAGCGGGCCGTTCGAGTTCGTGGTGCGGGGGTTCATCGACACCGACCTCCGGAAGTACCCCGGCACCGACACGAACCTGATGTTCTTCCACTTCAGGTACCTGAGCGAGAGCCTCGGAGCAGGCGCTACGTATACGCACCTCTTCACGGTAGAGATCGACGACCCACGGCGCGCCGCCGAGATCGCAGCCGCGATCGACGCGCAGTTCGAGAACTCCAGCGACGAGACCTACACGGAGACGGAGAGCGCGTTCTCGGCCCACATGTTCTCCATGGCCGGCGACCTCGGCGTGCTCGTGAACGGGATCGGCCTGGCCGCGTGCTTCACGATCCTCCTGGTCACCGCGAACACCATGAGCATGGCCGTGCGCGAGCGGCGTACGGAGATCGCCGTCCTCAAGACGGTCGGCTTCGGCAGTGGCCAGGTGATGGGCCTGGTCGTGACCGAGGCCCTGCTGATAGGAGTCGCCGGCGGTGCCTTGGGCACCATCGGCACGCAGTGGGCGCTCTCGGCCCTGAACAGCGCCCCCGGGCAGACGTGGCTCGGGATCTCGCACCTCGAGCTCCGGCCGGTGGTGGCGCTCTTCGGCGTGGGCGTCGCCCTCACGCTTGGCTTCGCCGCGGGCTTCATGCCCGCATGGGGGGCCTATCGGGCCAGGATCACGGAAATGCTGAGGAACCCGTAGCCCTGCCGCTGCCGCTCGTCTACAACGTCCGCAGCGTGCGCGCGCGGTGGCCCGTCGCGCTGTTGGCCGTGGTCGGCATCGCCCTCGTGGTGGCCGTCTTCGCCGTGCTGATGGCCATGTCGCAGGGGTTCAGGGCGGCGTTGCGAGCGACGGGCCGGCCGGACAACGCCATCGTCGTGAGCCGTGGCTCCAACTCGGAGATCAGCTCCCGCGTCGAGCTCGAGCATCGCAACGCGATCCTCGACCACGTGCCGGTCGTCCGCGGACCGGACGGCCGACCGCTCGCCTCCTGGGAGCGCGTCTCGGTCATGGCGCTGCCGCGGAAGTCCGATGGGCGCCGCACCAACGTGGTGCTCCGCGCCGTCACGCCACAGGCGTTCCTGGTGCGGACGGGGATCCACCTCACTGCCGGACGGCGCTTCACCCCGGGCCTGGACGAGGTGATGGTCGGGCGCCGGATCATGGACAGCGTCCGCGGCCTCGAGCTCGGCGGCGTCCTGAGGTACCGGCGCCAGCAGCTGCGGATCGTAGGCGTCTTCGAGTCGGAGGGCGCCGCCTTCGAGAGCGAGATCTGGGGCGATTTCGAGACGACGCTCCGCAGCCGGCGCGGCCCGGGCTCGAGCTCGCTGGTGGTCCGCGTGGAGGATCCCGCGCAGATCGCGGCGCTCGACCGCTGGATCCGCCTGCAGCCGAACATGCCGCTGCGAGCGGTCTCGGAGAGGCAATACTACCAAGATCAGGCCGGGCCCGTGGCGAAGACGATCAAGGCCCTGGGCGGGCTGGTCGCGGTGGTGATGGGCATAGGCGCCGTGTTCGCGGCCATGAACACGATGTACCGGATCGTCGCCTCGCGCACGCGCGAGATCGGCACGCTCCGCGCGGTCGGGTTCTCGCGGCGTGCGATCCTGTCTTCCTTCGTCGTCGAGTCGGCGCTCCTCGGCATTGCCGGCGGCGCCCTCGGGTGCCTCGTCGCCTCGACGCTGCACGGCTATTCGACGAGTACTTCGAACCTGCAAAGCTTCAGCGAGGTCGCTTTCGCCTTCCGGATCACGCCCACGATCGTCGCCTCCAGCATGGGCTTCGCGCTGGCGATGGGCGTCCTGGGCGGCCTGTTACCCGCGGCGCGCGCGGCGCGGCTGCCCATCGCGGCGGCGGTGCGAGAGGGCTGACGTCGCGCCCGGCTCGCCGCGGTTCGAGCCCAGTCCTCGAGCCGATGCTCATTGCTGGAGCAAGCCCCACCGTGCTAGGGTTTCGCACGCGTCAGTCCCGAGCGGGATCGTCCGCACGGAGCTACCTGCACCGCTCGGATTCAGGGGAGCGTGGATGCCGCCTCTGGGGTCTGAGCCACGCGCGAAGCGCGCCGCCCCTCTTGAGGACCATGCCACTGAGGACCGTGCCGCGGCCCTCGCCCGGAGCCTGCCGGTGGCCCACGTGCCAATGGGGCGGCCTGCGCGATGACCTGTCCCTTCTGTCGAGCGGAGAACGACGACGACGCCGAGGTGTGCAGAAAGTGCGGGAAGAGCTTCTACGCTCTCACCGACGGTTCGATCCTGGCAGGTCGCTACGAGATCGTGCAGCCCCTGGGCAAGGGCGGCATGGGTCTCGTGTACAAAGCCCGTGACCGCGACCTCCGAGAGATCGTCGCCATCAAGGTGTTGCGCTCGCAAGGCGAATCGCCTGAGCTGGCCAGGCGTTTCCGCTCCGAGATCCGCTTCGCCCGCAAGGTACGACACCCGAACGTGTGCGCCATTCACGACTTCGGCCAGGACGACTACCTGCGCTTCATCGTCATGGAGTACGTCGAAGGCGTGGATCTGAAGCATCTTCTGCGTAGGCACGGACCCTTTCCTCCTGCGCACGCCTTCGAGATGGCGATCCAGGCTGCGCGGGGCCTCGAAGCCGTCCATTCGGCGGGGATCGTGCACCGCGACCTCAAGACCGCGAACATCATGCGAGACAACCGGGGGGTGGTGCGTCTAATGGATTTCGGCATCGCGAAGCAGTTCGATGCGGAGTCGGCGACCGGTGCCACCGTAACCGGGCAGGTGCTGGGAACGCCCGAGTACATGAGCCCCGAGCAGGCGCGGGGCCAGAAGGTGGACATTCGCACGGACATCTACGCCCTGGGCGTCGTTCTGTACGAGCTGCTGACCGGGGACGTGCCCTTCCGCGGTGACACTCCCGTGGCCACGCTTCTCATGCACATCCAGGACGCGCCGGCCCTGACTGGGCCAAAGGCGGAACGCATTCCCGCGTGCGCGATCCCGGTCCTGGAGCGTGCGCTGGCCAAGGCCAGGGATGACCGCTACGACTCGGCTCGCGCGATCCTGCTCGCGCTGCAGGAAGCGCTGCCGCTCCATACCGCAACCGCCGGAACGATCACGAAGTTCCCCGCAACGAGCCCCGTCCCGCTGGTGGAGGAGGACCCACAAACGCTGACGCAGGCGGCTACTCCGGTTCCGACGTTCGTCCCTGCTCGTCTGCCGTCATCGGGTGAGACGTCCACCACAAGGACGAACGCGTCGGGACGTGGAGTATCGCCTCGTCCGAAGCTGTTCGCAGGCAGGCGCACCCCCGCGCGCGTGCTTGCCGCAGCCGCCGTGGGCGCCGCGATGCTCGGCGCCTGGGCTTCCTGGCGAAGGACCTCACCCGACGCTACTCGGGCCCCGGCGCGGCTCGAGGAGGGAGTGGCGGCGACCGAGAGCCAGCCGACCGCACCCCCCGTAGCTGCAACGGAGACCGGGCCTCCTCTGCTCACATCGCCCGGTCGCGGACAGGAGCTCGAGCTCGAGGAAGCCGGCCGGCCCGTTGCCCTTGCCTGGAAGGGCATTCCCGGAACGGCCTCGTATCGCGTGGTGGTGGGCGCATCGCCCGACCTTCGCAGGCCTTTGATCGAGCGCCAGGGAGTGACCACGCGCTCCCTGGAGGTGCGAGGCCTCGTCGAAGGCCGCTACTACTGGCGGGTGGAGGCGATCAGCCCCGACGGGACTCGATCCCCGAGCGCCGAGAGCAGCTTTGTCCTTCGCCTGGCGGCGAAGCAGCGCGACTCGCCTGCCACCGTGGGCGGCCCGCGGTCAGCGGCGGAAACGTCCCCACGGCCGGAGCCCGCGGTTCAGGCGGCGCTTGCTCAGGAGCCGCCAGCACCCTCCCCCACCCCGCCACCCGCGCAGGAGCCCGCCCCGGCCCGGAGCGTGAGCGCCGCCGCCCTGCCCGGCTCCACCCTCGCGACGGAAGTGGACGAGCGAGGCGCGATCGAGCGGGTGCTGGAACGATACCGCCTGGGCATCGAGAGCCAGGACGTGGCCGCGCTGAAGCAGGTCTGGCCCGACATGCCGTCGTCGATCGAACGCACCATCCGCGAGAGTTTTCGCAGCTCGACATCTCACCGCGTCGAGCTTCGTCTCAAGGATCTCGCTACGTCGGGCGGGATCGCCACCGCCACCTGTGACCGCAGTGACGAGATCCTTTCGAGGGAGGGGCAGCGCTTGCGCCACACGAGCACCGCACGTTTCATCCTGCGCAAGAAGGGCGGCTCCTGGCTGATCGAGGCCATCAACTGACTCCGGCAGAGCGAGGACGGTCATGAGAAAAACCGCGACGATCGCCTTGTTATCGTGCGCCATCATCGCGACACTGCGGCCGTCCCTGTACGCCGCCGACCGCAAGCTTGCCTTGCTGCTGCCTCAGCTCTTCGGGGCTGGCGGTCTCGTGGTCGACAGCGAGGCGTTCTTGCCGGGCGGAACAACCCACTCGGCTCACTTCAACGCGGCGTTTCAGGCCCAGTTCGGCCCGACGGCGGCCGCGCTCAACTCTGCCCTCGGGCGCGGTCTTGCGGCCGTGGCATCGCCATCGCCCGCCTCGGGCTTCACCTACGCTTTCGACCCCGCCGCCGGCGTTTTCATCCGATCCAGCGAGAGCTATGGCCCCGTGCTCGGAGAGCGTGCCGAGACGATTGGGCGGAACCGGCTCGCGGGGGCCCTCGTCTACCAGCACTTCGAGTTCGACCGGATCGGCGAGGTGAGCCTGGACACCGTCCCGTTCGTCTTCACGCACGACAGTCCCGGCCCGGGAGGGCGCGAAGATGTCGTGGCTGCTCCCTTGTCGGTCAGCCTCGTCCAGGACCAGGCCACGCTGCTCCTCGTTTGGGGGGTGGCCGAGACGCTCGACTTGGCCCTTGTGTTCCCGGTCATTCGAACCGAGCTGGAGGCGGTGGCTCGGGCCGAGGTTCTTCGCTTGGGAACAACTCTCAGTCCCGCCGTCCACTTCTTTCGTGGCCCGGGCGGGGAGTACGGGTCGACACGCGAGTACCGAAGCGCCGGCTCTGCGACCGGCGTGGGCGATTTGCTCCTGCGGGCGAAAAAGACCTTGAAGGGAGCCCGAGGCGGGCGCGGCGTCGGGGTTGCGTTGGGCCTCGAGCTCCGCGTCCCCACCGGCGACGCAGAGAACCTGCTGGGTTCCGGGGCCTTCGGTGTCCGGCCGCTCCTGATCGCCTCTTTATCGCGGGGCCGGTCTGCCGTGCATGTCAACGGGTCGTACCAATGGAACGGCGAAAGCGTGCTCGCAGGCGACATCGTCACCGGAACGAAAGGCTCGCTGCCGGACGTGGTCCGGTACTCGATGGGCCTCGACGTCGGGGTCTCCAAGCAGACCACCCTGTCGCTCGACCTGCTGGGAACGCATTCGCTCGGTGCAGTCCGGCTGTCGCACTCGACCTTCACGGCCCTGGATCGCATCACTCAGGTCCCCGTCGTGGAGTATGAGGCCGTTGGCACCTCCGCCCTCGAGCTCGCTCTGGGCGCAAAGTTCAATGTCGCGGGCAAGCTGCTCTTCGACACCAGCCTCCTGTGGTCGCTGAAGAACGACGGTCTCCGCGACCGCTTCGTACCTCTGTTCGCGCTCGAGTACAGCTTCTAGTCGGTCAAGCAGGTCCTACCCGAAGGGGTTGAGGATCACCAGGCCCGCTCGGCCCGCGCGACCTAGCAGCTACACGACGACGGCGGTGGCGGTCGTTCCGACGCGGCGGACCTCGACCCGGGCCGGCAGACGCTCGGCCAGCTCGCGCACGTGGGTGACGATGCCGACCATGCGCTGGCCGCCGTGGAGTGCGTCGAGCGCGGAGACGACCACGTCGAGCGTCTCGGCGTCGAGCGTGCCGAAGCCCTCGTCGAGGAACAGGCTCTCGAGGGCGTCCTGTGTGCGTGCCTCGCTCGAAAGCTCGCTGAGGCTCTCGGCGAGAGAAAGCGCGAGCGCGAGCGAGGCGAGGAACGTCTCGCCGCCCGAGAGCGTACGGACCGAGCGCACGCTGTCGCCGTTCCAGTGGTCGACGACGAAGAAGTCCTGCTCGGCCCGCGCGGCGTTCTCCCCGGCGCCCGAGCCGAGACGCAGCGCGTAGCGACCCTGCGAGAGCGTCGCGAGGTGGCGCGTGCCGCCCTCGGCCAACCGCGCCAGCGCCTCTTCCTGGATCCACGCCACGAGCTCGTTCGCCTTGAGGTGCTCGGCCAGGGTCTTCGCGAGGGCGGCGTCCTGCTCGAGCCGCTCGCGGCTGGCGCGCAGGTCGGCCGCACGCGCGAGCGCCTTCTCGAGCGACTCCACGCTCTGGCCCAGCGTCGCGACACGGGCGGCGCGGGCGGCCGCCGCGCTCTGCCGCTCGGAGCGCAGTGACTCGACGACGTCCGCCTCGTCCTTCCCGGCGGGCAGCGGGTCGAGCTCGAAGCCGCCGCGCGCCGCGGCCGCCAGTAGCGCGGCCCGCGCCAGAGCGAGCGCCTGCTCCGCCTCCGTGCGGCGAGCGGCGAGCGAGGCGAGGCGTTCGTCGACGACCTGGCATGCCGCGGTCGCCGCCGCGACCTCGGCGTCGAGGCGGGCGAGCTGCTGCTCGATCGCCTTCTGCTGACCCTCGATCGCGGCGTGCGCTCCGCGGGCGGCGTCGAGCTGCTTCAGCTCGACCTGGATGCGGCCCACCAGCGCCGTTGCGTCCCGGGTCTCGGCCTCCCCGAAGCCGGACCGCGCGAGCTCGCCGCTGAGCGGCTCGAGGAGGCCGACGCCGTCGCGCTCCTGCGCCTCGGCTTGCGTCAACTCCCGCGCGAGGCCCTCGGCCTTTGCCTTCTTCTGCTCCCGTGCGACCCGCGCCTGCTCCAGGCGCTGCGCCGCCGCCCGGGCCGCCGCCTCGGCCTGGCTCACGCGTGAGTCGGCCGTGGCGAGACCGGGCGCTTCGGCCTTCGGAACCTTCCGGACTTCCTGCGCACAGACCGGGCACGGGTCACCCGGCTTCAGGCCGCGGCGCAGCCCCGCCGCCAGGTGCTCCCTGTGCGCGGCGTCCCGCTCGACCCGAGCCGCCGTCTCCTGGGCCCGGGCCTCCGCCTCGGCTTTCTCGACGGCCGGCAGCGCCGACTCGTCGGACGCGAGCGCCCGTCGTGCCTCGGCGAGCCCCGCCCGTTTCTCCGCCACCGCCTGCGCGGCCCGCGCCAGGCTCTGACGCAGGCCCACGAGCTGTTCGGCCCGCGGCTTCGCCGCGACGAGCGCCGTGTAGCGGGCTTCGTCGACGCCCGAAGCCGCGAGCCGGGCGGAGGCTTCCGCCAGATCGATCTGGAGCTTCTCGCGTGCGGAGCCGGCGCCCGCGAGCGTCGCCCACGCCGCATCGAGGCGCTTTCGCTCCTCGGTTGCGTCGCGCTCCGCCGCCGCCATGTCGCGTCGCGCCGCCCGGGCCTTCTGCGCGAGGCCGGCCGCCTCGGCGAGCGCCGCGAGGCCGGCCTCGGCTTCCCTCGCCTCGGCCTCGGCGGCCACGAGCTCGGCCCGCCGCGTCACGAGCGCTTCGTCGGTCGCCGCTGCAAAGTCGGTCTCGAGCTGGCGACGGATGAACTCCGCCTCGCTGCGGGCGCCCGCGCTCTTCTGGTTCGCGAGCTGCTGCATCCGCTCGTAGACCGACAGGTTCAAGAGCGCCACCAGGATCTTGCGCCGCTCCTTCGGCTCGCCCTTCAGGAACGCGTCGAACTGCCCCTGCGGCAGGACGACCGAGCGGGTGAAACCGTCGTAGTCGAGGCCGAGGATGCGATCGACCTCGGAGCGGATCTCGCGCGCGCGGTCGGCCATCGGCTCGCTGCCGCCCGCGACGAGCCGCTCGAGCCGCTGCTGCGAGGGCTTGTCGGGCCGCGCCGCGCGCGCGATCCGGTAGCGCTGCTTCCCGACGCCGAACTCGAACAGCACCGAGAGGCGCTCCTTTCCGTGGCTGATGAGCTGCTTGTAGTCGTCGCCCACGCGCGGCACCTGGCCGTAGAGCGCGAAGACCATCGCGTCGATGAGGGAGGACTTGCCGGCGCCGGTCGCTCCGGTGATGGCGAAGAGGTCGAGGCCCGAGAAATCGAGCTCCAGACGGTCTCGGAACGACGTGAAGCCCTCTAGCGTGAGGCGCAGCGGCCTCACCGCGAGGCCTCGTCGTAGACCGCGTCGTAGACCGCGTCGAAGAGCTTCGTCAGCTCGCCGGGCGGGGCGGCGCCGTTCTTCTGCTCGTAGTAGGCGGCGAACAGCCTTCCCGGTGCCAGCTTCACCCTTCCCGCGCCGCGATTCATGGGGCCCTCGGCCGAGCGCGGGTGGTCCACCGTCACGTCGAGCGCGTTCGGGAGCAGCTCCTTGACGCGCTCGGCGAGGCCGGGCCGGGGGCCGTCGACCCTCACTGTCACGCGCAGGTAGTCGTCTAGCCCCTCGCCGGCGAGCGCCTGCAGCTCCTCGAACGTTGCGACGACGTCTCGCAACGTCCGCCCCGCCGTGATCGGAACGGACTCGACCGCGGCCGCCCGTCCCGGATTCGCCTCGAACACCAGCACCCGCTTGTCCTGCTCCTTCTCGCCGAAGTCGAGCTCGATCAGCGAGCCGGAGTAGAAGGTCTTCGCGGGGGCCAGGATCTCCTGCGGCCGGTGCAGGTGCCCGAGGCCGATGTACTGCACGCCCGCGGGCAGCTGCTGCGGGTTGACGCCGTAGATGCGGCCGAGATGCAGCTCGCGCTCGCCGGTGCCGACGCGGGCGCCGTCGACGAGCAGATGCGCGAGGACGAGGTTGACCGTGCTCGCCGGCAGCCCTTTCACGAGCGCGGCGAGGATCTGCTCGATGCGGGACGCGTACGCCTCGTACCACTTGTGCTCGGCGTCCATCACGGTGCACGCGTCGACGACCCGGCGCTCGGGAACGAACGGCAGCACCGCCACGCACGCCTCTTGCTTGTCGTCGCGCGAGGCGAGTCGGACGACCCCGCCCTGGTCGGGCGGCCGCACCTCGGGGCGGACGTGGATGCGGAGGCCCTCGAGCAGGCCCGCGAGCGCCCCGAGCTTCCTCGGGTGATCGTGGTTGCCCGCGATCACGACGCAGGCGATCCGCTCCGGAAGCAGCCGGGCCAAGAAGTCGAAGACCAGCTTTTCGGCCTCGGGTGGAGGCGCCGGCGAGTCGAACACGTCGCCGGCCACGAGCACCGCGTCGACCTTGCCCTCGATCGCGATGCCGGCAACCTGATCGAGCGCTCTCGCGTACTCGTCCATGCGCGAGCGGCCGCGCAGCGGCTTGCCGACGTGCCAGTCGGCGGTGTGGAGGAAGCGCACCTCAGCGCCCGCGGAAGCCGGCGAACGGGTCGGCCGCGGCCGTCTCTCGAACCTCGCTCTTGCGCGTGGCCCAGGCCGGGAACGGGAAGCGCACCAGGAGCGGCGTCGGGATCTCGGGCTGCAGCACGATCATGGTGCCCGGCTTGAGGATCGCCGCCCGGCTGCGGGCCGCCGCGGTCAGGAATCCGTACTCGGCCCGCTCGGCTTCGGCCGGGTCGAGGCGGCCGACGACGCGCAGCGCCGCGTTCGAGACGATGCGCCCCTCGACCTCGCTTGCGGTCTGCTGCGCTCCGAGCAGCACGATCCCGAGCGAGCGGCCACGCTCGGAGATGTCCAGCAGGACTTCCTTGATCGGGCTGCCGCCCTCGCGCGGGGCGTACTTGTTGAGCTCGTCGAGCACGACGAAGACGAGCGGGCGGGCGGTGCCGAGCGCCTCCTTCTCCTCGAACATGCGCTTGAGCACCGCGCCGACGACGAAGCGCTTGGCGCGGTCGTGGAGCGCGTGGATATCCACGACGCTCATTTGCTTCCGTCTCCAGTCGAGCAAATGAGCGTCGCGCTTGCCGACGTCTTTGCCGCGGATCAGGTGTGCCACGTGCCGGGCGGCGGCGTGCAGCCTTCGCTCGAATGC
>Ga0247727_10016679_pt1 | contig 11821 bp, 4 predicted proteins | sample WisWelCaveWW1625_FD_202498 | JGI IMG/M metagenome (GOLD analysis project Ga0247727, IMG submission 202498) | Biofilm microbial communities from Wishing Well Cave, Virginia, United States - WW16-25 | ecosystem: Environmental > Aquatic > Deep subsurface > Groundwater > Cave microbial mat | place...
ACGCTTGTGTGAAAAGATTTTGAGTCCGATCCCCAACTGCAATGCAGTAGAAAATCGTCCGGCTTTCACCGGGTAATCCCATGAAAAATCAACTTCCTACTGCATGGATTCGGCTAAAGCACCGCATGCTGTCGGTGATGCTCGTAGTCCAAAGCCGTTGTAGATTCGAAGCGACCGCGTCGGACGCGGCACCAGTCCAGCTCAAAAGGTGCGCGCTCCTGCCCTTATCAGGTTCATCGCTCTGACGCGCACTCGGAGTTTGACATCGAGGCTTCCGCAGAGGTGCGTAACGCTGACGAGCATAGGCTCACGCCCAGGCAGGCGAAGGAAATCAAAGCCTCCTGACATCGGCGGCCACGATTCGGAGTCCGAGGGGCGAGATTCTCGTTCGAGAGATTCCCTTCCTGACTGGAATTCCGCCGACGAAACTCCGCAAGAATCGGGTGGGCGAGGTTCCCCTTTGGAGCTAATGTCGCGCCGTGAATTACGCAAACGGCAACCACCCTCTCACGACCCAGGCGGCGTTGGACTACCGACGCATCGAGAAGGCGATCTCCTTCCTCTCGGCGCACTCGCTCGGGCAGCCGGACCTGGCCACTGCGGCGCGCGCGGCGCACATGAGTGCGTTTCACTTTCAGCGCGTCTTCACCCGCTGGGCCGGCATCAGCCCGAAGCGCTTTGTGCAATTCCTGACCGTTGAGCACGCCAAGCAACAACTGCTCGATGCCAAGGCCGTGCTGGATGTCGCGCTGGACTCGGGCCTGTCCAGCCCGGGGCGGCTGCATGATTTGTTCGTCTCGGTGGAAGCCGTGACCCCGGGCGAATTCAAAACCGGCGGCAGAGGAATCGAAGTCAGCTACGGCTTGCATCCAAGCCCGTTTGGCACGTGCCTGCTGGCTCTGACGCGACGCGGGGTGTGCTGGCTGAGTTTCCTGACTGGAAACGAAGCTCAATGCGCCGTTGGCGAAATGAAAGCGCACTGGTTCGGCGCGGAGTTTGCCGAACGGGCCGGCGCGACTGAATCAATTGCCCGCCGGATCTTCAACCCGTTGGCCAGACAAACGGATCGTCCCCTGGGCGTGCTGTTGATGGGAACCAATTTTCAAATCAAAGTCTGGCGGGCGCTCCTCAAGGTCCCGGCCGGATCGCTCACGACCTACGAAAGCCTCGGCGCGATGCTCGGCAAGCCCGGGGCCGCGCGCGCGATTGGCGCCGCCATCGGCCAAAACGCAATTGCGTATCTGATTCCCTGCCACCGTGTGATCCGCAAGACGGGTTTGCCTGGCGGTTATCGCTGGGGCGAAGAACGCAAGCGCGCCATTCTCGGCTGGGAGGCGGCGCGAAAAAACGGCGTGCCAGCTTTCGCCGGCGCGCCTTGAGAGGATCAGTCGGCTTCGCTCAGAGATTCTTCGCGACTTCGTTCCAGTTGACCACGTTCCAGACCGCCTTGAGGTAATCGGCGCGCTTGTTCTGATACTTGAGGTAGTAGGCGTGCTCCCAGACATCCACACCGAGGAGCGGCTTGCCTTCGCATCCCGCGACGGACTTGCCCATGAGCGGATTGTCCTGGTTGGCGGTCGAGACAATTTCCAGTTTGCCGCCGTTTGAAACGAGCCACGCCCAGCCGCTGCCGAAGCGGCCCAAGCCCGCGGCTTCAAACTTCGCCTGAAAGTCCGCGAACGATCCGAACGCGGCCTTGATGTCATCACCGAGCTTGCCGGACGGCGCGCCGCCGGCTTGCGGGCCGAGCAGCTTCCAGAAAAACGAGTGGTTCCAATGTCCGCCGCCGTTGTTGCGGACAGGACCACGGATGTTTTCGGGTACTGAGGCAATGCCCTTGACGATTTCGTCGAGCGGCTTGCTCTCGATGGGCGAGCCAGCGATGGCTTTGTTGAGATTATCCACGTAAGCCTTGTGATGCCGGCCGTGGTGGATTTCCATCGTCATCGCGTCAAGGTGCGGTTCGAGCGCTTCCTTGGGATAAGGGAGAGGGGGGAGTTCGTGTGCCATAGGTCTCGTGTTCAGTTGTCGGTTAAATGCAAAACGTCTTTGTGTTCCAAACCTGCTGCGCCCGCAACGTAGCGGAGAAGCCGCGGGCACGCAAGCGGCGCTTCGCCGGCATCTTCATCTTAATCTTCATCGTAATCTTAATCTCGCCGTTCGGGGATTAAGCCGGAACCAGGCAGTTGAAGAAGTAGCGAAACCACAGATGGACGCAGATGAACACAGATCGGAAGCCCGTCTGGGTTGTCCCCCAATGTCCCACCAAACGGTGCGAGTCGGAACAGTCGCGGGGAATTATTCCTGTTCTGCAAAATCTGTGTTCATCTGCGTCCATCTGTGGTTTCCATCTGCATGATTCCGGTTAAGATTAAGACGCGAGCGCGACAAAGTTTCCCATCAACTGCAATCCATCCTTCAGGATTGGGCGTCACGGGAGCACGCGGACGCGATAGAGCCGGTTGCTCGGCGTCAGCGCATCGAGTTTGCTGGCGGTGTTGCTGGCGGCGGTGACATCGCCGGGGAGGGCGCTCCAGTTGGTGAGAGTCGCAAGGTCGGGATTGAACTCCAACCGGTAGGTAATGTTGGAAACCGCCGTCCAAGTAAGATTGATGTTCGACCCGACCAGTTCGGGCGCTAACAGCTGCGGCCGCGGAATGGCGCTCAGGAGCTGTTTGCCTGCAATGCCGGCGTTATGGATGGCGGCGATTTCACTCGCGGTAAGTGCGCGGTTGTAGATTGCGGCCTCGTCCACGCCGCCGTTCAGCAGGAAGCTCACGGTGCCGTTGTCAATGTCACCGCCGATGACGACGGGATGACTGTCGTAGCCGATGGTGCGAAAACTCTGGCCGGACGCCACCATCGCGCCGTTGAGATAGAGCGCCTGTTGCTTGGTGACGTCGTCGAAGGTGAAGGCCACGTGATACCACTGCCCAGCCACCGGCGCGAACGGCACGGTGAGAATGTCGGCGGCCTGGTTCGTGTCTCCGATGGTGCCGTTGATATTTCCACTGAGCTGCCAGATGACGTACGAGTTATGAATGCCCGCTCCCCATGAGCGGCCCAACACCGGGCCTTGCGTGCCGTTGAATTTCGCCCACGCTTCGAGCGTGATGGAAGTCGGGCGCAGATTCGGCGCATCCGGGACCCAAACAAAATCGTTGATGCCATCGAAGCCGAAGGCCTGGCCCACCTTGCCTGCGACGTACACAACGCCGTTGCTGGCGGTGCCGTGATTGGCGCCGGCGGAATCCAGCGCGTTGCCTTCCGCGCGCCACCACGAAATCAATCCGCTGGGGGCCGTCACCGGAGCAATGACGCGCAGCGTCGTCAACTGGTCAGTGAATGCGCCCAGCGAATCGGTCGCGCGCAGGACGAAGGAATGCGCGCCCGCGACCAGAGGAATGCCGCTGAGCGTTCCGTTCGACGAAAGGTTCAGGCCGGAGGGCAATCCGCCCGAAGGCGCCGAGAAGGTGATCGGACTTGTGCCCAACACGGCGCTGACCTGCTGCGTGTAGCCGGCCATCAGCGCGGCATCGGGCAATTGCGCGGAGGTGAGGAAGTAAGGCGCGTTCGTCGGTTTGCCCGCGCTTCCGGCCAGGAAGATGGCGGCGATCTCGTTGGAGGACAAAGCCCGGTTGTAAATCGCCGCCTCATCAATGCGGCCATTCAACGGGAAATCGAAATTGCCGTTGTTGATATCCTGGCCGAGCAGAACGGGACGGTTGTCATACCCAATCGAACGGTTGGATTGCGAAGTGGCAACGCGCACGCCGTTGACGTAAAGCGCTTGTTCTTTGGTAGAATCATCGAAGCTGAAAGCCACATGATGCCATTGGCCGAGAGCAAGGGTGGAAGGACTGCTGACGAGAACACCCGCCGCATTGCTATCGTGAATAAAGCCGTGGAGAGTTCCGCTCAGAAGGTACAGCGCGAAAGAATCGCCGGTTGCGGGTCCAAGAGGCTTGGTGAAGACGGGGCCATTCTGCGAATTGAACATGGCCCAGGCTTCCAGAGTAATGGAAGAGGGCCGCAAGTTCGGCGAATCAGCGACATGCACGTAATCATTCACACCGTCGAGCGCAAAGGTCTGCCCGACATTTCCGGCGGCGAACGTCGCGCCGTCGGTCAGCACGCCATGATTCGTGCTGATGGAGTCCAGCGCGTTGTTTTCCGCGCGCCACCAACTGATCAGCCCTTCCGGCGGCAGGTTGCGCACTCGGAGATTGAACGCCTGCTGAATGTTCACGCCTGCCGCGTCTGATGCCTGGATCGTGAGGAGGCTGTTGCCAAAGATGGTGGGAATCCCGCTGATCAATCCGCCGGTGGAAAAACTCAAGCCTTCGGGCAACGCTCCTGAGATGATAGAATAAACAATCGGATTGCTGTTCATCACCGCCGTGACTTGCTGCGTGTAGCCGACGTTGCGCATCGCGTCGGGCAACGTCGTCGTGGCGAAGTACGGCCCGAGCGCGCGGACGAGGACCGAACTCGGCGTGTTGCTCATGACCATGTCCGCGTCGTTCGTGGGGTAAGAGAAACTGGCGAAGCTGCCGCTACGGGAACCGGCGGAGAGGACGGTGTAAAGCGAGTTGGCCGGCGGGATGAAGTTGTTCGTCAGCGTGACGCTCAAGTTGCCGGCCAGCGCGACGCTTCCGCCTACTTGAAGCTGGCCGTAACCAGTGCCCGGCGTGATACCGCCGAGGACGCAGTTGAGCAAGGCGTTGGCCGAAGAAACGTAGCCGCCGTTTGCCGCGAGAATGCCGCTGCGAATGTCCACCGTGCCGGAGTTGTTGAAGGTCACGCTGCCGGGGAAGGTGAGGGTTCCGGGGTTGGCGGATTTGCGGAACGTTCCGGCGTTGTCGAACCGGCAGAGACCGTTGTTCGCAACGAGCGTTACGGCATTCTGCATTTCGAACAACGCCCCCGCGCGGTTGGTGATAACCGTTGGGGGATTCATCATGATGCTGCCGGCACCCGTCCAGAGCACGGTGCCGCCATTTTCCAACGTGCGCCCGTTGAGAAACGCCACGCCGGAAATGGCTGCATTGAGCGTCGCACCCGCCGCGATGATCGTCCGTCCGCCGCCGCTCATGGTGCCATGGGTCCAATTCATCGCGTTGAGGACTGTCACCGTGCCGCTACCGCCCAGCGCGCCTCCGTTGCTCAGATTCAACACCGCCGGTGATACCAACCCGGTGCCGCTGAAATTGGCCGTGCCGCCCGAAATGGTCACCGTGTTGTTCGTGCAGATGTAATTGCCGGTAAAATTCACGAGGCCACTGAACGTGTTGCTGCCGCTGACGTTGACCAGCCCGGCCAAGGTCGAGAAGAGCCCGCCGGTGACCCTGAACTGCCCGGCGCCCGTGATGCTCGAACCCCCAGCCGCAGTGTGCGTGCCGCCCGATAAGACCAGCTCCGTGCCCACCGGCACGGTGAAGCTGCCGCTGTGCGTGCCGCCGCCCAGGCTCAGCGTGCCCGTTTGAATCTCCACTGTGCCTGAGTTGTTGAAGCTCACGGGGAAGGTGATGGTCCCAGGGTTGACGGACTTGCGGAAAGTCCCGGCGTTGTTGAACGGGCAGTCTCCGTTGTTCGCGACGATCGAAACGGCATTCTGCATTTCGAACCACGCCCCCGCGCGGTTGGTGATGACCGTTGGCGGATTCATCACGATGCTCCCGGCACCCGTCCAGAGCACGGTGCCGCCATTCTCCAACGTGCGCCCGTTCAGAAACACCCCGCCGGGAATGGCTGCATTGAGCGTCGCGCCAGCCGCGATGATCGTCCGTCCGCCGCCGCTCATGGTTCCTGACGTCCACGAAAAGTTTCCCAGAACCGTCACGTTGCCGCTTCCACTTATGGTGCCCCTCAACGAAAGGGTTCCGCGCACCGTCAGGTTGCCGCTCCCGGTCAGCGTCGGGCTGCCGGCTCCACCGAGAGTGACATCGGCGCAATCCGCGGGTGTATTCAATGTGACCATGACGCCGCTCGTGATGACGACGGTATCATTCGAGCCGGGCGCGAGGGGCGGCGACCAGTTTGTGGCCACATCCCAATCGCCGCTCGCGACGTTAGTCCAGGTGAAAACGATGGGAGTGAAACGGGCGTACACCGTCTTGTCTCTGGTCATCAACAGGGTGATGGAATTGCTGCGCGTGACGACATCCCCGAGCCAGGCGTGAAAGGTTTCGTTGGAGGAGGCGCTGACCGTCAGTGTGACGGGCTCGCCGTTGGTATAGCTGGGCTGGTCGGGAATTCTGATCACCGAGCCGCCTTCGCGAATGACCAGCAGGCGAAAGCGGGCGGAGACGCTGTTGGTCGGATTGGTGTCGTTGAGAAACTCATTGAGATTGAATGAACCGTCGCCGTCAAAATCGCTCGTGGCGTTCTGATTGAGATTCGTGAAATAGGTTCGCTCCCACGAATCGCCCATGCCATCGGCGTCACTGTCAATCATCAGAAACGCGATTGTGCTGGTCACGCTGCCGGAAGGATTCGTGAGCACGACCGGATACTCGCCTTCGTTGTTCGTGCCAGGATTTTGCAAGAGCAACGCATCGTTGGTGGCGTTCCCGCCGAGCGGGACGCCGTTGAATCGCCATTGGTAAGTGAGCGCCCGCGTATCCGACGCCACGACGAAGAACGAAGCTGAATCTCCCGGAGCGACGATGCGGTTCTGCGGCTGGCCGATGATCTCCGGTGGCGCGGTGATTTCCGCCGTCTGCACGAAGAGATTGCCGTTGGGGTCGAAAAAGAATTGCGAGTCTTGGGCGTGGGCGAAAGAGGAGAGCAGGAGAAGGAGCGCCATAGCTGGGAAACGCGTGGGTAAATTGCGGTGGCGGGTAGGGCGCGTCACTCCGTGCGCGCCGTTCGGACGCCCACTTCCCGGAGGCGGCGCGCACGGAGTGACGCGCTCTACCATTTGCAGCGCGGCGGAAAGTTCCGACGTCGTGAAGGCGCGCGATCCAGTAAAGGACGACGGCGAGGGTTCGTGCGCCCGCCCGCCGTTGGGGGCGTTGCGATCGGAAACGGCCCGCGCTCCGCCGCCCCGTTTTTCGGAGTGCCTCGAAATGAACTGAACAGGAGCAGATTGCATATTTGTCGCTATTCAGGGCGATGACGGCTCACCAAATTTTATAGCGATTGTAGAGCCGGAGGTAGTCCAACACTTCGTCAAGTGGGTTCTCGGGAAGTGGCTGCCCACCGCCGCCACCACCACCGCCACCACCGCCACCGCCACCGCCACCACCACCCGCCGGGCACGAGCGATCAGGGTCACCTGGTTCACAATCCTTTTTCCTCATGCAATCGAGCAAGGCTTTCTCCGCAACCGCAACGGCGACTTTCTCGAATTCACAAAGGGTAAAAGCAATCTCCTGCCCGTTCGCGCATTCTTGATCCGCAATTCCTGGAGTCCATTTCCGCGCCCTCGCGCAGTCTCTTTTCCATGCGTCGATCAAGTTGCGGCAGATCGAGCGAGCCAGCTTGAGATTTCTTTCCTCCTCCCGGCAACAACTCAATCCCAGCGGATCCACCTGATTGACGGGATTGTTGGCGACATAGGCATAAAGATTTGGCCCCTCCTTGAATTCAGCCTTTTGTAAAGGGTCACGAGACAACCACCGCCCTAATTCCGCATCGTAAGCTCGGAAACGGGCGACGGAAAGAGACGCCTCGGTGGCGAAGAACAAACCCGTGAATCCGAAGTCCGCTTCCATGTCGCCCGTCAGCCGGGTTCGGCGCCCATACGGATCGTATGTGTAACGCGCCCGCACGTTTCCGCTGCCGTCAGTCAGTTCGCGGATGGAACCCAAATGGTCGCGCGTGTACGAGAACGCGCCGATCACCGGGCCGATTTCCACCTTCATTCCGTGCTTAAAGAACCGTTTTGTGACTGTGCCGGCAGCGTCGCGTTCCTCGCAAAGCTCGTTGTCGCACCAGACAAAGCGGCGGAATGAGGCTTCGACACCATTAATCTGTTGCCGAATTGCCACCATCCGGCTCTGGCCATCGTACGTGAACTCCGTCCGCTGATTTCCCGCGTTGACGGCGACGAGGCGATCTTTTGCGTCCCATTCATTCGTGCGCGAAGCGCCGGGCGCAGTGGTGGTGCTGATTTGATTCAAGGCATTGTACGTGGCGGTGTAGTTCGATCCACCCGCTTGCTCGACCAGACGGTTTGCCGCCGGATCGTACGCGTAGGAAAACATGTTCACGAGCGTGCTGGCATTGGTGACGGTGGCCGAGAGCAATTGATCGGCAGCGTCGTAGCCAAAAGTGTGAAGGTCAGGCAGCTGTGCTCCGGCTTGTTGCGACCAAGTCGTGATTCGATCCGCAAGATTATCGTGGCCATAAAGGAATTCGGAAATGGGCATCGCGCCCACTCGGTGCGTGATGCGCTGCAATTCGCGGTCTTCGAGATTTCCGCCGTAACCACGCTCCACCTTCAGACCGTTTGGAAACACGTTCGTCAACGGGCGGCCAGACACGCCGTCGTACGAGAACGTGAATGTGCCCAGCGCGTTGGTTTCGCTGACGACTCGGCCGCCGGCATCGTAAGTCATCGTCGAGGCAACGCCGTTGATGGCCGTGGAAACGCGCCGGCCCAGTTCATCGTAGGCGTAGGTTATCGTGTCATCGGGCAGCGGACCATCCACGCTCGCCAACTGATTCGCGCCCAAAGTCGGGGTCGTGGTCACGGGGTGGTGCGAATACAGGGTGGTTCCGGTGCCATCGGTCATGGAGAGAGGGCGGCTGTAATTCGGATCGTAGGTGTAACTGACGCCGGGCGTGGGAACAGCGCTGTTGGCATGCGTGACGGACTTGAGCGTGTCGTCGAGATTGTAGGTGTAGAGGGTGATCTGTTGTTTTTCGTCAATCACCTGCCGCACGCGGCTGCTCGCGTTCTCGTAAAGATATTGGATCTGCGAACCATCTCCATATTGTTTCGCAGTCACACGTCCTTGCACGTCGGTGTGCCACGACGTGATGCGGCCCATCGGATCGGTCAGGCTCTTGATCTGTCCGCAACGGCACCAGTCAAACAATGTCACGCGGCCCAGCGGGTCCGTCTTCTTTTTCATCTGCCGCACATTGTCGAACTCGAACAACGTCTGCCGTCCCGCGCGGTCCTTCACGGTAGCCACGTCCAGACGGTCGTAGGTGAATTGCGAGAACGTGGAGTCGGGATGGGTGATCTTGGTGAGGCGATCCATGTCGTCTTGTTCAAACGTCAGCGTGTAGCCGCTCTCGTCAGTCTTGGTCAGTGTCCGGCCAATGGCGTCGTACGTGGCCGTAACCACGTCGTTCGATCCGGGCAGTGGCCCGTCCACGGCGATGCGATAGCCATTCGTGTCGTAGGTGTAAGCCGTCGTCTCGCCTTTGGGGTTGGTTTCCGTGAGCAACTGGCCGCGCGCGTTGTAAGTGAAGCTGTTGGTCTGGCCATCAGCGCCCACCGTGGTGAGCGGCAGGTGTTGGGAGTTGTAGGTCATGCGGGAGAGCAACTCGTTGTTCCCAGCGCGCGTCTGGCGGACTTCGAGCAGATCAATGCCGTTGGCCGCATACAGGTAGCTGAACGTGCGTCCGAGGGGATCAATCGAATTGGTCACGTGGCCAAAGCCGTTGTAGGCATAGGTGTAAAGCTGGGTGGTGCCGTCATCGAGCACGCGGCCGATTTTGGTGGGGCGGTTGTCAGTGCCGATAGCCTGGGGAACGGGTTGACCGGCGTAGTTGTACCAAACGCGGCCCTCCAGCGCTTCCTTCGTGCTTTCAAGAACGCCGGCCGTGTTACCGCCGACGCCTCCGTGCAGCCAGTGATAGATTTTTGCCTTGGTGTAATCGCCGTAACTGCTCGCGCACGCCGTCCGGCTCCAGTAATAGGTGTTTCGCGCGTAAAGCCAATCATTGTGGGTCGCCATCCCGCCTGGAACGGAAGTCGCGGGGTCGCTCACCGTGATGCCGGGCACGAGAGACTGATTGCATTCGACGCGGTCCCGGCTGCCGTCGGCATACACCGTTTCCAGGAAACGCGTCAACCCGCTTGCGCCCTGCGTAAAACTGTTCGTTCCATACGGCGTGATGAGTGCCTTGATGAAATCGCCCGCGCCGTCGTAAATGAACCTGGAATTCAACCCGATGACATCGGTGATGTTCGTCAACCGGCCCAGCGAATCGTATGCGAAGTCCGCGAACCGCCCGAAGGGATCGGTGACGCGCGTAATTTTGTAAATGTCAGTCGCGTTGCTGTAGGAGAGTGTTGTGACCTGGCCGATGGCGTCCGCGATGGCGGCAATGCGCAAGTTGCCGTCATAAGTGAGCGCCACCACGTTGCCGACGGGATCGAGAATCTGGGTCAGGAAGATTTTCCGCGAGGTGCCGATGGAACCGTCGGACTGGTTGAAAACCAGCTTCGCACCGTCGCGCGCGAACATTTCGTAGCTGGCCGGCCCCGTGCGCGTGAGCCGCGTCTGGTCGAATAGCTGGAAAGCGTAGGTTTGCGAGTTGGTGTTGAAACCGGTGAACGTCCGGGTGCCGCCGCCCATGAGGTAATAGTCCACGTCCGCCAAAGAATTCGATGGATTGTCGGTGATGTAAGAAATCCAATCGCAGGTCCACTTCGGGCCGAAGTTGGAATAAGTGAAGTTGGCCGGCTGAAAGGCCTCGCGCTGACTGTAGCGAACCGTGAATCGGACGGGCCATCCCACCGGCGGCACATAACCCACCGGTGTGTCCACGATGTTCAGGCTCACGACCATGAGGTGAACGCGGGAGACGGCCATGCCGTCGCCGCTGCCAGGGCCGGGACCACCACCACCAAATCCCCCGCACCCTGAGCTTCCACAAGAGTTGCCTTCCGATGTGCCGTCACCACAGCCCGTGTTCCTGGGATCATTGCCACTCGTCTGTCCCTTGCCCCAGACCGACGCGCCTTCCTTCGCATCCACGGTCCGCCAGCCGCGCGGCAAATCGCCTGGCGGGATGAGGAAGTAACCGCTCGTCTCGGCTTCCAACGCTTGTCGCGTCGCCCAGACGGTGTTGCCGAAAGTCGGGTCTTCCAGCAGAAACTTGTCGCCCTCCTGCCGCACCATCGCCGCGTAGTGGCCGACCTTCCAATGCACCACGGAGGGGACGATGAAGTCACCCCTCACCCCTCCGAGCGTAGCGCGGGCGTCCTCGCCTGCGAGTTCGCGCACCGTCCCGGTGCGAGAACCACGCGTTCCGGTGTCTGGCGGCGGGACGCCGCCCGAACTCGCAGCCGGGACGGCTGCGCTACTGTCGCGTGGCGGAGCGAAACGAAACGCCATCTGGTAATTCAACCCAACCTTCTTTGAGAGTTCCGCCACCTGCGGGAGCGAGAAACCTTTCTGCGTCGAAGCGGCGTTGGCAATCTCCATCATCGCGTTCGTCGCAGACGACCCGTCCTCCGTAGCATTACTGCGGAGGGTGGACGTGATGAATCGTTGATCCGACACAAGAATGCGCTGCAACGCATACGGCCCGCACTTGAAGGAAATCTCCGGCCTGTTCTGCATGTTCCAAAGTCCCTCCCGTGCGCCTGTGAATTTGTCCGTCGCTGCGCCAACGAACGTCCGACCCTCAACGGACTTCAGCAACGCCTCCAGTTCCGTCATCCGCCCAAGCCGCGCATACATGGAGGCCAGTTCGCCCGCCGCGCGGTCCGCGATGGCTTTTCCTCTTGTAGCTGGTCATTTGAAAAGCGGACAACCTGAAGTGCTGGTAGCATCGGGTTGTCAAACGCGGGTCGTGTGACCCGCACACGAATGAACCATCAACCCCAGGAGTCCGCTTATGCAAGAGAGTG
>Ga0247727_10016680_pt1 | contig 11821 bp, 6 predicted proteins | sample WisWelCaveWW1625_FD_202498 | JGI IMG/M metagenome (GOLD analysis project Ga0247727, IMG submission 202498) | Biofilm microbial communities from Wishing Well Cave, Virginia, United States - WW16-25 | ecosystem: Environmental > Aquatic > Deep subsurface > Groundwater > Cave microbial mat | place...
CGAAGCCATCTTTCGGTGCATCTCCACAGATTGCTTCGGCAAAGAGCGCCTCGCAATGACAATCGGGCGTGTCATGGAGAGCGCTTCTCAGCGAAGCCATCTTTCGGTGCATCTCCGCAGATTGCTTCGGCAAAGAGCGCCTCGCAATGACAATTGGGCGTGTCATGGAGAGCGCTTTTCGCGAAGCCATCTTTCGGTGCATCTCCACAGATTGCTTCGGCAAAGAGCGCCTCGCAATGACTTTGTACTTATTAAACCAATAATAAAACATGCCCCAAACCTACGATGCCATCATCATCGGCGCTGGCCACAACGGGCTCGTCGCGGCGGCTTATTTAGCCAAGGCCGGCAAAAAAGTCCTCGTCCTCGAAAAACGCCATCTCGTCGGCGGCGCTTCGGTGACGGAAGAAGTTTTTCCCGGTTTCAAATTTTCCGTCTTCTCCTACGTCGTGAGCCTGTTTCGGCCCGAAATCATCCGCGATCTCGATTTGCCGCGGCACGGCTTAACGATTCTGCCGTTGACGAGCACGCTCACGCCGATGCCCAACGGCGACTATCTCTATCGCGATTGGGATCACTTCCGCACGCTGCGCGACATTGCGCGGCATTCGCCGCGGGATGCGGAAGCGTATGATGAATATGGCCGCACAATGTATTTCATGGCGAAGGCGGTGAAATACATGCTCGGCATCATCCCGCCCGATCCGACTACCCTCAATCCCAAAGATTTGTTGGGACTCGCCAATCTCGGCAAGCACATTCTCGGCTTGGATGAAGAAAATATTTATACCTTGACCAAACTGATGACGATGAGTTCCGCCGATTTTTTGGAAGAATGGTTTGAGACGGATGTCCTGAAAGCGACGCTTTCATCGAGCGGCATCATCGGCACTTTTCTTGGGCCGCGTTCTCCCGGCACGGCGTATGTGTTGCTTCATCATTATATGGGCGAGATCGATGGGAGTTTTCGCGCCTGGGGCTTTGCCAAAGGCGGCACCGGCGGCATCGCCAACGCAATTGCCAGCGCGGCGCGAGAACTTGGCGCGGAGATTCGCTGTGAAGCGCCAGTCGCGAAAGTGATTGTCAAGAATGAAATCGCTGCCGGCGTCGCGCTGGAAAACGGCGACGAATTTTATGGCAAGATCGTCGTCTCCAGCCTCGATCCCAAGCTCACGTTTCTCAAATTGCTTGACGCCTCCCTCCTGCCGGACGATTTGGTCACTGCGATTCGCAACTTCAACATTCGCGGCTCATCGGCGAAAGTGAATTTGGCGTTGGCGGCGCTGCCGAATTGGGCTTGCATGCCCGGCGAAGGTCCGCACTTGCGCGGCGCGTTTTCCATCAGCCCGAGCCTCGATTATCTCGAGCGCGCGTATGACGACGCCAAATACGGCAATTTCTCGCAAAAGCCTTACATCGACATTATTTTGCCGTCAATGATCGATCCCGACATGGCTCCCCCCGGCAAGCACGTGATGTCGTGTTTCGTGCAATACGCGCCGTATCAACTGCGCGAAGGCACGTGGGAGCAGAAGCGCGACGCCCTCGGCGATGCCGTCGTCGAGACGTTGTCCGAGTATATTCCCAATTTTAAAAATGTTATTCTGCATCGCCAGGTCATGACGCCATGGGATATCGAGCAAACCATCGGCCTCTCGCAGGGCAACATTTTTCAAGGCGAGCTGTCGTTGTCGCAATTATTTTTCTTGCGGCCCGCTGCCGGTTACGCCAACTATCGCACGCCGATTCGCCATTACTATCAATGCGGCTCCGGCACGCATCCCGGCGGCGGCATTACCGGCGCGCCGGGGAGGTTGGCGGCGCTGGAGATTTTGAAAGAAAAAACTTTGCGGTAACTTTGCGTCTTTGCGTGCGCTTTTGTTTTTGGAGTCCGGGTTGGGAACTCGGCTGGCGACAGAAGATATTTTACAAAAAACTTGCAAAATAGCCTAAATTGGCATAAATTAGGCCAGTAGAATAGCCCAATTTATATAATTTAGGACACTTTAATGATTCAACGAACCATTCAGAGCCAAATTGAGAATTGCTTTTTCAAAGGCAAAGCGGTCATTATTTATGGGGCGCGACAGGTCGGCAAAACCACTTTGATTCAGGAAATCCGGAAACGATTTCCCGAAGCCGAAACGCTTTATGTCAATTGTGATGAACCAGATCTCAGAACGACTTTGACGGAAGTCACTTCAACGGCTTTGAAAGAGCTGATTGGGCGCAAGAAGATTATTTTCATTGACGAGGCGCAACGCGTTAAGAACATCGGCATCACTTTAAAACTTTTCGTCGATAATTTTTCGGACCGGCAAGTCGTGGCGACCGGCTCGTTGTCTCTGGATTTGTCGAATGAGATCATCGAGCCGCTGACCGGCCGAAAATACGAGTTTCAGCTTTTTCCCTTTGCGCTGGCCGAATTGCGCCAAAAATATTCCGCGCTCGAGATCAATCGCCTTCTTGAAAAAAGGATCATCTTCGGCATGTATCCCGAGATCGTGGAAAAGCCTGAGGAAGCCGAAGGGCTGCTGAAGAGCCTGGTCAGCAGTTATCTTTACAAAGATATTCTGCAATATCAAAGCCTCAAGCGTCCCGAGCTGCTCGAAAAACTGCTGGTCGCTTTGGCGCTGCAAATCGGCAGCGAAGTTTCCTACCCCGAGCTGGCGAATTTGCTCGGCGTCAACAAAGACACCGTCGCCAGCTACATTCAGCTTTTGGAAAAGGCTTTTGTCATTTTTCGCCTGTCGCCGTTCAGCCGGAATCTGCGCAGCGAATTGACGAAACTGCGCAAGATTTATTTTTATGATACCGGCATCCGCAACGCTTTGATCAACAACTTCAACCCGCTGCCGTTTCGGCAGGATCTCGGGGCGTTGTGGGAAAATTTCATGCTGAGTGAAAGAATGAAAAGAAATTTCAACCAGGGCAATCACGTCAATGCCTATTTCTGGCGGACGCACCAGCAGCAGGAGATCGATTACGTGGAAGAGCGCGGCGGCGCGCTCGCGGGTTTTGAGTTTAAATGGAAAGGCGGCAAGCGGCGCGCGCCCAAAATTTTTCTCGAAACCTACACCGGCAGCCGGGTTGAATTCATCGACAGCCAGAATTACGGCGATTTTGTTGGTCTGTGAGTGTTGCGTTTGACAATCCAACAAAATTTGCGTATCTTCTGTCCCAAGATTTTGATCAAATTCAACTAAAAAATTTAAGGAGCCCCCTTCCCATGAAAGCCAGATTCCATCTCCCAATCCTGACTTTGTTTCTCTTCGCGAATCTAACCTTCGCGCAGGAATTTCAGTTTTACCCCAATGCCGGGTATGATTCCGCGATTCCCACATTGGAACAAGTCGTTGGGCACAAGTGGGGCGAGAAAATTACGATGCACCACGAAGTCGAAAAGTATATTCACCGGCTCGCGGAGGTTTCTAAAAATGTCCGGCTGGTGAAATATGCCGAGACCTGGGAAGGCCGGGCGCTTTATTACATGATCGTGGCCTCGGAACAGAATCTGGCTCGCCTCGACGAGATCAAAGCCGGCATGCAAAAATTGGCGGATCCGCGGCAAATTGCCGCGGCGGAAACGGATCGGCTCGTAGCCTCGCTGCCGTCGATCACCTGGCTGGCGTACGGCGTGCACGGCAATGAAATCTCCAGCACCGACGCGGCGCTGCTCACCGCGTATCATCTCGTCGCGGCGCAAAACGACTCGCTGGCGCAACTCGTTTTGCAAAACAGCGTCGTCATCCTCGATCCGATGCAAAATCCCGATGGCCGCGATCGTTTCATCACTTACTTTCGCCAAACCACCGGGCGCTGGCCGGACGCGGAACAGCAGGCCGCCGAGCATCGCGAGACCTGGCCGAGCGGACGGAGCAATCATTATCTCTTCGACATGAACCGCGACTGGTTTGCGATGACGCAGCCGGAAACCCGCGGCCGCGTGAAAGCGTTTCTCGAATGGTATCCGCAAGTCTTCGTCGATTTGCACGAGATGGGCTCGAACTCGACGTATTATTTCGCCCCGCCAGCTGATCCGCTGAATCCCGAAATGCCGTCGTCACAAATCAAGATGCTGGAAAAATACGGCCGCAACAACGCCAAATGGTTCGACCGCATGAAGTTCGATTATTTCACCCGCGAAGTTTTCGATTCATTTTACCCGGGGTATGGCGAAGGCTGGCCGATGTTTCACGGCGCGATCGGCATGACCTACGAGCAGGCCTCGGCGCGCGGGTTGATTGTGAAGCGCAATGATGAAACCACGATGCATTACCGCGAGACGGTGCAGCATCATTTTATTTCGTCGCTGTCAACCGCCGAAACCACGGCCCGAAATCGCGCCGAGATGCTGCGCTATTTTTACGAGTATCGCCGCTCCGCGATTGAAGAAGGCAGAACCGGCGAGATTAAAGAGTTCATCATCGTGCCCGGAAGTGATCCCAATCGCGCCGCCAAGCTGGCGAATTTATTGCGGCTGCAAGGGATCGAAGTCAAAAAAGCGGCGGCAACATTTACCAATCGCCGCGTCGAAGATTACTACGGCAGCGGCGTTCAATCCAAAAGTTTTCCGGCGGGAACATTTATCGTTTCGCTGGCGCAACCGTCCAAGCGGCTGGCGAAAACGCTTTTGGATAAACATACGCCGATGGACGATAAATTTCTCCAAGAACAATTGCGCCGCGAGAAAAAGCGGCTCGACGTGCAGTTTTACGATGTCACCGGCTGGTCGCTGCCGCTTTTATATGACGTCGAATGCTATCGCGGCCACGAGGCTTCAGCGGGGAATTTTTCCACGCTCGGCGCAGAAGCTTCCGGCGCCGGCGCGATTCAGGGCGGAAAGGCGCAGCTTGCTTATTTGATTCCATGGGGCACGAACGCCGCAGCAAAAGCGCTGGCGGAATTACACCGCAAAAACATTCGCGTTTTCAGCACGGACATGGCCTTCACTTTGAGCGGCCGCAAATATCCGCGCGGCACGCTGATCGTCAAGGTGAAAGACAATCCGGATCATCTTTTTGAAACGCTCGACGAAATCGCGAAAGCGGAAAATCTCGAAATTATTTCGACCAACGACTCGTGGGTTGACGAGGGCGTGAATTTTGGCAGCGGCAACGTGCGGTTTCTGGAGAAATCGAAAATCGTGCTGGCTTATAACACGCCGACCTCCTTCCTGTCGGCCGGCTGGACGAGATATTTGCTCGAGCAGGCGTATGGCTATCCGGTGACGATCATGCACGCCGAGCAATTGAGCAACGCGGATTTGTCGAAATACAACGTGCTGATTCTGCCGGACGCCTTCGGCAGCTACGACCGCGCGCTCGGCGAAGGCAATTCCATTAAAGATTGGATTCGCAAGGGCGGCACGTTGATTACGTATGGCAACGCGACGCAATGGTTGACCGGAGAAAAAGTCGGCTTGCTGGCAACGGCCCGCGAGCTGAAAGGCGGCAAGCCCGATAAAGAAGAAAAAAAAGATAAAGAGGAAAAACCGAAAGAAAACAAACCTGATTTGATGAAATCTTTCGACGTCGAGAAAGAAATCCAGCCCGAAAAAGAATTGCCCATCGAAACGCCCGGCACCATCGTGCGCGTAAAGTTGGACACCGAGCATTGGCTGGGGTTCGGCTACGACGGCGATGCGAATGTGCTGGTCAACAGCCGCAACATTTTCACGCCGCTGAAGCTCGACAAAGGCACGAACGTCGGTTTGTACATGCCGGAAGACAAGCTGGTGTTGAGCGGCTTCATCTGGGACGAGTCAAAAAAGCAGATAGCCAGCAAAGCCTATTTGATGCACCAAAATCTCGGCGCCGGTCACGTCGTGGCCTTTGCCGAAGATCCGAACACGCGCGCGTTCTTTGACGGCACCAATCTGCTGTTGATGAACGCCGTTTTCTTCGGGCCGGCGCATTAGTCTCTAGAGATAAAGAATGAGCTTTGTGCAAAAAAAGTAAAGAGCTTACACGCGGATCAAAAACGCACACGGAATTATCAGCGTGAGTTTTTGATCCGTGTGTTACCTTTTGGTTGCAGTCGCCTGCGTTAAAAATATTTTTGCCATCATGATCAACCAAACGATTTCGCATTATAAAATTTTGCAGCACTTGGGCCAGGGCGGCATGGGTGTGGTCTACAAAGCCGAGGATACCCGTCTCAAGCGCGAAGTCGCCATCAAATTTCTATCGCCGGAGGTCTCGCTGCACCATGCGGATCGCGAACGTTTTATGATCGAAGCGCAGGCCGCCGCGGCGCTCAATCATCCGAACATCGCCACCATCTATGCGATTGAGGAAGTCAATGACGAATTGTTTATCGTCATGGAATATATCGACGGACTGGATCTCCGCCAGAAGATCGCGGCTGGTCCGCTGCCCATCGACGAAACGCTCGATCTGGCGCTGCAAATTGCGCAAGGCTTGCACGCCGCGCACGAGAAAAACATCACGCATCGGGATATCAAGCCGGCCAACATTATGATCACGGCCAAAGGCCAGGCGAAAATCATGGATTTCGGATTGGCCCAAATGGCTCATGGCAGCGCGAAAGCCGGACTAACCGCCGGCACCACGGCCTACATGTCGCCGGAGCAAGGGCGCGGCGAGGAAGTCGATCATCGCACCGATCTCTGGTCATTCGGCGTGATGCTTTACGAGATGCTTGCCGGTGAGCTGCCATTCAAAGGCTATTACGAGGACGCGATTTTTTATGCGATTCAAAATGAAAAACCGGCGCCTCTTGGTGAGCTGCGAGCTGAAGTGCCGGCGAAATTAGCCGCGCTGATCGACAAGGCGCTGCAAAAGGATCCCGCCAAGCGATATCAGCAGATGGAAAGCTTGATCCATGATCTCAAAAATCTTGGCCCGCAGCTTGGCGCGCCGTCGGCAGACAAGGCCATTCCCGCCATCGTGGTGCTGCCTTTGGCGGATCTGAGTCCGCAAAAAGATCAGGAATATTTTTGCGACGGCATCACCGAAGAATTGATCGACGCGCTGGCGAAGATCGAAGGCTGGCGCGTCGTGTCGCGAACTTCGGCGTTCGTCTTTAAAGGCAAGGCGCTTGACATCCGCACCATCGGCGAGCAGCTCAATGTCACGTACGCCCTCGAGGGCAGCCTGCGGAAGGCGGGAAATCGGCTGCGCATCACCGCGCAACTCATCAACGTGCAGGACGGCTTTCAGCTTTGGTCGGAGAAATACGACCGTGAGATGGATGACGTGTTCGCCATTCAGGACGAAATTGCCGGGGCGATCGTCGGCAAGCTGAAAATACAGTTGACCGGCGAGCAAAAGACCGGCATCATCAAGCATTACACGGCAAATCTCGAGGCCTACAATTTGTATTTGCAAGCGCGCTTTCATTTGAACAAGCGCACCGAAGAGGGTTTGCAAAAAGGCGTGGCGTATTGCCAGCAGGCGATTGCTCTCGACCCGACGTATGCGCTGGCGTATGCCGGGCTCGCCGACGGTTTTGCGCTGCTCGGGTTTCAAGGCTCTCTCCCGCCCGGCGCGGCGATACCGCAAGCCAAAGCCGCGGCCGAGCAAGCGCTCGCCATTGACGAAACACTGGCGGAAGCTCACATCTCGTTGGGATGCCTCCGCGCCATTTACGACCGGGATTGGCAGGAATCTGAAAAAGAATTCAAGCGGGCGCTGGAACTGAACCCGAATCATTCCACCGCGCACTACTGGTATGCGCTGTGGTGTTTGCTGCCCACCGGCCAGTTCGATCTGGCTTTGGCCGAAATGAAAAAAGCATTGGAGCTGGATCCGCTTTCACTGGTTTTAAAAGCCGGCATCGGCTGGCAGTATTACTTCGCGCGGCAGTACGACCAGGCGATCGCCGCGCTGCAAAAAACTTTGGAACTGGACGCGAACTTTCTTTTTGCCCGCGATCTTCTCGGCCAGGCGTATACGCAAAAAGGCATGCACGAACAAGCGATTGCAGAAATCGAAAAAGCGGTGGCGCTCTCCAACCGCCGCACGTTGAGCCTCCGCGCGCTGGGCCATGCTTACGCGCTGGCCGGAAAACCGGAAGCGGCGCGCCAAATCCTGGCGGAATTAAAACAGCTCGCGGCGCAAAAATACGTCTCGGCCTACGACATCGCCATCGTCCATGCCGGCTTGGATGAGAAAGACCAGGCGTTCGAATGGCTGGAAAAAGCTTTCGACGAGCACAACGGCTGGCTGATTTTTCTCAACGTCGAGCCGCGCTTCGACGGCCTGCGCGCCGAGGCCGGATTTTTGGCGTTGCGCCGGAAAATGGGATTGCATTCAGGATAAAAAAGATGAACGCCCGCCTCCCGGTGGTGGCAAAATTAATTGAGACGTGCACAATCAAGCCGTACGGAGGCCAACATGCCTACCCACATCTTGGTGGTTGACGATGATCCTGATGTTCCGCTGCTGATCCGCCAGGCGTTCCGAAAACAAATTCAGCAGAAGGAGTTTCATTTTGTTTTTGCCCAGGACGGCACGAAGGCGCTGGAAAAGCTGCAGGCGGAAAAAGAAATCGACTGCGTCTTGACCGACATCAACATGCCGGTTATGGACGGCCTGACGCTGTTGAGCAAACTCAGCGAGCATCATCCCCTCCTCAAAGCCGTGATCATTTCCGCCTACGGCGACATGCAGAATATTCGAACGGCGATGAACCGCGGCGCTTTTGACTTCGTCACCAAGCCCATCGATTTTCAAGATCTCGAAATCACCCTTGCCAAGACCATTCGCGAGGCGGCGGCGTTAAAACAAGCGGCGAAAGACCGCGAGCAACTGTTGGCGCTCCAGCAACAGGAATTGGCGCGAGAGCGGGAGATCAACGAGCGCCTGCGGCAAATCGACAAGCTCAAAGACGATTTTCTCGCCAACACCTCCCACGAGCTGCGCACGCCGCTGAACGGCATCATCGGTTTGGCGGAATCCTTGCTCGACGCGCCCGGCGAGAACTTTTCCGAAAAAACACGCGCCAATCTCGCCATGGTCATCGCCTCCGGCAGGCGCCTCGCCAGTCTGGTCAATGACATTCTCGACTTCTCCAAGCTCAAGCGGCAGGATTTGCAGATTCAAAAAAAGCCCATCGACATGCGGGTGCTCACCGATCTCGTGTTGAAATTCAACGTGCCGCTGCTGGGCAAAAAAAATCTGCTGCTGAAAAACGAAATCGCCCCCAACACGCCGCCGGTTGAAGGCGATGAAAACCGCTTGCAGCAAATCATGCACAATCTGATCGGCAATGCCGTCAAATTCACGCCTGCCGGGGCGGTCACGATTTCGGCGCGGGAAAATAACGGCATGGTGGCCATTGCGATTGCCGATACCGGCATCGGCATTCCACAAGATAAATTCGACCGCATCTTTCAATCTTTCGAGCAGGCCGAGGCCTCGATTGCGCGCGAATACAGCGGCACCGGGTTGGGCCTGGCGATTACCAAACAGTTGGTGGAGCTGCACGGCGGCGAAATTTCGGTCGGCTCCGAAGTCGGCAAAGGCTCGACGTTTACGTTTACCCTGCCAAAGTCCGAAGGTACACCAGCGGCTGTCAGCGCCGCTGAACTTTCCCGCGTCCGGCAAGTTGGTGAAATTGATCTCACGCCGATGCAAGTGACAAGTGTGCAAGTTGCAAGTAATGGCGAATTTAGGATTCTCGTTGTCGATGATGAGCCGATCAATCAGCAAGTTCTGGCCAACCATCTCACGCTGGCCAATTACGAATTTATCCAAGCCTTTAATGGCGAAGAAGCGCTCAAAGCGATTGAGGGCAAAAAATTCGATCTGGTTTTGCTCGACATCATGATGCCGCGCATGTCCGGCTATGAAGTCTGCCAACGTCTGCGCCAAAAATATCTGCCGGCGGAATTGCCGGTGATCATGGTCACCGCCAAAGATCAAGTCTCCGATTTGCTGGAAGGCCTGTCCTCCGGCGCGAATGATTACATCGCCAAGCCGTTTTACAAAGACGAGCTGCTGGCGCGCCTCAAAACCCATCTGAATCTGCTGAAAATCAACAAAGCTTTTGGCCGCTTCGTGCCGCGCGAGTTTCTCCACTACTTGAAAAAAGAAAGCGTCGTCGAAGTGAAGCTCGGCGATCACACCCAAATGGAGGTGACGATTTTCGTTTCCGATATTCGCGGCTTCACCACGATTTCCGAAAAGATGACGCCGGCGGAGAATTTCGCCTTTATCAACGAATACTTCAGCATCGCCAGTCCGACGGTGCGCGAGCATCACGGTTTCGTTGATCGCTACACCGGCGATGCGATCATGGCGCTGTTCCCGCGACAGGCTGAAGATGCGCTGAATAATTCGATTGTGACGCTGAAAAAATTGCAGCAGTTCAATGCGGAGCGCGTCAAACGCAACGAGCCGGCGATTCAAATCGGGGTCGGGTTGCACACCGGCAATCTCATGCTCGGCATCGTCGGCGAGAAAGAGCGCACGCAGGGCGATATTTTCTCGGACGCCGTGAACCTGACGAATCGCATCGAAGGCTTGTGCAAGTTTTACGGCGCCTCCATCGTGGTGAGTGAAATAACTTTGAACAAGCTGACGGATCGCGGGCAATATCACACGCGCTTTCTCGGCAAAGTGCAAGTGAAGGGCAAAGATCTGCCGATCTCGCTGTATGAAGTCTACAACGGCGATGCGGAGAAGATCATTGACTTGAAGTTGAAAACCAAAGCGGATTTCGAGCAGGGCTTGCTTCATTATTTTGCAAAAGATTTTGCCGAGGCTTCAGTGTGCTTTAAGAATGTTCTCAAAGCCAATGCGGAAGATAAAACCGCGCGGCTCTATCTCGAGCGTTCGGCGCAATTCATGGTGCGCGGCGTGCCGGAAGATTGGCAGGGGGTTGAGGCGATGGAGAGCAAATAAGAAAATATTGTTTTCACCGTTGCTTTTTTGAGAGGGCTTTGCTATAATATCAAAAGCAATTTCATTCCATACCGGAGTTAAAAAAGATGGTCACTGCCAGTTTTGAGAACGTTCTACGCGAAGCGCGCAAGTTGCCGCCTCACGGCCAAACCGAGTTGATTACAATCTTGTTGCGTGAAACAAGAGGCGCTTTCATTCAACTCCAGCGCCAAAGCACGAAAGCGCCGGCGTTGGAAATTTTAACCGGCATGAGTAGCGGTGAATTGGAGGCTTTGACCAACGCCATCTTGGCGCCAAGCCGCCAGCGACGCTTGCATTCACTTTTGCGCAAAAACAAAACGAAAACTTTGGGAGAGAAAGAGCGCAAAGAATTGGATGAGCTTTTGGAGGAGAGTGACCGCATTGCCCTGCTCAAGGCTAAAGCCCAGCACACACTTCTCAAATCAAAACGTGCGCGGGAGACGGATATTTGAGCTCGCCTCGAATTTCGGCTAACTTGCGCCGAGAAGTGTTTGCCGCAGCTCGAGGCCGGTGCGCCTTTTGTCGCAGTGAAGAAAGGCTCATGGGCGTCACTTTCGAGATCGATCACATTGCGCCCCGACTGCGAGGTGGAAAGGCCTCGAGCGACAACCTTTGTTTAAGTTGCCCGAGCTGTAATCGCCATAAATCCGCCAGAACGCAGGCGGTTGATCCCACCACTGGCGCTGCAACGCTACTCTTTCACCCCACGCGTGATTACTGGTCTGAACATTTTGCTTGGAGCGATGATGGGGCGCAAGTTTTGGGCTTGACGCCGACAGGCCGAGCGACAATAGAAGCCCTAAAGATGAATCGCTCGCAGATGCTCGAGCTGCGAAGATATTGGTTGGCGAACGGCAACCATCCTCGAAATTAAGGCTTGAACCATTGAAGGGAGGATTTTAAAAATGCGCCTTCTGCATTCTGCATTT
>Ga0247727_10016681_pt1 | contig 11820 bp, 5 predicted proteins | sample WisWelCaveWW1625_FD_202498 | JGI IMG/M metagenome (GOLD analysis project Ga0247727, IMG submission 202498) | Biofilm microbial communities from Wishing Well Cave, Virginia, United States - WW16-25 | ecosystem: Environmental > Aquatic > Deep subsurface > Groundwater > Cave microbial mat | place...
GATGGATCGGATTGGGTAGAGCAAGCAAAGCTGACTGCGAGGGATGGTGTTGGGGGAGACCAGCTCGGATTCTCCGTCTCCCTGATTGGAGACCGAGCCCTGATCGGAGCTTACGGAGACAATGGGTATTCAGGTTCTGCGTACGTCTTTCACAACAATGGATCGGGTTGGGTGGAGGAGGCCAGGCTCGCGGCCGGCGACGGAATGGAGGGCGACTCTTTTGGTAGCTCTGCTTCGCTTTCTGGAGACGACGCGCTGATTGGAGCAGTTGCTGACGACGACAACGGTGACGGATCCGGCTCAGTCTACGTTTTTCATTATAGTGGCTCGACATGGGTAGAAGAAACCAAGCTAACAGCAATCGATGGCGTGGCAGAGGACTATTTTGGAGGATCGGTTGCGCTGTCGGGCGAGTATGCACTGATAGGAGCAGATGGAGATGATGATGGCGGTTCAAGGGCAGGTTCCGCATACCTCTTTCGCAACGACGTGTCGGGCTGGACGCAACAATCCAAGCTGACGGCAAGCGATGGAATCGGAGGTGACTATTTTGGGGTTTCCGTCTCGCTCTCAAGCGAGTATGCGCTTATTGGTTCCTATTACGACAACACGACCGGTTCTGCATATGTGTATTCCGATTTTGCAACACCCGGATCACCACTCTCAGTCGTCATGGAAATCGATTCGTCCGATATCCCGGTTCCCGTGGAGGGTGGGAATGTCTCTTTCGACCTGGTCATTACAAATGAAACACCCGACACTGTGTATGCACTGATGTCCTGTGAATTGCATGATCAGGACGGGCTGGTACATCCTATCTTCTCCGGCAGGGAACTTCACCTGGCGGGTGGTGAAGTGCGCGAAAAGGATCGCACATTTCAGGTGCCTGCCGAGGGCCCTGAGGGAAGTTATACTCTTGTGGTTTTCTGGGAAACTAACGGGTTGGAGTACAATATCGCGATGACGTTCGAGAAGCTCGGGAGAAAACCATCCGAACCTCTCATGAGCCTGATCCACACACCAGGGAATCTGAACATGGGCATCTTTAACGATGGCTCAATTGGCGCAGACCAGATCACTTTTTCAGGCCCTGGTGTAACATGGAAAGGTACAAACGGTTGCTTTGTGGGTGGGTTGATCTTTGGAACCTCGGCCGTGGAAGCCGTCAACGGCCTCATTGGAAGCTTTTCGATTTATGGAGACCTGGTTAACATCCAGAGTAACTTTGCCGATGGATTTACCTCCGATGAACACTTTGACCAAATCGCCTCAGCCGATCTCGATGATTCGGACGCTCCAGTTCCCTATGGTGTAAGTATCCTCCAACGCACCTACACAAGCACCGGAGAAGAATTCGGACTCGTTCGGTATGGATTCGTTAACAATACTGCACAAGCGCTCGTCGATTTCTATGCGGGCATCTTCGTAGATTGGGACGTCGATAACTTCATAACCAACACTGGCGGCTATGACCTTACGCGTGACATGGTATACAACTGGGACGCTGGGCGAACGTCTTATTATTATGGATTGGCTGCAATCGATGGCATGTCCGGCGCCAGAACAACAACTGAAACTCCCACTCCGGTTAGAGAAGGTTCTTTTGATTACATGACAACCATTGATCTCATAATTCCTGCCAATGGTGATTTCAGAACATGGCTGGGTACAGGCCCAGTTGATATTGCGCCCGGGGATACTTCCTGGGCAACGTTTGCGGTGGTGGCGGGAGATAGTCTTGGGGAACTCCAGGCGAACGCGGATGCAGCAAGAGCCAAGGCAGATATTGTGGGATGGCGTCTCTCCCTCAGTTCCAGAGAATCAGTGGTTGACTTTCCCTCCCGCTTCAGTCTGCGGCAAAATTACCCAAACCCGTTCAACCCGTCCACGACTTTTTCATTTTCCATTCCTCATTCATCATTTGCTACTCTCTCGATCTACGACCTCCTCGGCCGCGAGGTGGCAACAGTGGTCAACGAGAAGCTTGCCGCCGGCACGCATACGAGGCAATGGGGCGCCACCGGTCAGCCAAGCGGCGTGTATTTCTACCGGTTGCAGGCTGGCGCCTTCACGGAAGCAAAGAAACTCGTGCTGCTGCAATGAATTGGACATTTTGAGATTTAATCACTTTGGGATATGGTGATTTATGAAAATGTCGAAATCAAGAAATCAAAGATCACAAAATCTGTCAATTGTTTCTGGCCGACTGCGTTTCCTTCGGAAACTTCGTTGGACGCGCAAAGTGTCTTGAGTCGGGATTCGCGCAACGTTGGCAGTAGCCTTGGAACAAACTTCGAGCGCTTGGAAAATGAATGTGTGGTAACGGAGTTGGATTTGGCGTAGGGATTCGCGGCTTCCATCGAATAGCCCGGGGCTGAATAAAATAATCTTAAATCCGATTTGGAAGAATAGAACACAGATGACGCTGAAATGACTGATTGCCACAGATGAGGTGATTCCGTTCTGAACTAAGCTCTCCACGCAACGGGGAGCTTTCACCACGCCGGTGAAAACTGTGAGCTTGAAACCACCTCTGAAAACACACTTCCTCCATCAATCTGTGAGAATCTGTTTGTTTCCCCGCCTGACCTTCATGATTCATGTTGTCGGGCAGGTGTACGATCTGTGTTCCATCTCAACGTCGGAATTCAAGTTTCTTCTGAATGTTGAAGTTTGATTTCTGTTGATCCACCGACCACTATCTCGAGGACGAACCATGGCATCTCTCGGCAGTCGCATTCTCAAAATAGTTGGCTGGGTACTCGGAAGCATCATTGTACTTCTCCTCATCGTCGTGCTCTATATCCAAGTCCGCTGGGATGCCAGCGACGGACGACCTGTCCCGGAGTTCAAGGCGCCCATGGACTCGGCAGCAATTGCGCGCGGTGAGTACATCTACAAGTTCCAGGCACAGTGTTGGGCCTGTCACCAGACTCCGCCGGGAGGTGTGAATGCCCCCCCCAACGGAGGACGTTTGTTTGACCTGACGGACATCGGCCCGGGTTTTGGGAAATGGTACTCGCCAAACCTGACTCCCGACGTTGAGACTGGACTTGGGGCTTGGACAGACGGTCAGGTCGTGCAAGCATTGAGGGAAGGCCTGAACAGAGAACAGGCGACTCTCTTCCCCATCATGCCCATCGATTGGTATTATGGGATGGCAGATGAAGACGTGCTTTCCATCGTCGCCTATCTCAGGAGCCTGCCGTCCGTGCGCAACAAAGTTCCCGATCGAGAGCCCTCCTTTGTAGCCAAGGCACTGTTCACCTTCGGGATCATGAGACCGAAAGATCCGATTACTGCTCCGGTTTCAGCACCGTCCCGAGGTGTCACTCCCGAGTACGGTGGCTATGTCGCGCGCAACCTTGCAGGATGCGCCGATTGTCATACGCCTCGCAATCTTCAGGATGGGCAGTTCTATTTCGACAGCCTCTTTGCGGGGAGTAGCTTTCCGTATGGTGGCGGTGAAAAAGATCCGCTCCTCTCTTTTGCCCGCAACATCACACCGGACAAGGAAACAGGAATCGGTTCATGGACCGAGGAGCAGTTCATCGATGCAGTCACAATGGGTGTCCGGCCCGACAGCACAGTACTCACACCACACATGCCTTATGCGTATTACAAATCGTGGACGATGGATGATCTCAGGGCGGTGTTTCTCTACTTGCAAACAGTTCCTGCTCTGAGACGAACAGTCCCACCCAATCAGGTCGATTCCAAGGTGATCGTTCCACAAGGGTCGCAGCGTGGCGAATTCGTGTTCCGTACCCGATGTGAGGCGTGTCACGGCGAGAACGGCACCGGGGCGCAACCGACAAACGTCAAGCTTGCAGAAGTGTCCGCATCGCTGACCGACAAGGATCTGAAGGACTTTATCTCAGCCGGACAAATGAACCTGAAAATGCCGCTTTACAAGAACATCCTGACGGATGAAGAGCTGACAGACCTTGTCGCATTTATCAGAACGTGGGAGGAGAAGTAGGGGATAGTTTCTTTCTTCTTCGAACGTACGCGCAAAGTTGCACGCTCATCCGCCTTTGGCGGAGCGCGCAACTTTGGCGTAGCCTTAAAACAAACTTTGAGCACCTGGAGAACACGTGCCTTGTCACAAAGCTGGATTTGGGTTAACTTCCTCCTCCAAGGTGGTTATTACTTCTACAAGGTAGCTCGATCAGGGGCCTTCGCAGGGTCGGGGTTCTGACGCGTCCGCTGCGAGTTGGCTGACGCTCGGCCGATGCCTGATGTAACACAACTGCCCAATCACATTCCCACGGAGGTGTAACCTTTCCGTTCTTCCTCCGACCACACGGCATACCGACACACCGGTACCGAAGAAAGCAATATGAGGCTCCAATGGACTCTTACTGTTTCAAAGAATGGGCATCCACAGTGATTTCAGCGCGTTTCTGGACTCTTTCCGGGCCCCAGCACCTCATTGATAGGAATATGTGTCGCCTCTCGCGCTGGACGGTGATCCTAATATTAATAGGTCCATGGAGGATCTGTGCACAGACAAACGAAGCTAAGCTTCTCCCTGCGGACGGAGCAGCGAACGATTTTTTTGGTGGAAGGGTTTCGCTGTCGGGCGAGCGTGTTTTGATAGGTGCTGGTTTTGATGATGACAATGGTGCTGACGCTGGCGCCGCCTATATCTTTCGCTTCGATGGATCAAGTTGGATCGAAGAGGCGAAACTGATCGCGAGCGATGGAGAAGCGGGGGACAATTTTGCATCGTCTGTCTCGCTTTCGGGCAATCGTGCCTTAGTCGGTGCTTCTAAGGACGGTGACAATGGAATGGAATCTGGTTCTGCTTACATTTTCCAGTTCAATGAAACAAGTTGGACAGAGGAAACCAAGCTTATTGCCAGCGACGGTCAGGAAGGTGATTTTTTCGGGAGGTCAGTTTCATTGTCGGGTGATCGTGCACTGATAGGGGCGGATCTGGATGATGAAATCGGAGATAACTCGGGTTCAGCCCACATTTTCTATTTCGATGGAATCAGTTGGACTGAGGAAGCGAAGCTCATACCAAGCGATGCTGCCGCGGGAGATGCGTTCGGGGCTTCAGTCTCCCTTCTTGACGACTACGCCTTGATTGGAGCCTTTCAGGATGATGACAATGGATCGCTCTCTGGGTCTGCATATGTCTTTCATTTTGATGGATCATCTTGGTCGGAAGTAACAAAGCTCACTGCAAGCGATGGAGCAGGATCTGACTTTTTTGGTTTGTCTGTGTCCCTATCATTGGACATCGCATTGATTGGGGCATATGGAAACGATGAGAACGGTTCACTTTCGGGTTCGGCTTACATTTTTCGTTTTGATGGAACGAACTGGTTTGAAGAGGCAAAGCTACTTCCCAGCGACGGTGGCACCAATCATACATTCGGCATCAGCGTTTCTCTCTATGATGAAATAACAATAATCGGGGCTCCTGGCGATGATGACCATGGGATCTTCTCAGGATCTATCTACATCTTCCAATATGATGGATCAAGTTGGGCTGAATTTGGGAAGGTGAGCGCGAGCGATGGGCAAAATGATGATTTGTTCGGCAGCTCTGTTTCTATTTCAAGTAACCAGATCTTGGTCGGCTCACCTTATGATGACGACAATGGAACTTCTTCTGGTTCTGCGTATGTGTACACACTCGAAGCAACTTCTGTAGATATCAAGAGAGACTTGGCACAAGGATTCCTCCTCAGCCAAAACTTCCCCAACCCTTTCAACCCGAGCACGACAATCAGCTTTTCGCTGCCAGGATCGAGCGATGTTTCCCTGAAGATCTTCAACCTGCTTGGGGAAGAAGTAGCAACGTTGGTTTCAGGTAAGATGGATGCGGAAACACACACGGTGCAATGGGAAGCTACCGGTCAACCGAGTGGAGTGTATTTCTATCGTCTCCGAGCGGGTGATTTCTTGGAGACGAAGAAGCTTCTATTGCTCCGATGAATCGAGCGTTCGGCGACGCGCAAAGTTGCACGCTCATCAGCCTTTGGCGGATTAGCGCAACTTTGGCGTAGCCTTAACGGGAATCGAACCCGTATTTTAGCCTTGAGAGGGCTACGTCCTAACCGTTAGACGATAAGGCCAAAACTTAGCTAATTCTATCGAATTTATTCAGCTGGTCAATTTATCATTGACGATTGGATTGTACCGATCAAACCCTGGGTCAACCCAATGATCCAATCACTTCAATGATCAAATGACTCAATCTCTGTGAACAACTTCAGCCTCTGAGGGCTACGTCCTAACCGTTAGACGATAAGGCCAAAGCTTAGCTACTTCTATCGAATTTCTTCATTTGATCATTTCGTCATTGACGATTTGATTGCGCAGAACCAAACGCTGGGTCAACCCAATGATCCAATCACTTCAATCATCAAATGACTCAATCTCGTGAACAATCTCAGCCTCTGAGGGCTACGTCCTAACCGTTAGACGATAAGGCCAAAACATTGCCACTTGCGAATTTCCAATTGCGAACTGGTTGAAACCGTGGATGCGATTATTAGCTGGCCTGCATATCTGCATTCCCATTCGTGTAGCCACACAGTTGGCAATTCGAAATCCGAAATTGGCAATGTCTCGCTGCCCGGCAAGGACTCGAACCTCGATAAGCAGATCCAGAGTCTGCTGTCTTGCCATTAGACGACCGGGCAAATTCGACGAAAAAGTTCTGAGAGATCCTCAGTTCGAACACACATCGTCCCTCGCCCGTGCTTTCGTATCTGTCGGCATCACGTCGGGCCAGGATCATCATGAAAAGAACGAAATTTACATATTTGACCTCTGAATGTCAACGCCTGTAAAGACGCTCCTTGGCCTTCACCAACCTTCTAATTTCAGCGCGACTCGCGGTCCATCTGCGAACCTTTGTTGATTCTTCTCCTCATTTCTCATAGCTTTACCCTGCCTCTTCCGACCAGGGGACGGTCTTGGAACGGAAAAGGCAGATCGCTTCAGGCCGCAACGATGAGAATTTCGTCTGAACAGCCGGGGCGCTAATTACTGAATTTCGTGAATGTTGAACATCTGCTCATCAAGACATGACAAAACTCTCAATACTCTTACTGCTATGGCTGCATGTTGCAATTGTTTCAAACTCCTTCTCACAGAATGCCGAGGGGAAGGTTGCTTTCGGAATCAGGAGTGGCGCCAACGTCTACCTCAATGACTTCAACGTCAGGAAAGCCGGGCCGGGCGTGGAGCTTTCGATCCGACGCGGTTTTTCACGCTGGCTCTCTATCGGCGCAACCGCGGGTTTTGAGGAGCTCAAATCCAGCCTCGATCCCAACACTCTCTCGCTCCCGTACAATTACATCAAGCTCGATGCCTTTCCCATTTCTCTTGCCTTATGGTTTCATCTCAACCCGGGAGGGACCATCTCTCCGTTCGTCTATGCAGGCATGGGCGCAATGTTTTTCACGAGATCCGACGGAACCAATTTCATTCCCGACGACGGCTTTCGTCCCGGCATCAATGTCCCCTTTGGTATCGGAACCGAAGTGTTCACGTCGAGAAACCTCTCGGTCGTTCTTGACCTTGGTTACAGAATTCTGACGCCCAACAGCGAACTTTACAACGGAGGAACTGCCGATTCGTATGCAACAGCAAAGGCGGGAGTCAATCTTTACCTTGGAACAAGCGGAGCTGATGACGATGATAATGATGGGATGACCAACAGCGAGGAAGCGACTGCCGGAACGGACCCGTCGAATCCAGACTCCGACGATGACGGGCTCAACGACGGCGACGAAGTCAGAAGGTACGTTACCGACCCACTTCGCAATGATACCGATGGGGACGCAGTTCCGGATGGCGAAGAAGTCTTGGTTTGGAAATCCGATCCCCTCAGAACCGATTCCGATGTCGATGGAATCACCGACGGAGCCGAGAAGCAGCACGGAACGAATCCCGTCAGTGGCGACAGTGACAGCGATGGTATCGGCGATGCCGAGGAGCTCAGCCTCGGCACAAATCCTGTCAGCGCTGACAGCGACGGTGATGGGCTCATAGATTCTGAAGAGCGGAGTCTTGGCTCAAATCCCCTCGATCCAGACTCCGATGCAGACGGACTTACAGACAAGGATGAAACGAGGACACACGGAACGAAGCCGTTGGTCGCCGATACGGATGGCGACGGACTCACCGATGGTGAGGAGGTACACCGGACAAAAACAGACGCGCGACGACCCGACACAGATGGCGGAGGAACATTTGATGGGCTGGAAATCTCCAGAAAATCGGATCCCCTTGACCCGATTGACGACTTGCTATCAGACATCGAAGCGGTTGTACAGGGAAAGCCCGTCATCCTGACCGGACTGAATTTTGTGCCGGGAGGTGCGGACATTGAGCGTGGGTCTCAAACCGCTCTCGAGAATGCCTTTGTTTCTGTTGTCCTCAATTCTGAGATGGACGTCGACATCGTTGGGCACACCGACAATCTCGGCAGTGCGGCCGACAACGAACGGTTGTCCCTCGAGCGTGCCGAAGCCGTGCGATCATGGCTGGTCGACAGAGGAATCCAGGCGGATCGTCTGAAAGCTGTCGGAAAGGGCGGGAACGAACCGATCGCAACCAATACTACTGAGGAAGGCAGAGCGCAGAACCAGAGGGTCGAGCTTCATTGGAAGACCAGGACCCCCCGGCGGTAGCTGGCGGGTGTGATACCGAGATGTCACACCGGTTGTGCAGGGGTGTTTGATGTGGTTATGGGGACGTACCAGTTATCCTCTGTTCGAGCAGGGTGTGAACTTCAAGAAGAGCTTTGTTTCGGGGAAACACGGAAACCAGCTTCTGAAGAAGTTCATGGAGTCGAGTTACCTGTTCATCAGAGTCCGCCATTTCAAAGAGTGCCTTGCTGGCAACATCGAGCCGAGCCTGTGTTCTCGCCCTGAGATTCTGAACGAGAACCTGTTCCAACGCCTCTCGAACACCCGACGTGTCGTTCAATCTGGCGGAGATCAGTGACTTCACATAAAACGCATCGGGATGATCACGTCCCTCAAGTTCCCGCGCGATTGCCTCCTTCGCGTCGTTCATCCGACCTAGCTCATACAGCGCCAGTGACTCAACAAGCGATGCTTTTGGGTAAAAGGGGGCGAGATCACGAAGCTCCCGAACGACACCCAACGCCTCTGCACTCCTTTTTGACTTGAGTAAGGCCATCGAAAGATCAAGACGGGAAACAAGATTGTAAGGGTTCCTGCGCACCGCCTCCCCGTATTCTTCAACCGCGTGCGAAGCTCTCCCCGTCCTTTCAGCCGTCCTTGCTCTAAAAAGTCTAGAATCCGATTCCAATTTGTCCAGAGAATCCTGTCCATAATAGAGCATCAGGACTCCCCAGATGACAAGAGGAATCGCTGCGAAGATTCGATTTCCGCGAATCGGGAGATGGATGGTCGTCGGTCCAACCGGGTGTAACAAAGGGGAGATCAGAACCCCTGAAAGAATCCATGCGATCATAGCGACCGACGGCTGTCTGAGAGAAACATTCCCCAGGTTGTCAAGGAGAACGGCAACAAGAGCGCAAAAGATTCCTGCCGCTGTCGAACTCTCCCATTCCGAGTCAGAACGAAGGGCCTTCGATCCTTTCCAAAGAACAAAGGCGATCAACGCGGCATAGAGAAGAACGCCGGGTATGCCTAATTCGACGGCCGTTTCCAGAAATTCGTTGTGCGCATGAGGAACGACGTCTTCGCTCCCATTCATCCAGTAACTGGAATTCCGGAATCTCGGGATCACCAGCTCGTGGCTTCCGAGGCCGTGGCCAATAAGCGGCGAACTGACCACGGCTTCGCCTCCTGCCTTCCAGAAGTACAGACGTCTCGAAACAGAGACATTCTCTTCCAGCGAGAGAAGGTCGGAAAACCTGGTGCCAATACTCGGGGCGAGAAGAGTAACGCCGGCTCCAATTCCCACAAAGATCAAACCTGCTGCAACGATCGCCATGGGACGCGATGTTCGGAGAATGACAACGAGCAGCATCGAAGAAACACCGGCGGCAACAATGCTGCTGCGGGCCTGGGTGAGGAACAAAGCGGCGACCATCGCCGCCGTGGTAAGACCAACAAGCCATCTTCTCGTTGTGAGGTGGCCGGACATCAATTGGCTGAGGGCCAAAGGAATTGTGAGCGAGAGAAATCCTCCCAGGAAGTTGGAATTCCCCAGCGTCGCCATGACTCGCTTCGATTCTTCCAGGCGAAAGTTGATTCCGAACATTTCCCCATTGGTGAATTGAGCCAAAGCGATGGAGGCAAGGAGAGTCGAAAGAAGGATCATGACCGCCATGAGGGTCTGTCCGCTCCGGAGGTCCCGAAAGAGCTGGCTTCCCGCGAGAAAACAAACGCCGTATCCGAGAACAACATAGAGCGTGGGAAGGGCGAATTCCGTGATCGAGATAAATACCGTGGATACAGAGCAGAGGAGGAGGAATGGAAGCAAAAACTTCTCAGCACCACTTCGAAACCACTGTATCCTGCCGCGAAGCAGAACATCAGAAAAGAACACCGCACAGAGGAGTGATGTGAAAAACGTGAAGAGGGGTCCTTTTATGACCGTGCTGTCGACGGAGTTGAGCTTCACCGACAGCGCGACGATGAAGAACATTCCATAGATGATCCAACGCTGGGCCTCTTCAAGCGAAACCAGGTAGGTGCGTGTTTGTTGCTTGCTCATCTCTCTGACAAAATGGTTTTGTGCAGTGCCATATTCATCCATTTTAGCGTAAAAGTCAACACTAGCCGAATTGCAGAACGCTTCGTGTTTCTTTGGGGTCTCGCACGTTTGCTGATGCATGTTATTACGAAGGCGGAAGCGTCGTCTTCGTCCAAGGCATCCCATCGGAACGCTCAAGACTTTGCCCATGAACCAAACTGACACAGTATCCCTCGTTTGGTAGCGTTCTTTGTCCGAATTTCGAAAGCATCCGGTTTCTTTGACTTTCAAAACGGTGTTTCTTACCTTAATGTGGTTATGTCTCATAGTGAATCAAAGGAGCTCGATCAGTCGCCTCCGTTGAGGGCCATCCTGCATAGCGTGGGGGATCCCATGGTCGGCGGTACCGAAGCGTCATTCACCCTGTACGAACATCGCTCTCTCCATAGAGACCCGCCCAATAGTTCCCCTTTTTCCCGTATGGCCGTGATTCACACAAGTTGCTTAGAGGGTGCTACATATTCCTGCGGTGCATCGACCCCAATATGGATGCTGACTGGACATTGATTACGAGATACGGTTACGACGTGGTTGCAGTGGTTGCCGTGATGTGCGTCGGCGGTGGCATTTTGGTATGGCATTTCGTCGAATTGCAGATGTTGAGGATTTCACTGACGGTAGTTCTGTCGGGACTACTTCTTTTCACGCTGAATTTCTTTCGCGACCCAGAGCGCGTTACACCGGCCGGTGAGAACCTGATCGTCGCTCCCGCCGACGGTCGCGTGGTACTGATCAAGGACGTCCGTGACGACGAGTTCATGAAGGAAGAGGCCGTTCAAGTGAGCATCTTCATGTCGCCTCTGAACGTTCATGTCAACAGATATCCGATCAGCGGCACCGTGAAGTACTTCCGATACTTTCCGGGAGAATTTCTGGTGGCGTTCGATGACAAGTCTTCTCTTCGCAACGAGCGGACACATATCGGCGTTGAGAACGGAAAGGCCAGGGTGCTTTTCAAACAAATCGCAGGTTTCATTGCGCGCAGGATCATTGCGGAGGTTCGGGAGGGAACAACTGTTGCCGCCGGAGAGCGTTTCGGAATGATTCGCTTCGGTTCCCGGGTCGACATCCTCCTTCCGAGAATGGCTGAGTTGAAGG
>Ga0247727_10016682_pt1 | contig 11819 bp, 13 predicted proteins | sample WisWelCaveWW1625_FD_202498 | JGI IMG/M metagenome (GOLD analysis project Ga0247727, IMG submission 202498) | Biofilm microbial communities from Wishing Well Cave, Virginia, United States - WW16-25 | ecosystem: Environmental > Aquatic > Deep subsurface > Groundwater > Cave microbial mat | place...
CCCTGCGGGCGGTCCACCTGCTTTTGCAAAAGGGATTTGCCGACGTCAAAAGCCTCCACGGCGGAATCAACGCATGGAGCGAAAAAATCGATCCCAGCGTGCCGAGATATTGATGCAGAAACTTTTACGTTTCATCCTTTTGCCCTGAAGGACTGATGAGTCAATATGCCTAAACTACCGTCATGGAGGCTCCCAAAGGTTTTTGCAGCCGCAGTGTTTTGTGTATTTGTGTCGTCCAAAAATCGGGTTATAATCATCGGCTGCGGAGGCGGCGATGGATTTTTCTTTGCAGGGTCGCATCACTTGGCCGGCACAAAATGACCAGAATTCCGAAACTCATTCGAAACCATACCTTGGGTGTGGCAAGCAGCGAGCCCAGCAGGGTCAGCCGGTATTGATCCGTCCCAACCTGTTTCATCCTTCCTTTTTCAACCTGCCGCTCGAAATCCAGTCGGATCACCTCCCGCACCCGGTCCGCGAATTCATCCGGATGGATGGCGACCGGAAGAAATGAACATTCCCCCGCCGCATTGACCAGAAGAGAGTGCAGGTTCCACAGCTCGGCGGCGCTCTTTTTCCAGGGCGCATTAATCACAATTTTTTCCGCTTCATGGGAGAAAACATTGGGCTGATCGTAATTGTTCGTGCTGATGCTGCCGCAAGGCTTGAGCAGAGTGCTGAATTCAAGTTTGGTAAAAACGGCGTCGGCAGTTTTGATATCCACGATGATCACCGCGGAAAACAGATCGGGACTTGCCCCTTGAAGAATACAGTTTTTCACGAGTTATGGGATGGCTGTGATCTTAATCATAATCGTGATCTTGATCTCTGCGGCAGGGCAGGATTAAGAGTAAGAGTAAGATTAAGAAAAAGGAGGCACTCAAATAGGCTTATCTTCGCACCATTTATCTCAGCCGCGAACCCATGAAACCGTCGTCCACATGGTTGGAGGTCTTTTGTCCCAGCAAGGCCGCGGTGACTGCGGCATCGAGATAACGCTGCCGCGCGCGTCCCTCCATCCGCCATGAATCATCCATGCGACCGCGATACAACACCTCCCAGTTTTTGCCGATCACAACGACCTCGGGCGTGAACTCGACTCCAAGCGCCCGGGCAAGGGCGTGTTTTTCATCCCAAACCAGGGACAATTCCAGATCTCGTTCCTCGAGCGTTTCCCGGATTTTGTCGGCCGAATCATCCGAGTTGCCGCCCACCAGCGTCATGGCCACGTTCCGGTCGCGATAGTTATACCACACGCCCTTGATGCGGTCCCAATAAAGGTGGGTGACAGGACAGGTTGAGGCAACAAAGACCAACACCAGAATTTCGCCCTCTTTTTTCAAGGCGGAAAGGCGGATGGATTTGCCTTTTTCGTTCAAAACGGAAGCGTCGGCAACCGACCGTCTTCCTTCCTCCCCTTTTCTTGCGGCTCGCTCCTTCTCCGCGGCCCAGGCAGGCATCGCACAGGCCGCTATGAAAAAAAGCAGGGCGAGTTGCCGCTTGTAGAAGCGGATGCGGATGCGGTTTAGTGGATGGAGATCAGACACAAGCATGAATTGGCTCCCGCCTTTCCGTGACTGGTTATCCCTTATGGTTTAAAAATGCCCTTCGCCAACTCCGAATGCTTTCGGGTTGACTGTTTCACATGGATTCAACTGTTTCTCAAACCCCTCCCCCTGAAACTTCCGGGGGACGCTCGGCGTTTGTGGCAACCCTGCGGGATGCAAACTACGCAAAGCTTCTTACCGCCCAGGTTTTAGCGGCTCTTGGCGACCGCATCAATCAGATTGCCATCATCAGCATCATCATTGACGAGCTTAAAAACACCGCAAAATACAGCGCGGACATCCTGTTTTGGGCGATTCTGCCCTCCGTGGTGCTGGGCCCTTTCACGCTCGCGCTGGTGGACCGATGGAACCGCCAACGCACCATGATCGCATCCGATCTTGCAAGAGCCATCCTGATTGCAAGCCTGCCTCTGCTGATGATTTGCATTCATCATTATTACGTTATCTATATGGTGGTGTTTCTGGTTGGCACTTTCACGGCAATCTTCAATCCCTGCCGCCTGGCCATCCTTCCCAATCTGGTTCCATCAAAACTTCTGATGCCTGCCAATGCCATTTCCTCCCAGGCAGGCACCATCGCCTCGGTAGCCGTCATGCCCATTGGAGCTTTCCTCGTTGAATCCCTCGGCAAGAACACCTGTTTTCTCATCAACGCGTTGACCTACGGAATCTCCGCCTTCCTGATCTGGCGGCTGCGCGTCAACTCCGCTTCCGATGATTCAATGAAACCACACGAGGCCCATCATCCCGTGAAGGAATTGCAAGCGGGTCTGCTTTACACCTGGAAGACGCGTCCCGTTCTGGTTTATGTGGTGTTTTACGCACTGATCCAGTTCCTTGTGGGAATTTTTTTTATCTGTTTTCTCAGTTACGTGGTGGATGTCCTGGGATTCAAGGTCTTCGGTGTCACCCTGTTTTTTGTTGTCCTGAGTTTCGGAATGGCCGCCGGGGCGCTGGCCATTGGCCGTTCTTCCGTCGAAAAAGGAGATTATTTCCTTCCCATGATCGCCGCTGCCGCTTCCGGCGTTGTCATGTTGGTCCTTGGTCGGATCCACACGCCGCTGCTTGCGGGCGCGGCGCTTTTCGGGCTTGGCCTGTGCACCGTGATGATTCTGGTGCCGTTGGACACCTTTGTCCAAAAACATGTTCCGGATCATTTGCGCGGCCGGGTTTTTGCCGCGCGCGGAGTTCTCTGGGGCGCCCTTTTCCTGGTTTCCCTGCAGCTTTCCAAAGGGATCATCAATCAACTCGGAACCCTCCCCAGCTTGCAACTGACGGGCCTTGCCGCCGTGGTGATCGGGTTGGCGGGGGCATGGATAGGACACCGGGCCAATTCTTCTTGGAAAGGCCATCAGAAAAATGCGATCCTGTGAGCGCGAGACGGAAGTTGAGCATTTTTCATCTTATGAAGAGGGCAGTATGTATATTTGCGCTGCTATCGGCAATCAGGGCGGATGGACTCGTGAAGTTTCCTGTCATCGTGGTCGCAAAGTGGGAGAAAACGCCCTTTGAATCACGCCACAGATATGGAGAGGAGAAAGACCTAGGCAAAGTTGTTACCAAAGAGAGAAGTTGGGACGAAAAGGACAAGACGGGGTATCTCACGATAAATAATTACCGTGCGATTCAACCGTTGTTTTTGGAGGAGTATTTCGAAGTTGTCAGTTCGAAAAATTGGGAGAATCAACTTCCAAAACTTCTAAAGTCATCAAACCCGAAGGTCATTTCGCGATGCCTCATGCATGTGTGCGGCGGATCCCGTCCATGGCCGTTTGACTCTGATTTGAGAAAATGTATCTCACTCCGGAGAAGCGGAGCAAACCCTTGCGTTCACACGCGGATGCGGTCGCCGAAATCATCCAGCGAAAAAAAACCCTCTCTTCCCTTGTTCCTTGCGACCCGGTGCCGCTACGTGGTGAAATTGTCGGAACTCCCAAGCTTGCGCATCTCAAGGTGACAAATACATCGAAGCAACCCGTGACTGTGGCAAAATATCCGTCCCACGGAAACCAGTCTTACCCTGCAGGCGTTCATGGATGTGGGTTTGGAACAAATGAGGACCTGCAGAATCAAAAAGGTTTTATCACGTTGAAACCCGGAAAGGGCACACAATTCGAGATCAAGTTGAAAGATGGTTTTCTGCTGGCGGATCCCCAATCAAGAAGTCTGACTGTTGTTTACGACAACGATGGGAGGGAATCTACACTTCTCCATCTGAAATTGGAGGATTCACCGGCACTGTTCTCCATCTCTATCTTCTGAGTGAGGACACACTGATTTACCGTAAGAAATTCCACACCGACGTCTCGAGCACAATAAACGGGTGGGAAAAGATGAATCAAAACGTCAAGGAGGGAACTTGCCTTGTGGATGGAGAGAAAATTTTTATTCCGGAAGCTCGAGGAAAAAGGAAACTGATTCTTGAAGTATCGGTGGATGCATAGCAGAAGAGACTCTTTTATGCCACAACCTGATATTGGACAACTGACTGCGCGTGTGGACGCTCTGCGTCCTGAATTGATCCGTGTCCTGTCCGATCTGGTGCGAATTCCCACTGTGCACGCGCCCCCACGGGGAGCCGAAAAAAAAGGTCAGGAATATCTGGCCGTGGAATTTCGCAAACTGGGCCTTGAACCGGACCTCTACGACATTGATCGGGTGCCCGGTGTTCGCACCCACCCGCTTCGTCATGAGCCGCACGATATCCGGGACCGTTGGAACCTCGCGATAAAAATTCCCGGAACCGGCGGCGGGCGCTCACTCATTTGCAACGGGCACATGGACACCGTGCCGCCCAGCGAATTCCCGTGGAAACGCGATCCATTCAAACCCGTCATGGAGGAAGGAAGGCTTTACGGCCTGGGTTCCTGCGACATGAAGGCGAGCCTGGCCATCATGTATATCCTGGCTCGTATTCTGCGCGAATCCGGGGTCAGGCTGCGCGGCGATCTGATTCTCGAAAGCGTGTGCGACGAGGAGGACGGCGGCGCGCATGGCACCATTGCCCAACGACTGCGAGGCTATCATGCGGACGCGGCGCTGGCGCTTGAGTCTTCCGCTCTTTCGATTTTCAACATGCACAAGGGCGGCTATTTTCCGGAGGTGCGGCTTGAAGAGGCGGCTGCGGGGATCAATCTGAACAAGGAAATGATTCCGCAGTTGCCGAGAATGCTGCACACCTATCTTCGGGAAATTGAAGAGCTGTCAAAAATTCGTTCCGCAGCAGTCAAAATTCCGCCTGAATACCAGCACCAGCAACAGCCGGTGCCGGTCTGGATTTGCAAAATTGTTTCGGGACTGTGGGGCAAAAGCGTTCCCGTTGCCATCGCCAATCAGGTCCAGATTTTCGTTTATCTCCAGACCGTGCCAGGCGAACCGTTTGAACTGGTGCGCAACCAGTTCCAGGAGTGGAACTCCGGTCTTTCCCGGAAATATCCGGAACTTTTTCCCAAACCGCCCGCCTTCGAATTCACGTTGCGCCAGATGGAGCCCTCCTTTGTTCCGTTCGATCATCCACTGGTGACGACTCTTGCGCGCTCGATTGAAGAACAGACCGGAGCCAGGCCGAAAATTCAGGGGTCACCCGCGCCGTGCGACATGTTCGCCTTCAACAATCACTTCAACATTCCGTGCGTCTGGTTCGGCCCCGGTGGCGCCAACGCCCATGCGCCCGATGAATATGTGGAACTTGACAGTGTGATCCACTGCGTCAAATGCCTGCTGCGTTTCGTCGGAAACTGGTGCGGTTGGGCCTGATGTTGGAGTTCGCTCAGAAAATCAGCCCACGAAGATCGCTTCATCGGGCCAGGTTTCCTTCATCGCGCCGCCATTCATGTTGACCATCGGGATGTAGTTTCGCATCAGGCGGATGGGGGCGAGAACGCGGATGGTTTTGATTTCCTCGATGGAATCCTGGCCGTGGTTTTTCCGCAGGGAGGGAATGATCTTCCCCTGCATGTTTTCAACGACTTCGCTGTCGTCCTTTCCTTCGATGATCATCAGCAATGCAATATGGCCGTCAATTTCCGCGACGTGACTTTCGAAAATCAACTCGGTGAAAATGCTTTTGATCCCGCCATCGCGGGATTCATTCTTGATTTCGTCCAGAATCTGCTTTTTCGTCACGCCCATTCGAAACTTGATGATGTAAAGGTGGCGGGTGACGAAGTGGCCGGTTCCGCCCTCCATCATGTTCACCATGGTGTGATAAGAGAGAATTCCTTCCTCTTCAAGACGCCGTCGTTTGCGCGAGACGGTTTTGCCGGGCACACCGGTTTTTTCCGAAATGGCGTGGTCGCTGAGGCGTGGGTCACGAATCAACAATCGAACAATCGCGCGTTCCGCATCATCAAAAGTTTTCATTGAATTAAAAGATTTGGAAGCATGTATTTAACGCCGATCCATAGCACAACCAAAACAGTTATTTCAGAATTGCTTTGAGGACCCCCTCATTGTGTGGCGCGTCATATCTATTTGAAAAGCGTTTCGGATTCGAATTTCTTGCGGACATCGGGAATCTTATCCAAAATGATCAACAGATCTCCAACTTCGGATTCTTCCCATTGCGAGCCAAATGTTTCTGGAATGCAAAAGAGAATCTTCCCTTCTTTATCAACTGTCATCAAAATTTTGGGATAGAAAAATATTTTCTTTCCTTCGCTCAATTTCTTTAACACCGGAAGCACTTCACTATCGGTGATTTGTTTTTCGAAAGAGGTTACCTTTCTTTTTTTTGCCGTCTCCGCCCATTCCAAAAACTTTTCCATGGCTGCTTTATAGATGGGCAGTTCCTCTTCTGAAAAATGCAGCCACTTTCCCATGGTCATTTTCTTGGCGGCAGGAGTGATTCTTATCCAAAGTGTCTCCTCATCCTGCTTATAGATTGTTGCATTAATTATGTTAATATGCCATGTTCTTGGCATGATTAACGATGCACGTAAAATCTCACGAGAGGTGCTCGAAGCTTATCGCCTACGAGCAGTCAACCTGCGCTATCGATCTGGCTATTCAGTTTGACAACTCAGCGAAATATTCGGACGTCACTATAACAGTGTGTCCCGCTGGTTTTGCCTGCACCGGCGAGGCGGCTTGACGCGTTTACGCCGACGTCTGGCACCGGGACAGACGCGGCGCTTAACCCGCCTTCACCTCCGGTGGCTCCGCCACGTTCTGACGCATGAAGCCACCGAGTATGGATTTGCGACTTCCTTGTGGACAGGGCCACATTGCCAAGCGAGTTCGCAACTTTGCGGATCAATCCAAGCGGTTAAGGATCTTTCACATACCCTCTTATTCGCCAGAATTGAATCCGGATGAAAAGGTATGGCGTCACACGAAACACGTAACCCTCAAGAATCACCAAGCGCAGGATAAAAAACACTTGGCCCGACTGGTTCTTGGAGCACTTCGAAAAATTCAAAAGAATCCGCGCCTGACGAAGGCTTTTTTTGAGAATTATTTAACCTAATCACCGTAACGATCTATAAAATCAACCCAGGTTGGCCTTCTGACTGACAATTGACAAACAGTACCGTCTGCGGAAGAACCTGCCCGAAATGTCTTGCAGCGCCCACGCCTCCGGCTATGCTGCTCTCAGCCCAAATTGACCTGAACAGTTACTGAAATTTAATCAGAAAAACAAAAAAGAGGAAAACTATGCACGCAAAACTCTCAACTCAAACCCGGGAAGCAGTTACCGGAGGTTCCCCAATGAACACTCAACTGCAGAAATTTCAGACCGATGGCTACGCAGTTTTTGAGCGGATATTAGACGCTGGCCTGATCGCGGAAGCCAGCGATCACATCAATTGGTTGCTGAAGCAGAACCCGGGAATCCGCCCGGAACAATTGCACGCGCGTCTCGTTCGAGACGATCCATTTTGGGTGCGGCTGGTGAGTGACGATCGGTTGCTCGATATTGCGGAATCATTCATCGGTCCGAACATTGCGCTGTTCGCATCGCACTACATCTGCAAGCCACCGTTCGATGGGCAGGCTGTGCTATGGCATCAGGACGGCAGCTATTGGCCCCTCCAACCAATGGAGGTCATTACGTTGTGGTTGGCGGTTGATGATTCGACTCCGGAGAATGGGTGCATGCGCGTCATTCCCGGCACCCATACCATGGAGCTGCAAGCACTGAAGAAACGTACGGATGTAGCCAACGTGCTCGGTTCAGGATTGGATGAGTCACTCATCGATGAATCCAAAGCGATCGACCTGAGGCTCAAAGCAGGCGATGTCTCCACCCATCACCCCAACTTGATTCATGGATCACACGCCAACAATTCTTCCCGTCGACGGGCAGGATTGACTATCCGCTATATTCCGACCAGCACCCGCATCCTGAGTGACGAATGGCCAGGCTCGTTTCTCTTGCGAGGCCACGAGGTCCCGGGCGTGAACGAATATCTGCCACGACCCCGGTATGTGCCGGGTCGTCACATGCCGTTTCATGGCTGCGAATCATGGAGCTAAGGGCGTGGAAATAAATAACATTTACAATTCGACATCCTGTGCTATCGTGGTTGGATGCTGACAGAGAAGGAGATGAAAGTCAAATACCGGTCGATCCTGCCGCATCTGGATGAACGGCAGCGTCGCTTGGTTGCCGCCAGTGACGTGTTACATTTGGGCTGCGGCGGAGTCAGCCTCGTTGCGAGAGCTTCCGGCTTAACTCGCCCCACCCTTTATCGAGGCATCGAGGAACTGGGCGATGGGGTCGAACTCGATGGGCGCGTGCGTTGCGCCGGTGGCGGGCGCAAGCGGGTGACGGATCAACAGCCGTCGGTGGAAAAGCGTTTGCACCGGTTGGTGGAACCCACGACCCGGGGTGATCCTGAGAGCCCGTTGCGCTGGACTTGCAAGAGCACGCGACAGTGGCGGAAGCAACGGTTATCGGATTCGTTTATGGAAGACGGAGTTGCAGCGCATGGCCGACGAGACGGGGGTGGACATCTCGGTGAGTCATTTTCCGCCGGGAACCAGCAAGTGGAACAAGATTGAACACCGGCTGTTTTCTCATATCAGCATGAACTGGCAGAGACGGCCGCTGATCAGCCACGAGGTGGTCGTCAACCTCATTGGCGGCGCGACCACCCGCGCTGGCCTGAGTGTTCGAGCGAAGCTGGACACCAACCCATACGAGAAAAGCAGGAAAGTGGCTGATGATGAGATGGCTCAAGTAAGATTACGGCCCAGCCGTTTTCACGGCGAATGGAACTACACCATTCAATCATCCCGCAACACTTAAGAACCCTCCAATTGTAAAAGTTATTTATTTCCAAGCCCTTAGGTGCTGGAGTCGAGAGGTGGCGCGGCGGAGTGTGGGTGAGGCCGTATCGGTTTCCGACCCTTTTAGGAGGTTGTAGGCTCATGCCAATCTCCGTACGGTCACTCCTTTGCTCATTGCTCCTGAACTGAGGCTCCTTTCCTCCACTGGCATTACCCGGTTTCTTCGGTCGTATGAGTCTCTCCGAGGCTCCGACGGCAGAGTTGCCTCCGCCGTCGCTCCGATGGCTGCCGGCCAGAACGAAAGTTGCCGGGTGGATTTCATTCTTCCCACTGGAGTCCAACGCCTTTCGCGGCGCCCCGCGACAAATGGATTGGTGTAGGGGGCGCGGCATGCCGCGCTCCTCCACCCATCCATTCGTCGCGCCCCCGAAATGGCCGCTTTCCTCATTTGGTGGTTTTGCATGATCGCGCGCGATTCCCTCTTACAGTCTGATGCCTGCAGCCCATCAACCTGAACAGTTACTGTGTCTGAAGAAGGCGTAACGTTCTATTTCTGTCAACGGTTGATTGCTCAAAAACACATGAACCGGCTTGTACAGACCTCCCATCCCTGCTGTGTTATACACACAAGCCACCAACACGTTCTTTCCATCATGAATCCTATCTTTGCTGATCGAAACACTAAAGGCCACTTGCCAAATGTCACTCGCGGAAAGTCCTGTTGTTTGCAGGCTATGTTCGAACACCTTTTTTCCATTCCAATAAATAAGAGCCTCTTCATCTGCCGCTTCAAAAAAAAGATAGAAATATTTTTGGTTCAGTTGTTCCCGAGTGAGAGTTAACTTTGTTCGATACCATCCCCAAGCAGGCAAGGGACACTCAAAACCCTGCTTCTCCCAGCCTGTTCCTTGATCTGTCCGAATTGGTCTCCAATCCGACTCGTCCAGCTCCGGATCAAACCATTTCTCTTTTTCACCGCAGTTGTGTTGATCAAGCTTAAAATGCCATGGATCTGGAAAAGTCATGGCATGGATCTCGTTGAGATCGATTCTTTCCAAAGTTTTTTTCAGCGTGATGTCTCGACATTCCCACTCTCGCGCATCCGGACTATCACTCACAATCGGCAAACAACTCATCCGAAGGCGAGCGCATCCCATGGGAATCAGCGTCATTTCCTCTTCTGGTTCAGCGGAATGAATCGGGCCCGTCTGGAGTTCCTGTACGGTTCCTTTCAGCAACTTAAAGTGGGGGATGTGTTGACCGGACGATTGAAGCTTGGGAGCTGACAGTTCCTGGATGGTCTCCTGCAGACCCCAGTTCGGAATGCGTTTCATTCGCGCAACAATCTCGATGGGCGCGGCTTCCACTGTCCATGGCTGATCCGCAACCGTTTCCTTCTCTTTCAAACGAAGGGAAGTCCGCGGATTTTGAGTGTCGATCACCAAACCGTAGTTCCATGACGTAGCAGGAAAAACTTCCCATTCAGGCCATTGCTCCGTGCCGCCGTGGCGTTGCCAACGTTCACCAATCTTCAGCGAATAACTTAACGGGCCACGATCCACTGTAACGCTGCCATTACGCGGCCATTGCGTTAAGGTGATTTCCATCGGCATATCGATCTCCACCCGATCACCCGCTGACCACGTACGTTCCAGTCGCACGTACGATTGGGGCACTGCTGATACCCCCACTCGTTCTCCGTTGACGGTCACTGCAAACCTGGAACACCAGGCGGGCACGCGTAAATACAATGGGAAAGAGACTTTCTGTTGGGTTTCCACTCGAATGATCACGGCGCTTTTGAACGGATAATCCGTCTCAACATGAATTTGCACCATGGTACCGTTCCCAACCATGGCGTTTACATCACAAGCTGCATAGAGCCACGCGGCCAAACCGTTGTCAGCGGTAGCTTGCCAAAGATTTTTGACGTACCACGGCCAACCCATCGCTACGTTGTGCTGACAACAACGATAGGTATGGGGTGAATACCAGATCATGCCCTTGTTGAAATAGGCATGCTCATTTGAAGCATCAAGCTGAGGTTGGTTGGACGCGGTCAGATAATGTAAACTCTTGAGATCGGATGTCTGCGCAACAGGAAAATGGTTGAGGGTAATATCCTCAACCCGATCCGCATAGATAGGATCACCCGTGATGCGTCCCATCAAATAGAAACTTTTGTTGAACTCGACCATTCCGCAAGTCTCGAATGCGTATCGCGGATCCACACAGCCCGGCTGAAGCTGTTCGTCGGCGGCAAAGATCCCTCGTGGTTGCTGACCCCACGTGGCGAAGTGTTGACGATACCAATACTCGCTTTGTTCCAGATGCCAACGTTGATGCGACTGCGGATAGTACAAGCATGGATAGCTGAATCGTTGAGCAAAATGGACATTGTGAGTATCGAGCCATTCATTGACGGGCGGTCTGGCGCCCTGAAAAAATCGCCTCGCAACATCGAGAAGCCCCTTTTCGCCGATTTGGTTGTATAACCAATGCAAATGCGGCACCATATCGCCCGCGCGGTCATATTGGACCGCGGGATGCCAAGCGCCAAAAGCTGGATCTCCTTTGTGCGAAAGAAACAACTCATCGGATAAATCGCCACAAAAATGGAAAAAACGCGTCATCCATGGAATAACTCGTGAGTCATGGGTATGCTCATAATGACTGATCACAGCATCTAACATCACCATTTGCGGCCACAAATCACAGGTCTTTTGACGGTTCTTACCCGCGATACACTTGTCACTTTTTACACCAAAATAACCATCAGGGTCTTGGCTCGAAATAACCGCTTCAATCCAATGCTGGGCTTTAGCCAAAAGCCGCGCATCTCCCGTAAGCACAGCCAGATCGTAAAAACCACGCAACCAATACGGTTGTTCTTCCCAGCCGGGTTTGTTGCCACCCAACCAACCGTTGTCCGGCTGTAAATGCTCGCTCAGATCGATTAACTGTCCTGTCATTCCTTTACGCATGAGCTCGAGTTGATGTCGTAACCAGCCACGCGGT
>Ga0247727_10016683_pt1 | contig 11818 bp, 12 predicted proteins | sample WisWelCaveWW1625_FD_202498 | JGI IMG/M metagenome (GOLD analysis project Ga0247727, IMG submission 202498) | Biofilm microbial communities from Wishing Well Cave, Virginia, United States - WW16-25 | ecosystem: Environmental > Aquatic > Deep subsurface > Groundwater > Cave microbial mat | place...
TTCTCTCTCCTGTAATATTCACATCTGTTGTTTTGGCAAACAACTTTATGATTTTTTCGTGGTCTTACCATGAAAAAATATAATGCAGAACTAGTTTATTAAGCTATTGTTTTTAGGACAGTCCCCTTTAAATATAAAAAAATTTGACCCAACTCAATGGGGAAGATTACTTCGCATATCGGCTTTATCGGCGGAAGTGGACTGGAACAACTTATAGATGAAGATGACGGATACAGAGATGTCAAGACTTATAACAATATTGTTACGCCTTATGGTATAATATCACAGGTACAGGCAGGCACATTAGGGTCAAAGAGGGTTTATTTCATCTCTAGGCATGGAAGGGAAAGGGAGTATAGCCCAAATGAGGCACCATATAATGCTTATCTATGGTTCTTTGCAAACGTGAAGATAATAGAGACGTTCATGAATGATAAAGCATACAAGATTGGCCGGATAAATTGATTCCCTTAAGAGAGGAGAATTATCTTGACTACTTTTACCACTTCCCTAAAAGAAAAAAAGAAGAAGGGAGTGATTTGAGTAATGTCAAAAAATTAAGATTCAAGACTTATAGACATATAAGGCATAGGAAAGTCGACCATGTATTCTCGTTCTCAGCGACAGGTTCAGCCGATGAAAATACCAAGTTGGGAGAGTTCATTGTTATAGACCAGTTCGCAAGAAGGCATTATGAAAGCGTTGTAAAACCATTTAGATTTCAGAACCCTCATCCTGCTCCTGAATATGCTATAGATCAGGCATGGGTGCCGCTGCTCCAGAAAAAAATAAGGAATCTTGGCTATTCTGCAAGAAATGGCGCTTATCTAATGGATAACTCGACCGAAGCATTTGAGACTGCTTTGGAAATGGCACTCATTAGAGAGGATTTTAACAAAAATAATATTAAAGATAAACTAACCAAGAAATATATAAGAAAGGATGGTTGCCAGGTAGGCATGACTTTGTATAATGAAGCAGTTTTAGCATCTCAACTTGGAATAGCTTACAACGGAATAGGTCTTCCTGTGAATTGGGGAACAGGGATGGATCCTTCCTCTTTCGGTGGCAGTTTGACAGACTATCTGGCTGATGAGATCAAGATGGAAAGAGGGTCGCTAAAGAAAGTAAATCACAAGACAACTGAAAAAGTCATGAAGGGGTATAAGCCGCTTGTGACACCTGTCGCAAAATATTTGGTAAAAACATATAGGGCAATATAATTTCAATCCCTCAGCATGAACTTCTCGACATGCTTTCTAGCTTCTTCCTTCTTTTTCCTGTGCTGCTCAAGGAAATTATTCAACTTGTCTACAAGCATCATCTTCAGTTCAGATGACAGAAGCTTTCCTGACTTGTAATCCCTGTAAATCTTTTCAAGTTTGGCATCATCTTCCTCAAAAAAAGTAAGCCATTGGTAAGAGATATCTACATCAGGGTTGCCGCCATGCTTCCTGTGCTCATCAACAGTATCCCTACCGCCTGAAAAAGCATATTTCATTATCTTGTTCTTTACTGTTTTTGGATCGTCATGGGTATATATCGCAGTAGCTTCAATTGATGAGCTCATCTTTCCTTCTTCTTCCATGCCCATTAGTCCTGGCAAGAATCTTGAGAGTATTGTCGCTGGCTTATAATACCCCAGAGAATCAACAACATCTCTTGTCAGCCTGAAATGCACATCCTGGTCTATTGCGCACGGAATAAGGACTCTTGTCTTTTTCCCTTCCATGACAGTAGGCAAGATAACAGGGGTTGACTGCATCGCAGTATAGAATATTATCCCGATGTTTTTGTCATTTCCAAAGCCGAATGTTGATTTGATGGTTGAAAATGTTATCTTCTTTGCCACCTGTATCGCATACTTATACATATGCCCTGCGTATTCTGTATCTAGGAAGATATGCGTCTTTTTAGGGTCAAATCCAAGTGCAATTATATCAAGGATATTCTCATACGCCCATTTTCTTGTCTCTTCAAGCGTAAGGTTCTCTTTTGCAAGGAATTTTTCCTCATCTACAATCTGGAACAAAAGTTTTGCATCAAAGACATCCTGGAGCCATTTAGTGAACATCCATACAAAGAGATGCCCCATGTGAATAGGCCCTGAAGGCGCTCTTCCAGTATAGAGATAGATCTTCTTGCCTTTTTCAAAATCATCCAGGATCTCTTCGAAATACATATGGGAATAGAATATCTTCCTCTTCAAGTAAAAATGATCGCTTTTTGCAATTTTTTTGAATCTTGAGAGCAATTTATCGTCAAGGAATTTAGTCCCGAACTGCTTGACAAGCTTTTCGTAGTCTACATTGCCTTTGACTTCCCAAGGGTTTACAATAAAAGATGATTGTTCCTTGACATCAAATGCAACAAGCTCTCTTTTTTCATCTGTCGCCATCCCAATATATTTTTTCAAGTCATTTATGACATCGGCTATTACCTTATCTTCAATACCAATATCTGACCAAGCCATAAACAAGACATTTTTAGTATTATCATTTACAAGAGTTGACTTCCCGGCTCCATAAAGATAACTGATCAAAACTTCTTTCCCTTTTTTTAGTATGATATCCCCCGGCTTTATTTTCATCAATTTGCCGTTCATGTAAGTGAAATCTTCATCACCTTCTGCCAAATCAAGCTCAATATTGCCGTTAATTAAATCAATGTCTTGTGCCGACATTATAATGCAGTTTTTTAATTCTGTCATGAAGAAAAGATCTTTTATTGCAGAATCTGCAGGGATGTCGCTTCCTTTTGCTATAGTCCTAAGCTGGTACTCAATTGGGAAACTTTTCCCGAATTTCATGAAAAAAATACTTCTTTCATTTATCCTCTCTTTATAGTTTTCAAATGATTTTTTTATGTGATCCTCTACCTTTTTCTTTTCTGCCTCTATCTTATCATTGAATTTAGGATTAGGAACATCTTTTACAATTATTGCATAGAACCTTGCTCCCGGATACTTTGCCATCAATTTCTTTGTTTTTGTTATTTCCATTTAATACTCACCTATTTACTTTTGATTAATAAATTTATTCCATTGTAATTACAATCCCAGCTAATGTGATAATTGATCCCACAAGGAAAAGCACAGAGACGGGTTCTTTTAAAAAAACTGCAGATAGTGCTATTCCGGAAATGGGAATCAATGTTGATAAAACTCCTGCCTGGCTTCCGCTCAAATCCTTTATAGAGCTATAGACAAGAATATACGGAAGAACTCCTACAAAGATAATATAATAGGCAAGCGCCAAAATAGTCTCAACAGTCATGGCTGAAAAATTAAAATCAGGCGCTTCATAAACTGCAAGAGGCAGGAATAATATAAATGAAATCAGTGTAATAATAAACGAAAGCTGGTAAGGAGAAAGTTTTTTTGAATTATATTTCCCTAACACTATAAAAAGTCCTTCTGAGAATGCGACTCCTATTATCATCATGTTCCCTAACAGCCTGTTGCTTGCAGAAAGATCCCCTCCCAAAACATTAAGGAAGATTATGCCAACAATCGCAAGCCCTATCCCAACTATCTTCCTTGCCTTTAAATCTTCTTTCAGGAAAAAATAAGACATGATGGCGGCAAAGGCAGGTGAGAAACTAAGCAATATCCCTGCATCAATGCCAGAGGTGTATTTTAAGCCGTAAAACAAGAGGATATTAAACAGGAAATTGCCTACAAAAGCCTGAGCAAATAAGATGATTTTTTCTTTTTTTGAAAGATTTGGAAGCATTTCCTTGTTTAATTTCAGTAAAAAATAAAAAATCAATAGCGGGATAAGCATCCTGATTCCGTTTACTAGAAAAACAGGCATTGCTTTTGTCAGTATTTTGCTTGATATTACAGAACTCCCTACAAGAACCATGCCTAAAGAGTACATAAGGACTGATCTCAATTTCATCTTCTTTCTCCAAATATACCTGTCCCAATCCTTACCATATTAGAGCCTTCTTCTACTGCTATCTTATAATCATTCGTCATACCCATGGAAAGGAATTTCAAATCCAGCTTGTCAAATATTTTTTTCATCTCTTTAAAATATGGCCTTGAATGTTCAGGATCATCTGAAAAAGGCGGTATGCACATCAGGCCTTCTAGCGCCACGTTATTTAGTTCCTTAATTTTTTTGCTTAAATCTATTATCTGCTCAGGCATTGCTCCAGATTTTTGATTTTCTTTGCCTATATTCACCTGGATGAAAATCCGCTGCATTTTTTTTGATTCTTTTGCGGATTTGTCTATATCTTCTGCCAGCTTTAATGTGTCAACAGACTGTATTATGTCGAAAATCTCAACTGCCTTTTTTACCTTATTGGACTGGAGATGGCCTATGAAGTGAAATTCAACATTATGCCTCTTCATATATTCTTTTAAATAAGCATATTTCTTATCTGCCTCCTGGACTTTATTTTCCCCGATTATTTTTACATTTCCCTCTATGGCTTCTTTTATCTCTTCAACAGATCTTGCCTTTGTGACTGCCACTAATTCTGTATTACCGATTTCTTTTTTTATCCTTTGAATATTTTCTTTAATTTTCATTTTGGATGAATTTCTTTATTAATTTGTAATCCAGCAAGCTTAATATAATTATCAGACAATTCCAGGACAAATTATTAATTAATCTAAGAAAAATATTAAAGTTGCCAGCGGCAATCACTCTTTGACATAACAGTTGATAAATGGCATCTATATAAAAATCTTTTTATCATAGAATTTTATTGCAGCATACTCTTATAGTAAACTTATTATATTCTAATTTCTTTATTTAATATATGGACAAGATATTTTTGATCATATTATGTTTTATAACAACAGCCCTTTATCTCCCTTTAAACAGGAGAAAACCGCTGTATTATTGGAAAACAAAGATAGATGATATTATCCCATTTGTCCCTGTTTTTATAGTTCCTTATCTTTTTTATTATTTCATTATATTTGGCACGATTATTATCTTATTCAATTCAGAGCATTTTGATAAGTTCATTATCACGTTCATTATAATGAATATTATTAATGCTGTTTTCTGGTTTTTGTTCCCGAATGGGGTTTCAAGGCCGAAAATTAAGTCAGATGGCATTTTATCTAATATAGTCTCAGTGCTCTATAAATATGACCATGATTGTAACGGTTGCCCAAGCGGGCACGTATCACATACAATGCTATGTTGCTATTTCCTTACTTTTGTTTTTCCTCCGGCAATCCCTATAGCAATAGCTTTTTTTGTTTCACTATCAATACTGTTTATTAAGCAGCATTATATTGTAGATTTTCTAGGAGGCATTGCATCTTTCATATTAAGCCTGTGCATTAGCTACTTTGTATTATGATTTTTAGAGAATATTAAGAGTTTTGATATTATTCTTTATGAATTAGAAGGTCTTCTATAATTTTCTTGGCAACTTCCCTTTTATGGGGGTATGCCGCAACAGAAATCTTGAAATGAAAGCAATTTCCTGAATCTGTTATCCAGTACTCTCCATCCATAAGCTTTTCTTTGTCGAGCCTGAAGAAGAAATTCAGATCATTATCCAACCTGCTTTCAATCTGTTTCAAAAGCAATTCTTTTTGGTCTTTTGTAAGCCTTGAAAACATTCTATCCAAGAAATTTCCTATATGCCTATCTTTTTTTATTGAGACTTTTAGGATATTTATTTTTTTATTGTCAAAAACTTCAGCGGATTGTTTTCCTATTGATATCTTCTCTTTTTCCAGGTCTAACGGAAAAATATCTGATATCTTATTTAATATTGCTCCCTCATCATCAATCTCCTTGGAGAAAACCCTCATCTCAATGAAATGTGCATGTTTCATCTTCTAACCTTGTTTAGGCATTATACTCGTCATATGACATCTTGATATCTTTTTTAAATAATTTCATCAGCCATAATTTAAGATACATAGCTATTGTTCTTATGTAGCCTTTTTTCCTGAATCTTCTTGTAGAAGAATAGACTATTATCGACAAATCAAGCTGAAGCCTCCCAAGCTTCTTTATTCTTCTTCCAAGCTCGATATCCGGGCTGGCTTTTGTGTATCTTTCATCATAACCGCCTGCTTTAAAAAAAAAGTCTTTCCTGAATGTGAAATTGAACCCGCTTGTGTTGTCTAGCCCAAAAAGTTTTGATAAAACAAGGAAAAGGCCGTATATAGGCGGAGCTATACTATTGATAAATACATTTGAATCATTGACAAGCGTTCCTCCATAGACTCCGGCAATATCTTTTTCAGCGTCAAATGCATCATTTATTTTTTTAAGCCATGATTCTGGATACATGGTGTCAGCATCGCAGACACTGAGATATTTGCCAGTAGCTTTTTTGGCTCCAGAATTTACAGCAAAAACATAACCTTGCCTTTTCTCATCAAAAACTTTGCCTACAATCTTTTGTGCAATTTGTTTTGTCTTGTCATTGCTGTTGTTGTTCACTACTATTATTTCAAAGTCAGTATAGCTTTGTTTTTTCAATGAATTAAGGCATCTTCCAATTGATTCCTCTTCGTTATATGCCGGGACAATCAAGCTGAATTTTACCATTTTTCTATGATTTCGATATAAGTCTTTTCCAGGCGTGCCAGGCATTTTTTTATCTCATGCTTTTTAGCTTCAGCCCTAGCGTTTTTCCCTAATTTTTTTGCAAGGCCTGGTTGCTCCAGGAATCTCATCATGTATCCGGCTATTTTAATATAGTCTCTTTTTCTTGCGATAAAACCGGTTCTGCCCTGATGGACAACATCAGGGATAGCCAATGCATCTACTCCTATTATCGGAAGGCCTGATGCAAGAGCCTCTATCAAGACAAGCCCCTGGGTTTCCATCTCAGAGGCTGTGACAAAAACATCATGTTCTCTGTAAATTTCAGGAAGTTTTATCCTTTCGATAAAGCCATAAAACACAATATTATCTCTCAGCCCTAATTTTTTTACCTGTTCCTTAAGGCTTTTTTTTGCAGGCCCGTCCCCGACGATGCTTAATCTCGCATACGGATATTTTTTTACAACTTCTGCCATTGCATCTATGACAATATTAATCCTTTTTTCAAATCCAATCCTTCCTATATGCAAAAACAGAGGCTTTTCCCCATACTTTTTTTTCGGCAAAAAAAGATCAAGCTCCATGCCGTTTGATATTATTTTTACTTTAGGTATGCTATGCTTCTTAAGCTCTTTTTTTATTGCTTTTGAAGGGGCTATCACCATATCCTGTGAATTATAGAGTAATTTAGTTATGCCCCAGACAGCCTTCAATTGAAAATTTTCTCTTTCATTATTTTTCCGGATTTTCCTTTTTGTGAGATACGCTAGCCTCTTCTTCACTTTCTCAATATTTTCCCTAATCTCAGGCAATATCTGAAATGTAATCTTTTTTGTACCCCTTTTTTTTTTAAGATAATCTATTATCTTTTCAACACCAAGGAGCTTTCTTGGCGACAAATAAATAAGTGTGTCAGGCAAAAAAGTATGATATGTTGAGACAAGCGGCTTTTTATTTAGTTTTGCTAGTACCATACTTAAAAGGCAGATAGGCCCGAAAGTATGCACATGCACAATATTGGGTTGGAAACTATTGAATATTTGGTTTATTTTTCTTACTCCAGGAAGCGGCACTTTTATGTCTTTATATGTCGGAAAAGCAAAAGATTTGAACCTGTATATGGTTACATTTGTCAGGTTTACCTCTTCCTTGAGATTTTCATACCTAGGGGCCAAGACAACGACATGATGGCCTTTTTCTCCGAGATATTTAACAGAATTAAAGACAGATGTGGATATACCGTCAATCTTTGGGAAAAAAGTGTCTGCGACTACAAGTATCCTCATCTTTTACTGTATATGCTGCAGATTAATAAATCTTAAGGAAATATGAATAAATTCAAAAAAAGCATTTTGTTTACAAAATAAAAACATTTAAAACTGCTTAAATTTTAAAATCCTAACTAATGAAAATAGTAATAATAAACTCAGGGACAAGGGGTCCGGCAAGCTATTCTTTAAATCTTTACAAATACCTAACGAAAGCAGGTCATGATGTACTAGTGGTCTCTGAATGGAAATGGCATAAAGAACCCATACCGCTTTATCAGGCTCATTCATTCCAGCTCTTTGGCCTTGCTCCTATTGTCTATAAACCAGGTGAGTTAGTAAATGCAATAAAAGATTTCAAACCTGATATTATTCATCACCAGTGGCCTTCAGGTACTATGGATATCTTATTTTGGAAAATAATCAAACTGGGAATACCAACGGCAGTAACAATTCATGTAGCTGTCGGGTCAAGGAATTTCCTTTGGGACAAGATTTTTTATTATCATTTCAGCATGTTCAAAAAGTACCTCCCAATCATCCAAGCCACAGTAAGTATAAGCAAATTTATCGAAAAACAGGTCTTAAGCAGGGTGAAACTACAATCAGAAAAGACCAGCATCATATATGCAGGAGTTGACTCTGACTTATTTAAACCGGAAAAAAAGAATAATACGCGCCTTGAAGTGCTTTTTGTCGGGCAGATAATGCCTGAAAAAGGGATAGATGTCCTTGTCGATGCTGTAATAGAAGCAAACAAGAAAAGGCCAGTAAGATTGACTATAGTCGGTGATGGCCACCTCAGGAAGATATTGGAGAAAAAGACTAAGAGCATGGATTGCATTATATGGGTGGGATTTGTAAAGGAACAGAAAAAGTTAGCTGATTATTATAAGTCTGCAGACCTTACAGCCCTTCCGACAAGATGGGATGAAGCTTTTTCGCTTGTTCCTGTAGAATCAATGGCATGCGGAACACCGGTACTTTCGACAAACAAAGGCGGAAATCCTGAAATAGTCATAAATAAAAAAACAGGGTATCTGATTGAAAGCTGTGAAAAACAGGAGATAACAAAGATACTTGTAACTACTAAAAAAAGCGACTTGGAAACATACGGAAATAATGCAAGAGAGCTTGTATTAAAAAGACACACATTTGAGATATGGGGAAAACAGCACGAAAAACTTTATGAGCGCTTAATTAAAAAATAAAAATTTATTTCTTTTTTGCATTCACTATTTCAGGATGCCAAATTGTCATCTCTTCTTGTCCAAGAAGAAGCCTGTTTACAATTTCTACTCCTTGCATGAGCGAATGGTCCTGGTTTGAGGTTTCATACTTCCATGCCCCAAACCTTCCTCGTGAGAAGATGCTTAATTTTTCAAGCTCTTTTAAGACCTTCAACCCTTCATCGCGTTCAACAGAAGGTGTAGGATAACCGTGCGATTCAGAGTGTTCCCAATAGTCGACAATGTCACTTCTTGACTTTATGAGCTTTGTATTCAATGCTCCCTGGATGACTTCTTCCTTTATTGTATTGTGGTTGACAGGCTTATCGGGAGATTCTGAGACTTCAAGCATCAATGACCAGTATTTTTTTATGTCAGGGACATTATTCGGGGAATAATTGGAAAATACAGTCACTCTGTAGAATGGGCAGTTGTCTTCAGGAAAATACATCCAGCACTTGTTATTCAGGCCAGGAGACGGTTTGCCTTTAAGCCCTAACCCGAAAATATTTGTTGAAGAGTGCACAAGTTTTTTTGCAGGTGTCTTATCTTTTATGTCTGAATTAAGTATAAGAAGATCTAAAGGCATTGTAGATATGAGTATATCATAGCTCTCTTTATGGCCTTTGAAAACAATTTCTTTTTTCTTTGTATTTACACTGACTGCTTCCGAATTCAGGATTATTTTTTCTTTATCGAGTCTACTATAGAGCTGCCTCCATACTTCTCCTGTCCCACCTTTCAACGGAAACCTGAAAGTGTTATTGGGCCCCCATGACAAATCATCTTTTTCAAAAATCACGTTCTCTGTGACTCTTTTCAGGTCAAGCAGCGCAACTCTTTCACCAATCCAGGAATAAGACAATTTTTCAGGAGGATACGCCCATACCTTGAAATTATACGGTAACATGAAAACTTCAGCAAGCCCGCTTCCGAAATTTTCAAGTACCCATTCCCTGAAATTCTTCGGGGGTATCTGGCTTTTGTTTTTATATAGTTCAATTATTCCTGACAGGCATTTCCACATGTCTTCTTTCGGCAGATATCTTATGTTGTTTTGGAAAGGATAAGGGACAAACCTGTTTTTTATCCAGACCCATGATTCCCTTTCATGAAAAAGCCACATATCTTTCAGAAGAAGGTCCATAAGCTTGTCGAAATATTCATAATGCGAGAATTGGACATGGCCGCCTATGTCCCATGTAAAGCCTTTTTCATCAACAAAAGATGCGGCAAGGCCTCCGGGGAAAGGGAGCCTGTCAAATACCTTGTAATTCTCATACTTAAGCTCTTTTAGCCTCCATGCGGCTCCTAGGCCAGTAGGGCCTGCTCCGAGAATTACTATTTTTTTTTGCATGGGTGGATTGATAATCATAACGTTTATATATTTTATTTATTGATAAGTATCTGCTTGGAAAACGCAATTCTGCAGCTCAGGGAAATAGCTAACCAAAAACTCAATGCAATCAGATCAGGAAGAAGCGAGATTATAAGAGGCCTTATAGGAGTCCAGATAAAGATTGTGAATTCTTTAATAAAAGATGAAAAATTCAAGGAAAATTTCGACAATAAGCTAAAAGCACAGATATTCAAGCTAGACAGGCAAACCTATAATGTCGACCTTACCTTGTTCCTGCAGATAATGAAGGAGAGGGATACGCTTGAAAATCTCGATCATATCCTCAACGGCCAATTAAAAAATCTAAAAGAAGTTCTTTCTCAGGTGCTTTTACTTCTTCGTGTGATGCAAGAAGAAGCAAAAAAAACTGATACAGCTCTGCTGGAGAAAAGAGTAGCTGATGAATTGACAAGATACCAGCTCCTTGATATGATGCTTGAGAGCATAAATAAGGAGATTACACCGCCTTTTGTAAAAGAATATTATGAAGATATGAAGAAGCTCTCTTACAACAAAAAGACGATAAAGCTGGGGCAAGTCATCAGTACTGTTGTTAGCAAAGGATTGCGTATCGTAGTGAATGTCGAAGGTCCAGGTACAGTTCCTCCTTCAGGAGCTTGTATATTGTGCCCAAGGCATTTTAATGCGCTCACAGACGGGTTAATAATCTTTAGATTTATTCCCAGAAAAGTATTTTTGCTTACGGCAACTGATTTTTATCTCATGTTACCAGTATTTCAGCAGAACATCAAAAGATTACTGCAGAAGCTTGGCTCACAGTTTGTGGCTAGGCCAGATGATCATTATAAAGAATTGGGTCTGAAGAGGAATCAAGGTTTGATGACTGTATCACCTGAGAAGATAGCTGCTGAAAAAACCAACACTCCCAAGGCTATAAGAAACCTGGCGATACATCTGAAATATGGTGATGCGGTCATGATTTTTCCTGAAGGAGATCAAAAGATTAATTCTACTTATATAAGGTCAAAAAATGAGGATATAATCCTACCGCATCCCGGCTTTGTCTTCTTGGCAAAGCTTGCATACAGGAACGGGCAACATGTACCCATTATTCCAATAGGCCTAAATTACAGCAGAGGATTTGCAGGCCTTGGCCATACGATCATAGGAGCAACAAGTTTTGTAAGGATGAAAATCGGAAATCCTTTTTTTTACAGAGATTTTGTTTCCGATGGAGAGGATGACGAGATTCAGAAAGCGATGCTAGCCCGCATGTACAAGGACCTTCGCGAACTTTCTTTAGTGGCGTTTAGGGTTTAAACCCCCTGCCTTTAGGCTGAGTTCTAGAAATATTTTTTATGCGGCTTCGCCGCAGAATAAACTGCGGACGAAGTCACGCTGTATTTTTGCTAGATACAAATAGCG
>Ga0247727_10016684_pt1 | contig 11817 bp, 4 predicted proteins | sample WisWelCaveWW1625_FD_202498 | JGI IMG/M metagenome (GOLD analysis project Ga0247727, IMG submission 202498) | Biofilm microbial communities from Wishing Well Cave, Virginia, United States - WW16-25 | ecosystem: Environmental > Aquatic > Deep subsurface > Groundwater > Cave microbial mat | place...
AGCGGGACGAGCCGCGACACCCTGGAGTGGAGCTCGGCCCCTGGGGCGTCGGACTACCTGCTGTACCGAGGGGAGTCGGCGGACCTGGCGCTCCTGCTCGATGCGAGCATCGACTCGTGCGAGCGGCTCGAGACCGCGGGCCTCGACTCCGGATCGGTTCTGACCGAGGACCCGGCGGCGAGGACATTCCACTGGTACCTCGCCCGCGGCCGGAACGGGAGCGGGCTCGGCCCTCCAGGGAACGCCACGGCCGGCCCGCGGAATCAGGAGGCCTCTGGATCCTGTCCGTAGGGAGCTGAGGGAGCAGCAACCGCTTCTCCGGAAACGGTTGCTGCTACCGTTTCTGTTCTCGCGCTTGCGGCGCCTTGCCGTGGCGCGAGCCTCTTGGTAGGCTCCCCGCGCCTTGAACGAAACCCCGCGGCGCGAGAGCCTTCTCCGGGATGACCTGGCCCTGTTCTGGACTAGCTGGGTCCTTCTGTTCGTCGAGATTCTCCTGATCCGATGGATCTCCGCCGAGGTCCGCATCTTCTCCTACTTCCACAATCTGGTCCTGCTCTTCGCGTTCCTCGGCATGGGTCTCGGCCTCGCGCTCGCCCGGAGGGCGAATCGCCCGATGACGGTGACCGCCCTTCTCGCGGGCCTCGTCGTCCTCCTCTTCCTCGAGGACCGACTGCACGTTCCCCTCCTGAGGAGCACCTCGTCCCTGCTGAGCCGGGGCCTTGGGTTCCTCATCTGGTACCCGGAGGAGGGAGCGGGGTTCCCGAGATTCCCGGCGTTCCTGGGCGGCTCCGTCCTGCTCCTCGTCTCGATGGCCGCGATCACGGCGGTGTTCATCCCGCTCGGACAGGTCCTGGGAAAGAGGTTCGACGAGCACCCTCGTCCCCTGCGGGCCTACGGCGTGAACCTCGCCGGGAGCCTGGCCGGCGTCTGGCTGTTCAGTCTCTACTCCTGGCTGTCGCTTCCGCCGGCCATCTGGTTCGCCACCGCGGGAATCGGCTGTCTCTTTCTGGTCCGGAAGAGCTTCCGCGACGCCGCCCTCGTCGTCTTGCTGACCGCAGTATCGGTGGCTCTCCTCGTCGACCGGAGAACGCCGGAGCTCTGGACGATCTGGTCCCCGTACCAGAAGCTCACGGTGCGTCCCGCCACCATGAACGTCGGCGACCAGCCGATGCAGTACGGACACGTGGTGAGCACGAACTCCGTGGGGTACATGCAGATCATCGACTACTCGCCGGAGTTCGTGCGCGCACATCCGGAAGCGTTTCCCGAGGACGAGATCCCGTACGACCACTACAACGTCCCCTACCGCTTCGCCGACTCCCTCGAGAACGTCCTCGTCGTCGGGCCGGGGGCGGGCAACGATCCTTCCGGCGCCCTGCGGAACGGAGCCAGGCGGATCACCGCGGTCGAGATCGACCCGGGGATCATCCGGATCGGGAAGGAGCTCCACCCGGAACGACCCTACCAGGATCCGCGGGTGGTCCTGGTGAACGACGACGCACGCTCGTTCTTCAAGAAAACCCGCGAGACCTACGACCTGATCGTCTTCGGCCTCCTGGACTCCCACACGCTCTCGTCGAGCTACGCGAACCTCAGGCTGGACAACTACGTCTACACGCGGGAGAGCTTCGAGGAAGCCAGGCGACTCCTCAGGCCCAACGGCGTCGTGATCGTCACGTTCGAGGTCGCGGGATCCGATGACTACATCGGCGCCCGCATCTTCCGGACGCTGACCGCCGCTTTCGGGCACGAGCCCTCGGGCTTCCCGGTCTTCAGCAACCTCAGGGGCTGGGGAGGGACGGGATTCGCCACGGGGAACCGGAGCGTTCTCGAATCCCGGCTCGAGAGCGACCCGAACCTTCGGGCGATGGTCAGAGCGCACCAGGCGCAGGATCGGGCGTGGGCCGCGTCCGAGGTCGCGCTCGCCACCGACGACTGGCCGTATCTCTACCTCGAGCGCCCGAGCGTGCCCAAGCTCCACATGCTCGTCTCGGCGGTCCTCCTGCTCTTCGCGTTCTTCGGGGTGCGTCGCGTGTACGGAGCGGACCCCGGATCTTCCATCCGCGGCATCGACGGACATTTCTTCTTTCTGGGCGCGGGGTTCATGCTGCTCGAGGTGCACAACATCAGCAAGCTCTCGCTCCTGTTCGGGACCACGTGGAGGGTGAACGTCGTGGTCCTGTCCGCGGTTCTGGCCATGATCCTGGTGGCGAACTTGTTCGCCGGGCGCTCTCGCGGGGTGTCCCGGCGGGCCGCGTACGCGGCTCTGTTCGTGGGGCTTACGGCGAACTTCCTGGTTCCTCTCGACCTCTTCTCCCCCCTCTCGAGCCCGGTGAAGGAGCTGGTGGTCGCGGCGTTCGCGGGATTCCCGATCTTCTGCGCGGGGGTCGTGTTCTCGACCTCGTTCGCTTCCGAGAAGAACCGCTCCGCCGCGCTCGCCGTCAACCTTCTCGGCGCGATGCTGGGAGGGGTGCTGGAGTCGCTGTCCTTCCTGCTCGGGATCCGGCCGCTCCTCGTGGTGGCGGCGGCGCTGTACGGGGGCTCGCTGGTCTTCAAGGAGCGGAACCCGGCAGCCGCGCCCCTGCCCAGGGCCGCGGAGGTCTGAGGGATCTTCTAGCCGCGTCCGTCCGCCATGCGCAGGACCATCATCGCTGCGTCGTCCGGCGCTTCGACACCGCCGCGGAACGCGAGCAGGGCCGCTTCCACGCGGGCGAGAAGCGCATCGGCGCCTTCCCCGGTGCCGCGGGACAGGAGGGAAGCGAGGCGATCCTGGCCGAAGGACTCGCCGGCGGGGTTCTCGGCGTCCACGAGCCCGTCCGTGTAGAGGAAGAGTCCGTCGCCCGTTCCCAGCGGAACCCGACGCTCCTCGTACCCCGCCCCGGAGAAAAGCCCGACCGGACGGCCGGTCGGGTCGAGACGGTCGAGCTTCCCGGTCGTGCGCACGACGAACGGGCTCGGATGACCCGCGTTGATGTACCGGAGCTCGCCCTGCGCCGCGTCCAGGATCCCGAGGAAAAGGGTCAGGTAGAGCTGCACGGCGGTCCCCTGCTCGACCTCCTGGTCGAGCCGCGAGACGAAGGTCGACAGATCGCGCTCCACGGGAAGGCGCGCCCGGAGCGTCGCCTGGAGATTGGCCATCAGCAGGGCCGCCGGGACGCCCTTCCCGGAAACGTCGCCCATGAGGAGCGCGATCTCCCCTCCCGGCAGGTCGAAGTAGTTGAAGAAATCGCCGCCGAGCTCCCGGGCGGGGATCGAGACTCCCTGGACCTCGGCGAACCGGGAGCGCATCGGAGCACGCGGAAGAAGCTCGTTCTGGATCTTCCGGCACATCTCGAGCTCCTTGCGCAGGCGCTCCTGCTGCACGAGGCGCTCCTGGTTCTCCTTCAGGCGACCCGCCATCTGGTTGAAAGCCCGCGCCAGCTTGCCGAACTCGTCGGTGGATCGAACGGGCACCTGCGCGCCGAGATCGCCGGCTGCGAGCCGGCCGGCCCCGTGGGTCACATCGGCGAGGTTGCGCGTCATGCTGCGCGAGAGGGGGAGGATCCCGACGAGGGCGAGCAGGGACAGCCCCATTCCGTAGATCATGTTCCGCACGGAGGTGCGCCGGATCTCGCGGAGCGAATCTCCGACCGGATGGGCGAGTCCGAACACGAGCCCGGTGGAGGGATCCTGGCGGGTCACGACGACCCAGCTCTCGTCCGGTTTCGAGGCCGGGTGCTCGGCTGACGGAACGAGACGGCAGGCCTCGAGCGTGGCCAGATCCCGAGGATCGGGAGTGTAGAGCTTTCCGGAAGCATCGAGCGCGAAGGGGATCTCCCCTTCTTCCACCGAGGTGCGGGACAGGATCTCCTCCACGAGCCGACCGCTGCTCACGTGGGCCTTGAGTCGTCCCACCGGCCGGTCGCCGAGCCGCAGCTCCGTCGCGAACTCCCGCGCCAGTTTCGGCTGCTTCTCTTCGGGAACGCCACGCCCCTCCTTTCTCGGCTGCTTCCGTTCCGGCACCGGCTTGATCTGGATGCGCCACGCCTTCGCCGCCTCGCGGGCACCCTGGTCGATCCCCTGCGTCAGCTCGCGGAGAACTCGCTCGATCTCCCGGGCGCCCTCCGCCAGCTTTTCGTCTCCCTCCACGGTCGCGGACCGTGCCACCTCCTCGCCGATCCTGCCGAGGATTCGCGGCAGCTCGACCACCACCGGAAAGGGGGACGGAGGGGTGGGAGGGTCAGAAGCGCGCGGCGGGTCCTTCGAGGGAGGCGGCGATCGGAGTCCTCCCGCCTCTGGATGCTCGAGCCCCGTGATCTCCAGCGAATCGACGTACGTCGCGGCGCTGCCCAGCGTGCTCAGGAGGCGCCCCGCGTACTCGGCCGCCGGCGAGGGTTCGCCGGGCGGCGCGTGCTCTTCCGGAAGGCGGAGGTCCCGGAGCTGGTCGATCCGCTGGCTCAGGTCGGTCGTGACGGAGGTCATGCGGTTCTCCATCTGCTCCGCGATCCGGCCCGACTCCATCTCCCCGGCCTTGCGCACGGCGAGCGTGGACGAACGGTAGGAGTAGAGAGTGATGGCGGACAGCGGGAGAACGGCCAGGAAGAGGAAGGCGGTCGTCAATTGGTATCGCAGCTTCACCGGCCGAATTCTCCGCCACCGCCGAGAGTCTACTGCATGCCCGATTCGCGGGAAAACGCCGATGCTCCCGACGCCATCTCTCGATCGTTACGCAATCTGCCGCTGACCCGGGTGGGGCTGTCCTTCCATACGAACTCGCGTGAGCAGCATCGACGCTCCGGAGGCCGAGGACCGCGCCCCTCTGCGAGTGGCGGGAGCCGTCCCGACCTCGCGGACGCAGCGCTCGATCGAGCACGCGGCCGCTCTCGCATTCGGCGCGGTGCTCACCCTCCTCACACTGGTCACGCTTCGCGACTTCGCCGGAATGTGGCGCGTCGCCGGAATCGTCTCCGCGGCGATCGTCGTGCCCGCGCTGGCCGGGTACGGCTTCTCGGAGCCCGTCCTCGGCCTGCGCAGGACCATCGCTCTCGGCATCCTCGCTTCCGCGGGTGGGCTGCTGCCGATCGCCGGCGACCTGGGCGACCCCACGACTGCGGGGCTCGGCGGGGTCTGGGCGAAGGGGCTCGCGGGTCTCGTGTTCGCCCTCTTCTGCGACCTCATGATGCTGGGCGGTATCCGGGCGCGGCGCATGGCCCGCGCACGGCCCTGGCTCGGGCGTCTGGCTCTGGGCCTTGCCGTTTTTCCGCTGGCGTCCTTCACGGCGATCGTCGCCCTCGACCGAGGGGAAGAAGGACTCTCGCGCATGGAGGTGGCCACGGATCTCTACGGCCAGCTGTGGGAATGCTACCCCCACTGGGACCGGGCGCCGATGAAGCCGCGAGACCTCTGGGCGAAGTACCGCCCGAGGATCGAGGCTGCCGACAGCGAATGCGGCAGGGATGACCGTCCGTGCCTTCCCTACCTGCATGCCCTCCGTGACATGTTCGCCGAGCTGCAGAACGGGCATACCGAGGTCCTCGTTCCGCACGAGACCGGAGGACCCGCGATCGAGGTCGCGTCGGTTCAGGGCCGCGCCGTCATCCGCCGCGTGGAGCCCGGCTCCGACGCCCAGACGGAGGGGCTCGAGGTCGGAATGGAGATCGTGGAGGTGGACGGCCGGACCGTGGAGCAAGCGCTCGCCCGCATCCCCCGCTGGCGGGTCGCCTTCACGTCGGCGCACACCCGGACCTTCGCGGCGTACCACGCGCTTCTGGAAGGGCCGGTGGACGGTGTCGTGAGGATCGGGGTGGCGAGCCCCTCCGGCCCGGCGAGGACCGTCGCCCTGAAGAGAACACCGCTGCGCTACGAATACGAGGCCGACGGGGAAGAGGAAAAAGAAGAGGATGGCGGAGAGCTCGAGATCCGCCGCGGTGCCGGCGATCACGACCCGACCTACGTGCGTCTCGACGGTTTCGACGCAGACGGCCTCGAGCAGCGATTCGACCGGGCCATCGATGACGAGATCGACGCTCCCGGCTTGATCCTGGATTTCAGGGGAAACTACGGGGGGATCCTCGACCACGCCTTCCGGGCCCTGGGCCGTTTTTTCGCGGAGCCGCTCGTCATCGGAAAGCACTGTCTGCCCTCCCCTCCGGGCGAGGAGACGGGCGAGTGCACGGTGCATCGGATCGCCCCTCGCGGGAAGACATATCGCGGCCCGATCGCAGTGCTGATCAACGAGGACGTGTACAGCGCGGGGGAGCTCGCCGCCTACGCTCTGTGCCGCGGAGGGCGCGCGCGCTGCTTCGGCCGGACGACCGCTGGCGAAACCGACTGCGTCTTCCGGCTCGACCTTCCGGGAGCGGTCGCCCGGATGAGCTGGGCGGACTTTCGTCCCGCGTTCGGCTCCCAGCTTCTTGGCACCGGCCTCGAGCCCGATGTCCGGGTCGAGCGCACCCTGGACGACGTTCGCGCGGGGCGCGATCCGGAATTCGAGGCCGCTCGCAGATGGCTCCGCCGGGAGGCCCGTTCGGAGCCGCCGCGCTCGCCCGCAACTCGATTTCCGGAGGTGGCCGCCGCGCCGTCCCCTCCATCACCGGTTTCGCGGCACCCGCGTCGGCGCCGCCCCGGAGGCCGCAGACGGCGCGTCCGCAGCAAGGCCCGGCCTGCTCCCCACAAACTCCTTGTCGGACCGCAGCCGTTCGGGTATTGATTCCCGAAGGGCGCCTGTCGTGCCGAAGTGGGTCGTTGTCCCCGAAAGTCCCTGGGAGACCTCGTGAGAAGAGTCGGGCTCGCTCTGCTCGCCGCCTGGTGGTCGTGCGCCGCGGTGCACGCGGAGCCCACGCGGGTCGGCGAGGAGATCCGGAGGCACTACGCGTCTCCTCACCCGTACCCCGGCGCGCCGCCGGGGACCGACGATCGGGTGTGGGTCGACGAGATCACGTTCTCCGGGGCGACCTACATCTGCCCTCACTTCTCCCGGTTCCATCTCTCGGAAGGGGACTACGTGATCGTGCGGTCCCCCGATGGCAAGCGCTCCTGGAGATACGAGAAATCCGGCAAGGAGCGCATGGGGGAAAGCGGCGAGGGGTTCTGGGGGATCCACATCCCCGGGGACACCGCCATCGTGGAGCTGCACGGGAGGCTCGGCGGCCGCCACGGGTACGAGATCGACCGCTTCGCCCGCGGCCTGCGAACCGAGGAGATGGCGGCGGTCGGTCCCGAGTCGATCTGCAGCGTGGACGATGCCGGCTGGGCGAAGTGCTATCAGGCCACCGAGCCCACGGTCTACGACCGGGGGCGGGCGGTGGCACGGCTCCTCATCAACGGGACCTCCCTGTGCACCGGCTGGCTCGTCGGGACCGCCGGGCACCTCATGACCAACAGCCACTGCATCGCCACGGCCTCCGACGCGATGAACACCAGCTACGAGCTCATGGCCGAGGGGGCCACCTGCGCCACCAGCTGCGCCGGGCAGCTGAGCTGTCCTGGCACGATCGTCGCGGGCTCCGCCACGCTCGTTCAGACCGATATCCCTCTCGACTACGCGCTCGTCCTGCTCCCGACGAACCCCGTGGCCACGTACGGATTCCTGCGGCTCCGCACGACGCCTCCCCTCGTCGACGAGAGGATCTACATTCCGGGGCATCCCGGCGGCAAGGGGAAGCGGATCTCGGTGTTCTCCACCCATTCCAGCGACGCCTCCGGCTTCTGCGAGGTGCTCAACCTCACCGAAGACCCGTCCCTCACCTGCATCCCGTCGGCGACCGAGCTGGACGTCGGTTACATGTGCGACACCGAGGGAGGCTCGTCCGGCTCCCCCGTGCTCGCCTACGACGACCACAGGGTCGTGGCGCTGCATCACTGCGGAGGGTGTCCCAACAGCGGCGTTCGGATCCAGAACGTGATCGCGAGCCTGGGTGCCAATCTCCCTCCCGGCTCCACGTTCGACCCTCAGGGAACCGTGAGGCTCGACCGTGGCGCGTACGGCTGCTCCGACGTGATCGGGATCGAAGTGAGGGACGACAACCTGATCGGCCAGGGGACGCAAGAAGTGGAGGTGGATTCGACCACGGAGCACCCGGCCGAGAGCCTCGTGCTGACGGAGGTCCCGGGCTATCCGGGGAGATTCACCGGCAGCATCCCGACCACCACGACCCAGGCGCCGGGAGACGGCCAGCTTTCCGTCGCGGACGGGGACACGATCACGGTCACCTACGCGGATCTGGATGACGGGACCGGCAACGCGGCGACGCGGATGGACACGGCCGCCTCGGACTGCGTTCCCCCGTCGATCACCGGCGTCTTTGCGATCAACGTCACGGGGAACGGGGCGGACATCGTGTGGACCACGACGGAGGCCGCGGACAGCCTCGTCACCTACGGCGTCGCATCGGCGCCGCCTCCCTCGTCGACGGCCGCGGTGAGCGCGCTCGCGACCTCCCACACCGTTCGCCTCGCCGGCCTCCTTCCGTGCCGGGGCTACGTCTTCAAGGTCGCCTCGAAGGACGCGGCGGGAAACGAGACGGAGAGCGACAACGGCGGGACGTACTACGTGTTCGCCACCGCGGCGAACACCGCTCCGACCTACCTGGCGACCGGGTTGCCGGTCGCCATTCCGGACAGCCAACCGACCGGAGTGACCGCCGCCATCACCGTGCCGGACATCAACACGGTCCAGGACGTCAACGTGAAGTTCAAGGTCACGCACACCTACGATGGCGACTTGCGCATGACGCTGACGGGGCCCGGCGGGCAGACCGTCGTCCTGGCGAACCAGCGCGGCGGCGCCGGAGACGATTTCAACGACACCGTGTTCGACGACCAGGCGGCGCTTCCCATCTCGAGCGGCACCGCGCCCTTCGCCGGCCCCTTCCGGCCCGAGCAAGCGCTCTCGCTGTTCAACGGCGCCCCGGCGGCCGGCACCTGGACACTGACGGTGGCGGACCTCGGCAGCCTCGACACGGGCATGCTCGAGAAGTTCGAGCTGTCGTTCTCCTACCCGGGCCAGCCGTGCGGGCCGTACGTCCGCCTCTTCTCCGCCGGCCTGACCGACGCCTGTCAGGGGTCGGGGGGCGGCGGCGGCAACGGCGCGGGCGATCCCGGGGAAGACCTGACGATCCCGGTGGTCCTGGCGAACACGGGATCGGATGCCGCGACGAGCGTCGCCGCCACTCTCACGACTTCCACTCCGGGCGTCACGATCGCGCAGGGCGCGGCCGGCTACGGAACGATCGGTCCCAACGAGTACGCGACGGGGAGCGTTCCCTTCGTGGCCTACGTGGCGGCCTCCGTGCCGTGCGGGACGCTCCTCACTTTCCAGGTCGATGCCTCGGCGGCGGAGGGAAACTGGGTCGACGCGTTCGGCGTGCGCGTGGGCGTGCCCGCGACGACGCAGTACAGCTCCACGGACACTCCCAGGACGATTCCCGACGGCACGACCATCAATTCCGTCGTCACCGTGTCCAACCCCGCGTCCGTCACGGACGTGGACGTCGGGCTGTCCATCGCCCATCTCTTCGACAGTGACCTCGTGATCTCCCTCATCGGCCCCAACGGGACCAGCGTGAGCCTGTCCAATCGCCGCGGAGGGTCGGGCGACCATTACACCAACACGGTCTTCAACGACGCCGCGGCCACGCCCATCTCCTCGGGCACCCCGCCGTTCAACGGGAGCTTCCGTCCGGAAACGCCGCTGTCGGCCCTCAACGGAATCCCCGCGAACGGGTCGTGGACTCTCCGGGTGAGGGACGTCACGAGCCCGGACCCCGGAACCCTCCAGTCGTGGTATCTGAGGCTCAACGCCGGCTTCGCCTGCAGCGCGTGCGCGGCGGAGCCGCCGAGCGAGGTGGCGTACCTCTCCTGGAGCAGCGTGGACTCCCTCGAATGGACCTCTGCGCCCGGGGCCACGACGTATTCGGTCTATCGCGGCTCCGACATCGACTTGCCGGCGATCGCCACCGCCGATCCTGACTCGTGCGCCAGAACCCTGACCCCTGCCACTTCGACCGGCAGCCTGACGGAGATCCCGGAGGAATTCAGGTTCGCGTGGTGGCTCGTGCGGGCCGGGAACTCGGCCGGAGAGGGATCCGAAGGAAGCGGGACGCTGGGACCTCGAATCCAGAACACCTTCGGACTCTGCCCGTAGCAGTTTCGGCTCACCCGCCCGCGGTCTCACCGTGAGACTGATTTCTTTCAATTCCATCACGAGTCGGTGTATATATTCGCCATGGGAAGCCGGCCGCAGCCAGCCGATCGCTACCGCTTCCTCCGAAAGCTCGGCGAGGGGGGTGCCGGAGTTGTCTGGCTCGTCGAGGACAGCCTGCGGTCGGGGGCGCCTCTGGCCCTCAAAGAGCTGGCCGAATCGAGCCGCGGAAAAGAGGCGGGACTGCGGAACGAGTTCGGTACCCTGGCCGGTCTGAAGCACCCGAACCTCGCGGAGGTCCACGACCTGGACCTTTCCCCGACCACGGGCCTGCCGCGATTCACGCTCGAGTACGTGGAGGGAGCCGACCTGATCGCAGCGGTGCGGCGGGAGGGGCCGGGGCTCCTTCTCGATCTCGCCGCGGAGGCGCTGCGCGCCCTCTCCTTTCTTCACGATTTCGGGATCGTCCACAGGGACCTCAAGCCTGGAAACCTCCTCGTGCGCGACCGACCGAGGCTCGGCTGCCGCCTCGTTCTCCTCGATTTCGGGCTCGCGCTCAACGCCGCCGACGCCGAGTCGGCACGGTCCGGCGGGACGCTCCCGTACCTAGCGCCGGAGCTCCTCCGCGGCTCGCCCGCAAGCCCGCGAACCGATCTGTACTCCCTCGGGGTCGTGCTGTACGAGGCGGTGCTCGGGCAGCCGCCCATCCCGTGGGAAGGCCGTGATCTGGCCGGGTTCGTCGAGGCGGTCTGCGCGGGAGTCCCCTCGGTCCCGGCGCTTCCGGATCAGGTCCCCGAGGGGTTCCGTTCCTGGCTTTTGGAGCTCCTCTCGCTCGATCCATCCCTTCGCCCCGCTCAGGCCTCCGAGGCGCTGGCCCGGCTCAACGCGGCGTGCGGGGTCGCCTATCCCGCCGAGGTGCCGGCCAGTCGTGCCGCCCGGCTGGCGTCCGGCCCTCCACCGGGACGCGACGAGGAGATCGCGAAGCTGTGGGAATCGCTCGCTCCCTCCGAAGGGCCGCGCGTCGTGTGGGTCTGCGGGGCGCCGGGGAGCGGGAAGACTCGCCTCCTCCGCTGGGTCGGGCGGGAAGCCGTGCTCCGCGGCTGGGAAGTCGTGACCCTCAGGCCGGAGATGACACCGGAAGGCGAACAGACACCGGATCTGGACCCCGTGGCCGCGACTCTCGAGAAGCTGCGCGCCCTTGCGTCCGAGAAGCCGACGATCGCGCTCCTCGATGAGGTGGAATCTGCCGGCGTGCGGGCCCTTCGCTTCGTCGACCGCGTGGCGAGGGAGGGAAAGGCTCCGGCTCTTCGCGTGGTTGCGGCCCTCCGGCCCGGGCAGTCGAGGAGCCCGGTCGTTCGAAAGCTGATCGATGACATCGGCCTCGTGCCGACGCTCAGGAGGATCGACCTCGAGCCGCTCTCCTCCGACGGGATCCGTGCTCTCGCCGAGCGCGCGACGGGGAGCACGGCCGTCTCCGAGGCCCGGGTGAAATGGCTCCTCGACGCGTCGGAAGGAAACCCGCAGCACGCCGAGGCGCTCCTGGTCGATGGATCGTGGGAGCGGGGGGGGCGCGAGCGAGACACGACTCCTGCGCCGCAGGCGCTGGTCGGACGCCTGGACCTCCTGTCCGAGCCGGGCCGCATCTGGCTCGAATCGCTGGCGGTTCTCGCGGACGCTCGGGAGGAAGCCGTCGTCCG
>Ga0247727_10016685_pt1 | contig 11816 bp, 9 predicted proteins | sample WisWelCaveWW1625_FD_202498 | JGI IMG/M metagenome (GOLD analysis project Ga0247727, IMG submission 202498) | Biofilm microbial communities from Wishing Well Cave, Virginia, United States - WW16-25 | ecosystem: Environmental > Aquatic > Deep subsurface > Groundwater > Cave microbial mat | place...
AGTTCTTCCACTGAGTCTTCGTGGTTCACACGTTCGACGTCCTGTTCTATGATCGGCCCTTCATCCAGATCTACGGTTGCGTAGTGAGCGGTTGCGCCGATCATCTTTACACCGCGTTCATATGCCTGAGCGTACGGATTCGCTCCCTGAAACGCCGGCAAAAATCCGTGGTGAATGTTGATGATCCGCCCAGCGTAATCTTCCACGAACTCATTGGAGAGGACCTGCATGTAACGGGCAAGCACAACAAGGCTGATTCCATTTTGACCGAGCAATCTTCGTATCTGGCTTTCCTGATGCAACCGGGTTTCGCTGTTAACCGGAAGCCAGTGATAAGGAACGCCAAAATCCTCCGCGATGTCCCGGAGATCCGGATGATTGCTCATAATCAACGGAATATCGCATTGAAGCTCGCCTTCTTTCTTCCGGATCAGCAGGTCGAACAAACAGTGTGAAGCCTTTGTCACGAGAATTGCCACACGTTGCATCACATCGGAGTAATGAATCTCCCACTTAATTTTCAACGGGGCGGCAAAATCAGCAAACTCACGCTGAAGTGTTTCGCGGCTGGTTGCCAGATCGTTCATGTCCAGTTTCATGCGCATAAAGAAATGCCTTTTCTGCGTATCGGTGTACTGCTGACAGTGAAGAATATTGAATCCCCGGACGTAGAAGAACGAAGTAATTCGAGAGACAAGACCTTTTTGATCGGGACAATCCATAAGAAAAATGATGGACGGCAGTTTCATGATGACTCCTTCCTGTAGCCCAGATGTTTTGAGATTCGTTGCGCGGCGCGACATACCATCTGGCCGAGATCCTGCGCGCGCTCGGGAATCAATCTGACAGTTGGTCCGCCTACACTGATGGCGCCGACAACATCGCCGTCATGTTGCAGAAGCGGCGCGCCGACCGCGAGAAATCCAAGCTCCAGGGCCTCATCTGCAACGGCATATCCGACTCGTTTGATGACTTCAAACTCTTTGCGCAACGCGGAAGGATCTGTAACCGTTTTCGGTGTGTACTTCGGCAGCGAATAACGCAGAATGGCGTCAGCTTCCGCCTGTTGCAAATACGCCATGATTGCTTTGCCCGTTGATGTTGCAAAGGCCGGCCAGCGGGTACCGATCGATTGAACACGCCCCATGAGATACGTTCCCGTTGCTTCATCCAGTATTAAAACGTGACGCCCGTTAAGCACTTCAAGCGTCGCGGTTTCACGTGAGAGATCCGCCAGTTTTTTCAGCTCGGGGCGGCAGACGGTTCGCAACGAATTCGAGCGCATCGCCCGCGCTCCGATAACAATTGCCTGCAAACCCAGCGTGTACGTCTCCGTTTCGGATTCGCGACGCACCAGACCTTCGCTCTCCAGCGCAGTCAACAAACGAAAGGTCGTCGTCTTATTGAGCTTCTGATCGTTCGCAAGATCCATCAGGGTCCAGGACGGTTTTTCATCATGAAACGCTTTCAATAAAGAAAGCGCGCGCACTACCGCCTGCGTTCCGGCATAAGCTTTTCTCATTCCTGTCTGTTTCATAATGTGAAACTATATTTCAAAATCTTTGACAATGCAACCGTTCTTTGTTATCAATAGGGAGAAGCCGCGAAAACTGACCGGGCGTATTCCACGGCTTCTGAGAGGTGAATTATGGTCCAGCGTTCATCGAGAGGAGCCGTCACGCTTCCGCAAGAGTACTTCACATCAGTAGATCTGTTCCAGGAGGAAACGGAACGCATTTTTATGCAGGATTGGCTTTGCGCGGGCCGTTCTTCGCAAATTCCGAATCCGGGCAGCTACATCCTGGTTCAAGTTCTGAAGGAAAGCATCATCGTTACAAGAGACAATGCCGGACACGCGCGCGCCCATTACAATGTCTGCCGTCATCGCGGAACGCAGTTGTGTGAAGAGACACAGGGGCAGTTTCAAGGCAAGATACAGTGTCCGTATCACAAATGGACCTATTCACTGGAAGGCGATTTGATCGGAGCGCCTAATATGACCGGCGGTTTGGACCACGCATCCTTCGCTCTGCGACCGGTTGCGGTTACTGAATGGCAAGGCTTTCTGTTCCTGAATCTTTCGAAAAAACCACAGCCTTTTGAGAATGTTTTCGCTCCGCTGATGGGACTTTTTCAACCCTGGCGATTGCCGGAATTGCAGATCGCGCACACCATCACGTACGAAATCGAGGCCAACTGGAAATTGATTTTTCAGAATTATTCGGAATGCTATCACTGTCCAACCGTGCATCCGATGCTGGCCAAACTCACGCCCTATAGAAGCGCGACCAATAACTTTGAGGATGGTCCATTCCTGGGAGGTCCGATGCGCATTTCGGTTCAGGGCGGAAGCATGACGGTTGACGGCCAGGCCTGCGCATCTCCGTTGTGTGATGAGGGTCAGGATCTTGTTTACTATTACACTTTATTTCCATCCATGTTTTTGAGCCTGCATCCGGATTACGTTCTGGTGCATCGTCTTGAGCGAATCAGCCCGAACCAAACACGCATCATCTGCGAGTGGCTCTTCCATCCCGAAGAAATGTCGAGAACTGGATTTAGCCCCTCATCGGCTGTGGAATTCTGGGACATCACAAATAAACAGGATTGGCATGTTTGCGAACTTTCGCAAAAAGGAATCAGCTCGCGCGGATACGTACCCGGTCCGTACAGTAATCTGGAAAGCCTTCTCGCAGCGTTCGACCGTGAATACCTCCAACGAATGAACGCACTGGCGCCTGCTCTCGAAACTGTAGGAGCATAAACTGGACCAGACAGGAGGCGCTGACTCGATCCCTGTCATTGTGCATCGGAGGAAAATCAATGTCCTTGATTCAAATATCACGATAGTCCTATCCGAATTTGGCAAGAACTTTAGACAAACGAGGATGTATAATAATTCACCTCAGGTTAATTACTACCAACAGATTTTGGATTTCAAAAAATGCTGAACTGTTTTTCCAAAGGATCTCCCCCAAAACCAACTGAGGTCTACAACGCCTTCTGGTATTTTGCTGCAGAGCGGCAGGAAATCTTTTTTAGAAGACTCCATGGACAACCGCCTCCTTGGACAGATGATCCAATTTTGACAACATACAAGTTTACAAACGCTTATCGTGCTTCTGATAGAGTTAGTCAGTACCTCATTCGCTCCGTCATATATGATTCCCAGCACTCTCCAGAGGAGTTGTTTTTGCGCATAGTGCTCTTTAAAATCTTTAACAGAATCGAAACTTGGAGTTTGCTGCGAGAACATCTGGGGGAAATTCGTGCTGAGCATTTCCCATTTAATTTATGTGATTCATTACTAACTCAGGCCATGGGCAAAGGTAGTAAGATCTTTTCTGCCGCTTACATCATGCCGAGCGGTATCAGAACATTTCGTTCGACTAGGAAACACAGCAATTATCTGCGACTATTACAAAAAATGCTCCAGGATTCCCTACCTGCCAAAATAGCTGAAAGCCGATCAATGGAGGAAGTCTACAGGTTATTGAGATCCTACCCAATGATCGGACAGTTTTTGGCATTCCAATATGCAATTGACCTAAACTACAGTACACTCACAAATTTTTCGGAAATGGATTTCGTAGCACCAGGACCCGGTGCCTTGGATGGTATTCAGAAGTGCTTTCAAGATATGGGATCTTTCAACGCCGTCGAAATAATCAACCATGTGGCAGATCATCAGGAAGAAGAATTTCTGTCGAGAAATCTGCGTTTCAGGGCCTTATGGTTCCGCCGACTTCAACTTGTGGATTGCCAGAACATCTTCTGCGAAGTCTCAAAGTATGCAAGGTTAGCCTACCCGGAAGTGAGAGGCGCTACTGTCCGCAGCCGCATTAAACAGAAGTACCGGTTGAACTGCTCCCTGATTCGACCATTCTATCCGCCCAAATGGGGAATCAATGATCTAGTTGCAAAGCCCATCATCGTAAACTTGAATTCGCCAGGGATTTAACCAATGCTGTGATACGGTCAACTCTCTCTTTGACATATTGTGTCCACTCCAGATGAGTTTCTGGGTAAGGATCTTCGGAAGCGATCTTCTTATCGTATTCGACATTCTTCTGGTGAAGTTCCTCGAGCTGGTCGATGAATGATTCCAGGATCGAGCTTTGCCCGTGTTTCGCATAAAACTTTGCCTGATCTAACAAAAATTTAATGCCTTCTGTAGCAACCGGAGGACCATCTGGGTCAGGCGTTTCCGAAGGTGTCAATTCTTCTATTATTCTGACAAGGTCATCTAGATATTTTTCTCTCTGCGGCATGGAGTTGGAAATAATCGCATAAGCCATAGCTGAAAGCTCTTCGTGCCTTTCATCGTAGATTCGATCAATCTCTGGCACGAATGCCTTAGGAGGACTCGGGCTGCAATATGCCATTTCAGAAAAAAGTATGATACTCCCCGTATCCAATCCCGTCTCCTGGTACTGATGTACAATTGCCTGCAGGACATTTTTTTGTAAGTAACGAAGCTCGGCAACATTGAGAGGCCACCAGTATTTAAGTTCTTGCTTGCGAAAATAACCCATACAATCCAGGCGTTTTTCTCCTCCTACTTCGCGAATAATAAATTGGATTAATGAGAACGCCGGAAAACGTCGTTTCCCATCGCTTACGTCATCAACCTTGGGATTTAGGAGAGATATAACTGCTCGGCTAGTGCCTTGCTTCTGCTGCAGAACATCCATCACTCTTCGTAACTGGTTATTCGACGCAATCCTACTTCCATGAGTAAAATGCAGGCGACTCTCGAGTTGGGATTTATCGCGTTGCCACCATCTCAGAAGACTGGGTAATTGTGTTTTTAGCGTTTCGGGGTAATTTGCACGAGGCTCATCAGCACCGCTTGGATCTTTAATGATACAAAGTAAATTGTAAACTCTTCCTTTAGGGGCGTCCTCGAACAGAGACAAGAGGCGGTCGTAAGCTTGATCAACATCGTTTCCCTGAAGAACGATCGGACTCGAACTAATCGTAGAGTATTCGTCTCCCCATAGATTCAAAATAGCCTTCGCAGAATGCCTAAACTGTTCACCCATCTCCACAACAGGAATGCGTTCTATTTTGACCTGTGGAACGTTTCGGTTCACTCGAATTTCAATAAGCCTACAAACTTCGCCCTTTCTGGAATCCGGTGCACCGATCGTAGATCCGGATACAACGAGAACCTTCTGTGGCGTTGATGGCTTCAAAGAACTGAAATCATAAACATGATCCCAGTAAAGAAATCCTGCATGCTTATGACCGTGAAGTACGACGTTAATACCATAGTCTCGATAGAAGTTTCTTAGTAACCCCAAGTTCGTTATCGATTCGAATGGTTTTATTTCTTCCGTCGTTGAGACAGGGAGTATGTGGTGATGTTGCACTACGATTTTTATTGTTGGCTCTACTCCTCCGAACTCTGAATTACATAAACGGCGTATTGCGGTGAGTTGTCCGCCGGATACACGCGCTATATCGTGCATTCTCAATTTCTTAATCACGTCCTTGCTCTTTGCAGCATCCAAGCCGGAAATTGTAGTATTTTCCCATTGCTCCTCCGTTATCGAGTCAATCGTCTGGCGGACCCCGGAGTAATTGCAGGTGTTAATTGGAATGATGACAAGTTCCTTCCGAGGATCCATAAAGACATGTTTATTCCCGGTTCCCGAAATATTTTGGCCAGCCGGGTCGATATCTATGCCGTCCAAAAGCGGAGTTACATAACCTTTGCTACGAATGTGTTCGAGAAAAAACTTGTACCGCTCGGGGCTGCCCGGGTCAGTATACCAAGTCACATCGTGGTTTCCGGGAGTAATTATTATGTTTTCTGGCGGACAACAACACTCCGCCAAAACTTCCAGGTGGTTAGTAAAAAGCTCAAATCCATCCTCCCCTCCACGTAAGGTAATATCACCGCTGACCACTATAGCACTCAGCACTTGTCCGTTCTCCTTCAATTTGTCAGACAGAGCTTGAAGAGTATTCCGCAATAAATCCTGTCTCCTCAAGCGCTCAGGTTCTGGAAGGACGTCTATTTTGTAATCATCAAATGAAGGCTCTGATGTTGACGTGAGATGAAGGTCCGAAAGATGAAGTATTAAGGCCATTCGATCACCGTAAGCAATCGATTCTCTTTTAACGAGAAATAACGCTTGTAACCGATGGGGAAATCGATTTCGCCTCCTTCGTTTTGCCGTTTGAAAAAGTTGTTTCCAATCTTTGTATCCAACGGCGCCACAACATCTCAAACAAACTATTGGAGCAAAACGATATCAACTCTTCTGAAAGCTTTTTCCATTTATACCGTCGTGCGGTTTCCGCCCCTACCAAGTAAAGAAGATTCTTAAATCCCTGGGGGGCATCAAATTCAATGCAAATTTGCCGCAGCTGATTTTGATTGTGAATGGAATGAACAAACCTATCGAGGTATGCGCTCAGTTCACAAAATAATTTCTTGGACTCTCTTTGATTCAACCCTATGGTATCAGTGTTGGGTCGGGGCACCACCGTTTTGTCAAGCGATGCCAGTACATGAAGATCCCTGTCATAAATGTGAAGACTATCACTAAGCTGGTTATATTCACCGATCCCGGAACCAAGCCACCCGGCCAAGATCTCCTGAAGAAAGGTGAATTGCACCAAATTGTAAGGTACACCAAGAAACAGGTCATTACTCCGTATTATTTGCATCCATTCGAGACGACCATCACGAAGCTTTACAAGTGAACAGACATTACAGGGAATATCTTGATCTGATGGCATTCCCTCGGCAGTTGGAAAATCGACGCTTGGATCCCACATTTGAAGAACTATTTGGCGGCTCTCCCCGTTATGAAGCAAGGCTGAGCAAGCACGGTCGAGTTGGTCGAAGCCGAAGTGAGATCGCAAACGATATCCGTAGGCCCCATGATAAATCCGGCGATTCCCAGCAAATCTCGGCAGCTGTGTATTGTAGAAGTTTAGAATTTTGGCATCTCTTCCGCCGGTAATCAAGCAAATTACCTCTACAATCGCAAAGGCAGGATTGATCGCAGGCTGTCGGGAAACAACCCATCTTTCTCGCGGATTTTGGATCGAAAAAACGGAATGGAGGAGCTCAATAGTGTTACCACCGCGGCTGGGTTGAATTGAGAGGTTCAATTTCCCGAATTGAGTAAGGGCTTTGACCCACACCTCATCGGCTCCAAATCCATCAAAATTGTTGAACACTTTGTGCCGCTCCCTATCTCTACAAAATTAGAATTGTTGTATACTCCCTCATATATCGTAATTCTAATAAATTTTTATTGGTATTACAATAACTTTTTTTTGAGTGTAGAATGTCCGAACATAGCAAAACATCACAAAAGCGATATGCGGCTTTCATCAAGAGATTGAAGGCGATTACCTCCCACTATAATCAGTTCGAGCTCTCCCGTTTGCTCGGTGTACCCCAATCTACTTTGAGCCTCTATATGTCGGACAAAATGAGACCTGGTTACGAATTCTTTCTTAAGCTGTCCGAAAAGAACTTGGATTTGTTTTGGCTCTTGACCGGGCGTATACCCGTTCGCAGTAAAGAGATGAAACTGCCTGTTCGTGCATCCTATGAATACAAAGGCCAGTCCAGATTCAAGAAAGCCCAACAGCTGGCATTACTTGTTACGGGGTTATCAGATCACGACTTCGAAGACTTCATGCAAGTCGCAAAGCTGTTGCTTCAGCAAAAGAAAAATACTGCATAATTACCTCCATGTGCGGAATAGAAGAGATTCAGCCCCAGTTCCGAGGCTCCCGTCAGCTATCTTAGGCGAAGAAAAAGCGAAAATCAAGTCCCGAGAAGATCAGGAAATAGCGGCAAGGAGCTCAGGCAACGATTGCATAGCTTTCAGTGGAGTTCAGACGTCTTAGCGAGAAATAGGCACGAGTCCTCGACACTATTACTTAGAAAAACTCCGTCGATGCCGATCTTTCTCTTGGCAAACGTTGAAAGCATGAATTTGCAGTTGTTCCGTTGGAAACATCGGTTTCAGTTACTGTTAGACTTATGCTTCCACCCTCAATCATTGTGGCCTTACGCATAAACTGACAAGCAATGGAACCATAATTCGGCAGGCCTCTAGTCTCCAGTCGAAGAATTTACCGACTAACCGCATACCTGGCCGAGAGTAACTATGCCGCTTATTTGTGGCCGGAGCCGTCATCCCGACCCTAAGAGTGTCGGTGGATAACGTAGCGTGGCTTCGGCTCCAGCCCTCCAAAGCTGAATTGGCCTTACACTGCTTTGCGAAAAGTGTTGAGGGTTAATTCGAGGTCGGCATCCTGGTGAGCCATGCCGATAAAATTCGTTTCAAACTGGGAAGGGGCCAGGTAGATTCCCTGTTCGAGCATTTTCCAGAAGAAGGATGCATAGGCCCGGGTATCGCATTCCTTTGCTTCGCGAAAGTTTTTCGGGATTCGATTCCGGAAAAACAGAGTAAACATCGAACCAAGAGTGGCAAGCGACACATTCTTGCCTTCCAGAATGCTTCGAAGTGACGCGAAAAATCTTGCGGATCGCTGATGTAATTCCGCATAAGTGGATGCGTCGCGCAGTTGCCGCAGTGTTGCTAGACCCGCAGCGGCGGCGACGGGATTTCCGGATAATGTGCCGGCCTGGTAGACGGGCCCAATAGGAGAAATCTTTTTCATCACATCCGCGCGTCCGCCGTAAGCTGCAAGCGGCATTCCGCCACCCACGATTTTGCCGAGACACGTGAGATCCGGTTTGATACCGTAATGCTCCTGGGCGCCACCGAAGGAAACCCGGAATCCGGAAATCACTTCGTCGAAGATCAACAGAATATTGCGTTTCGCCGTAAACTCGCGCAAACCTTCCAGAAATCCCGGGACGGGCAGGACCAGGCCCATATTCGCGGCGACCGGTTCCAGAATCACGGCTGCCGTATCATCCAGAACGTCCGCCGGAATTCGATCGAGAGCCCCGGGATCATTGTATGCTATAGATATCGTATTACGACTATAGTTTTCCGGAACGCCCGCCGAATCCGGCAGGTCAAACGTAGCAACGCCGGAGCCGGCCGAAGTGAGCAGACTGTCTTGATGGCCGTGATAGCAGCCTTCGAACTTGATGATGTTCGTGCGTCCGGTAAAGCCGCGCGCCACGCGTAATGCAGACATGGTTGCTTCCGTGCCGGAGCTGACCAGGCGCAACATTTCCATCGAAGGAACAGCTTCACGAATCGCCGTGGTAAGCTCAACCTCTCCCCGGGTGGGGGCGCCAAATGTGGTCCCCAGCGCCGCTCGCTCAGTGATGGCCTGCACGATGACAGGATGCGCATGACCGAGAATCAACGGGCCCCAGGACCCCACGAAATCCACATATTCATTGCCGTCCACATCCTGCATCCGGCATCCCCGGCCGCTTTCAATAAAAAGAGGTGTTCCGCCAACCGCTTTGAACGCTCGAACCGGACTGTTCACGCCTCCCGGCATGACGTTTTGTGCGCGCTCGTAGAGCTCTTCCGATTTCTTGTGGTTCATTTCGCTTTGATGTGAATGCGATCAGGTACGGTGTTGCTCGATTTTGTAAAGGAACTGTGTTTCTCCGACGCGAATTGTGTCCCCTTCTTTCAAGATGGAGCGAGTAACCTTCTTGTCGTTTAAGTAAGTTCCATTGGTGCTGTTCAGGTCGCACAGGATGTGCCTGCCGTTTTCAGGAATGACGCGGCAATGCTGTCCGGAAATCGTAATGTCATCCAGACGGATCTCGTTCACACGGGAGCGTCCAATCGATACAGGAAATGCCCGGTTCAAAGAATACGTCTGACCGAGATTCTTTCCTTTGCGTACAACGAGCATCGGCGTCTCCATTAACACGAATGTCTTGGAAAGCATCTCTTCAGTGACCGGCTTTTTCTCGAGCAGTTCCAGGGGGAACGGATCCACTTGCTGTTCTCCGACGATTTCCTGCGTTCCATCGGATGGAGGCCTGGGCGCCTTAAGCTGTTGTGTTTCCGGAACCGCACAGGACGGACAAACTGTTTGATACGGATCAAGACGTCGTCCGCAGGTTGGACAGCTTCTGAGCTGTTCGCGGTTGGACCGCACTACCAGAAACACGACAACCGTTAGAACAACGCCGCCCAGTAACAAAACGGCGACCCAGGTGTAGGGAAACTCTGTTGCCCCTTCCTGTGTTGTAACCGGCTGGACCGGCTGAGAAGCGCTAAGCGGCGCGGCCGGTTGCTGAATCACAACGGTTTTTGGCTCTTCTTTTTTCGGGACCGCCTTTTGAATTGCGAACGAGGAACTCATTTCCTGTACAAGGTTGCTATGATTGATTCCAAAGTACTTTCCGCCCGTAAGACGCGCCATTCGTTCAAGGACTTTCCGATTTGCCTTGCCGATGCCGATTCCGTAAATTGCAATTCCCTGTGTATTGACGTAAGAAACGATGTCTTCCAGAATCGTGACGCTTCGCGTATCGTAGCCGTCTGAAATTATGATCACCGCTTTTCGATCTGCCTGCCGGGATGCGAGATCCTGAGCTGCATCGTAAGCTGCATCGTAAATCATGGTGTACGATTCAGTCGCTTGAAGCCCGCTCAATTCATCGGGATCCAGCAGTTTCATGTCGCTTCCAAAAGCGTACAGAGTCGTTGTACCGGAGGTTTCACTGATTTCTCGAATCGCCTCTTTTGCTTTCCGGAAGTCGTCCGAGGGAATGGATCTACTCACATCCAGCAATATCGCAGTAGCCTGCTGGTCCGCAGCGAAAACGGAAAAAGTGAAACAAAGAGCCAGTAAAAAAGAAACGCACGTCTTCATTTGTTTGCACCTGGGTCAAGGGTTAATAGTATTTTAACACAAACAACAGCCTCTCACCGCGAAAGCGGCGATTGGAGCATGTCCGTCGCTGACTGTCCCCAGTGATCAAGACCAATCAATTCAAAGATTTCATCCCGGATTTCCAGATAAGCCGGTGAATCCAGGTCCCTTGGACGGGGTATAGCAACATCCAGGATCGATCTGATTTTGGCCGGTCTCCGGGTCATTACGACGACACGGTCTGCCAGTTGGACCGATTCCTCAACATCATGCGTTACAAACAGGATCGTCTTTTTTTCCTTTTGCCAGATTTGGATTAACTCGAGTCTCATCTTTAAACGAGTGAGAAAATCCAGGGCCCCAAATGGCTCATCCATAAAGAGCACATCCGGATTGGCGGCAAGAGCGCGCGAGATTTCGACGCGCTGTTTCATTCCACCCGAAAGTTCCGACGGAAAGGCTTTTTCAAATCCAACCAATCCGACCATTTCAATGTATCGAGACACGATTTCCTTTCGTACGGATTGTGGCTTTTGAAGCAAACCAAATCCAATATTTTCTTCCACTGTCAGCCATGGAAACACACTGTTTTCCTGAAAAATAAAAAGGCGGCGGGGGTCAGGGCCCGTTACCGGTTGATCATCGATAAAAACAGCCCCGCGGGTTGGTTTCAGGAACCCGCCAACAATGTTCAGGAGTGTAGATTTCCCGCATCCGGAAGATCCAACAATGCAAACAAATTCTCCTTCGGCAACATTCAGATCAATTTCCTGCAATACCGAAATTTCCTCCGCCTCGCGGCCGGAAAAAGTCATATCGATATTTTCGATTCGTATTTTTGCTACTGGCTGCTCCGGCATGTTTACTCCGTCTGCGTTCTGAATCCCCAGCGAACAACATCGAGGTGTTGAAGCCGTTTCACCAGAAAATCCAGGATCAAACCGATCATTCCGATGAGCACCATCCCTGCAACAACGAGATCATAGCGTTTTCCTGCATTTCTGGCATCAATGATC
>Ga0247727_10016686_pt1 | contig 11816 bp, 15 predicted proteins | sample WisWelCaveWW1625_FD_202498 | JGI IMG/M metagenome (GOLD analysis project Ga0247727, IMG submission 202498) | Biofilm microbial communities from Wishing Well Cave, Virginia, United States - WW16-25 | ecosystem: Environmental > Aquatic > Deep subsurface > Groundwater > Cave microbial mat | place...
CATTTTGGCTTCCTTTATACAACCGCGAGATAACATCGACCTTCACCGCGTCTTCCAAGACCTGGATCAATAAAAAACAATCAAATAAACTCTTTCCCATTGCTACCGTGCCATGATTTTTAAGAATGACAATGTTATTTTGTTTAAATGCCTCCATCACCGGCCGGGCATCCGTGACCGACGGGGTGTGCTGTTCAATAGCTTTGATATCTCCCAAATAAAACCGTGATTCAAATGTCGATGGGACCAAACTATCGTGAACCGCGAAATAACCGTTGGTATAATTCGTATGCGTATGGACGACCGCTGTGATTTCCGGAAAATTTTTATAGATTTCCGTGTGCAAAAGTTTTTCGGTTGACACCTTTCCTTCTTCCAATAAAGTCCCGTCTAATTTCAATAAAAGCAAATCCGCTGGCGCTAAACGCCCCAAGCATGTCTGGGTAGCCGTCAAAAGGATCGTCTGGTCATCCACACGCGCGCTGATATTGCCGTTGAGGCCGCTCGCCAAATCCTTGTCCCACAACAGCCGGCCGGTTTCGACGATTTCACTTTTTAATTCGGCGATCAAATTCTTGTTCATAATGAATTTTCTGTAGGGACAGGACAATGTCCTGTCCCTACGTTTATCGAATAATAATCCCCGTTATATATTTTTTCGACAAATTTTCCAACAACGGCACATAACCTTTGACGCCCACCGGCGCGATTCTTTTTGAATTAAAACAGGTGATGTCCTCGGTCTTCCCCAATTCTTTTCTCTTTTTTGCTAAAGGAAAAAGATTGACAGTAATCTGGTGTTTTTTTCCTAGGACACCCAAAAGCAAAGAACCGACTTCACAAAGCGCCTTCTCGCCATTGACCGATTGATACCCCACCCACACTTCTTTAACCAAATTCTTATAAAACAAGAACCCGGCCATGTTGTCGGAAATAAGTGTCGGCGTGATTTCCTCTTTTAACAGTGCCCTACAAAGAATTTTTGCTCCAAAAAGATGCGGGCGGCCTTCCATGACAAAAACTCCCTTAACTCTCTTTTTCTTTAAATCTTCGATAAAGGCTTTATTTCCCACCCCATGGACAAGAACCTTTGGACTTTCCTGTTTAGCGGACATCGATAGCGATCGGCTCTGTGATCAATTCATGGGAAACAACATCAAACCCCGGATAAAAGGCCTTCGTGCCTTTGGGCGCAATGTTGGTCCCGGTGCTTTTCAACAATTCTTCCGGCTGACGGATTTCAATGGGAATATCTTCTCCCTTTGGAATTCGATTGGACGGTTGAGTTAAGGCATATAAGGGAACATCGAATTCTTTGGCCAAGACGGCAATCTGATAAGTTCCGATTTTATTCGCGATATCGCCATTGGCGCAGGAACGGTCGGAACCGACAATGATCATATCAATCATTTTATTGGCCATCAGATTTCCAACGGCATTATCAGCAACCAAAGTGACATCCGCTCCAAAACGTTTTAATTCCCAACAGGTCAACTTGGCTCCCTGAAAATAAGGTCTGGTCTCAGTCACGAAATAGGCAACCTTTTTGTTCTGTTCTTTGCATAGTTGCGCCGCCATGGACAATTCGCCGCTGACATTGCAATGTGTCAAGACCTTTTGGCCGTCCTTGATCACGGCGGCGATTTTTTTAACGCGCTCTAATCTCCGCTGGCGAATCCCTTGCAGATAACCATTGATGTTGCGTTCAAGGGTTGCCTTGATATCCGTTTTTTTTGAGAAAGCATCCCTCGCCCAACCCATCACCATTTCGGTGATCTCGAAAAATGGAAAAGTCGGCCGGCTGGCATTTAAGGCCTCGGCGGTCTTTTGTAATCGTCGCAGTAAGGGCAATTCATGCCCGCCTGCCGGCGAGACAGGAATTGCCCTTACATTTCTAATCTCCAGCAGAAACGTATTCAATACCACCAGCAATTGACCAAAAGCGCGGGTCTTCATCTGGCGGATCACATCAACCGCCTGCTTGGTGTTCGTTACCTTAATATAACGAAACTTGGAAGGTAGAAGTGTCTCATCCAAAACCCAAAGTGTCCTGCCTTTTAATTTCGCCGGCCAAAATAGTGGAGATTCTTTCATCAAACCATTCCCCACACCTACGAGGTGTCGTTAATGGTATTCTCAAACGACACCTCGTAGGTGTGATTTAAATATTAAAACATCCCCTTTTTAATGTCGCGGCCTTCCAACTTATCGACCAAATCCAATCCAATCTTAACCAAAGCGCTCTCGGACATATAATAGTTTGGATCCATGAAACCCATTTCGCCAGTGATGATATTGTCACTGACCGCCACGATCGCGGTGGCCGGGACTTTATAAAATTGACAAAGGGTTAAAAATGTCGCGGTCACCATGTCCACGACAATAGCACCCTGATCAATCGCCTTGCCGACGTGCTCGCGGGTTTCCCGTAAAAGCGCGTCCGTAGTCCAGACCTTGCCCCGGTGGACTCTTAAGCCCGACATCTTCGCGACTTCTTCTAAGGCATCAGTCAATTTCACATCGGATTTTGCCTGAAAATCCGGCTTCACATAGTATGGCGTCACCCCTTCTCCGCGAAGCGCGCTGTCAATGACCACAATGTCACCTATTTTAATATCCGCGGTTAATGACCCGGCGCTGCCGATACGAATCATATTCTGGGCTTTGGCATTGCAAAGGATCTCTGTCGTGATGGCCGTATCCGGAGAAAACCTGCCGCCGTTGATGGTGGTGACTTTGGTACCGCGATAATTTCCCGTATGCATGGCGTATTCCATAAAAGCAAAATTTTTGATCGGATTCTCAAGTTTCTTGATTAGACTGTCGGCGCGCTCTTTTGGTCCGGGGACAATGGCATACTTACCGACATCCTGTGGCCGAAGTTGAACCATATTCATCAAATCTTGGCCGGTTAAATGAATGTCTTTTTTCATGGTTTGGGTCTGTGTGGGCATATCCTATCCTCTCTTTATGATTTATCGTGACAATAAAACTGCGTGCTTTTTACGGTCTACCGTAAATTTTCGGCATTTATCCTGTACATACTCAAAAATTTCCCGGCTCTTCATGTTTTTCGTTTCTTTGTAAACTCTATCTTTCATCTTCCAACAGGCAAAAGATTCGCCTCAAGTTCCATACCATCTCCGGATAGTAAGTTTTCTCCCGATTCAGTAAGCACAAGAGAATCTTTACTTTCGAATTGCGCTTCGACCGTTGCGCCTGTCATTACATCCTGACCAGTTACTTTTACAATATAAGTTCCATCGGGAGTCGGGTAAATATTTCCTGTTAATTACCTATACTACGATCATTAATAGTTATTGATGCATTATTAGTCTTCCTGCCCCTTCTATTGTCTTTTTCGGGAACGCTCAATTATTCTTTGTTTACTCGCCACAAAAAGAATTATAGACAAGAGGATAAAACACCAATAAGGATAATTGCGCCAATATTATGCTGGCGTAAGCTAGACTTATCCACTTTCTCGTCAACCCTCCCGCATTTATTAAGGCGGGAATACTCAAATAGAGAAGTACAAATAATATCGAAAGAAACAAAAATAAAGCAAATGAGAAAATTTGTCCAAAAATAGTTCCATAAAAAATTTGCCGATAAAAAAGGTCGCAAAAATATAAAAGCAAGAAGAACAATGACACAAATAGAAGAACAGCAAACAAAATTTTTAATATCTGATTTGTTCTAGTGAAACCTTGCTGAATCTTCCTTCTTATAAAATATGAGAGAAAAATTATTACAATAAAAAAAATACCTATGATAACAAAACTGGCCATTATTCTTTGTTTATACCAAAAAAGACTGAATAGTGTGGCAATATAAAATGAAGGAATAAAAAGTAAAAAAAGACCTGATAAGGACTTTATAGCCCATGAATTGTACCCTGATTTTGGATAAATAACTACAGAAGTGGAAATCAACATAGTAATCAACAACCATATATTAAAATTTGTCCAGTCTCCCCACCCAAAACGACAAGAAGGGATGTTAATATAAACAATCCCCGTAGCGACTATCAAGGATAGAAAAATCATAATCCAATGAAGACGCTTCAAAAGAACTGACACTAAAGCAACAATAAAAGTGCCGTAAACCATCTCTGGAGTTATATTCATCGTGTTAATATTGAATACTTTATTTATTGGATATTTTCATTTCCCTTTAGCCTCTTTACAGCACTTATAAACGCTTGGGCAGAAATAAGAGCCTCCTCGGCATCTTTAGAAGAAACATGTAAAGTTTCCCCATAATCTCCAACTCCCCTTAACTCAAAAAGCCAGTTTAAATCTTTGCCAAACTGTTTATCAAGTCCTCCTGTCTTAACAAATTTCTGGTGGATAGCTGCTATAACACCGCTGTGTTTGCTGAATTCCAGGCCTCTCGAAAGCAGAAGTGCGCTGGCCGCATAGAATACCGCGTAATAAGCACGCGAGGCCGCAAAATCATAATAACCTTTTGAATATAAATCCTGCGCTGCCCTCAAGGAATCCTCGGCCCGCCGCCAGTTAGCTTTTACTTCTTTATGGTATTCTTCCTTCATAAACTGATTCCATCGTGTTTTGCATTGCGATAGAGCTGTATTGTCCCTTTTTTGAACTCATCTGAGGCGGCCGGTTTCGCCGAAATAAGGCGTTGAGAATCCAATTGACAGGGATAAAGTAAATCCGTAATCCGGCGCATTTCTTTAAAATAACTGAATGGTTTCTTCAATAAGACAAGCAAATCAACATCGCTCCCAGAACAATTTTGCCGGCGTGCCGTAGAACCATAAAGAATGAGTCCCTGAAACTTTTTTCCGTAATGATCTTTTAGAACTTCCTTACATTTCTTGACAGACGGGTTAATTTTAACCATTGGTTCCCCCTATCTTAAGTTGAATAACGAACAAAAGAATGCCGTTAGCTATCACGAAGTAATCTCCATCGTTTCCTGTTTCAACAACTCTTTATCAATTTTTCCGGTACGATTTTTGGGCAGGGTTTCCCGGATATCAATTACATGAGGAATCTTGAAATGGGCCAGATGTTCGCGGGCGAAATATCGTAGATCTTCCCCGGATATTTTCCCTTTTTCTTTCAATACGACATAGGCTTTGATGGCCTCTCCGCGCAGCTTGTCGGGAATACCGATCACTGCCGCCTCGGCCACGGTTTCATGCTTCATCAAAGCCGTTTCCACTTCCGGCGCGTAAACAATCTGTCCTCCGACTTTGATCATTTCCTTCTTTCGGCCCACAATATAGAGAAATCCTTCATTATCAAATTTTCCTAAATCACCGGTGTGAAACCAGCCGTCGCGCTTCAACTCGCGGGTCGCTTCGGGATCCTTATAATATTCCTGCATCACCACCCAGCCTTTAATCACAATCTCGCCGATTTCTCCGGCCTTAAGGGGTTGATCCTCCTCATTAAAAATTTTAATCTCGCAATGCGGTGATGGCTTACCGACACTTTCGATTTTATTGCTTCCCAATGGCGTGACAGTATTCGGCGGACAGGTCTCGGTCATGCCCCAACCATTTAAAAAATACGCTTTTTGGCAATATTGATGGAATTTCTTCAAAATATCCGGGGAACTGGGCGCGCCAAACACAACCACCCAACGCAAAGACGAAAGGTCAAACTGTTCAATGCCCTTAACCGAAAGAAACGCGATGTACATCGCCGGGACCACATGAAAACAGGTCACTTTATACTCCTGGATCAATCGCAGGAATTCAAACGGATTGAACCGATCCATGAGTATGAGCGTGATGCCAAAAGTAATGCAATTCTGGATATAAATGAGCCCGGCAATATGGCTTAACGGCAAAGCGGATAATTTGATGTCTTTATCGGTTAAATCCACAAAATATTCCATGGCCTTGGGAGAGCCATCTAAGTGCTGGTAATTAAGGACAATCCCTTTGGGCTTGCCGGTTGTCCCGGAAGTATACATAATCAAGGCGGGATCGGTATCTTTAATTTGTGGTGCTTTAAAATCTGCCATTCCTGCGGTTTGAACGATATCATCAAAATCCCTGTAGGAGGGACACAATGTTCTGTCCCTATCACCCTGGTATAAAATCAATTCCTTTAAAAATGGGGCCACCGATTTTATCTTCTCTAAGGATATTCCATCCTTTTCCTTAGCAATTAGAAATTTTGCTTCCGAATGGCTCAAACAGGAAATCAGTTCATCCTCGGTGAGCATATAATCCAACGGCACCCCGACCGCCCCCAGACAAAATACGGCAAGATAGCTGTAAATGTATTCCGGACCATTAGGAAGGTAAATGGCAATTTTATCGGATTTCCCAACTCCCAGAGAACGGAGCGCATTAGCCAATTTGAAGACATTTTCTCTTAATTGCCCAAAGGAAATCTCACTTCCCTTGAAGATGATGGCAGGTTTGGCATTAAAACGGTTGGCTTTATCTTGTAATAGTTGTTGGACGTCCATTTTATCTTATCTTGATGGGATTTCCTCTGAGTTTGCTCTATCTCATTTAAAATCATAAAGTTTTAAATCAGACAGGCTTTAGTAAAATTTTACTATTTTGATTTTACGAAAAACCATTTTTTTGTCAAGGAATATTATGAATATGTCACTACGGAGTGAGACTAAAAATAGACAGGATGTTATTGCAGAGCATCGCTTAGCCTGGAAATAGATTTTATTTCGGCGGCGACTAGATCCGATTCATGCTCAAGGATAATCACAAGATGCCTTTTGCCACTCTCCTTTATATTTTTCTTCAAGCCTTCTAAATCCCTTTGTATCCTTTTAAGGAAGATAATTCTAGCCCGCAATCGGCGTTTGGCTAGTTTTTCATCAACATACTGAAGAAAATAAAGCGAGAGATCAATATTAAAGTAAGGCCGCTCTATCGAAAGAAAACTCTCATTGACCAAATGATGGAAGATCTTCTCTCCTTTTGGGGTAATACTATAAACAAATTTCTCCGGCCACTTGCCTTCACGGCCGACATCCTTCAAGATAAGACCCAATTGCTCCATTTTTTTAAGAGGATAGTAAATGGATTTTATTTTCAATCCAACGAAGGGAACAAGCTCATCTTCAATAATTTTTTTGATTTCATAGCCATGTTTGGGACCTTCCATAAGAAGTCCCAAAAATAAAAGTTCATGTTCAATCATACCGATTTCCCTGTTTGTTAGAATCCCTGGCGAATCTCTTCCAACCGTCGTTTAATCATGTCTAAAGCCGGAACCTCTCCGGCAAATTCAACATAACCATTGATGATGACCGCCGGCATCTGCGACGGATTGATCGCGCATCCGGTAAAAGCTGAGAAATTACTCGTCCGTTTGATTTCAGCCGGCAGTTTCAGCAGGGTCACCGCCAATTTTAACCTCGATTCCAACAAGTCACAATTTTGATTCGGACGGGTTAAAATATCAATCTTCAGGACCGCCATGAAGTATTCCCTTCTCTGCGTTGATACTCCTTTGATTTCTCTGTAAACTCAATGATCTGACGCATCATTAGAATACTGCTTGAAGGATACTGACCCACTGCGGTTTCCGCGGACAACATCACAAAATCCGTCCCATCGAGAATGGCATTGGCAATGTCGGTTACCTCGGCCCGGGTTGGCCGGCTGTGTTCAATCATGCTGTCCAGCATTTGGGTGGCGGTAATGACGATTTTTTTCTTTCGATTACAACGGCGAATGATGTCTTTTTGAATCACGGGAATCTGATAAATCGGTAGTGAAACCCCCAGATCACCTCGGGCAATCATAATACCATCACAGGCCGACATAATGCCATCAATATTTTCCAGGCCTTCTCTATTCTCAATCTTGGCAATGATTTTACAACGCGGCAACTGAGGCCTGACCATATCCACCACGCGCAGAATGTCCTTTTTACTGCGGACGAAAGACTGGGCGATATAGTCAAAACGATTGTGTATTGCGAAAACAATGTCTCTTTGATCCTTTTCGGTTAATACATCCAAATGCAATTTTAACCGGGGAATATTAATTCCCTTCCTTGATTTTATGAATCCTCCCTGAATGACTTCTAACTGCAAAGCATCGTCTTTATGTCCAACAACCTTTAAAGAAATGTACCCATCATCAATATAAACATAAAAACCCTTTTTGACGGCTTTGATGTCACCTTCATAATCAAAGGGAATGTGATCGGAGGCGGGTATTTTTTGCCGGGACATCCATAGGCGCTGGTTTTTCCTTAATGCGACCGGCTTTTTAAGCTCTCCAATCCGGATGCGGTAACCTTCTAAGTCCTGCAATAAACCAATCCGATGCCGGCGATGGCGGTTAATATTTCGAATCAAGTTGATAAACTTTTGGTGCTGCTGACGATGGCCATGAGAAAAATTTATGCGGGCGACATCCATGCCTCTTTCGGCCATCTTTTTTATCACGGGCAAATTTGAACTGGCCGGTCCTAAAGTGCAGATTATGCGGGTGTGTCTTGGCATAAGCTTAAACAAAACTATCGGGGAAAAATTTGATTAGGGATTTATTGCTGTTCTGAGTATATTTTATCAAGACCTTTAAAGAACATCGTGGCGGCGGTCTTTTGGGCAGAATCACTTAAAGAAACCACTTCAATTTTGGTTTCCTTGGAACCAATAGCGGAAAAAAATAACCCGACTTCGGTCGTCTCAATACTGTCCTTAAGTCCCATGACAACTATCAGCCACCGCTTATGGTCTTTGATATATATTTCCAAACCCTCTTTCTTGGCTAACTCCAAGACATCTTCAAAACATAATTCAATATTGCAGTTATAATTTTTACTGACCCCTCGATGGCGGGCTTCGTCTAAGGCCTTCGTTGAAGAACCCCAGAGGATCCTGGGAAACTCCTTAATTTTGGCGCATCCTAAAATACTCAAACTAATTATTGTCATGATGGTAATAGAAAGATTGAAATTCATAATGCTCCTTTGGGTATTTTTTCTAACAGCGGAAAAAGATATTCTTCCTCTATTTTAAAGCGTGTTATTATCTCCCTGGCGAAGTCACTTAAATCCTTAGGAAAAGTCCGGGCACTCATATCCAGGATTTCGCCCGAATGTTTCTCAAAGAAAATCAAATATTTGACTTTAAAATCCCTCAGATCATAAATCAAAAACTCAATGATCTTCAAGGACTGCCGGTCAAGGGCATGAGTTGTCCGCAACTGGTCGAATAATTCATCATCCTGGCCGGAAAAATGAGCCAGTAATTTTTCGCTCATCTCGCGGATTTTAGGCTTCGCCATCACGTAGGAACGGGCCAGCACCTGGACTTGGTCAAGGGTGTCGATGATGGACTGGTGTCGGACTTTAAACCGCGTTATTATCTCCTGCGACATTCTCCCGCGAAAATTTAGCCGCCCGTTTGTTGTTGTTCCAGCACCAAAAGTCTATTTTTGGTTTCCCTCAATTCGGTCTGAAGCTTATCAAAATTCTCCACCTTGATTTTGAAATCAGCGCAAATCTTCTCTAAGGCAATAGCCTGGGCGGTCTTTCTCACTAATTCAAGCTGGACGACCTTTTCTTTCTGAGTAAAATTATTGACGTATTCCTTGAGCCGCGCTAATTCATTAAGCTCCTGCTGGGCTATCCTTAATTTTTCACTATCGCTTTTAAGACTTTCAATTAATTTCTGGGCATCGGCTAATTGCAATTTGAAAGTCTCACGGACCACCCCCAGATCATTACTAAGCTCATGGATCCGCATCTGATTATTTTTTTCTTTAATTTTTAAAGATTCATTTTCTATCTTTAGACTATCCGTCAGTTTCGATAGATCCGCAGCCTGTTGCTCATCTGCCTTTTGAGAAAAGGACAATAATCCTTCTAACTCTTTGATTTTAGCCTGGCTCTGCTGGAGAGCCGCCTGAAAACTTTCCTTCTCTTCCTTTAGACGATTGATGACCACCGAAGCCTCATTAACCCGCCGGTCGTTTTTCTCTTTGATTTGCGCAATCTCTGCTTCCAATTCACGTACCCTCTTTACCTTTTCTTGGATGTTTGCCGTAAATGACTCTTTTTCTTTCTTGAGGGAGAGAATCTCTTGTGAATTACTTTGGACGCCTTCAGCGCTCTCCTGTTTACTCTTGGCTATTTGCTGTTCCAATTGTTTAATTTTTTCTAAATGAGTTTCCGCTTCAGCCTTTAAGAAATCCCTCTCCTTCTGTAGATTCTCAACGACCAGTGCGGCGGCCTGTTCCTTTTTATCCTTTTCACCGTTATATCGGACGATTTTCTCTTCGAGCTGTTTGATCTGGGTCTTCTGACTACTTTCCCTTGATTTAAGCGATTCGATTTCCTGGGTTAAACTATCAATCACCTCTAAAGCCCCCTCCGCCTGGGCAATGGTCTTTTGTTGAATTTGATTGACGTCGGCCTGCAACTGGGGAAGCTGATTTTTCTGCTGTTCAATACTGGCAAGCAGATCTGCCTTTTCATTTTTAAAACTTTCTATTTGCGTGAGATTTTCGGCTATCTGCGCTTCATTTTTGTCGATCAACTCTTTGGATTCCTGTCTGATCTTTTCGATTTCCTGACGGGATTGTTCTTCGGCCTTCCGGGTTAATTCCAAACTCTGACGAACAGAATTGAGCTCAATTTTAGAAGCATTGAGCTCCGTCTTGATTTTGCTTTCGGTCTCTTTAACGGTAGAGAGGACTTTTTGGATGGAATCGAAATCGGCTTTAGGGATAAAAGAATCGGCCCGCGGCGTGGATAAATAGCCTTTGAACACAAAAGAAACCCCAATAACAAAAAGGACGATGCCGACTAAACTTAACGCGATTATTTCCATTTTATATCCGCCTATTTTTGACTAAATTATAGACTTCCTGTAGGGGGGTATTCAACAACAATCTTATCTATCTAAAGGTAAGTATGCCGGCCTAGATACTTCACGTAATCCTTAACCGCATCTTCCAATTCCGTAAATGGTTCCTGGTAACCGCTCCGTTTCAGTTTCGTCATTTCGGCCTGGGTAAAATACTGATAACGCGGCCGAATGGCTTCCGGCATCTCGATATATTGGATATTTGCCTTTTTACCGATGGCCGCAAACAAAGCTTGGGCCAGATCATTCCAGCTGCGCGCCTTGCCGGTTCCCACATTATAAATACCGTGAATGTCGGGATGTTCAACAAAGAATATGACGATATCAACCGCATCTTTGACGTAAATAAAATCCCGTTTCTGTTCGCCATCGGCGAACTCCTTTCTGTAAGATTTAAAAAGGGACATCTTCCCTTCTTCAACAATTCTAGTGTAAGCTTTGGCAATGACACTGCGCATATCGCCCTTATGATATTCATTAGGGCCAAAGACATTAAAAAATTTTAAACCGACGACTTTATCGACGGCCGCATTGTCCAAAACCCATTCATCAAATTTCTGTTTGGATTCCCCGTAAAGATTAAGGGGCTTGCATTGCCGGATGCGGGCATGATCATCGCTGTAACCGCAAGAACCGTCGCCATACGTTGCCGCCGAACTGGCATAAATAAATCGCACGCCGCGGGCTAAAGCCCATTTAGCCAAATGGCAGGAATATTCAAAATTGTTCTTCTGAAAGTAGCACGCATCTTGAAGAGTGGTGGAACTGCAAGCCCCAATGTGCAAGATAAGATCAATTTGAGAAGGGAGTTTATCGGCCAAAACAAGCTCTAAGAAATCTTTCTTGTCAAAATACCGTTGATATTCTTTACCCTTTAAATTTGCTTTTTTAAGGTTACTATCAACCTGCCCTGATTTTTGAAGGGACTCTGATTCATCAAGGTGGTCAACAATCAGAATATCTTCCCGTCCGACTTG
>Ga0247727_10016687_pt1 | contig 11816 bp, 10 predicted proteins | sample WisWelCaveWW1625_FD_202498 | JGI IMG/M metagenome (GOLD analysis project Ga0247727, IMG submission 202498) | Biofilm microbial communities from Wishing Well Cave, Virginia, United States - WW16-25 | ecosystem: Environmental > Aquatic > Deep subsurface > Groundwater > Cave microbial mat | place...
CGCGCCGGCTGCCCTGCTCCAGGGCAGTATTGAATAGATTTAATGCCCCTACGATATTTTTCTGCGCATCCCAACACGGATCGGTCAGAGAACGCAGCACATCCGTCTGGGCCGCTAAATGGAGGATCACTTCGGGTTTTTCATTCCTCAATACCTTCGCAAGGTTTTTGCTTTGCAGGTCGATCTTATAGAACGCGGCTTTTTTGTTGAGGCGTTTTTTATCGCCGTTCAAAAGATTATCGACCACACTCACGTGATATTCCATCTCAACAAGACGGTCGACGAGGTGCGATCCGATGAATCCAGCCCCTCCTGTCACCAGCACGCGTAGACTCATCTTACCCCTGTCTCCCTGGGGACAGGGTTGCCAACGTCTCATGAATCGACTGGACAATCCCTTCGGCATCGAGTCGATACTGATGGCGCAAGATATGCGGGGCGCCATGTTCGATAAATCGATCCGGCAGGCCGATTTGGAGCACCGCAGGTCTGCTCGGTTCTTGTAAAGACGCCAAGACAGATTCTCCAAAGCCTCCACTCAAAACATGTTCTTCAAGCGTGACCACGAGCCGACAACAGCGGGCAAGCGCACGAATCAATTCCTGATCTATCGGCTTAATAAAACGCGCATTGACCACTGCGGTTTTGATGCCTTCGGCCTCGAGTTGGTTTGAAGCCTCAAGGGCTGGCGCCACCATTCGACCCACGGCAATCATACCGACATCGGCATGACCGGTTTCATCCCCCTTGAGCCATTCCCCTTGCCCCACTTTTAGATTGGCGGCCTCAAGATCAATCGGCACCCCCACCCCCTCACCCCTCGGATAACGTATGGCAACAGGAGAGGAAAGAGAGAGCGCCGTAGTCAGCATCTGGCACAACTCGTTCTCATCCTTGGGGGACATCACCACCAGATTCGGTATGGGTTTTAAGTAGGCCATATCAAAGACGCCGTGGTGTGTGGGGCCGTCCTCGCCGACGAGCCCGGCACGATCCAAACAAAAAATCACCGGTAGATTTTGTAGGGCAACATCGTGAATGATCTGATCATAGGCGCGTTGCAGAAAAGTCGAATAGATGGCCACAACCGGGCGCAACCCTTCCGTGGCCATGCCCGCAGCCATCGTCACCGCATGTTGCTCCGCAATGCCCACATCATAGGAGCGTTCGGGGAACGCCTCGGCAAATCGGTGCAGCCCGGTACCCTCAGGCATGGCCGCCGTTATGGCGACGATACGCCGGTCGTTTTGGGCCAGATGGATCAGATGTTTTGAGAAGATATCGGTATAGCTCGGCGCAGACGGTTTTTTCTTTGCGGAGATGCCCGTTTGCAGGTCAAACGCGGATATCCCATGAAACCCTACGGGATTGATCTCTGCCGGTGTATAGCCTTTGCCCTTTTGGGTGATCGTGTGAATCAACAGTGGCCCTTTGAGTGTCCCCACCTGCTCGAAGGTCGTGAGCAGATGATCGATGCGATGGCCATCGATCGGCCCAATATACCGAAATCCCATTTCTTCAAAGAGATGCCCTGGGACAATGAGTCCCTTGACAGATTCTTCTGCGCGTTTGGCCACCTTCCACATCGGTTCCCCAATGCGCGGAATATGCTTTAAGAGGCTTTCTGCCTCACCTTTCATACGCATGTAGAGGGGGTTTGTGATGATACGCGTAAGATAGGCCGACAGGGCACCCACATTTCGAGAGATTGACATCGTGTTATCGTTGAGGATCACGATCAGGTCGGGAGAGCGCGCACCCGCATGATTGAGCCCTTCATAGGCCATACCTGCGGTAATCGCGCCATCTCCGACCACGGCAATGACACGTCCTTTGCCCGTCAGATGCCGTTGCGCTTCGACCATCCCGAGGGCGGCTGAGATTGCAGTACCGGCATGACCGGCCCCGAATGTGTCATAGGGGCTCTCCTCACGCGAGAGAAACCCGCTAATGCCCCCATATTCTCTCAACGTGCGAAACGCCTCGTATCTGCCTGTCAGTAGCTTGTGAGGATAGGCCTGATGTCCCGTATCCCAGACGATGCGGTCTCGTGGCGCATCAAAAATGTAGTGCAGGGCAATCGTGAGTTCCACCGCACCCAAACTGGCACCGAGATGGCCGCCCTTGCCCGAGATGACCGATAGAATGGTCTCACGGATTTCCTGCGCCAACAACACCAGTTCCGTGCGTGCAACGGCCTTGAGGTCTTGCGGGCTCTTGATTTGATTTAACAACGCCATGGTTTTAACAGTTAACGGGTTCTACAGACGGCATAAACCGCAATCTCTCGTAAGATGTCGGCTTCAGGACCAAAAGGCTTCAGGGTGGCCGTGGCCCATTCGCTCAAGCGTTGGGCCTCTTTTCGGGCCGCCTCCAGTCCCATCAATCGCGGATAGGTCCATTTTGCTTTAGCGGCATCCGCACCGGTGGGTTTTCCGGTCTCGCTGCTCTCGCCCGTCACGTCCAAAAGATCGTCTGCGATCTGAAACGCCAGTCCCACGGCCTCTCCATATTGGGTCAATGCACTTAACATCTTGGGCTTTGCACCCGCGAGTATTGCGCCGATGCGCACGCTTGCCCGAATCAAAAGGCCGGTTTTTTGTCGATGCATTTCATAGAGTACCGCCAAATCCATCTGGGCTTTTCCTTCCTGAAGCATATCGACGGCCTGTCCGCCGACCATTCCGATGCTCCCTGCTGCGGTACCGAGCTCCAGTGTAATGGAGAGAATCTTTTTAGCAAAAAATGTACTGCGAAGTCCCACCTCGGCCATCAGCGTAAACGCCGCAGTCAGGAGGGCATCCCCCGCAAGAATGGCCATGCCTTCTCCAAACACCTTGTGGGTCGTGGGTTTGCCACGGCGCATCGCGTCGTTATCCATGGCCGGCAGGTCATCATGCACCAGAGAATAAGCATGAATCATTTCGATAGCTGCCGCAAAAGGGAGGACGTGATCGCGTTGCCCCAAAGCCGCATCGCATGCCGCCAGACATAAAATCGGGCGGAGGCGTTTTCCACCCGTAAACAGGGCATAGTGGATCGCTCTGTGGAGTGCCTCTGGCGGAGAGGACACCGCTGGCAGATAAGAAGCCAGTACCCGATCGATTTCCGCACGCCTGGCCTCAGCGTAACGTTCGAAAAGTAGCGAGGTCACAACAATGGCGAAGTATAAGCAGCAGGGCGCGCCTGAGACAATGGAATGGTATGTGCAGGTTCTCCCATCACTGACACCCTCTCATTTCTATGATCGCATCGTAATCGCAACAGGGAATGATGTCAAACCTTTCTGTTGCGCATCAAAAAGGAGGCCGCTTCGTCGCGATGGGTGATGTTGCCCTGGAGTTGTTCTTCTCGAATTGCGAGAAGATGCGCCCCCACGGCAGGTCCTGGGGAAATATGCAAGATCTCCATGACGTCCCGTCCAGAAAGCAGAGGGGGCGGTGCGCCCACGGAGGGTTCCCCTTTGGCTGTGATCTCCGCAAGGCGCAACTTGAGCTTTCGGTAAGACCGAAGCTGAGGCACGCCTGGAGGCGGAAGGCTTCCAAGGCCGTCGCAAAAAATCAGTTGCATCAACTTTCTACCGGGTCGCTCCGCATGCAGAAAATGTTTTTCAAGGGTCGAGGCGCGCATTTCGTCCACCTGGCCTTGAACCAACAACAGGTGTTTTTCGACCAACCATGCCAGCGTGTCGATATGAACCGCATAACGGCTTCCCTTGGTAAAAACGGACAGCTTCAGCCGTTCTGCAATATGGTGCACCATGCGCGCGCCAACGCGGTCATGATTATTAAAACGGATCCGATCCACGCCGTCGCGTTGTGGGGTTTGGAGGGTGCGCGGCTTGCCAATATCATGAAAAAGAACGGCAAGCACAACCTCTGCATCATAGGGCGCAGCAAACTCGGTCTCAAACTCCGGAGAGGATAAGGCCTGAAGTGCCAGACGCGTGTGAATCCAGACATCGCCTTCGGTATGATAAGCGAGCGGTTGCGGGCAGCCTTTCATTTCAAGCAATTCCGGAATAATTTCTAAAAACGCGCCGCTGGTATCCCACAAATCGAAGGCGCGCACGGGATGGGCCACCAGGGCCTTGATCAATTCCTTTGCGAGGGTCTCTCTCGGAACCACAAATTGATCGTCTTCCCGCAGTGCATTGATCGCCGCTCTACCCTGCTGTATGGCCTGCCAAGTTGCATGTTCAAACTGGAGGTCAAGCTGGCAGGCCAACCGTAGACCTCGGAGTATGCGAGAAGTATCTTCTGCAAAGCGATCTCTGGGGCTTCCAACGGCACGTAGAATGCCGGCCTCAAGATCTGCCTGTCCCGAAAAAGGATCGATCAGGCGCCGATATTTCAAATCCGCTGCTATGGCATTGATGGTGAAATCGCGCCGTTCCAGATCTTTTTCGATGGGCAGCGCAGGATCGCTCTGAATATGAAAATCCCGATATCCCCCGGTGCCAGAAAATGATTGCTCTGTGCGCGGAAGAGCAATATCAATGGCCTCTTCCCCCTCCATCCCCTGTGGTACCAGCTTATAAACACCGAACGTTTTTCCAACGTAGCTCACCTTTCCGTAGCATCTGAGAAAACGACCCAGGGCTTCTGCCTCAACGCCACGCACCAGAAAATCGTCATCTTTTGTAGGGCGTCCGATCAGTCGGTCGCGGACCCCGCCACCCACCAGATAAACTTCCGATTTTGGAAACGCCGCTTCAAGGGCGGGTAAGAAGGCGAGACGGTCATAGAGTTGCCGTCCGGTCTCCCACAACGACATCAACGATATTTGCATGTAGAAATTGTACCTCTCATGAAAGGCAAAGGCAATCGTGGAGTGGACCATTGAAACGAAATGGTGCTTAACCCTCCTCCACGCGGCCGCTCTCTCACCTTGCGGGGAAATAATCCAAGATGACCCCCTCCAACAGGCATTGCAAACTTGATCCCACACGAAGCAAATCAAGTGACCGGAAAACTTACGAGAAACTGGTAATGCACCAATGAACACGAGGATTGCGAGAATCGTGGTTTAGTGTTACGGTGCATAAATCGCGGTGTACGAGTGGGACCCTGAGAAAGTAGCCGCCAATCTAAACAAGCATGGCGTCTCTTTTGCCGAAGCGGCTTGGGTTCCCCTTGATCCTATGGCACTGACGTTCGGTGATCCAGAACATTCGGATGAAGAGGACCGTGAAATAACGATCGGTGTCTCGAGTCAACAACAAGATGGTGCTTCGCCTAACAAGGCGCAAAACACTGCCTTACACATGGGCTTTAGGGTAAGCTATGGCATTTTATCCAATATTCCTGTCGATTGTATGCGTGATGCGCAACCAATCGAATATCCAGGAAGAGATTGTTGCGGAATTGGTCGGAGCCATCTCACCTTTGGTCAGCGATTATGAGCTCATTATTGTAGACAACGCTTCTAACGACCAAAGTATCGCGGTTCTAAAAAGCCTTACGGGTGAAAAGGGTCAGGCTAACCTTCAGGTTTATGCGCTGACCAAAGAAGTGGATGCAGACACGGCATCTTGGGTTGGGTTGGAGAATGCGCTGGGTGACTTTGTCGTTGTTATTGACCCCCTTGTTGAAGACATTCACTTTTTGCCTCAGATGCTGGATCAAGCTGTATCGGGTGCAGATGTCGTCTTTGCCAGTAACGAGCAAAAACCAGATCAAAGCTTTGCCTATCGCGTTGCTTTCTCAATCTTCAATGGTCTCTATCTGTGGTTTAACAATCTTCACCTGGCAAAGGAGGCCCCACAATATAGGGTCTTAAGTAAGAGGGTCGTGAATTTTATCCTTCAGCACCCTCAACCGGCATTGACGTATCGTTATCTGCCAGCACGTGGCGGTTTCCCAAAAATCAACTTGACATACAGTGCAAAGCCCAGGGTCTCGCATGTGAAGCGTCTGGGCAATAGTATTGACCGTGGCATGCGTTTGTTGGTGTCCACAACCCGCGCCCCGATGCGTTTGGTCACGTCTCTTTCCCTTTTTGGTGCATTTGCCAACATTTTGTATTCCATCTATGTTGTAGCGATCGGTCTATTCAAGGCTGATGTTGCACCAGGTTGGATCAGTCTGTCCCTCCAGCAATCGGGGATGTTCTTTCTCATCTCGCTCGTGCTGCTGGTCCTTAGCGAATACATTCTCAACATGGCCAGCTTGTCGAATGAAGGTCCGCCGTATCACATTGGAAAAGAGTTCACGAGCGCCCGAATGATGCGCCGAGAAAGGCTCAATGTTGAAGAGGTAACGCAGCGGACGCCAAACCCAGCCAAACAGTCGGATGTCGGGGTCGTGAGTTGATGACCCTCAAATCTGTTGCTCGCCAGAGTTTCGATGCCGTCATCATTGGCGGAGGCTTCTACGGTTGCGTCATCGCTGTCTATCTCGCCAAACAGCGAGAGCTGCGACGCATTCTATTGGTCGAGCGTGAGTCAGCGTTGTTGACGCGTGCTTCCTACAAAAACCAGGCCAGGGTCCATCACGGCTACCACTACCCCCGCAGTTTCACCACAGCCTACCGAAGCCGCATCAACCTGCCTCAATTCGTGCGTGATTGGCCGTCTGCGGTGAGGAAAGACTTCACCAAATTGTATGCGATTGCCCGCCGTAACTCTGCAGTAAACGCACGGCAGTTTCAGCGGTTCTGCAGAGAAATTGAAGCCCCTCTTGAGCCTGCTGATGCGTCCCTACGTCAGCTCTTTGAACCACGGTTGATTGAGGACGTTTTTCTGGCTCAGGAGTACGTTTTTGATGCGACAGAGCTGGCGCGATGGGCAGAAAAGGAATTGGCTGATTGCGATGTTGAGGTTCGACTGAAGACCGTTACAACTGGGATATTTTCGATGGCCGACAATCGCCTTTGTGTCGTGTTCATGTCCGGAAGTGCGGAAAGCAACGCCGTGACGAGCCGCTACGTATTCAACTGCACCTATAGCGGCCTTAATCAGCTTCATGGGGATTTTCCCGGCACGTTCACCCGCCTGAAACATGAGATCACCGAGATGGCCCTGATGCAGATGCCAGCAGCGCTGTCTGGGCTCGGTGTCACCGTCATGGATGGGCCGTTTTTTTCAATGATACCGTTCCCAGCCCGGGGTTTGCACACATTGTCCCATGTTCGTTACACACCCCATCATTACTGGCAAGACGAGCAGGGCATAGATCCCTACAAGAAGTTAGACGAGTATGAGCAGGAGTCTCGGGCTGATCGTATGGTTCGCGATGTCGGCCGTTATATGCCTGCAGTACGTCAGGCCCAGTACATTGACTCGCTATTTGAGGTGAAGACCCTGCTTGTAAAAAATGAGGGGGATGATGGAAGACCCATCCTCTTCGAAAAACATGCCTCTCCACGCGGCTGTTATTCGATACTCGGCGGAAAAATCGATAATATTTACGACGTGCTGGAAAGACTCAATGTTGAATCACTCTAGTCACAACACAATAACAAATGTACCACGATGGTTTTTTGTCCTTTGCATACTGATCCCGTTTCTGCCGATCCTGCGAGGGGGGCTCATTCTCGGCGACCCTTTTCACCACGGAGAATATTTTCACGCTGCAGCGCATTTTTTTAATCAAGAGGCCATCGGCTTCATACCCTTGACGATTCATGGCGCCATTGATTTCGTTCCCACTGTAATGGCCAGAGGGTTGTGGGGTGGATGGAATTACTTTTTGCCGACTGCGGCATTGCATCAATTACTCGGTCTATTCGCATCCATGACGTTTATTGCTCTTTCCTACGAGCTTACGAGAGAAAAAGAGTCTCAGCGGTGGTCGCTGGTTGTTGCAGCTCTGGTTGCCCCGCTGTGTGTAGCTGACAAAGATCTTTTTCTACTTTTATCTCTGTATCTTTTTATTCTCATTGGCAACAGGAGTTGGCCCAGACGGCTTGAAATTATTCTAAAGGCTCTGTTCGGACTGCTGGTCGCTATCGGTTTTTTTTGGTCATTCGATAGAGGCATCGCTCAAACGGTATCGCTTGGGATTGCCACCCTCTTCCTTGCGCGAAAAAATAGAGACTCCTTCGTTTCAATCTTCGTGTTTCTCTTGGTGATTGGGTTACTCGGGATTTATTTTCCCGTATTCTCGCTCTCGAATTATGTAGAGAATGTCCATGTTCTTATGGAAACGTCGTTGCAATGGAGCTATGGCTTTCAATCGCGTCCTGTTCGTCTAACAATATTTGCATTCTTCGTCAACGCTTATGCGTTTTTCTTATACGTAAGAAGTTATTTTCAATCAGGCCAAATCAAGAGCAAAATCAGTGAGGTCATTGTCTTCTTTTTGCTCTCGGCTTTCATGCTGAAAATCGGAACGAATCGCGCCGACTTAGGACACATATACATGAGTCTTTGGATGCCGATGCTCATGCTCAATACGGTGCGCGTTAATCCGGAGCTTGGCCGATACTGGAAATATGGTGTTGTTACAGTTTTTCTTGCAGCTTTGTACTGGACATTGAAGACAGACAGCTATGGATTAGTGTTGGTTGGGGCGGGTCTCGCCTGTATTGTTTTTGCAACGCCAGGAACGAGTAGCAGAATGGCTTTTAGAACCATTTTCTACTTGCTGGTATCCGCGTCGCTATCCTCAGTCATTTATTCGGGTGCAAAAGGATTATGGGGTGGTCAGTACAACTGGATCGCCCGTATGCACTCTCCTCCATCTAACTCTTTATCTTCAACAAAAGGCGTGGCATGGGCTTCAGAGCAAATTTTGAGGGCCCATGCGAAGTGCGTTTTTGACCTTTCCAATAATGGTGTGATCAATGGATTGACGAATTTGTCTGGCTGTAGCAGATTTAGCTACCTTGTTTACGCTGGGAAGCAGCATGAGGACGAGCTCATCTCTGCGTTGCGCTTGACGATGCCATCGGTCATTGTTTACTCCTCAACCTACTGGTCCTACAGCATTGACGGACGAACGATGCGCGATCGCTTTCCGGTCCTCGATGCGTTCATTTTGGCGCGATACCCAAAGGAAGAATGCGCCCATGGATATTGCATGAGATACAGTGGGGACGCATGATGAACACGTCTGACTATTTGATCAATAACGCGCTGATTGGAAGTACGGGTTTTGTGGGTACCACCCTCAGTCGCCAGGCCATCTTTGGTTCATTTTTCAGGTCAGGCACAATCAGTGAAATAGCGGGAAAGAAGTTTGATTGTGTGGTTTGTTCAGCCGCCCCGGCTCAAAAATGGATTGCGAATCGGGAGCCTGATGCGGATCTGAAAAATATCGAAGGGTTGATCGCTCACCTTGCGCAAATATCTTGTGATTCATTCGTTTTGATCAGTACCGTCGATGTTTTCAAGCGTCCCGTGCATGTGAAGGAGGATGCAGGCATTGATGAGGATGGATTGCACGCCTACGGATTACACCGGCGAATGCTTGAGAAATTCGTACAGAGCCATTTCGACAATCACTTGATCGTGCGACTGCCTGGGTTGGTGGGACCCGGATTGCGCAAAAACGTTATTTTTGATTTTCTAAACGCCAACCATTTGAATGCCATCGATTGCCGGAGCGTGTTTCAGTTTTATCCGATCGTGAATCTTTGGTATGATATTCAGATTGCCCTGAAACATAATCTGAGGCTTGTTCATCTTACAGCCGAGCCCATCAGCGTCGAGGATGTGTCTAAACTTGGGTTTAATAAACCGTTTGATCACATGCTTCCAAACCCGCCAGTCCTGTACGATATGCAAACCCATTATGCAGAACTCTTCTGTGGCATGGGGCCCTATCAGTACAACCGCCGAACATCTCTTCAGGCGATCCGTACATACGCACAGTCAGAGCCGCACACACAAAAGCGTGAGGGAGCGATGAGTCAATGAGGCTCGCCATTTCTAACATCGCCTGGGACGTAGCGGAGGATGAGCTTGTTGCCTTACTCCTTAAGCGTTACGGGGTGGATGCCATTGATATTGCACCAGGGAAGTATTTTCCTAGACCTGCAGAGGCGACCACCCAGGGCATTTTGAAGGTGAAACAGTGGTGGTCAAACCGAGGCATTGAAATCACCGGGATGCAGGCATTGCTGTATGGCACAACCGGCCTGAACGTTTTTGGGCCCGCCGAGTCTCAAAGGGCTCTCCTCGCTCACCTTGACGTTGTTTGTCGCATAGGCGACACGCTTGGAGCCTCGCGGCTCGTCTTTGGTTCGCCAAAGAATCGCGACCGCCGTGGTTTGAGTGATGCGGAATCGCTCGAAAAAGCGACGGCATTCTTCCGTCGACTTGGCCAAGTTGCTGCGAGTGCAAGCGTCATGGTCTGCCTCGAACCCAATCCACCGTGCTACGGGGCCAATTTTATGACAACGAGTGCTGAAACAGCTCAGGTCATCGAGGCTGTGGGTCACCCAGCCATTCGCATGCAAATAGATACAGGAGCCATGACGATCAATGGCGAGGCTCCCTCCACCGTCCTGTCACATTACGCTCACCTTGTGGGTCACATCCACGCCAGCGAACCCAGCCTGGTCCCTCTTGGTCATGGCGGCACAAACCACGCGCAGATGTTTCTTGCGCTCACAAGATTTCTGCCTGAGCGGCTCGTGAGTATTGAGATGGTCGCGACTCAAAACGAGCCGCACTTGGCTTCAATCGAGCGTGCGCTTCAGGTTGTGGATTGCTGCTATCGTCCTAAGAGAGGGCGAGTCGTCAATGAATAGTACGCTTGATCCCAAGATTCGGCAGGCATGGCAAGTCCCTGAATACAGAGCGATTTTTTGGCTTAAAAAACAAAACCCCTACTGCGTCGTCATCCCAGTGATTAACGAAGGGCAACGTATCAGGAACTTGCTCAACCGAATGGCCGTGCTCGGTATTGATCGGAGTGCTGACATCATCATTGTTGACGGGGGAAGCACGGACGGCTCGTTGTCCCCTGATTTTCTTAAGGCGAATGGCGTTCGTGGGCTGCTGCTAAAAACGGGGCCGGGGAAGCTGAGTGCGCAGCTGCGTTGTGCCTACGCCTTTGCGTTAGATCAAGGCTACGACGGCATTGTGACGATCGACGGTAACGACAAGGACGATCCGGAAGCCATCCCCCGATTCATGGAGGCGCTGTCCGAGGGGATGGATTTTATCCAGGCATCACGTTTTATTCCAGGCGGGATCGCTGAGAATACACCCGCGTTGCGCCATTTTGCCATTCGCTTCATCCACGCTCCGATGCTCCACCTATCGTCGGGCTTCCCATGGACTGACACGACGCAAGGCTTCCGTGCCTACAGCAGAAGAATGCTGCTCGACCCGCGTATCGCACCCTTCCGAGATATTTTTTCTACCTACGAACTTCTCGCATACTTGTCCTACAGAGTTCCAAAGGTTGGATACCACTGCTTGGAACTGGCGACGACTCGCCGGTACCCAAAAGAAAATGTGCCGACAAAGATTAGCAGCGTACGGGGAAATCTTGCACTTTTGGCAGTGTTGTTTAACGCTTGTTTTGGACGGTACAATCCAAATGAGTCGACGAGGGGACGGTGGAGTGCGTATCGGAGGACCGCAAGCAACAAAAGCCCCGACTTGAATTCGCATTTGTCTTAACGGATGCTGAGAGATGATGAGATCAGTCCCTCGCAAGCGCAGGTGGTATTATGCCCCATAGGCCCATACGGGTTGCAGTCAACGGATTCGGCCGGATTGGACGCATTTTCGCCAGGATTGCCCTTGAAGATCCTGCGATCCAAATTGTGGCGGTCAACGACTTGGCAGAGGCTCGGATGCTTGCCCATCTGCTGAAATATGATTCGACGCATGGCCTGTCACATCGTAAAATCGACGC
>Ga0247727_10016688_pt1 | contig 11814 bp, 10 predicted proteins | sample WisWelCaveWW1625_FD_202498 | JGI IMG/M metagenome (GOLD analysis project Ga0247727, IMG submission 202498) | Biofilm microbial communities from Wishing Well Cave, Virginia, United States - WW16-25 | ecosystem: Environmental > Aquatic > Deep subsurface > Groundwater > Cave microbial mat | place...
AACACCACGCCCAGCGAGTAGATGTCCGCCGGTGCGTCGGCCGCCTCCGGGTCGTTCCACGCCTCGGGGGCGACGTACCGCGTGTCCATCCGGCGCTTCACCTCCTCCGGGTCGCAGAAGTCCTCGTGGCCACGCAGGCGCACGAGGTCGAACCCCACGAGCTTCACGACTCCCCCGGGGCTCGCCACGATGTTGAGCGGCGTGAGCGCGCGGTGGACGACGCCGTGCGCGTGGCAGTGCCGGAGCCCCGCCGCCGCCTTCCGGACGATGTCGACCTTCCGCTCCCAGGCGAGGGCCCCCTCCTCGTGGCGGTCGAGCAGCGTGGCGAGGGGGAGCCCGTCCTCGACGTACTCCGTGGGCTCCACGAAGAGGTTGTCCTCCCAGGCGAAGACGTCCCCCGTGCGGATGACGTTCGGGTGGGCGCCCACCAGGCGCAGCGCGTCCTGGTGGTGGAAGATCCCCTCGACCTGGCGCGCCCGGACCGCCTCCGGCGCGTAGGGGTCGAAGTGGTGGACGCGCAGCACGGTCGCGGGACGCTGCTTCAGGTGGCGGTGGTTCGCGAGGAAGACCGTGAGGTGGTCGTGCTGGGCGATCTTCGCCACGACGTCGTAGAGCCCGATGCGCGTGATCTTCCGGGAGGGCTGGAAATCCACCAGCGCCCTCCCGATGTCCACGCGGTGGCGCGCGATGGAATCCGTCTTCACGGGGAGCCAGGCCGGGTCCGTCAACGCCGGGAGGACGCCGTCCATCTGCAGGATCCGCCGGGCCTGCGGGTCCTGGACCCTCACCCGGGCCCGGTCGTCGGAGAGCAGGATGACCGTCTCCACGAACACGTCCCGCAGGCTCGCGTTGGCGCGCTCGAGCCGCTCGCGGAGGATCTTCGACTTCTTGTTCGCCAGCGGGATGGGGCTGGGGTAGACCGCCCCGTTGTCCAGCGTCCACTGCCGCGCGTCCCCGCGGATGGCGCCGCGGTACCCCTTCACCTCGACGTGGTACACCGCCCAGGCCCCGACGACGACGATGTCGTACTCGTAGGGGAGCCCGCGCCCGGTGCAGACCTCGAAGTTGTGGAGGACGAGCCAGTCCTCGGGCAGGAGCTCGCCGAGCCGCCGGATGGCGAGCGCCTCGCTCTCGTTCTCCGGCTGCCCGATCGCCTGGACGACGGCCATGGGCCCCCACCGTACCCGGCGGGAAGCGGGGCGGGAGGATCCAATCTGCGGCCACCGGGACTACGATCCGGGGTGCGGCCCGGGGGCGACGGGGCCCCCCGGCCCGGCGAGAGGAGGTGGCGGATGGCGATGAAGGTGACGCGGGTCGAGGTGTGGACGGCGGAGATGGAGGACCGCGCCGGGGGGCTCGCGAAGGTCCTCGAGCCGCTGGCCGCCGCGAAGGCGGGGCTGGAGTGCGTCATCGCGCGGCGCCAGCCGGAGAAGCCGGGGAAGGGCCTCATCTTCGTGGCGCCGGTGAAGGGGACGGCGGTCGAGGCCGCGGCCGCCAGGGCCGGCTTCCACGCCTCGCGCACCGTCCCCTCGCTCCGGATCGAGGGGGAGGACCGGCCGGGGCTCGGCCAGGCCATCGCCGCCGCCGTCGCCGAGGCCGGGGTAAGCATGCGCGGCCTCTCGGCCATGGTGCTGGGCACGAAGTTCGTCGGGTACCTCGGGTTCCAGAACGGCGAGGACATGATGAAGGCGGAGAAGGCCCTGAAGTCCCTCTCCTGAGCCGGCCGCCGGGGTCAGTCCGCGAGGACCTTCTCGATCTTCTCGACGTCCAGTGCCTTCGCGAAGACGTCGCTCAGGTCGGCCTTCTGGATCTCCCTGCCCTCCAGCGTGAGGAGAGTCGTGTTGCCCGCCAGCAGCACCTTCAGGCTCCCGGACTTCGACTCCTTGTGCCACTCGAGGAGCGCCTTGCGTCCCTTCAGGTTGAGGACCGACATCCCCTCCTGGCCCTGGAGCATGGCGGGGTTCGAGAGCATGGGCGCGATCATGCCGACCATGGGCGAGTCGGAGACGACCTCCAGCGAGACGCGGGGCCCGCCGTCCCCGGACTCATCGCCGCCCTCCCCGCCGGGGGCGGGCTTCCGGTACTCGCGCTTCACGGTGAGCCCGACCATGACGAACATGCCCCCCGCCGATTCGCCGGTCGGGTCCTCGGCCTTCCAGCCCGCCGGTGCGGCCGGCAGGACGGCCTTGATCTGCTCGATCCGGAGCTTCTGGACCGCGCCGACCAGCAGGTGGAGGTCGGCCAGGGCCCTGCCGTACTTCTTCTCGTCGAAGGCCGCCTTCGCGGAGGCGAAGAGGTCCTCGGGCTTGATCTCGGTCGACTCCTCCTGGGCGAGGAGGAGGCGCGCCCCGCCGCCCAGCGCGACGGCGGCCGCGAACCCGAAGACTGCGAGCCTGCGACGCGAGGATGCCATGGCGATCCCTCCTTCGTGACCCGGCGGTCCGCCGGGGCGAGGCCGACGGGCCGAATGTAGCAGGGGGGAAGCGCCGGGGGCAAGTGGCCGGATCCGACCTCGCCGATCTGGGGCGACGGGTGTACCCTCCGCGCACAAGGGAGGGAGCCCATGAACCGCGCGCGCGTCGTCGGGTTCGCCGTGATGCTGGCGATCGCCGGGGCCCTCGCCTCCGGTAGCGGCCGGGACGCCGCCGCCGGGGAGGGGCGGAAGGAGAAGGTCCGCCGGCTGGCGGAGAAGCTCGGGTACCCCGAGTGGCTCCGGGAGATCGTGCGGAGGCACTACGCCGCGGAGAAGCCGGACGATTCGGCGAAGGTGGAGGAGAGGCTCAAGGCGGTGAAGTGGGACGCGCTCCTCTCATGGGTGGTGGACGAGCTCGACAAGCGGGTGGACGACGCGACGCTGGACGAGGTCCTGCCCTACCTCGACACGGCCGAGGGGAAGAGGCATCTCGCTCTCGTGCGGCTGGAGCGCTCCCTGGCCGAGGTGGACCTGGTCCTGGCCGTCGTGCCCACCCTGGGGCGGAACATGAACGAGTTGATGGAGGGCTTCACGAAGGTCCTCGAGGAGGCGACAGGGGGCGAGATGCGCAATCCGTTGCAGGCGGCGAAGGAATCCTCCAACGAGACGGCGGCCATCGCAACGCTGTGGAACCTCTGCGTCTGCCAGGCCATGATGCAGACCACGGGCAAGATCGACTGCGACGCCGATGGAATCGGGGAGTACGGGACCTTCCTCGAGCTGACGGGCTCCGTGGGGGTCCGCAAGGCCTTCTACCCCGGGGACGGCGGCCCGGCGGGGACGGACTTCGTCACGAAAGGGACGCCCGTCAACCCGGCCATCGTGAGCGCCTCGCTGGCCAACGTGGACGCGGACGGGATCGTGACGAAGTCTGGCTACTGCTTCCGCATCTACCTCCCGGACACGGCCGGGGTCTCGGGGTGCGTGCACGAGACGGGGCCCGCTGCCCAGGTGGGGCTTGCCGGGGGAACGGGGAAGGTCGGCGTGGACCTCTGCGAGGTCGTCTGGTGCGCCTACGCCTGGCCCGTCGAGCGCGGCGTCTCGGGTAACCGCGCCTTCTTCGTCAACCAGAGCGCGGACGTCCTGCAGTCCGCCAACGATGTGGCGGAGTGGAGCGGACCGCAGAAGGCCCCGCCCGGGAACAGCGCCTTCCGTGCGGACGGGATCACCGGGATGATCGCCGTCGACACGGCGGGCCGGGACGGGGACGTCTGGAAGGTGACGAACTGACGCCGGTTGACGGCGCGGCAGGAGGCCTTAGGATGCCCGTGAGATCGGTTCCCGGGAGGTGGATCATGAGGCGTTCCACGCTGGCCGCCGCCGCCGCGCTGTTCCTGGTCGGGGTCCCCGCCGCGCTGCTCGCCGGGGAGCCCGGGGAGAGGGCGGCCGCCGCCCCCGGGGACGCCCGCGCGGAGTACGCCGAGCGCTCGCTCGCCGCGAGGACCGCGAAGGACCGGTTCGCGCTCGGGCTCTGGTGCCGCGGGAAGGGGCTCCTCGCGGAGGCGACGGCGCAGTGGCGCGAGACGGTGCGCCTGGACCCCGAGTTCGCCGCGGCCCGCGAGGCGCTGGGCGACCGGAAGGTGGACGGGCGCTGGGTGCCCTCGGACGAGGCCATGGAGCGCAAGGGGCTCGTGCGCTTCGAGGGGCGCTGGGTCCTCCCCGAGGAGAGGGAGATCCTCGCGGCCCCGGCGGGCGAGAGGGCCCGGCGGGCGTCCGAGGAGGCCCGGGCGCGGAGGCTGATCGAGACCCTGGCCGGCGGCGGGGCGCGGGAGGCGGCGCTCGCCCGCGAGGCGCTCGCTGGCGTCGAGGACCGCTGCAAGGTGGCGCCGCTCGCCTTCGCGCTCCGTGCGAAGAGCCGCGAGGTGCGCCTGCTGGCCGCCCGGGAGCTCGGCCGCATCGCCGACCGCCGGGCGCTCCGGCCGCTCGTCCACCGGGCGCTCCGCGACCCCGACGCCGACGTCCGGGTGGCCTGCGTGGACGCGGCCCGGGCCTTCCGCGACCCGGAGCTGCTGGCCCCCTTCGTCCGGGCTCTCTTCGCGGAGGGGAGCCCCGAGGCGCGTGCCGCGGCCGCCGAGGGCGTCGGGCGGGTCGGGGACCTGCGCGGGGTGACCTACCTCGTCTACGCCATGGAGGGGCACGGCGGCGGGCCGCGGGGGCACATCTACACGGCCAACCAGCTCTCCTTCGTGCAGGACTTCGACGTCGAGGTGGCGCAGACCGCCTTTATCGCCGACCCCCAGGTGGGCATCCTGCAGGACGGCGCGTCGCTCGACGTGCAGTGCGTCTCGAACGAGTGGTACTCCACCCGGGTCGAGCGGCAGGCCATCCTGGGGGCGCTCCGGGGCCTGACCGGGGCCGACCTCGGCGACGACGCCGCGGCGTGGAAGGCCTGGGCGCGGGAGAACCGCAGCCGGCTCGCCGCCGCGGGGAAGTAGCCCTCCCCCGTCGATTCCCGGATTCCCGCGACAGATTCCGGGCCCTCGCGCGTTCTTCCTAGTGACGCAGGTGCGAAGGACGAGGAAAACGTGCGACGGGGAAGGTCCTTCTTGCAGGGGAGGGATCGGACATGCGCGACGACGGCTCCCTCGGGCTCGAGGTGCGTCCCCATCCGTGGGGCCACCGGCTCCCGCCCCCCCGGACGATGCCACCGGCGTTCCTGGGGCACGACCCCGCGGCGCTCCGCCTGCTGGAGACGGCGCGCCGCCTCGCCCGGAGCGACCAGCCCGTCCTCCTCCTCGGGGAGACGGGGACGGGGAAGGAACTCGTCGCGCGCACCCTCCACCTCGCCTCGCTCCGGGCGGAGGGCCCCTTCCGGGCGCTCAACTGCGCCTCGCTCCCCGCGGGCCTGCTGGAGGCGGAGATCTTCGGCGCGGCGCGGGGCGCCTACACGGGGGCGGCGGAGTCGCGGGGCGGGCTGCTCGAGGCGGCCCACGGCGGGACGCTCTTCCTCGACGAGATCGGGGACATGCCGCCGCCGCTCCAGGCGGCGCTGCTCCGGGTGCTGGAGGACGGCGTCACGCGGCGGCTGGGCGACGCGGCGGAGCGGCGGGTGGACCTGCGGATCGTCGCGGCCACCCACCGCGACCTCGGGCGCATGGCGGCGGCCGGGGATTTCCGCAGCGACCTCCTCTACCGCCTGGGCCGCGTCCTGAGGCTCCCCCCGCTCCGCGAGAGGCGCGGCGACGTCCTCCTCCTCGCCCGGGCCTTCCTCCTGGAGGCGGCGGGCGGCCGGGCGCCCGCGGTCCTCGATCCCGGCGCCGAGCGGTGGCTCCTCGAGCACCCCTTCCCCGGCAACGTGCGGGAGCTGAAGTGCCTCGTCCTCTCCGCGGCCGCGCTCTCCGAGGACGGGGTCGTGCGCGTGGGAGACCTCCGGGGCGACGGGGAGGAGCCGGGCCCCTGGACGGCGGAGGCGGGGGAGCCGCGGGAGGACCTCCTCGTGGCGGCGCTCCGGCGGTGCGGGCCCGCGCCCACGGCGCTGCTGGTCCGCGAGACCGGGATGCCGCGGCGCACGGTGCAGAGGCTGCTCTCCGGCCTCGTGCGCGGGGGCGGCGTCGTGCGGGACGGCAGGGGCCCGGCGACCCTGTACCGAACCCGACCCGAAATACCCGCGGCGAGGGACCCGGAGGTCGACGGCGGGGGGGAGTAGCCCGGATATTCCGGGTCGGGTACGAGCTACGGCACCAGCACGACCTTCCCGAAGACCTCCCGCGCCTCCAGGCGGCGGTGGCCCTCGCGGACCTCGGCCAGGGGGAGGACGGAATCCACGACGGGCCGCAGGCGCCCGGCCTCGACGAGACGGAGGACCTCGTACAGCTCGCCCCGGCTCCCCATGGTGGAGCCGAGGATGGAGAGGCTCTTGAAGAAGAGCAGGCGGGTGTCGATCGCCACCTCGAAGCCGCTCGTGGAGCCGCAGAGGACGAGGCGCCCCCCCCGGGCGAGCGACCGGACGTTCCCCTCCCAGGTGTCGGGCCCCACGTGGTCGACGATCACGTCCACGCCCCGCTTGCCCGTGAGGCGCCGAACCTCGGCGGCGAAATCCTTCGTGCGGTAGTTCACGACCTCGTCGGCGCCCAGCGCGCGGGCCCTCTCCGCCTTCGCGTCGGTCCCGGCCGTGGCGAGGACCCGGGCGCCGTGGACCTTCGCGATCTGGATCGCCGCCGAGGAGACGCCGCTCCCGGCGGCGTGGACGAGCACGATCTCCCCGGGCCGCACCCCCGCCCGGACGACGAGCATGTGCCAGGCGGTGAGGAAGACGAGCGGGAGCGCCGCGGCCTGCTCGGGGGGGAGGTTCCGCGGGAAGGGGAGGAGGTTGGCCGCGGGGACGACCGCGTACTCCGCGCAGCCGCCGTCGCAGGTCTCACCCAGGATCCCGTAGCGGCGGCAGAGGTGGTCTTCGCCCCGGGCGCACTCCCCGCAGGAGCCGCAGGAGACGCCCGGCGCCACGAGGACCGGATCGCCGGCGCGGAAGGCCCCCGCCCCGCCGGGCCCCGCCGCGTCCAGCGTCCCCGCGATGTCGCACCCGGGGACGAGCGGGAGGGGGAAGGTGTGCCCCGGGACCCCGCGCCGCACCCAGACGTCGAGGTGGTTGAGGGCGACGGCCTGCACGCGGACCCGCGCCTGTCCCGGCCCCGGCTCGGGGACGGTCCTCTCCTCCAGGCCTAGCGCCTCGAGCCCCCCATGCTCGCGGACGACGACGGCCTTCACGGGACGTCCCTCCTCTCGCCAGGTCCGGGATGGTACCGGAAAACACGAGGCCCCCGTGCGGCCGGCGGCGTCGCCGGTGCCCGGGGGCCTGTCGTTGCCTTCGTTGCGGGATCGCTACCGCTTCTTCTTCTTGCCCTTCTTCTTCGCCGCCTTCTTCTTGCCCTTCTTCTTCATCTGCGACTCCTTTCCGGGAGCCATCGCTCCCCGGGAGCCCGGCCCCCTGGCCGTGGCCCCAAACCGCGCGTCCTCTTTTCCTCTATCGCCCGGAACGGCGCCGGGCCTTGCGTCCTTTCCCCGCCCTCGGGGGCGTGCGCCGGCGGGATTCTACGCGGCCGGTCCCCCCGACGGCGGCGTTCGCCGCCGGTTTCGTGAGGCGCCCGAGGACCTGGAGCGATTCCAGCGCGCCGCGGAGGTGGAGGGAGGCCTCGGAGAGCTGGCCCCACAGCCCCCACACCAGCGCCGTCGGATCCCCGGCCTCGGCGCCGGGGTAGCGGCAGGATCGGATGGCCTCGCGGATCCGCGGGAGCATGGCCTCGACCTCGGCGAGGTGGTGGGCGGCGCGCGCCGACGCGGTCCCCCGGGACGGGTCCGAGGGCGGGAGGATCGAGTGGAACACCCGCAGGAGGCCGCGGCTGCTCTGCTGGTACGTCTCCAGCACCCCCTCGGCCTGCTTCCGGGCGGCGCGGACGCGGTGGCTGCGGCGGGACTTCATCGGTTCACTCCTCCACCGTAGCGGGGCGGGCGCTTCTCGACGAAGGCGCGGATCCCCTCCTCCATGTCGGGCGTGCGGGCCAGCTCCTCGAGGTAGGCGCGCTCGGTCTTCTCCAGCGAGTGCTCGAAGTGGGGGAGCGAGAGGCGCCGGAGGTGGCGGACGGTGAGGCCGAGCACGGCGCGGCTCCCCGCCGCCATGGCGGAGGCCAGCTCCAGCGCCGCCTCCTCCGCCTTCCCGTCGGGCACGAGGCGCGAGAGGAGGCCGCGGCGGTGGGCCTCGGCCCCGGAGACGGTCTCGCCCGTGAGGCAGAGCTCCGCCAGGCGCGGGCCGTAGCGGCCGGCGAGGATCGCGATCCCCACGGGCGGGAAGCAGGCGAGGCGGATCTCCGGGAGCCCCATCTTCGCCCCCTCCTCGGCGACGACGAGGTCGCAGGAGAGCGCGAGCTCCATCCCTCCCCCCAGGCACGCCCCCTTCACCGCCGCCACCGAGACGAGGCGCGAGGCCTGGAGGCGGCGGAAGACCCCGTGGAAGGTGCGGAGCATCGTCTCGAGCCTGTCCGGGGTGTGGTCCTTCACATCCACGCCCGCGGAGAAGGCCCGGGGCCCCGCGCCGCCGAGGACGACGACGGCCGCCTCCGACTCCTCCACGCGCGCCAGCGCCGCGTCCAGCGCTTCGATGGCGGGGATGTCGAGGACGTTCAGCGGCGGGCGGTCGATGCGCACGACCGCCACGGACCCGCGCGGCTCGACCTGCACTCCCGGGTCGCTCATCGTCCCTTGAACTCCGGCAGGCGCTTCTGGTTGTAGGCGCCGATCCCCTCGCGGGCGTCCTCGCTCTGGAAGAGCCTCTGCTGCAGTTCCCGCTCGAGGGCCAGGCCGGCCTCCAGCGGCACCTCGGCCCCCGACTGCACCGCGCGCTTGATGTGGCCCACCGCCATGGAGGCCCGGTGCGGCGGGCAGAAGCCGCGGGCGTACTCCATCACCTGGGCCAGGAAGCCGTCCAGGGAGTCGGCCTCGATCACCCGGTTCACGACGCCCAGGCGCTCCGCCTCGGCCATGTCGAAGTTGCGGCCCGAGGCCATGAGCTCGATGGCCCGGGACTTCCCGATCAACCGGGCGAGGCGCTGCGTTCCCCCGGTGCCCGGGAGGACGCCGAGCGTCACCTCGGGGAGGCCGACCTGCGCCGGCTTCGCGCCGGTGGCGGTGCTACTCCAGCCGATGCGCAGGTCCGCGGCCATGGCGATCTCGAGCCCGCCGCCGACGCAGTGGCCGTTGAGAGCGGCGATCACGAGCTTGGGGGTCTGCTCCAGGCGGAGCAGAGTCTCGTTGGCGTGGAGGCAGAAGTGGTACTTGAAGGTGGGCGCGGCGCGGTCGAGCATCGCGATGTCCGCCCCGGCGCAGAAGAAGCGGTCGCCGGCCCCGCGGATCACCAGCACGTGGACCGTGTCGTCGAAGCGGGCGCGGAGAATCGCCTCGTCCAGCGCCCGCATCATCTCGTGGGAGTAGGTGTTGGCGGGCGGGTTGCGGAGCGTGAGGAGGGCGACGCCTCCCTCCGCCGCGTACTCGACGAACGCCGTCTCGGCCATCGCTCCTCCCGCGCCGATTCTAGGCGTGCGGGGCCGCACGCCTCAGGGATTTGCGGCGCGCGGCCGGTTCTTCCACTCCGGCGCGACGAGGCGGCGGCGGCCGTCGGAGGCCAGCGCCACCGACGGATCGGCGCGGTCGAAGGCCCGGTCCCAGAGCTTGCAGGTGACCTGGCGGTGTTTCTGGTCGAGGCCCTCGCAGTAGTTGGTGAAGACGCAGCGGCGGACCTCGGCTCCGCGCCCGAGGCGCACCTTGAGGAACCAGTCGGGGTCGGCGAGGCTCTGGCGCGCCGCGGCGACGGCGTCGGCCTCGCCGCGCCGCAGGATCCCCTCGGCCTGCTCGAAGGAGTGGATCCCCCCCGAGGTCACGACCGGTGTCTCGAGCCCCGCCTCCCGGACCGCGCGCCGCACCGCGGCGGCAAGCGGGACGTTGCGGCCGAAGGGCCCGCGCTCGTCGGAGTGCACGGTCGGCATGCACTCCCGGCCCGATTCCCCGGTGTAGGGGTAGGCCGCCTCGCCGATCTCGGGTTGCCTCGCGTCCTCGAACTTCCCGCCCTTGCTGATCGAGAGGTAATCTGCGCCTTGCTTTGCGAATTGGACTCCGTACCACGCGGCGTCCTCGACTCTGAATCCCTCTGCGATCACCTCGTCCCCGAGGTAGCGGATCCCGACGCAGTACTCGCTCCCCACCCTCCCCCGCACCGCCGCAAGCACCTCCAGCGGGAGCCGCACGCGGTTCTCCCTCGGCCCGCCGTACCCGTCCTCCCGCGTGTTGAGCGGCGAGAGGAACGACGCCATGGTGTAGGCGTGGGCGAAGTGCAGTTCGGCCCCGTCGAAGCCCGCCCGCCGCGCACGGTCCGCGGCGTCGGCGAAGAGCCCGGGCAGGACCCGCGGGAGGTCCCGGACGTGGGGGAGGTGCGTGTCCGTGACCCGCTCGCGGTGGCCGAAGTCGAGCGACTCGATCTCGCGCGGCGCGAGGGTCCGCTCCTGGAGGTCCCTCAGAGCAGCAAACAGCGCCTCGCGGACATCGGCCTCCGGCGCGTCCTTCCACCGCGGCTCCCCTGCCGCCTCCGAGAAGCGACGGCGCAGGTTCCCGTCCACCGCGAGGAACCGGCGGAAGAACTTCGCCGGCTCGGGCCGGCGGCGGATGGCGAGGAAGTCGATGATCTGGAGGAGGAGGCGGGTGCGGCCGCCGCTCTCCCGCCGCACGCGCTCCACCAGGTCGCGCAGCCCCGGGAGGAACCGGTCGTGGCCCACCCGCAGCAGCGGCCCGCTCGGGATGTCGCGGATGCCCGTGGCCTCGACCACGAGGACGCCGGGCCTCCCGCGGGCGAACCTCCCGTACCAGTCGAGCACCCCGGGGGTGACGAACCCCTCCTCCGTAGCGCGCCAGGGGACCATGGCGGGGACCCAGGTGCGCTGCTCGGCGACGAGCGTCCGCCCGAGCCGGATGGGGGAGAACCACAGCGACCTCGCCGCCTCCTCCTCGGTGGGCCAGCGGACCTCGGGCAGCGCGTGGCGGATCCGCGGGACGGGCATGCCGCCACCATACCAACGGGGAGGCGAAGTCCGCGGATCACCGGTGATCCTCTTGCCGTGCCTCGCGCCGTGCGGTGAAGATGGGTGCCCATGGCGAGGGCCCACGTGGCGTTCGTGACGGGAGGCGGCCGGGGGATCGGCCGCGCCTGCGCGCTCCGGCTCTCGAAGGACGGGCTCGCGGTGGCGGTGGGCTCTCGGACCGAGTCCGAGGGCCGGGCCGTCGCCTCCGAGATCACCCGGTCCGGCGGCGCGGGCATCGCCGTCCGCCTCGACGTCCGGGACCCGGAGTCCGTGGGCGCGGCCCTGGAGTCGGCGGAGACGGCGCTCGGCCCCGTGGACGTGCTCGTCTGCGCGGCCGGGGTCTCCACCTCGGCGAAGTTCCTCGAGACGACGCCCGCCGAGTGGGCCGACGCGCTGGCGGTCAACCTCACCGGCCCCGCGCTCTGCGCCCGGGCGGTGCTCGAGGGGATGATCGAGCGGAACTTCGGCCGCATCGTCGTCATCGGCTCGACCGCGTCGCTCGCGGGGGCCGCCTACGTCACCGCCTACGCCGCCTCCAAGCACGGGGTGCTGGGCTTCGTGCGCTCGCTCGCCGCCGAGGTGGCGCGGAAGGACATCGCGGTGAACTGCGTCTGCCCGGGCTGGGTGGAGACACCCATGACCGCGGCGTCGGTCGGGCGGATCGCGGAGAGGACGGGGCGGTCTCCCGAGGAGGCCCGGAAATCGCTCGAGGACATGAACCCGTCCGGCCGGTTCCTGCGGCCGGAGGAGGTGGCCGACGCCGTCTCCTGGCTCGCGCGGGAG
>Ga0247727_10016689_pt1 | contig 11814 bp, 11 predicted proteins | sample WisWelCaveWW1625_FD_202498 | JGI IMG/M metagenome (GOLD analysis project Ga0247727, IMG submission 202498) | Biofilm microbial communities from Wishing Well Cave, Virginia, United States - WW16-25 | ecosystem: Environmental > Aquatic > Deep subsurface > Groundwater > Cave microbial mat | place...
CTTCACAACATTTGTGCTATTACATTTAGGACAGTGAAAGACAACCGTTTTGCTTATCATGTTCCTCTTATATCATCATTTAGCAAGCACCACTACCCCTAAATCTTTTCAGTACACGGATTTCACAGAAAACACGGATAAAGAGCAAGTTTTAACGGTTTTTCCGTGCCGTCCGTGTTTTCCGTGTACAAGAATCACGGCAATTCCCAGTGAGCCCAATTATTTCATCCCTTCGTAAGCGTTCCTTGTGAACTTCCAGCGAACTGTAAAGTGCTATACTAAGCCCATGAGCATCCTCTACTCCGATACGCACCCAAAAATTGAGAAAATGCAGATCGAGTTCATTCGACGCATACCCGCGTGGAAGAAGTTTTCCATTATCGATGGGTTGAACGAAACGGTCAAAACACTGGCAATTGCAGGCATCAAACAGCGCAACCCACAGGCAACGCCCGAACAAATCCACCGTATGCTGGCGGAACTGATGCTTGGTGTGGAGCTGGCTCGAAAGGTCTATGCTCGTGCAAGGTGAAACTTCTCAAATAACCTTGCTTGTTACACAAACACTGGAGCAGCTTGATATTCGCTACGCAGTGGGCGGCTCGCTGGCAAGTTCCCTGCACGGTGTCATGCGTTCTACATTGGATGTAGACATCGTGGCAGACATGCGACTCGAACATATCCAGCCGTTGGTCGCGGCGCTTTCAAAGGATTTTTATGCTGACGATGAAATGATGAGGAGCGCCATCGAACATCAAAGCAGTTTCAATCTCATCCATTACGAAACCGCCTTCAAGGTGGATATATTCATCCGAAAATCGCGCGCGTTCGACCAGATGCAACTGGAACGACGCAGATCGTCTGTCATTGCAACCGACCCCGAACAAAGTGTGTACATCACCAGCCCTGAAGATACCATCCTCGCCAAACTCGAATGGTTTCGTATGGGCGGCGAAGTATCAGACCGTCAATGGCGCGATATTCTGGGCGTGTTGAAAACAAGAGAAGGAGCGCTTGATATGGATTACCTGCGAAAATGGGCAGGTGAACTTAAGGTCACAGATCTGTTTGAGCGTGCTTTGAAGGAAACAGGCTAACTTTACGGTTTACTTCCCCAACTGTTCTACAATCATTTTCTTCACATAACTTCCTAACTTCACCGGCTTGATCGCGCTCACATCCACCCTCTTCGCCTCCACGAACTTCGCAAACCGAATCAGTCCCTTCGCCAGCGCATCCGCAAATGCAACATCCTTCACGGGCGCGTCGTCTTCGTGCCAGAAGCCTTTGATCTCCAGCGTCATCGTCGTGCGGTCGAGTTTCGGGTCGAGCCGCGCCACCAGATCATCGCCGTACAAAATCGGCAGAACATAATAACCCCAGCGGCGCTTCTCCGCAGGCACATACACCTCCCAGACATAATCGAAATCAAACAACTTCTTCGCCCGTCCGCGCGCGCTCACAATATCCAGCGACGAAAGAAACGTCACTTCCTCCAGCGTGGTCGTATCTTTTGGATTCCATCCCTTGGGGACTTTGCCCTTCTCAAGCGACTCCAACGCCGCGACATCTTCTTTCAAAATAAGATACGCGTCGCGTCCGCCCTCGACTTGAACCTGCTCGAACATCCCAGACTCTTTCCACCCTTCAAGCAGATTCGCCACCTTCGCCTTCGTGTACGCGACGCGCGTGTAATAATCCAGCGTAGCCCGCATGCTCCCCTCGCGCGCCAACCCCACGAAAGAAACAGCCTTGCGGACGAAAAATTCCTCCGCTTCTTTTTCTGTCGCGATGGTATCGTATTCCTTCGGCGCAATGTTTTTCCGAAAATCATATACGCGATTAAATCCATCGCGGTGATGCATCATCAACTCACCTGAAAGCCACATATCGAACAACGCCAGCGACGTGTCCTTGCGCCCGCGATAATTCCATAACCCGACCTTGTTCCCCTCGAAATCGCGATTCCCCAACGGACCGCGCTTCCGCAACTCCGCGCGCACCTGCTCGAACAATTCTTCGTGACTCAACACAAAGCCTTCGATTCGTTTATCGCGTGAACGCTTCTCCATATGCACGCGCCAATATGGCAGATCAGACATGGGATACATCGCCAGCCAGGTACCATAATCAAAAAACTGACGCTGTTTATATGCGACATCATAAAGATATTCTGGCTTGTAATCCAGCACGCGGCTGTGCAACACAATATCCTGGCTCCGCGCGGCGACGTTCAACGGATCCAATTGCACCGCTTCACAAGTGTGTATGGCGGTAGCAACGCCATTCTTCCCCTTCCACCGGCGGCCGGGCCACAGTCCCTGTTTGCCGAGGACGAAACGTCTTTGTGTTTGCTGTGAAATAGTAATGGATGTCATCTTTTTATTCTAGCACAAATATTCTAAAAAAGAAATACGCCTTGACATTCACCCTTCAAACCTGTACGATAGACTAATGCGAATCGGAATGATGGCGGACACGTACAAGCCTTATGTCAGCGGCATCACAAGTTACATTGACTTGAACAAACGCGCGCTCGAAGAGACGGGGCATGAGGTGTATGTGTTCACCTTTGGTGACCTGGACTATCGCGACGACGAACTCCGCGTCACTCGTAACCCAGGCTTGGCGATAGCAGACACGGGCTTTTACCTCTCCCTGAGATACAAGACCGCGGCGAAGAAGCTTCTTCAAACCATGGACGTGGTCCACGTCCACCACCCCTTCCTCAGTGGGCGACTTGCCTTGCATTATTGCCGCCGCAAGCAAATTCCAATCGTTTTCACAAACCACACACGGTATGATCTGTACGCACAATCGCGCCTCCCCTACATGCCCAGCGAAGTCAGCAATGGGCTCCTGCACGCATACATGCCGGATTTCTGCAGTGAGGTTGACCTCGTCATCTCCCCATCGCATGGCATGGAAAAGATTCTGCGTCAATATGGTGTGAACAGTCCCATTGAAGTTGTGCCCAACGGCGCAGACCTGAAACCCTTCCAGACGGCAAAGCCGCGCTTACGTGCAGAGTTTGGTTTCGACCCGGACGATATCCTGTTGGTTTATATGGGTCGCATTGCGCCTGAAAAAAACCTGGAACTCCTCCTGCAAGCCTTCGCGGGTGTGGCGCGCGCGATCCCAAATGTACATTTACTGGTCGTGGGAGGCGGGCAGAAAGAGCACGAAGAGGAAGTAAAATCGCTCCCCCATGAACTTCGCATCGAAGACCGCGTTCGGTTTACCGGAATGATTCCAAACGACAGACTCCCGCCTTATCTCGCAATGTGCGATGTGTTTGTCACCGCATCTGTCACGGAGGTGCATCCGTTTTCCGTGATCGAAGGCATGGCATCGGGACTCCCCATCGTGGGAATCGACTCGCCCGGAATCAGCGATTCCATCGCGGACGGGGAAACTGGTCTGCTTGCAACAGAAGATATCGCATCGTACACAGCCAAACTCACGACCCTCTGCCTGAACAAAGACCTGCAAAAGAAAATGGGCGCCGCGGCTCGAATGGCATCTGAACAATTCTCGATTGAAAATACTACAAAAATTATGCTCACGCATTACAATCGTCTTACACAGAACACCAAACCAGTCAAACAAAAACTGGACGAACGCCTGATGTCCATTCTGCAAGAGTTCCTGAGATGAAACACAACCAGCGCATCGGCAAATGGGGCGAGCAGATCGCGGCAGATTATTTGGCACAACGCGGCTATGAAATCATAGCTCGCAACATCCGCACACCTTACGGCGAAATAGATATCATTGCCAAACAAAGTGATATTACCATCTTCGTAGAAGTCAAAACCCGCACATCGAACACAATGGGACTGCCCGAAGAATCCATTAATGCGCGCAAACGCGAACATATGCTCGCCGCCGCAGATCACTACGCGGCTGAGAATGAAATTGACCACTGGCAGATTGACGTAATTGCGATCGAAGGAAAGCCGGAGTCAACTCCGAAAATCACACATTTTGAAAATGCAATCACCTAATCAAAAACAAGACCTCACAGGTCTTTCGAGACCTGTGAGGTCTAAACCTTTCCTTATATTAATAGTCGGACCAACTGCTGTCGGTAAGACAGAATTCGCGATTCAACTTGCGGAGCGGCTCAACGGCGAGATCGTCTCCGCCGATTCGCGTCTCTTTTATCGCGGTATGGACATTGGCACAGCAAAACCTTCACGTGAAGAGCAAGCGCGCGTGCCGCATCACTTGATTGATATCGCAAACCCTGATGAAATTTTGAGTCTCGCAATATTCCAACAAAAAGCTCGCGAGGCAATCGAAGGCGTCCATACCCGAAATAAAATTCCTTTTCTGGTCGGCGGCACCGGACAATACATCCGCGCTGTGACCGAAGGTTGGACTCCACCCAAAGTTGAGCCAGATGAACGATTAAGGAAAGAATTAGAAAGGTTGAAAGAGGAAAAAGGGCTAGAGTGGCTACACGACAAACTTAAGAGTCTCGATCCAGCCGCCGCAGAAAAAATTGACGCGCGGAATTATCGAAGAACCGTCCGCGCGTTGGAAGTTATTATGACGACCGGAAAAAAATTCTCCGAGCAACGCGGGCAAAGCGAATCGCCTTATCATCTGATTGCGATTGGACTCACGCGCCCGCGCGTTGAATTGTATGAAAGAGTGGATGGACGAATCGAGTCCATGTTTGCAAATGGGTTTATAGATGAAGTAAAAGGTTTATTGTCGAATGGTTACTCCCCCACCCTGCCGACGATGTCCGCGATTGGGTATCGCGAGTGTGTCAGAATCATCGAAGGGGAGATAACGCTCGAGGAGGCGAAGCAACTCATCAGACGCGCGACGCGGGTTTTCGTCCGCAGGCAGGCGAACTGGTTCAAGGAGTCTGATCCGAATATTCATTGGTTCAAAGTCGAAGACGGAGTTGTTGAGGAGATTGAATCGTATATCCGTAAATCCTTATGATGCGTTGCGCTCGCCTGCACTTGCGTCAGGTGCAAGTGTCGTCTACGTTCGACCGACTTGCACGGTCTCACTCCGCTCAGCGCGAAAACAGTTGACTTTTGAATCTGCATTGGTTATACTCGAGGCACTAGTAAAAGAGGAGACATTATGAACAATAAACCGTGGCTTGCTCATTACGATAAAGGGGTTCCCCATACCGTTGAAATTCCAAAAGCGCCGTTATTTCATTTTCTGGATGAGTCGGCGCGCAAATATCCCGACCGCGCCTGCACGATTTTTAAAGGCGCGTCTATTTCATTCAAGGAGATGAACGAAATTTCCGACAGCATTGCCGCCGCGCTGGTTGACATGGGTGTGAAGAAGGGCGACCGCGTGGGAATCTTCATGCCGAACACTCCGCAGTTTGTGATGGTATATTACGGAATTCTCAAGGCGGGCGGTGTGGTGGTGGCGACCAATCCGCTTTATACGCCGCACGAGATCGAACATCAGGCAAACGACGCGGGAATCGAAGTGATGTTTGTGATGACCAATTTTTATAAGACCATCAAGAAGGCTCAACCCAATACAAAGATCAAAAAGATCATCGCGACAAATCTCAAAGAGACGCTGCCTCCAATCACGCGCATCCTGTTCAGTTTGTTGCGCGAAAAGAAAGGCGGATTCAGAATCGAAGGCGGACTGGCGGAAGGCGAAATATGGTTGCAAGATTTGCTCACGAAATATAAAGGAGCGCCTCGTCCCAAGCTGGAAATTAATCCCGATGATACGGCTTTGTTCCAATATTCAGGTGGGACCACGGGTGTATCGAAAGCCGCAGTAGCGATGCACCGCAATGTGGTGGCGAATACATTGCAGATTAAGTCATGGGTGGTTGGCCTGGAAGAAGGCAAGGAAGTGGTGTTGATGGCAATACCGTTGTTCCACGTGTACGGCATGGTAGCGGGACTCAGTTTTGGGATGGCGGCTGGTTCAACCCTGGTGATGGTCCCGAACCCGCGCGATTTGAATGATGTGCTGCAAAATATATCAAAATATAAAGCCACGATCTTCCCGGGCGTGCCTGCGTTGTACAACGGTATTAATAACCACCCTGATGTGAAAGCAGGCAAGTATGATCTTTCATCCATCAAAGTCTGTATCTCAGGTTCCGCCGCGCTGATGCGCGAGACAAAAGAACAATTTGAGAAATTAACGGGCGGTAAAGTTTTTGAAGCGTACGGACTCTCCGAAGCGCCCACAGGCACACACGGCAATCCAATGCTCGGTGAAAACAAGACCGGCTCGATTGGTATGCCGCTACCCAACATGGAATGCAGAATAGTCAGCCTCGACGATGGCGAGACAGACATGCCGCAGGGCGAGATTGGCGAGCTCCTCCTGAATGGTCCTCAAGTGATGAAGGGCTATCACAACATGCCGACGGAGACGGCAAATTCGCTTCGCAAAGATAAAGATGGAAAAACATGGTTGTATACCGGCGACATCGTCCGCATGGACGAAGATGGGTATTTCTACATCGTTGATCGCAAGAAGGAACTGATCAAACCAGGCGGCTTCCAGGTGTGGCCCCGCGAAGTGGAGGAAGCCATTTCTGCACACCCGAAAGTCTTGGAGGTAGGCGTTGGCGGAATCCCTGACCCGAACCGCGGCGAGACCGTCAAGGCGTGGGTTGTCTTGAAGCCCGGCGAAACTCTAACAGAAGATGAACTCAAGACATTTTGCAAAGTAAGCCTTGCGCCTTATAAAATCCCCACTCATATCGAGTTCAGGAGCGAATTGCCAAAGACCACGGTTGGAAAAATCCTGCGGCGCGAATTGATAAGGCAGCATAAAGAGGGTGTGAAGTAAACAGGGAAACAGGTAGACACGTGAAAAACAAAAAACATAATTAACCCCAAATTTAATTTTGGACGCAGACACCTGCACTTGCACCAGGTGCAAGTGTGAACGCTGATTTTCGCTGATAAAAAAGCAGAATCAGCGTTTTCTGCGCGCTTCGCGGTCAGCGTCCCTATGCCCTTAAAAACAAACTCACCCGCAAAAAATTAATTTCGGGGTGAGTCATGTTTCCTTGTCTACCTACATCACGCCACTTGCGGAGTACCGCTTTTCTTGGGTGAGGGCGGCGGGAAGATTTTTTCAAATTCTTCGCGCGAGAGCGATTCTACTTCGAGTAATTTCTGTGCCACCGCGTCCAGTTCTTTGCGATACTTGGTGAGTACTTTTCGCGTGACTTTGTAGGCGTCGTCCACGATCTTGCGGACTTCGGCGTCAATCTTTACGGCAACCGCTTCAGAGTAGTCGCGTTGTTCGGAAATTTCGCGCCCGAGGAAGATCATTTCCTCTTTTTGACCGTAGATCATCGGTCCCATTTCACTGGACATACCCAGGCGGGTGACCATCGTACGCGCCATTTGCGTTACGCGTTCTATATCGCTGGCGGCGCCGGAGGTAATATCGTCAAAGACAAGTTCTTCGGCGACGCGTCCGCCAAGCAGACCGACCAATGCGGCAGTCATCTTCTTGCGGGAGGTTAGTAGGCGGTCGTCATCGGGACGATACCATGTAAGTCCGCCAGCCTGCCCGCGACCAACGATGGTGATCTTTTGGACAGGGTCCGCTTCGGGGGTGGCATTCATCGCGACGGCGTGACCAGCCTCATGGTAGGCAATGATGCGCTTCTCTTCGTCCGAGATCAAACGAGACTTGCGTTCCGGTCCCATCACGACGCGTTCGATTGCCTCTTCCAATTCAGGCTGGCCGATTGACTTTTTGTTTCGCCGTGCGGCAAGGATCGCGCCTTCATTGACCATGTTTTCAAGATCTGCGCCCACAAACCCGGGCGTGCCGCGCGCAAGGGTCCCGAGATCAACGCCGGGCTCCAATGGCTTACCCTTGACGTGAACTTTTAGGATTGCCTCGCGTCCCTTCATATCAGGGCGGTCAAGCGTGACGCGGCGATCGAAACGACCGGGACGCAGGAGCGCCGGGTCAAGAATATCGGGACGGTTGGTCGCGGCGATAATAATAACGTTCGTGTCTGTGTCGAAGCCGTCCATTTCGACGAGCATTTGATTGAGGGTTTGTTCGCGTTCATCGTGAGAACCGCCCAGCCCCGCCCCGCGCTGACGACCAACGGCATCAATTTCATCTACAAAGATAATACAGGGGGAATGGCGCTTTGCCTGATCGAACAGGTCGCGCACACGGCTTGCGCCCACACCTACAAACATTTCAACAAATTCAGAACCGGAGATCGAGAAGAAAGGAACACCAGCTTCACCGGAAACCGCTTTGGCTAACAGAGTCTTTCCGGTTCCAGGAGGACCGACAAGCAGTACACCTTTTGGAATACGCGCTCCGAGTTGGATAAACTTCTGGGGTTCTTTGAGAAATTCAACGATCTCTGCCAATTCCTGTTTTGACTCTTCTATGCCAGCCACATCCTGGAATGTGACCGTGGGATGCTCCCCGCTGAACATACGCGCGCGCGATTTACCGAACGACATTGCCGCGTTGTTTGATCCCTGCGCCTGGCGAAAGATAAACCAAAATACGCCCAACATCAGTAGTAACGGCAGAAGATAGACAAGAAAGCCGCCGAGCGCGCCCGACCATACGGAGGGCGCCTCCACTTCGATCTTGACCTTTGCATCGGAAAGCTGTTCGGGCGTCACGCCAAGGCTGACCAGTTGCTCGACCAGCGTCGCGCCAGATTCTTTGTACGTCACAATGCCAGTCTGGGTTCGTTCTTCATTCCCGGATTTATATTTCACACGCAGACTACCATCGTTTTCAATGATAACGCTGGAGATCTCGCCTGCTTTGATTCCGCCTGCAACTTCATTGATCGTGAGCGTTTCCTCCTCTGATGTAGACCGGTTTTGCACTGCCATAACAACCATGGCAACCGCCGCAACGATCAACAGAAAGGTAACGACAAAAGATTGACTTCTAGGATTCACTGTGCCTCCAATTAATAATTCCAGCGGAGATTATACCAACGAGGACACGTCAGGAATAGTCCATCGGAAATCTTTATATAATTCTCTAATAATCCGTGCGAAACAACCAGGTCTGGGATGCAGGGTTCTGTATCACTCTTACTCACCTTGCGCAGTAATGCTCAAAGGCGGTCTGTGACCGCCGCATTTCGCAGGGTCACAGACCCTGCGAGAGCATAAAGGTGCGTAAGGTCACTTACTCGATAATCAGTTCCACAGGGCAATGGTCGGAGCCTGGAATTTCATCGTGAATAACAACATCTTTGACGCGCGGAACCAGCGCCTCTGAAACGAGAAAATAATCAAGCCGCCAGCCGACGCCGCGCTGACGGGCAGAATTCACATAGGTCCACCAGGTATATTGGACGCGCTCAGGGTAGAGGTGACGGTACATATCCACAAAGCCGTGATCAAGGAATTTCTGAACCCATGCGCGCTCTTCGGGCAGGAACCCGGATGTTTTCACATTCTGCTTTGCGTTTTTCAAGTCAATTGGCATGTGGGCAGTGTTGAAGTCGCCTGTGATAATGATATTTTCCCCTTTTCGATGAAGCACGTCGCACACTTCAAATAGCCGTGCATAGAAATCCAATTTGTAGTCCACGCGTTCTTTGCCGCGAGTCCCACTCGGGAAGTAAACGTTGAATAGGCGGAAACCAGGATGAAGCGAGGAGATGAGGCGTCCTTCTACATCGAAGAGGGGCGCATCCATGCCCAGTCGAGTCTCAAGCGCGGGAGTCCGCAAGAATGTTGCCACTCCGCTGTAGCCCGCTTTTTGTGCCGGATTCCAAACGACATCATATCCTGAAAAATTTCGCTGTTCGTCATTCAATTGATCGGGGCGCGCCTTGATCTCCTGCAGGCAAAGCGCATCTGGTTTCATTTTCCAAACCAATTCCAACGCCCCTTTCTCGAGCGCGGCGCGCAGTCCATTGATATTCCATGTCATTATCTTCATGGCTTACACTTTATGGTAAACTTTCCACAGGCAGATGATATGAACGCAAAACTTAAATGTATTTTGTGCATTGAAGACGAGCCGGAAATGATTGATTTGATGAGGCTGATTCTGGGCCGCCGAGGCTTTGAAGTCAAAGGCGCTACCAGCGGTGTTGAAGGGTTGAAAATGATCCGTGATGAAAAACCAGACCTAGTGTTGCTTGATCTGATGATGCCCGAGATGGACGGTTGGGAAGTATATCAGCAAATAAAAGCCGATGAAAAAACCAAAGGCATACCGGTCATCGTTGTCACGGCAAAGGCGCAGAGCATAGACCGGGTGCTGGGTTTGCACATCGCCAAAGTGGACGACTACATCGCCAAACCATTCAGCCCGCAGGACCTGATGACAAGCGTCGAAAAAGTCCTCAAAGCCAGAGAATAACGAGGCGATCCAAAACAAACGGACGCCTCGTTTTCAATTAACTCCATGCCGAAACAAATCCACGTAGTAAATAAAAACAGGATGATCGAAAGCCCGCCGCGCATTCAGTACTGCGACACTTTCCTGACCCAATTGCGCGGACTCACCTTCCGCCCCCGCCTCTCGCGTGACGAGGGCTTGCTCCTCGTTGGGACGCGTGATTCACGCCTCGACTCTTCCATTCACATGCTGTTTGTTTCATTTGATTTGACCGTTGTGTGGATCAACTCGCAGATGACCGTGGTGGATAAAGTCCTTGCCAAACCCTGGCGACCCGCTTATTTTTCAAAACACCCAGCAAAATACGTGCTGGAAATTCATCCTGGCAGATGGGCAGATTTCGAGATTGGCGACTCGGTGGAATTCAAAGATGCGTAAGTTTATTTCTCTCTTCCTCCTTTTGGTAATTGTTTCGACATTGACTTCCAAACCCGCCCTGGCACAAGCAAGCGGACCTGTGTACATCGTCCAGCCTGGGGATACGCTTTCCTTTATCGCATCACGATTCAATGTAACGCTCCAACAAATCCTCGATGCGAATCCCGCAATTGATCCCAACTTTTTATCTGCGGGACAGGAGATCGTCATCCCCGGGCTGGAGGGGATCACTGGCATACTTGAAACTGAAATCATCCCTTTCGGTGAAACGCTGCGTAGTTTAAGTAGAAGAACCCAGGTCTCTGATGAACAATTGAAGAAGTTGAACCGTCTCATCAGCCCAACCGAACTTTACGTTGGCATCAGTTTAATCGTCCCCGTGCAGGAGGGGCAAAATACACTGAACACGCGGATGACGGCATCTGTCGGCGAGTCGTTATTCGAGTTGGCTGTCAAACAAGGAACAAATCCGTGGACACTTGCCTCGGTGAATAAACTGGGAGGCACATGGAATGCGATCCCCGGCGATGTGCTGTACTCCCCCATCGAGGGAAATGAAGTCAACGCCGCCACAGGGTTGCCCTCTGCGTTTTTGAGCGCGAGTATTTCACCCCTGCCAATGATTCAGGGAAGCACGGAAGTTATTCGAGTACAAACTCAGGGAAATTTGCCAGCATCCGGCATGTTGATTGACTACCCACTTCACTTTTTCGCGGCAAACGATGAGCAGGTTGCTCTTCAAGGGGTTCATGCGTTGATAGAACCGGGCGTCTATCCCTTGCGCGTAGAGGCGACTCTCGAAGACGGGAGTAAACAATCTTTTGAGCAGATGGTGCTTGTTGCTTCGGGGAATTATCTGAGCGAAGAACTCCTGGTCCCTCCTGAAACGATTGATCCCGCGGTAATCGAACCGGAGAACAATACAGTTTTTTCGATCACAAGCCCTGCCGCCTCCAAACAGTTTTGGAGTGGAATATTTTCGTCCCCTTCTGTTCAACCCAATGTGTTCACTTCCCGTTTCGGAACTCGACGCATTTATCATGG
>Ga0247727_10016690_pt1 | contig 11814 bp, 14 predicted proteins | sample WisWelCaveWW1625_FD_202498 | JGI IMG/M metagenome (GOLD analysis project Ga0247727, IMG submission 202498) | Biofilm microbial communities from Wishing Well Cave, Virginia, United States - WW16-25 | ecosystem: Environmental > Aquatic > Deep subsurface > Groundwater > Cave microbial mat | place...
ATCATCACCAGCTCGGCGTCGAGCTGGTGCGCGGCCCGGCGCGCCTTGGCCAGCAGCTCGACCATCTGCGCTTCCATCCGGCGCAGGCAGTCCCCGCCGAAGAGCAGCGGGTCGGTGTTGAACTCCAGGTTGAAGCGGGCCACCTCGGTCGTGAAATGACCGTCGGCGGCGAGCTTCTCCATCATCTGGACCGCGAGCGGCGCCGGGCGGTAGTCGCGGTCGACCAGGAACAGCTCCTGCTCGGCGCCGATGCGGCGCACGCCGCGCTCGATCGTCCCCGCCTCGAGCATGGTGTCGAGCGCGCGCAGGTCGGCCAACAGCTTGCGCGTGAAGCTGCGCAGGCTCGCGGCGTTCTGCTCTTCGGATCCGGCGTCCTGGAAGCCCATGCCGATTGCCCTGGGGGTTCGGCCGAAGTCTAGCAGCGGTCCGACGGACACAGCGGAGCCGAGGAGTCGGGTGGAGCGCGGACGAATCTCGATCCTCGATCCCCCGAACAGTCCCAGCGCGACGAGGAGCTCGAGCTTGGCCTGGCGGAGCAGGTCCTCGGCCCGTCCCACGGCGGTCTCGGCGTCGCGGCCGCGATGGTCGCGCGGGCCGAGCGCACTTCCGCCAGCGCGCGCAGCTCGGCCTGATCGAGGTCGATCGCCGCCGACTCGAGCGCCGCTTCGCGGAGCCGCCGGTCGCTGTCGTTGGCGCTATCGTTCGGGTACGCGATCGCCAGCTCGCCCGTGAAGCTCCCGCTCGCCGTCGCAGATCCTGCCGGTCGGGTCGCCTACGCGCGCAACGCCGAGGCGACGGGATCGACGCCTTCGACCTGGCAACCGGGCGGCCACTGTGGAGCACGACCGCGGCATTTCGCCCGCTGCTTGCAATCGATGGCCGGCTCCTGGCGCTGGCCGAGGACCGCGTGCTGGGTTTCGACTCGCGAGGCGAACGGGTGTACGAATCCGAGCCGCTGGGGTTCCCGGACTGGGTGTCGGTCAGGGGCAAGGCGGCCGAGCGGTCCGACAACGCATTCGAGGTGGACTCGAGCATGAAGGACGGGCTGCTCGTGCTCCGTTGGAGCGCCAGGCTCCGGCACGCCTACGGGATCTCGGTCGGGCCGGACCAGACGGGAGACCGCTCCGCGGCGGGGACGGCCGAGATCGACGTCGAAACCGGGATGGTGGAGAGGAAGGAGGGCGCGCCGCCGCTATCTGCGACACCGCCCGTGGCGCTGCCGCCGGGCTTTCGCAAGCGCCCGTCCGACGAGATGTACTGCCAGCTGGGTAGGGGCGGCGCCTCCTACGGTGGGGAGCCTGTGCCGTTCCGCACCGGCAGCGACACGCTGGCCCTCCTCGCGCTGGCATACGACGGCCGGAACCCGCTGATGCCGAGCGGCCCCTACAGGCTCCGTCTCGAGAGATGGAACATGGCCGGCCAAGCTCTCGATCCGGTCGAGCTGCACGAGGCCGCTGAGGCGCCTGCTCTATCGGTCGACCTCGATCGGTCGCACCTGCTGATCCACGGCGAAACGCGCACGAAGGTGGTCTCGCTCGAGACCGGAGCGCTCCTGGGCAAGCTACCGTCGTCGCTGTTCGCGGGAGAAGCCGGGCTCGAGCACGGTTTCGCGGTGCAGGGCAAGCGCTTGATCTACGTGGCCGAGCAGCGCGAGCCTACCGGCGCGTCGGGGCAAACGCCGGTCCGCCGCTTCCTCCGGGCCGTGGACATGAAATCGGGCAAGCGAGCCTGGGAGCGATCGATCTTGGGGTTCATCGAGTATCCGCCGGTGCCGAGGGCGATTGGGGGCAGGGCGGGCGGATGCCTTTGCGGACTCCACGGTTCGGTGCTCCTTGCTGGCGCCCGGAGATTCGCCCTTCCAGAAGGCGCTCTCCTTCGGACCCCTGACCTTGGCGGGGTAGTGCAGAAGTGCGAGGCCCGTCAGGCTACAGACCAGCCGCCAATCGGCATCCCCCGCAACTCCAACGTCACGCTCCGCCCACCGTGGTAGACCTTCGCGATCGAGCGGTCCATCCCTTGGCCGTGCAGAGCGTCCCAGGTGTTGCGTCGAAGTGGGTAGACGAGGCTCGCGGTGATCTCCTCCGCGTCATGGAGTGCGGCGTAGGCCAGCACCTGATGGACGTCCGAGCGGTGGGCTCCCTGCGCCTCCTTCGCGAAAGGCCAGAAGCGGAGGGCCCAGAGGTAGACATGCGATCGAATCGACTGAGAATGATGCTCATGAGTACCAACGCCGCCCTCAGATCGCGACTCGCGGGCAGGCTTGGCACCAATGAAAACCATCCAGGCTGACATCACCACCCTGGGGGTCGACGCGATCGTCAACGCGGCCAACAACTCGCTCCTCGGCGGTGGCGGCGTGGACGGCGCGATCCATCGAGCTGCCGGGCCAGACCTGCTGGTGGCCTGCCGGACGCTCGGCGGGTGCCGCTCCGGGGACGCCAAGATCACGAAGGGGTACCGGCTGCCAGCGATGCACGTCATCCACACCGTGGGACCGGTGTGGCGGGGCGGCGGCGCCGGTGAGAGCGAGCTGCTGGCCAGCTGCTATCGGCGATCGCTCGAGCTCGCCGAGGAGCATGGAGTGCGCACGATCGCCTTTCCCTCGATCAGCACCGGGGCGTACGGCTATCCGGTCGGCGAGGCGGCCGACGTCGCCGCACGCACGGTCGCGGACTTCCTGCGCTCGCGCCCGACGCCGATCGAAGTGACCTTCTGCTGCTTCTCGGGGAACGATCTCGAGATCTATGAGCGAGCGGTCCGCAAGATCGGCTTCAGCGACCCGGACGGCGGTTCTCCGGCTCCTTGATCCAAAACCGCATCCCGCGCCCGGCATACGGCTCGTCGCCGAAGCGCGGGATCACGTGAGGTGCGCGTGCGGGATCGACTGGCCGGCGACGGGCCGGCAGTTCCAGCCGACGTTGTACCCGTCGGGCCGGTACCGCGCGTCGAGCATGGCCTTCGCCTCGCGCAGCAGTCGAAACGTCGCCTCGACCTCGTCCTCGGTCAGGTCGAAGACGGTCTCGCGGTGCGCACGGGGCACGATGAGCCCCGACCCCGCGAGAACCGGCTGGGGCTGGACCAGGAACACGCACAGATCGTTCTCGAGTACGGCGCTCTGCTCGGGATCGAGCGCGGGGTTGCAGAGGGGGCATTCTCTCCGGGACACGAGGCGAGGATAGCTCAGATCCTGACGAGATCCTCGACCCGAATGGCAAAGCCCGGAACCACTTCGCCGCCATCGAGCGTATCGACAGGACCGAGCACACGAGGGGAGAGCAACGGAGGATAGACGGTGACACGCCGCAGCTCGGGATCGACGATCCAGACGAGGTGCGTTCCTGCGGCGAGGTAGTCGGCGACCTTTGCGTGGACGTCTCCGGGGCGATCGCTCGGCGAGAGCACTTCGACCGCCAGGTCGGGCGGGCCGGGGAAGGCCGAGGGCACGGCACCGACCGGCTCGAACCGCGCGCGGGAAACGAACGCAACGTCGGGCCCGCGCACCGTGTCGGGTGAGCGGGCCAGGATGAACCCTGTGTCGCCGCTCAGCACGACACCGAGCTTGTGCTCGCGAACGAACTCGTTCAACGCCCAATCGATCGCCGAGAGGACGAGACCGTGCCGCGTCCCGGGGAGCGGTTCGGAGAGCAGCAGGCCCTGCTGGATCTCGTAGCTCCAACCGTCGTCCGGGAGCGCGTAGAGGTCGTCGACGGTCCACGTGCGCTCGGAGACGAGATCGACCATGCCGGAATGATACCGCCATCCGACACCGCCAACCGTCAGATCGGCCGCAGCGTCGTCCCCGAACGGAAACGCACCGTTGCCGCTGCTGTTGCGCTTGCCGCTCTAGCCGGCGCTGTCGTAGGCCTGCCGGATCCACGCGACGAGCTCCGGATTCACTTCCTCGGCAGCCGTCACGTGGACCTTGTACTGGCACATGCTGCCCGGGGGCAAGGCGATCAACCAGGCGGTGGCCTCGACCGCCTTCATGTTGAGCCCGACTTCGACGCGCGTCTTCGTGGTGGGGCCGATCGTGGCGAATTGTTTCTTGCGCCGCAGGCTGACGTAGCCCTTCTTCGGCGCGACCTCGAGCTCGCCGAACCGCTCGATCGCGGTCATGAGCTGGTCGTGGATCGGCCGGAGGTGGGCCTTGGCTTCGGAGTCGATCTCGTCGAGGACGTCCGGCGCCTGAGCGGCACCGACGGCCGGTGCCGACGCGGTGGACTGGAAGTACGTGGTACGAGCGTATTCGCATCGCCGTGGCCCATCCCGAGATCAACCTCGAGCATGTCGCGAATCTCGCCGTGCTTGGCGAGCCCGCTCGCTCGGATCAGAGCGTGGAGATCATCGAGCGTCTTGCCCGTGCGGGTCTGGATGTTCCGGATCTGCGTCTCGAGGGCCTTGTCGACGACGCTCATGGTGTCTCCTTCCGAAGCGCGCATGATAGGCCCCGCGCGCACCTGTACTGTCTAGCGGAAACGACCGGAGGCTGACGCCTCAGCGCCACAGGGCGGCAAGATCGACGACGAGCCCGGGCCAGTCTGGATGCTCGAACCTCGTGTCACCCTCGGTTTCGATCCGCGGCCGGAAGACGCCGTCCGCCCATCGGTAGCACTCAACGCGCTTGCGGTCGGGATCGACGATCCAGAAGTGCGCGACTCCCAGCTCGGCGTAGCGCTGCGCTTTCAACCCGCGGTCCTGCTTGCGAGTCGAGGGCGACAGGATCTCGACGACCAACAGCGGCGGCGCTTCGATGCCGCGCGGCGAAACGTGACCCGGGTCTGCAACGACCAGGAGATCCGGTACGAAGACATCCTGGTTCGTCAGGATCAGATCGACCGGCGCGAAGAAGACCTCACCGATCGAGCGGCCCTCGAAATAATCCACGATGACCAGGTGAAGGCGCTTCAAGATCCTTTGGTGCAGCGGGGTCGGCGACGGGGTCACGAGCAATTCCCCGCGCACCAGCTCGTAGCGCCTGCCATCGTCGGGTGTGACCTGCAGATCGGAGTAGTCGAGCTTCGGCTTGAGCTCAGGTGCCATCGAGGGTCGCTCCTGTTGGACGGATCGTACTGCGGGGCGTCGGTTCCGGCAAGAACGACGGCGGATTGGGATCGACCGCTTCGCTCCGGTGCAGGCTCGAAGGAGATCGAGTCCAAGAGACGTGGCCGTCGAGAGGCGAAGCGGGGACCACCTTGCGCGGCCAGTGTACCGCTCCGGTGATGGGTCCCGAACCGGGCGTGGGCTTCCGTGCGTATCGACTCGGAAACCCCGTACGTGCCACCGTCGGGCGGGGCCGCACCCGCTCCGCGGTTGGGTTCTGCTAGCTCTGTCGCAGCCGCGCCGCCCGCCACGCCAGTGTGAGCGCCGCGGCGAAGCAGACGAGAGCCAGGGCCGATGCGATCGTCACGGCCCACAGCTCCGCCCGACCGTGGTCGAGCTCGCGGCCCTGGTTCTCGAGCGCGTCGAGCCAGCGCCACGCGGTGGCGCGCCAGCCGTTGGCCGCCGTCCAGCCCCACGCCGCTGCGAGGGGCCCCGGGGCGCTGGCCGGACGCGCTGCCAGAGAATGACGCGCGCCGAAGAACAGCAGGCACATGGCGATCAAGTCCACGAGGTACATGGGGTGCAGCAGCCCGTGGGACGGGGACGCCCAGGTCTCGACCGGCACGTAGACCACGAGGATGGCCAGGCTGAACCGCGCCAGCGACGTTTCGACGGTCCTCACGGCGCCTCAGGGTACCCCGGCCGGGCATTTGCATCGGCCGGGTCGGGAACCTAGGTTTTCCGACACCTTTCCGCGGAGAGATGCTCATGGAGCCGCTCGTCGAGCCGGAAGTCGATTTCGAGGCCGAGTACGCGCTCGAGACCCCGGTGAATTGCTCCCACTGCAAGGCCTCGCTCGACGCGGTTCGCGTGGTGCGGCTGCTCCGCCGGCGCGTGAACTTCACGTCGTCCTTGCCGCGCCGCGGCTACCTCGTGGTGTGTCCGAAGTGCAGCACCGTGATCCCGGCCGTCGTCGGCACGGGCAGCCTGGTCTCCTGACCGATCCCTAGCGCCAGAGGGCGTCAAGATCGACGACGAGCCCGGGCCAGTCAGGATGCTCGAGCGTCGTGTCGCCTTCGGCTCCGATCCGCGGCCGAAAGACACCGTCCGTCGACCGAGAGCATTCGACGCGTTTGCGGTCGGGATCCACGATCCAGTAGTGCAGGACGCCCAGCTCGGCGTAGCGCTGCGCCTTCAACCCTCGATCTTGCTTGCGGGTCGAGGGCGACAGGATCTCGACGACCAGGAGCGGCGCTCCTTCGATGCCGCGCTCGGAAACGTGACTCGGATCCGCGACCACCAGCAGATCCGGTACGAAAACGTCCTGATTCGTCAGGATCAGGTCGATCGGCGCATCGAAGACCTCGCCGACCGAGCGACCCTCGAAGTACTCCATCAATAGCACTTGGAGCCGCTTCGAGACCCTCTGGTGCAGAGGGGTCGGCGAGGGGGTCACGAACAGATCCCCGCGCACCAACTCGTAGCGCCTGCCGTCGTCGGGCGTGACTTGCAGATCGGAGTAGTCGAGCTTCCGTTTGAGTTCGGGTGCCATCGCGCGTCGCTCCTGTTGAACGGATCGTACTTCGGGACGCCGGCTGCGGCAAGAACGCCAGCGGATCGGGACCGAAGCGGGTCGGCGTGCCGAACAGGATCGCGTCGGCCGCGGCGAGCTCGTCGACGGTGCACACCGGGACCTGGGTCAGGCTCTTCTGCGCCTCGGTTGCGCCCATCTTGGCGATCACCTCGACGGGAAGCGTCTCGGGCACGCGCCGCAGCGCTACCTCGGCACCGGCGACCTGCCGAGCCCCCTCGGCCACGGCCTCGGCCATCTGCGCGACATGTCCGTAGAGCGAGTAGTAGACGACCAGCACCTTCATCGCGATCCCTCCGCGGAGTCGCCCAGTCTAGCGATGAACGCGTCGATCCGGTCGGCGAGGAGCGGGAGCGTCAGGGCGCCGTTCTCGAGCACCGCGTCGTGGAACGCGCGCACGTCGAAGCGCTCGCCGAGGGCCATCTCGGCACGCCGGCGCAGCCGCCGGATCTCCATCTCCCCCGTCTTGTAGGCCAGGGCCTGGCCGGGCCAGGAGATGTAGCGGTCGATCTCGGTCGTGACCTCGTGGAGCGAGAGCGCGGCGTTCGAGGCCAGGTACTCGATCGCCTTCTCCCGTGACCAGCCGAAGGCGTGGATCCCGGTGTCGACGACGAGGCGGCAGGCGCGCCACATCTCGTAGGTCAGGCGCCCGAAGTCCGCGTAGGGGTCGGTGTAGAACCCGACCTCGAGGCCGAGCCACTCGGAGTAGAGGCCCCACCCTTCGCCGAAGGCGTCGATATAGTCGTGCCGGCGGAAGGCGGGGATGTCGGTCAACTCCTTCGCGAGCGCGATCTGGAAATGATGGCCCGGCACCGCCTCGTGGAGCGTTAGTGCCTCGAGCGTGTAGAGCGAGCGGCTCTCGAGCGCGTGCGTGTTGACCCAGTACGCTCCGCCGCGCGTCCCCTCGAGCGGCGCCCCGACGTAGCGTCCCGCGGTGTATTTCGGCGCGAGGTCCGCGGGGACCGGCTCGACGCCGTATGGCTGGCGCGGGAAGCGGCGGAACAGCGCCGGGAGCCGACCGTCCATCCGCTTGGCGATCCACGCCGCGCGTTCGAGCAGCTCCTCGGGAGTCTTGGCGTAGAACCGGGGATCGGTCCTCAGGAACCGCAGGAACTCGGCGAACGTCCCTTCGAACCCCGTCTTCTTGATCACGGCATCCATTTCGGAGCGAATGCGCCGCACCTCATCGAGACCGGCGCGGTGCACCTCCTCCGGGGTTCGGTCGAGCGTCGTGTAGTGCCGGACGAGCCAGGCGTAGTACGCGCGACCGTTCGGCAGCTCCACCGCGGCGAGCGACGAACGCGCGCCCGGGACGTACTCGCGCGTCATGAACTCGAGGAGCCGGTGGTAGGCCGGGAGGACCGACCCCGTGATCGCCTCACGCGCCGCGGTGCGCAAACGGTCGCGCTGCGCCTCGGGGACGCCGGGCGGGAATCTCGTGAAGGGAGCCATGAATACGCTCCCTTCTGCGGTCGCCTCGGCGTGAGCGCGGATCGTCCCGTCGTACCCCTCGAGGACGACGCGGGGCAGCGTGAACCCGGCCAGGAGTCCCTCGCGCAGCCAGGCGATCTGCTGGTCGAAATAGGCGGGAATCGCGCGGAGACGAGCCAGGTAGTTGTCGTAGCCCCGCGCGTCCGCGAGCGGGACCTGCTCGGGCAGCCGCACGAGCTCGGTGTGGAACCCGCTGTCGCTCGTGATCGGGAGGCGCTGGGACCCCAGCTCGAAGGCGCGGTTCGACTCGTCGAGCCGCAGCGCGAGCAGGTCGAGGTTGATCCGGTCGACGGTCGCGAGGGTGGAGCGATCGATGTCCCGGAGCCTCTGCAGCCAGCCCCGCCTTCGCTGTGCCTGCCGCTCGAGCGCCGCGGGCGAGACGTCCGGCAGCCGATCGTCGTAGCGGTGGTCGCCGGCCGACGTGGCGAGCAATGGATCGTCGGCGAGCGCTCCCTCCCAGGCCTCGGCGATGATCGCATCGAGCCGGCTCTTGGCGTCCTCGCCTGTCGCCGCAAAGGCCGGCGTCAGCGCCAGGAGAGCCGCGGCCAGAACGACGTGGGATCGCATCGGTGCCCCCGCTTTGCGCCCACACTCTAACCCAGCTCTCAGACCTTCTCCGCGTTGCGCCCCAGCGTCCGCAGCGCCAGGACGAACGCTGCCGCGAAGGCCAGATCGGCCCAGGCCCACGGGATCCACAGCCCCGGCATCGCGCCGCGCGCCGCGTGGCCGAGCACGATCCCCGCGTAGGCCAGCTTGAGCAGGATGCCCAGCTTGATGATGTCCCGGTTGCGCCACGGGTCCCGCGACACCATCCAAAAGCCCACGCCGAAGATGGTGACGAGCGCCGCCGGGAGCTCGACGTAGGCCGAGTGGTTGGGTGGCGCGATCCCGAAGTAGGTGTAGATCGCCGGGTACATCGCGAGCACGATTACCCCGAGCCCGAAGTCGTAGACGGCGGCGATCAGGAACAGCGGGTGGATCCAGTCACGCTTCATCGTCTTCCTCCCCTCGGACGGACCTCGCGGAAGAACCGCTCGCGCCGCGCATCGATGAACGCGCGATCGTAGAGTCGTCGCGCCAGATCGACGAGGCCCCACTGGAGCCGATCGGGCGACATCCGGGCCGGCACGAAATTGACGTCGAAGAGCGTGCAGCGCTCCCAGGCCCCGTCCGCGAGGATCCGCCCCTCGGCCGAGAGCCGCCGGTAGAGCGGCGTGCCCGGGAACGGCGTCAAGACGGTGATCTGCACCTCGAACAGGCCGGTGCGCTCGACGAAGTCGTACACCGCGTCGAAGATCGACTCGTCGTGGCCGTCGAGCCCGAGCACGAAGCAGCCGTTCACCGTGATCCCGTGGGCCTGGATCCGGCGCACCGCGGCCTCGTAGTCCGGGAGCTTGCGGAGCTTCCAGTTGCGCCGCAGCTCGAGCCCGTCGAGGCCCGCCGCCACGGGGCTCTCGAGGCCGATCAGCGCCTGCCGGCAGCCGCTCTCGCGCAGCAGCTCGAGCAGCTCCTCGTCCTCCGCGATCGACACGTCGGTCTCGGTAAACCAGTGAACGCGCTCGGCCGCGAGCGCCCGGAGCAACTCCTTCGCCTCGCGGCGCCGGCCGAAGCTGTTGTCGTCGGCCAGCTCGAGGAACGGGTGCGGCCAGATCTCCTTGATGCGGCGGATCTCGGCGATCACCTTGGCCACGGGCTTCACGCTGTACTTCGGCGTGAGCAGGATCGAGCTGGCGCAGAAGTCGCAGAGGTGCGGGCAGCCACGGCTCGTCTGCACCGTGATCCGGTTGTAGCGCTCGGGATCGAGCAGCTCGAACCGCGGCATCGGCGCCTCGGCCAGGTCGAACGACCGGCCCGGCGGTGCTTGGTAGCGTGGCGCGAGGCAGCCGCGCCGGACGTCCTCGACGATCCGCGGCCAGAGCGGCTCGGCCTCGCCGACGACGGCGGTCGCGCCGTGGGCCTCGGCCTCTTCCGGCAGGACACTGACGTGCAGTCCTCCCAGCACGACCGGCGTGCCGCGTGACGCGTAGAGCTCTGCCACGCGATAGGCGTCGTGGATCTGAGCCGAGTACGACGCGATGGCGACGAGATCGTAGGACCGCGGCGTCTCGGGCTCCGCGGCGAGGTCCGGGATCTCCCGGTACTCGATCTCGACGTCGGGCGGGGTGAGCCCAGCGAGCGTGAGCAGCGCGAGGCTCGGGAGCGAGGCGATCACCTCGCTGCGCTCGATGAACCCCGGAAGCGTCAGGCCGATCGCCGTCAGCTCGGGGTTGGCCGCGCGCACGCCGCTCATGGCGATGAGCCCGAGCTTCATGACGTGGCGAGCCCCGCGATCACGAGCACGGCGCCCAGCACGAGGCTCACGATCGGGATGGCGAACAACGGCCGGAACCCAGGCCGCCAGGCCATCAGGCCGCAGCACGCCGGCATCGTGACGGCACCGACGATCAGCGCCGCCGAGGCCACGGAAGCGAGTGCGGGCGGCAGGACGAGACGAGTCGCGGTATGTGCGTAGAGGACGTTCAGAGCACCGAGCGCGACGAGCGACACGTGCCCGAGCCGCACCATCCGGCGTCGCAGCGAGCCGTAGCCGCCGAGCCAGTCCTCGCGGTGGAAGCCGAGCCCGAGCGCGAGCCCCGAGAGGAACCCCACGAGGACCCACAGCCAGCCGAAGATCTCGTTCATCGGCGTTCGCGAGCAGGCTATGACAAGCCGGGAGTGGGGTCCAGCGACCTAACGGACAGGTAGTGCCTCACTCTGAATTTCAGTATTCAGACTGAGGCATCACCAACGGACAGATCGAGAACGTCCAGATCCGGGGACTACAGCCGAAACCGATTCCGCATCAGACCCGGAGCCAGGACGGTCAGCGCGGAGCCGCACGTGATCAGCGCGTAGTAGGCCAGGGTGACGCTCGTGGCAGCGGGGGTTTGCCACCAGCGCAGACCCACCTTGGCTCGCTCGCGCACCATCCGCTTGAGCTGCCAGCCGAGCGTCGCGAGATCGTCGCGGATCCATCTCAGCACGACGCGGATGGTCGCCGCGCCGCGCTCGAGCGCCCGCGCTCGGCCGGCCGAAACCGCGCGCCGGAAGAAATGGCTCGCGCCGCACGGCGCGGGGTGCGATGCGCGAGCCTGCCCCACGTGCCAGATCGGGATGCCCTCGTGCGCGAGCTGCCGCACCAGCAAGGCAGCCGCGGCGTGCTTGAGCCCCGGCACGTCCTGAAACGGATGGGACAGCACGGTCTCGCGACGGAAGGCGACGTTGTTCGCATAGAACCAGTCCGACTGCTTCAAGCCGCCGACCGGGTCGCGCAGCGGGAACATCCACGTCAAAGCCATCGAGCGGCTGTAGGCGTCGCCGCGGGAATGGTCGACGTAGGTGTTCCCGACGGCGATCGACACGCGCGGATCCGAGAACGCCGCCGTGAGCGCCGCGAGCCAGCCCGGCTCGGGGACCAGATCGCTGTCCAGGAAGACGACGATGTCGCCCGTCGCGATGGCCGCGCCTGCGTTCTTCTGCTTGCAGTACGTACCGCCCCGGACGGGGAGGATTCGCACGTGCAGAGCTCCGCTCTCCGGGACGGCCTCGGCGAGGGTGCGGCGGACCGTCGCCTCGTCGACCTCGTCGACCTCGTCGCAGTCATAGGGGATCACGACCTCGAGAGGCCCGGCCAGCCGCACCGGAGGGTTCTC
>Ga0247727_10016691_pt1 | contig 11813 bp, 12 predicted proteins | sample WisWelCaveWW1625_FD_202498 | JGI IMG/M metagenome (GOLD analysis project Ga0247727, IMG submission 202498) | Biofilm microbial communities from Wishing Well Cave, Virginia, United States - WW16-25 | ecosystem: Environmental > Aquatic > Deep subsurface > Groundwater > Cave microbial mat | place...
CCACCGGCTGGTCGATCCCAAGCGTGGGCAGGCGGTTCAGCAGCCGCAGGGCCCAGCCGAGCGCCGGAGCCTCAAACCCGGCCAGCACTTCGGCGCGCGTGATCACCGAGACTGAGCAGCGTCCTTCCATTTCCTGGAGCCAGGAAGTCGCTCGGGCGACGCCGTTGAAGTGATCGATCAGGATCACCGAGTCCAGCAAGACCTTCATCGCCACTGCTCGCGAACGCGCCGCTGATAGGCCAGGCCGTCCCCCTGGCGCCACAGGCCGCTTGTCTGCTTCAGGATCTTGTCAAACGATCCTTCCTCTTCCTGGCGAAGGCGGCGGACCGCCCGCCGGACCAGCTCGGCCATCGGCACACCGGCCTGCTGGGCCTTGCGGTCCAGCCAGGACTTGTCGCTGCTGTCGAGATTGATGATGGTGCGAACCAGCGGCATAGATATCGTCCTGAGGATATGATATCACACCCGGCGCGCCTCCCCGCTGCCCGCTACACTGTAATAAGGTCAGGAGACTCGATGGGCATCGTCAAAACGGGCGCCCCGGCCCCGGAGTTCACCTTGGCAGGCATGAACGGGGAGCAGCAGTCGCTCCAGCAATTGCGGGGCGCGGGCCCCGTGCTGCTGGCGTTCTTCAAGGTTTCCTGTCCGACCTGCCAGTACACGTTCCCCTTCCTCGAAAGGTTCCACAGCAAGCTGGCGGTGGTGGGCATCTCGCAGAACGGGGGGCGGGAAACGGCGGCGTTCAACGCCGAGTTCGGCGTGGGGTTCCCGGTGCTGCTCGATCCGGCCGATGACGGGTATCCGGTCTCGAACGGCTTCCGCATTACCCACGTTCCGTCGCTGTTCCTGGTGGAGCCGGACGGAACGATTTCGCTAACCAGCGTCGGCTTCCTCAAGGCGGACCTGGAGGAGCTGGCCCGGCGCTTTGCCGTGACGCCGTTGTTCCACAAGGACGAGCGCATCGAAGCCTTCCGCGCCGGGTGAGGGTCGAAGAACTGAGCTCCGGTCGGAGCCGGGTGGATGGCGAAGAAGAAGAAGAAACCGTTTCGGGCCGCCGAGGAAGTGCGCAGGCTGGCGCGGGAGAGGGTGGGGCCCGTTCCCGGCGGGCGGGTGATCCAGCCAAAGAGCCGCCGCAGGAACCCCAAGCATCCCAAGCGCGAGAAGGAGAGCTGGCCGGAAGGCTAGCACAGCGTGAGAAGTGATGCTTCCTTCAGGTTCCTTCGCCCCAGCTCGAGAGGTATTTCTCCTGCTCCGGGGTGAGCCGGTCGATCTGGATGCCCATCGACTCGAGCTTCATGGCGGCGACCCTCTTGTCCAGCTCCTCCGGCACCGAGTACACGCGCTTCTCCAGCCGGGAGTGGTTCTTCACCACGTACTCGGCGGCCAGCAACTGGTTGGCGAAGCTCATGTCCATCACCGAGGCCGGGTGGCCCTCGGCGGCGGCCAGGTTGATGAGGCGTCCTTCGCCCAGCACGAAAATCTTCCGCCCGCCCTTGACGGTGAACTCCTCGACGAACTCGCGCACCACCCTGCGTGTGGATGCAACTTTGCCCAGCGCCTCCAGGTCGATCTCGACGTTGAAGTGGCCGGAATTGCACAGCAGGGCGCCGTCCTTCATGGCCTCGAAATGCTTCTCGACGATGACGGACTTATCGCCGGTGACGGTGATGAACACGTCCCCCAGCGGGGATGCTTCGAGCATCGACATGACGCGGTAGCCGTCCATGAGGGCCTCCAGCGCCCGCGTCGGGTCAACCTCGGTGACGATCACCTGCGCCCCCAGGCCGCGGGCCCGCGACGCTATCCCCCGGCCGCACCACCCGTAGCCGGCCACCACCACCGACAGCCCGGCGAACAGGACATTGGTCGCGCGGATGATGCCGTCGATGGTCGACTGACCGGTGCCGTAGCGGTTGTCGAACAGGTGCTTGGTGAGGGCGTCGTTCACCGCCACGATGGGGTATTGCAGCACCCCCTGCTTGGCCATGGCCCGCAGCCGGATCACCCCGGTGGTGGTCTCCTCGGTGCCGCCCAGCACCCCCGCCGCCGCGTCCTTGCGGGAGGTGTGCAGCATGTGCACCAGGTCGGCCCCGTCGTCCATGGTGATCTGCGGCCGGTGATCGACGGCCGCCGTGATGTGGGAGTAATAGGTATCGTTGTCCTCCCCCTTGATGGCGTAGACCGGAATGCCGGAATCCCTCACCAGCGAGGCGGCCACGTCGTCCTGGGTGGAGAGAGGGTTGGAGGCGCAAAGCACCACCTCTGCTCCGCCGTCGCGCAGCGCGATCATGAGGTTGGCCGTCTCGGTGGTCACGTGCAGGCAGGCCGAGACGCGAGTGTCCTTCAGCGGCTGCGCCTTGATGAACTGCTTGCGGATGGACTGCAATACCGGCATCGACTGGAACGCCCACTCGATGCGCTTCTTCCCGGTCTCGGCCAGACCCGGGTCCTTGATATGGCTTGGTGTAGGCATTTGGAGATTTGGCTAAACTCGCGCCGCTGCCACCCCTGCTTCGCCCTTGAGCACGGCCGCCTGGTCGGTCTTCTCCCAGGAGAAGGTGTCCTCACTGCGTCCGAAGTGGCCGAAGGCCGCCGTCTTCTGGTAGATCGGCCGGCGCAGCGCCAGGTGGCTGATGATACCCCTGGGGGTCAGCGGGAACACGGTCCGCACCATCTCGGCCAGGTGCGCGTTGTCAAGCTCGCCGGTGCCCTGGGTGTCCACCAGAACCGAAACCGGGTCGGCCACCCCGATGGCGTAGGCCAGTTGCACCTCGCACCGCCTGGCCAGCCCGGCGGCCACGATGTTCTTGGCGATGTAGCGGGCCATGTAGCAGGCCGAGCGATCCACCTTGGTCGGATCCTTTCCCGAGAACGCCCCGCCGCCGTGCCGTCCCATGCCGCCGTAGGTATCGACAATGATCTTGCGGCCGGTCAGGCCGGTGTCGCCGTGCGGCCCCCCGACCTCGAACCGCCCGGTCGGGTTGATGTGGATCTTGGTCGAGGCGTCGACCATGTGCGCCGGCATCACCGGCCGGATCACGCACTCCTCGACCTCGGCGCGCAGCGTCTCCTGCTCGACCGCGGCGCTGTGCTGGGTGGAGACCACAATCGCGTCCAGCCGCAGGGCCCGGTCCCCCTCGTACTCGACCGTCACCTGGGACTTGCCGTCCGGCCGCAGGTACTGGAGCACGCCCGCGCGGCGCGTCTCCGACAGCCGCCGCACCAGCCTGTGCGCCAGCGTGATCGGCAGCGGCATCAGCTCCTCGGTCTCGTCGCAGGCGAATCCGAACATCATCCCCTGATCGCCCGCCCCGTCCCGGTCCACGCCCATGGCGATGTCGGGCGACTGCCCGTGGATCTTGTCGAGCACCTCGCAGGTATTGGCGTCGAAGCCGTACTCGGCCGAGGTGTAGCCGACCTCCCGGATCGCCTGGCGCGCCACCTCCACGTAGTTGACCTTGCCGCGATAGGTGAGCTCCCCCGCCACCAGGCAGAAATCGGTGGTTAGCAGGCTCTCGCAGGCCACCCGCCCCATCGGGTCCTGGGCCAGCACCGCGTCCAAGATGGCGTCCGACACCTGGTCGGCGATCTTGTCCGGGTGGCCCTCGGTGACCGATTCGGATGTGAAAAGACGGCGGCGATGAACAGGCAAAGTGACACCCTCCGTGCAGGGGTAATTAGGTAGAATAGCACCCGGAGGGCCAACCATGCAACTGGGGCTGGTTACGTACAACGTTGCCAAAGACTGGGATATTGAGACGATGATTCTGAAGCTCGAGGCGGCGCGTTTCGAGTCGGTCGAGCTGCGCACTACCCATAAGCACGGCGTGGAGCCTTCGCTCCCCCGCCCGGAGCGGGAACGGATCCGCGCCCGCTTCAACCGCAGCAAAATCAAGCTCCTCAGCCTGGGCACCATCTGCGAGTTCCATGCCGCCGACCAGGCGGTGCGGGATAAGAACGTCGCCGAGTGCAAGGCCTTTATCGAGCTGGCCCACGACCTCGGCGCGTGGGGGGTCAAGGTCCGCCCCAACGGCTTCCCCGAAGGCGTTCCCCGCGAAACGACCACCCAGCGCATTGGCGCGGCGCTGCGGGAGTGCGGCGAATACGGCGCCCGCTTCGGGGTCGAGGTCTGGCTCGAGGTCCACGGACGCGACACCCAAAACCCGCCCAACATCCTGGCCATGATGAAGGCCTGCAATCACCAGGCGGTGGGCGTGTGCTGGAACTCCAATCCCACCGACGTGGTCGACGGCTCGGTGAAGCAGAACTTCGACCTGCTGCGCCCCTATCTGAAGAGCTGCCACATCAACGAGCTGTCGAGCTCCTACCCCTGGCGCGAGCTGTTCACCCTGATGCGGAAGTCCGGCTACGACCGCTGGACCCTGGTCGAGGTGGCCGAAAGCAAGGAGCCCGAGCGGTTCCTGGGATACTATCGCGCGCTGTGGACGGAGCTGACGAAGGGTTGAGGCTCAGCCGGCAGCCGGCCTCAGGGAACCCTACGGCAGCGTCTTCAGATATTCCACCACCGCCACCGCGTCGGCCTTGCTCAACCGGTAGGCCGGCATCGGCGGGCCGGCCGCGCCTCCCTTGGGGTTCTTCCCCGTCACCAGGAAGTTCACGATGGCCTCCGGTCCCCATTTCTTCCACAGCGTTCCCGATGGGGTCAGGTCCTGGGCGGTCTTGTGCCAGTTGGCAATAGTCTTGCCCGGAAGCGGTCCTACGTCCAGCACCGCCCCCTTCAACCACTTGGAGCGGTCCGGCTCGCCATTCTCGAGCTTCGGCGTGTGGCAGTGCTGGCACAGGCCGGCGTTTTCGACCAGGTACTTGCCCCGCTCAACGGCGGCGCGGTTGTCCTGGGCCGCGGCGAGGCTCGCGAGCATCGCGGCGGCGGTTGCTGCGGTCAGGGTTCGCAGGGACATTCCTCGATGCTATAATCAGGACGGCGGGTTTGGCAAGCGCGCACAGCTGAACCCGGGCAAGCGGTGCGGCCGGTGGTTGCGGTATCCCACATCTTTTCTCCGCCGCACCACCCGGGTTGTGCTTCCTATTAGACAGGCATCCGCGCCCGGGGGGAAATCGATAATTTCTATTCGGCGGATTGAATTTTTGGATGCAGGGGCATGGACTTCGATCAGATCCACACGTTTCTCGAGATCGTCCGGCTGAAGAGCTTTTCCCGGGCCGCGCAGACGTGTTTCCGCACGCAGCCGGCCATCAGCGCCCAAATCCGGCAGATGGAGCAGGAGCTGGGCACGTCGCTGTTCGAGCGCTTCGGCAGCCGCATCTCGCTCACCACCGCCGGCAAAATCTTCAGCGAGTACGCCGAGCAGCTCCTGGACGTGCGGCGGCAGGCCATCGCCGCCGTCAGCGAGCTCGACCGCATCCCCAAGGGGGAGCTGGTGATCGCCGCCAACGAGGCCACCTGCATCCACGTGCTGCCGGAGGTATTCTCGAGCTACAAGCAGCGCTTCCCGGAGGTGCAGCTCCAGGTCACCCGGGCTTACGGCGCCCGGGCGGTGCAGGCGGTGCTCGAGAACAGCGTCGACTTCGGCATTACCCAGCTCCCCATCCAGGAGCGCAAGCTCGAGATCGTGAAGATCTACAGTGACGAGATCCGTCTGCTGGCGCCGCCCGGCCATGCGCTGGCGCGAGCCAGGACCGTCACCGCACAGGAAGCGGCGGCGCACCCCTTGCTGCTGCCCAAGACCGGCCGGACCCGCGCCATGATCGACCAGTTCCTGGAGCCGATCGAGAGCGGCGTGAGGATTTCGATGGAGCTCGAGTCGAGCGAGATGATCAAGCGGTTCGTGATGGCCGGCCTCGGGATCGGCTTCATGGCCATCACCAACGCCCGCGAGGAGATCCGGAGCCGGCGGCTGCGGGATATCCCGCTCGCCCCCCTGCCCCTGATGCGCACCCTCGGGCTCATCTACCGACGCGACAAGCCGCTGTCGCGGGGGGCGCTCGGCTTCATCGAGGTGGTGCTCGATTTCGCCAAGCAAGCCCAGATGCCCCAGGCGCAGAGCGCTCCGGCGGCCGACTGAGTAACGTTATGCAATGCCCTCACTGCAACCGGGAAGTAGCCAATCCGGAAGCCCGTTGTCCTCACTGCCGCGGCCTGCTGCAGCAGGGGCCGGTGGCGGTGGTCAAGACCGCCAGCGTGCGCGTCTCGGCCGGTGATCTGGACGAGGTCTATCGCTCGCTTGAGGAGATCCCCGAGGGTATCCGCCGCCAGATCCGCCAGGCCCTCAACGGACCCAACGCCGAGACCATCGTCATCGCCGACCAGGGCGGGCGCGAGCAGATCTTCCAGGTGATCCAGGACCTGCCGCCTCACCTGCGCAAGCGGGCGCTGGCGGCCATCCGGGTGGCCGTGCCCCAGACTCCCGGGCTTTCCATCCGAACCCGCTGGCTGCTGGTGGGGGCCGGCGCAGCCGCCTTGACCCTATTCCTTTTCTGGCTCTGGTACTGGTAGAATTCGCGCAGGGGGTTTTGGGCCATGAACTACTTGCGCTGGAGTGTCGTGCTTGCCGTGGGCTGCGCCCCGCTGGCGGCTCAGGAGACCCGCAGCACCATTTTCGGCCGGATCCACGATCCCCAGCAGAGCGCGGTGGCGAACGCCGCCATAGTGGTAACCAACCTGGACACCAACACGCCCCACCGCAGCTCCACCAACGAGACCGGCTACTACGAGATCCCCTACCTGCTGCCCGGCAGCTACGAGGTCACCGCTGAAGCGCCCGGCTTCAAGAAGGGACAGCGCCGCGGCGTCACTCTGACCGTCTCCACGCGGGCCGAGATCAACTTCAACCTGGAGCTGGGCGCGGTGGCCGAGACGGTGTCGGTAACGGCCGAAGCCCCGCTGCTCGACACCTCTACCGTCTCCTCGGGGCGCATCCTCGACAACCGCCAGATCATGGACCTGCCGGTATTCGGCAACAGCGTGGTGCTGCTGATTAAGCTGACGCCGGGGATTCAGTCCGGCGGCAACAACAACTACCTGGGGCTGCACTCGAATGTCGGCGGGTCGGACTACTTCGTGGCCGGCGGCGTGGGCGGCAACGAGTGGTCGATCGACGGGGCACCCAACGCCGGCCCCAGCCGCCGCGCCGCCTACCTTCCCTACTCCGATACGGTGCAGGAGTTCAAGGTGGAGACCTCGGGATTCGACGCCTCCATCGGCCACACCACCGGGGCCAACATCTCGATGATGACCAAGAGCGGGACCAACCAGTACCACGGGACGCTCACCGAGTCGCACTGGCAGCAGCGGTGGAACGGCACGCCGTTCTTCACCAACCGGCTCTACTGGGGCCGCATCAAGGACGCCGAGGCGCGGGGCGACCTGGAGCTGGCGCGCCGGCTGCGCTCCCAGCCGCGCCAGTCCTCCGGCCACTCCAACAACTTCGCCGGCACCATCGGCGGGCCGGTGCGGATTCCCAAGCTCTACAACGGCCGCGACCGGCTGTTCTTCTTCTTCAGCTACAACGGGTATCGCGAGCCCAAGCCGGAGGAGCCGAGCGCCATCAACCGCACGGCGCCGACCCTGGCCGACCGGCAGGGGGATTTCTCGCCGCTGGCGCTGGTGGACCCGGTGCGCTACACGGTCCACGACCCTCTCACCGTGCGGCCCGACGCCAGCCGCGCCACCCACTACCTCCGCGACCCCTTCCCCGGCAACCGCATCCCGGCCTCGCGGATGAGCCTGAACCCGATGTACCGCACCTACACCGGCTTCTACCCCACGCCCAACAACAACCCGGCGCCCGGCCAGGAACCGCGCAACAACTACCTGGCCACCGGCACCCCCTTCAACTGGGACTACGACGCCTTGGCCACCCGGGTCGACTACCAGCTCGCGCCCAACCACAAGTTGTTCGGCCGCTGGAGCTGGAACGACTTTCTGGAGGATCGCGGCGACTGGACCTACGAGACCCGGCGCGGCCTGCACAGCAACGGGCTCAACCGGCACAACATCGGGGCGACGGTGGACTACGTGTACACGCTGAATCCGAGCACCATCCTCAACATCGCCGTGGCCGGCAACGAGTTCCGGGAGGGCGACAGAATCACGGCGCCGCTTGAGTACAAGCCGTCCGACGTGGGGCTGCCGGCGTACCTCGACCAGAAGGCGGGGCCCTTCACCATCCTGCCCCAGATCAACGTGAGCGGCTACCAGGGCATCGGCCGGGGCTATCCCGGCTTCACCCGCTACCGCATGCTCACCGGCAAGAGCGACCTGTCGATGATCCGCGGCACGCACAGCATCACCGCCGGCTTCGATCTGCGCCAGCACTTCCGCACCCTGTTCAGCCCGGGGAACTCCTCGGGGAATTTCACCTTCAGCAATACCTACACGCGCAGGAACGACGACGGCTTCACCCCGGCAGGCGACTTCGGCCTGAGCTGGGCGGCCTTCATCCTGGGAATGCCCAACGGCATCTCCATCTCGACCAACGACAGCTACGCCACCCACAACCCCTACTACGGCTGGTTCGTGCAGGACACCTGGCGGGTGACCCCGAAGCTGTCGCTCACGCTGGGCCTGCGCCTGGAGTACGAAGGGGGCGTGACCGAGCGGTTCAACCGCGAGTTGGGCGGGTTCGACCCGAATCCCAAGCTGCCTATCAGTGATGCAGCCGAGGCGGCCTACCGCGCCCGGCCCCTGGGGGAGCGGCCGGCGGCGGACTTTGTGGTGCGCGGCGGGTCCCTCTACCTGGGCTCGGGCGGCAACCGCCGGGAGCTGAACCGGGGCGAGCTGAGCTGGCTGCCGCGCGTCGGCATCGCCTACCAGGCCAATTCGAGGACCGTGCTGCGCGCCGGGTTCGGCTACTTCTTCGACACCAACAACGTGCTGAACAACGGCCCGGACCAGTTCGGGTTCAGCCGCGGCACCAACCCCATCATCACCACCGATTTCGGCGTCAACTGGCGGGTGGGGGATCCCCGAAACGGCGTCTCCTCGCTGCGCGACCCCTTCCCGGTGCGGCCCGACGGGACACGCTTCGACGTGCCCACCCGCGACGCCCTGGGCCTGATGGCCCGCCCCGGCCGCGGCTTCAGCTTCGTCGACTACGACTGGCGGCACGCCCGCACCATCCGGTACCGGCTCGGCCTGCAGCGCCAGCTCTCCCAGCACATTGATGATCGACGCGGCCTACGCCGCCACGCGCTCCGACCGAATCTCGATGGAGCGGCGGCTCGACTACCTGCCCGAGCGGTACTTTGCCGGCGGGCTGGTCCGCAACCCGGCGCTGGCCACCGACCTGAACCAGAACCTGCCGAATCCCTTCAACATCGCCAACTTCGCGTCGCTCGAGCAGTCGGCGCCCCTGGTCTACCAGGACATGCTCACGCAGGGATTCTTCACCTCGCCGACCATCCGCAAGCACCAGCTCCTGCGCGCCTTCCCGCACATGAACAACGTGACCAACACGCGGGTGCCGGCCGGGGAAGAGCGCACCCACTCGCTGGAGGTGACCTTCGAGAAGCGCTTCTCCCACGGCGTGCAGACCAACGTGGGCTACGCCTGGACCCGCGACACCGAGACGTTCTTCCTCGATGAGTTCTCCGGAACGACCACCTGGCGGCCGTCTAACGACGCCCGGCCGCATCGGCTGGTGGTGTCCAACATCTGGGAGCTGCCCTTCGGCAAGGGGCGCGCTTGGGTCGGGCAGGGGTGGCTCAGCAAGGTGGTGGGAGGCTGGCAGATCGGCGCCAGCCTGCAATACCAGCCCGGCCCGCTGCTCGGTTGGGGCAACAGCTTCTTCTATGGCGACATCGACAAGATCGCCCGCCACGGAAGCGAGCGGACGCTCGACCGGTGGTTCAACACCGACGGCTTCGAGCGGGTGGCCGCCCGGGGTCCCGACGGCTTCCACCGCCGCATCTTCCCCACCCGCATCGAGGGCATCCGCCGCGACTCCACCAAGCAACTGGACATGAACCTCCTCCGCAGCTTCAAGATCAAGGAGCGGTGGGACAACCAGTTCCGCATCGACCTGATCAACGCGCCCAACCACCCCCAGTTCGACTCCCCCGATACCAGCCCGTTCTCGTCGGACTTCGGGAAGGTGACGTCGCAGATCGCCACCACGCGGTGGATCCAGTTGCAGTACCGGCTGCGGTTCTGAGGCTAGGGTCGCCCCCTGTCAGAACGAGTACCGCAGGCACGAGCTGGATCTGGCGGGCGTCGGTGGCGCTGGTGAGTCATTGCGGCGCCGCAAGAATCTCACTCAGCTTTCGTTTGCCATCTCGCAGATAGCCGGGCAGCTCACTCCCCTTCCCTCCAATCTCGAACATCAGCACTCCCTCATAACCGATCTGCCGGAGCGTGTTGAATAGCCGGGGGTAGTCTACGAAATCGTGCACCAGCGGCTTGTGTTCCTCCCAGGTCTGGGGGTCAATGTCGTGAACGTGAAGGTGGAAGACCCTCTTTCCCAGCTTTTGGATGATCTCGATGGTGGTGTCGTTGTAAGCCCGGATGCCTTCCGCGCTGCTTCGTTGCTCAGGTTTCACGCGGGCAGCCAGCTCAGCGTACAGTTTCTGATGCCCAACATCAACGGTGGCGCCGACCGCCTCATGGTCGATCTCTTGCACCAGGCGAACGTAGTCGCGGATCGATCGCGGGTAGCCGGTCTCCAGGGCGATCCGAAACCTGAGTTTCCTGGCCCGGTCACCCCACTCACGGAACCGCCGAAGGTACTTCGGCCCTATCTCCTGATCAGCGCCGTCCGGCGGAGGCTGCGGGTGCAGCACGGCGAGCTTCGCGCCGAAGAAGGCGGTGGCCTCCATGGCGACTTCTATGGCTCGAGTGGACGAGTCTCGCCTTTCTTGGGAGGCGGACATGTAGTCGAGTCCTGCGTAAGGGAGATGAGTCGTCACGCACTGGAAGCCCCTCAGCGCCTTAAGAATCTCGTTGCGCCGCCTGGCGTCCAGTTTGTCGAATTGAAAGCCCGGAAACTTCCCCTCCGTTGGATCGGGGACCCCCATCGGATGGATCTCGATGGCCGGGAAGCCGAGATCGCGCACGGTCTTGATGGCTTCGATCAAACCGAAACCATCGATCGCCGTGTTTGCACCGAGCAGCCATGGGGTCCTGACCGCTGGGGGCGGTGAGAAACGAGGCGCGGCGGCAAACGGAGCAAGCCCGAGAATCGAGCGGCGTGACAGCACGGCCGCCATACTGGATCGCGCCAAAGCGCTAGAATCGATACCGCAACCCGAACTGGATCTGCCTCGGATTGGTTCGCTGGCTGCCGATCCGTCCGAAATCGTTGCGGTTCATGGCGCCGATGGGGTCACCGAAGTTCACCACATTGGGCATGTTGAAGAACTCCGTCCGGAACTCGACACGATGCCGCTCGTTGATCTGGAAGTCCTTGTGGACCGCCACGTCAATGCCGATAATGCTGTCAGCGTTGGTGATGTACTGGCCCGCGGTTCCGAAGGTGTAAATCGCCGGCAGAGCGAACGCCCTGGTGTTGAACCATTCGTCCGGGGTCTTCGGTCCGGCGTTGGGATTCCCGACCAGGTTCGGACGCTGCGTCGAGCGGCCTGTGTTGGCGCGGTCCACACCGGAGGAGATCAGCAGCGGCGGACCGGTTTCGAGCCGTGTAATCCCTTCCAGAGCCCATCCGCCCAAGACCAGATCGGCCGCCTTGGTCCAACTGCCGCCGAACTTGCGGCCCTTGCCGAAGGGCAACTCATAAACATAGGCGAAGTTGAAGACGTGGTTGATGTCCCAACTGGACCGTGAGTAGTCCAACCTCCGGTTGAAAGGATCCTGCACCTTGACCTCGGCCAGGGAAGAC
>Ga0247727_10016692_pt1 | contig 11811 bp, 6 predicted proteins | sample WisWelCaveWW1625_FD_202498 | JGI IMG/M metagenome (GOLD analysis project Ga0247727, IMG submission 202498) | Biofilm microbial communities from Wishing Well Cave, Virginia, United States - WW16-25 | ecosystem: Environmental > Aquatic > Deep subsurface > Groundwater > Cave microbial mat | place...
CGTAATGGTTTTAGCTTTTGAATCAACAGAAACGGATTTGATGCCTTTTTTCATTTTCATCGCATTTTCAATACGGGGCTTGCAACTGCCGCATTGGTCGCAGTGGCTGCAATAAATCTGCGTGGCAACCACCAGCGTGTCGGATTCCAATTTTGGAGTTTCTGTTTTCGTTTCGGTTTGCGCGAATGCAGAAGCGAAGAAAATGGACAAGCCAAAAAGTGTTGCGGTTAAGTTTTTCATTGTTTGAGTTTTTAATTATTTGAAGATTTCAAAGTTAGTGAAACGTGTTTATGCTTAAATTGTTGTTTCTTAAATAATCTTAAACTCATGTGGGTTCCCAGACCGATGATGTATCAAATTGCTGAAAGCGGTATAAGGCTCTGACTTATCCGGTCGCTGGTTTTCTTCGGATTGCTCATTGTCGTAGTCGGGAAAAATTTGATTTGAAACTGTGTTCAGTAAAAATCAGTGGTAATGTGCCTTCCATCACCCGCCAATCAAAACATTGCGTAGCCGCTGGATGAGGTGTGTGCATCATTAATTTACTTTGCAAGCTTCTGAGACCACGTTGCCGAGGTGTTAAGGTTTCTTTTTCTGCGGGATGTTTCCTTATCTTAGAGGAACAAAAATCCCGCATCATGAAACCCAGTTACATTTTCCCCGGCTTTTTATTCTTCTCCCTCTTCGCATTCAGTTCATTGAATGCCCAACTCATCAACCTTAGCCCTGCCGAGGCAAGCGACCCCCTGCAAGGCACAAAAGACCTGTATCAAAACTCGGAGATGTTTTTTTTGTGGGACCAGGCTTTACCCAATGACGACATTGAGGTGAAGCTGCAAGTCGTTGATTTCCTCAACCCGCCCGGTCAATTCGATTACAATGCCGTGCAGGTGGAGAGTGGCGCCAACACCAACAACGGCAGCCGCTTCATGACTGTTGCTAAAGGCGATTTTGACGGTGATAATTTTGATGACATCATCGCAGCATGGACCTATAACGACCAGGTGCTGCTGTGCTTACCGGATATTGACAAGCAAACCCTGTCCTGGAGCAACGCTCCTAAAATAATGCTGGGCGGTCCCCTTGAGGATAATGTGGGCAGCTACAGGGGCAGGCTCCGCCTTGCCTCTGGAAATTTTGACACGGATGAAACGGATGAATTCGTCCTCGCATATCGCAACAGCACCGACTCAAAAATTTACATCGGTGCGTATGACGGCACTTCGCTTTCGGCAACAACCATAGCCGCCATCAGCGATGTAAGCGTTTCGGTAATCGGCAGCTACGAATCTTATGACATTGCCGTAAGGGATTTTGATTTGGATGGAACGGCTGAAGTTGTGCTGGCTTACAGAACTGCTTTCTCCATGATTGTGAAACTCTATACCATGAGCAATGGCAGTCTGGTTGCGAAAACGCAAACAGTTGTTGACAACCAGTTGGACGGTTCTTTCGGTTATGTAGTCAGCATCTGCACAGGAGATTTCAATAAGGACATCATCGCAGAAATAGCTGTGGTTTGGGGAAGAATTGACCCCAACTCGGGTGCGCAGCATGATTCTTACATCCAAACATTGCAGGTGATGGATAATTCGCAGTCGCAAGGCACTGTGCTCGATACCATTGTTTTTGATTCCGGCAAAAAGAAAATAATGCGCCTTTCCCCAAACGACCAGGAAACACTCCGCCTGAAAGCGGGCGACCTGAATGGCGATGGCAGGGATGAATTGCTGCTGGGCAGAACATCAACTGTGGACATTTACGAAAGCGACAGCGACCTTGCGCTGACTTCCAAAGGTTCGGTTTCAACTTATGAGGACGAATTCACTTACTCCGATGATTTTTTTGACATAGCCGACATTGACAAAAACGGACGTGCTGACATCCTTGTGATGAAAAATTATTTCGACAACATCAACAATGACGAGCAGGAGTTCCAGTTGTCGGTTTTCACTTTCAACGCGCAATTTCAGTCAACGCTTGCAGGGCAGAACAACTCTTTTCAATACCAGGATTTGACTACCGTGAGCGGAGGAAATACATCCATTGTCAGAAGGCATTATGCGATGATAGCGGGCGACTTCGATGGCGATCGTGTGCGCGTGGGCAAGGGAACGAAGTATGTGAAAACGGAAATCGTGCAGCCGCTCCTGATTCTCAATGCGCCTCCTATTCATTTCGATATTCTCGACAGCATACCCTATGACGTGAACAAATGCTACAACACCAATACCTGCGAGCATAAGTCAACCTACATTTATCAAAATGACCAGTCAGTGCGCGTGGAGTCAAATGTGAGCCGCGATTGGGGAGTAAGCGCCACATTGGGCGCTGGCGGCACCTTTGGACCGATTGGCGTGAGCGCGAAGGTGACGGCTAAGTATGGGGAGAAATTTTCCAACACGCAGGGCAACACGCAAAAGGTCACGGTGATTACCCAAGTTTCCGCGCGTGAAGATGATTTGATTTACGCCACGGTGTGCGACTACGATGCGTGGGAGTATCCCGTGTATGAGAACGATTCAATAAGAGGTTACATACTTGTGCTGGAGCCGAAGCTGACAGAGAACCGCTGGTTCCCCAGCAAAAGCTGGAGCGCTTATACTTATGTGCCCGACCATGAAGTGGGCAATGCGCTTTCTTACCGACCCTATACCGCGTTCACCGAAAACCCGTTGTTTGAAGAAGAGGTCCGCGCAGATTATATCAGCGACAGCTATGTGCTCGATGCCAATCAGAATTACGACTGGGAACTTATTTTCAACGATTTCGCCACCTCATCGGCTTCCACTACAAAAGAAATCGGTTTGGAAGTAGGCGCTGAAGTGAGCGGATGGGGAGTGAGTCTCAGCGCAAGCGGCACTTACAACAGCAGTGAAATGTCAACCCATGAAACCACGGTAGGCAGCGAGGTGCGGGTAAAAGTGGAATTGCGCACCGTTGATAAAAGTTTGGGAGAAACGGGTTATACGGTAACGCCTTATTCCTATTGGTCGAAAAATGGCGCGCTCACGCTGGATTATGCAGTGCGTCCGGAAGAGCCGGCTCCCGGTGGAACGCCAACCTGGTGGTCAGCGAATTACAAGGCATTGCCCGACCCTGCTTTTATCCTTCCGTGGCGATACGACCCTGAAAAGGGATTCACCTTACAAGACCAGGCAAAGAGAAGACAAACGAAATCCATCACGTTCTTCCCTGAAAATCCGCAGCCGGGCGATACGGTAAAAATCAAGGCGCGCATCCACAACTTCAGCTTAGATACCTGCGAAGCGGTGAAAGTTTCTTTTTATTTTGACGACCCCGCAAACGGTAACATCATCACCGGACTGAACGGAGAAACTTTTATTTACACCAATGAAATTCTTACCCGCGAAAATGAGTTGGTGGTATTTCAATTTGTGCTTCCGGGAGGACTGGGCGCTTCACCAAGAATTTACGCCTCGATTGACCCGGATAATTCACTGACAGAAATTCACAAGAACAACAACATCGGATTCAACATCCTCGGTCAGCAGGGAATTCAGCCGGTTGGGATTGCTGAGCCTGTGGCTGAAGAAGTTTCGGGTGGCATCAGCAAACTCTATCCGAATCCCGCATTAGACATTGCAAGCATTCAGTTTGAATTGAAACAGCCTGCCTTTGTTTCATTGAAATTATATGACGTGCAGGGGCGCGAGGTGAAAAAGCTACTCGAAGGGAATGAAAATGCCGGATTATTTGACGTGAGTTTTGATACAAGAAAACTGAATAGCGGAGTTTACTTTTACAGACTGACCTTGAATGATTTTTCAGAGGTGCAGAAACTGGTGATAGCAGATTAGAGAAAGATTTTCTCAATACTTCTGCATTTTCCCCGTTTCCATTTTCCCGTTGAGGTACAACTTATAAAGGTAGGCGCCCGCAGTCCAGTTTTTAATACCGGGAATGTTCAAGCGGTGTGTACCTGAACTGTAATAATCATTCTCGGTTGACGCGACTTTTCTTCCGATTAAATCGAACGCTTCTAATTTCACATTTGCGCTGGTGGGGAGGCTCATCACGATGAAAGGTGAACCACTTTCATACCTGAGTTGGTGCAGATGCTGGATAGTGGCGATGTCGCGTGAAGAGACATTGCTGCAATCAAAACCAAGCGACAACTTTGCATATTGTCCGCCAAGCACAGTGTCGGTGGTCAATTCATCCGCGCACATCCAGTCTTGCAAGATGGAGGAATAGACTTGCCTGAAATCTGTTTTGAATTTCAGGTTTCCGAACAGGTCGAGGTCGGAAAGGTTCACGTCATCACCGATGAAACCGTTTCCGCCAACAGCGGGACCAAACAATATAATGGGTGCAGAGGTGCCGTGGTCGGTTCCCCGCGAGCCGTTGTCATTTACGCGTCTGCCGAATTCTGAAAAAGTCATGCACAACACATTCTGGTCTTTACTGTCCACTGCGAGGTCGTCATAAAGGGCTTTCACCGAATCAGCGAGTTCTGTCAAAAGGTCGGGGTGGCGCGTATCTTGTGTGGCATGCGTATCAAACCCGTCAATGGTCAGCATGTAAATCTTCGTGCTCAATCCGCCTTTAATCAATCTTGAAACTAAGGAAAGAGATTTGCCTAATCCCGTTGGGAAGGTGACGGAATTTGTACCGATGCCGTAGGCGTCATGGATGGATTGCGACTGGTAATAGGTGCTGTTAATCATGCTCTTCATGAAATCAAGCTGGTCCTGGTAGTAGCAGGCAGCATTGCCGGTGACGGTGTAAAGCGAGCCTGTTTGCGCAATGTTGTAAAGCGCATCGGGGTCAACCACGTTCATCGCCATGTTGATGTTGTCTTCATTGAAGAAGAGAATGTTTCCATCTCCGCCAATCTGAATGGCAAGCGGGTCGGCAGGCGGTGTGGTGATAAAGTCAGGATTCTGGTCCCACAAATATCTTCCGAGCCATCCCGATTTTTCACCGGCAGCCGTTTCAGCCGAATCCCAAATATCGGTGGAGGTGAAGTGCGACAAGTCTGGATTCGCGTAACCTACATTTTGTATCACTTTCATTTTTCCAGCATCCCATAAGGTTTTCAATGAGGAAGCAAAATTTGGAACAGAATACTTGTTGTCAAGTGAAAGAAGATTGGCATTGTCAATTTTCAGAATTGGTCTGTAGCTGGAGTATGTGCCATAGTCAAACACCGGAACAAATGTATTCAGCCCGTCATTGCCGCCTTTCAATCGGATGATTACAAGAATACGGTCAGAAGCGGAAAGCAGCGATGACAGAATCGGTGATGCAAAAAGCTTGTTCACCGGCAATCCGGAGAGCGCAACGGTTCCAGCGCCTACCAAGCCGAGATTGAACAGGAAATCTCTGCGCCCCATTCCGTTGTGATGACATTCGTGCGCATGACCGTGTTCAATGCAGCTTCCTTTGAGAGTTTTATATTTTTTGCTCATGGCAATGAGTTTTACATTAATTGAAATTCAGGCCTTCTGATTACCCATTTCAGCAGGTTCCACACCTGCTCGGGAATGGGAAATGTTGTTGATGAGAGATTCCAAAGACCAGGAATATCAAAATAATTTTGAGGTACTTGCCATTTTAAGGCGGCTGTTGCCTCGTCATATCCACCTGCATTGTCCAGTCCCTTCGGGATAAAATGGTCAGTGATTTTTCTGGCTACCACGGCCACGTCATTTGAGTTACCTGAAGCATCAACCGCCAACTCCCTGAATTTTTCTTTATCAAGAGTGACAACAACATAATCGAGATACAGGCTCAGCGCATTCCAGCGGGTGGTGATGGCGGTGCTGTTTATCCACGAGCGGTTGCCGTTCCAGCCGGAAACATCAATGGGGCTGAAAAGCTGCTGTCCCATGTCAATGGTTAAATATCCTGCAAGCTCAAGAATGGTGGTATCAATGGGCAGGTTGCCTTCCTTCGGCAGCATCAGCAGGCATTCCACCGGGCTTTTGATGTTAACGCTCATTGCTTCCTCTTCGTAGAAATGGTCACTCTTAAAAAGCTCAAGCAACACCGGTTCAATTTCGAAGTTGTTGTTACGAAATGTTTGCGCCAGCCCGTCAATGATGGTTTGATTGGGAATAGCGTGAACAAAATTTGCGTAAATCTTTGACGCAATGTACTGTGAAACTTCCATTGCCCGTTCCTGGAAAATCAAATCGTGGATTGAGTCGAAATCATAATTACCGGGTTGCCCGAAAACGGTTTTTGTGTTGTTGTCAAAATCAGCCGGCTTGAAATTAATGGCTCCGCATTCCACAGTGACATCCGTCCATCCGGTCAATGCCCTTGCCGCCTCTGTGATGTCTTGTTGCGTGTAGCCCGTATTAACCCCGAGCGTGAACAATTCGAATAATTCGCGGGAATAATTTTCATTCGGGCGGTTTTTTTTGTTCTTCACTCCGTCTAAAAAGGTCAGCATGGCGGGCGTCTTGGCTATCTCCTTCAAAAATGTTTTGAAATTCCCGAACGCATGCACCTGCAGCAGCTTATGATATTCATACATATAGCTGGGGCACAAGTAATCCACGAAGCGGGTCACGAAATGATTGTGCCAAAACAAAGCAACCTTCTCGCGCACTCCGGTATTCAGCATATCGGTCAACCACTGGAAATACCATTCTTTATATTGGTCAACTCTCTCGGTGACGTAGTCCGTGTAATTGCCCACATTCCAATTGTACCAGGCAGGTGGCGCGGGGAGCGGAGCGTTTTTGGCGGCAGTAATTAGATTATCAACCAACTGGGAAGGCGTCAGCAGCAGTCCTGCCTGCACTTCATCGTAGTTGGCTCCAAATCCAAGACGCTTATATAAATGAGCGACACGGGTTGAATTCCACGGTTTGTTGGAATCGGGCACGTAAGCCGAAAGGGTTCCGCCCGCGCAATTTTGGGACATACAACAAAGTTTAGTTGAAGAATGAAAACCGAATTTAAGACTATTTTGTGCCGGGAAGGTTTAGCCGGGGTAAATTATTTTCACCAAAACGCAGAAACGAAATCGGATGAAGGAAAAGATTGAGAAAGCTGTCAAGAAAATCTTCAACGTTTTAGGACTGGAGATTTCGCGTAAATGGAACTCCCCTGTCGGTGAAATGGGAATTTTTCTGCAGGATCTAAAAAAACGCGGCATTCAATTCCATCATGTACTTGATGTGGGCGCATACAGTGGAAAATTCAGCAGCGTTGCGAGTTCAGTTTTTCCGGAAGCTGTTTTCTGCCTGCTGGAGCCTCTGAAGGAAATGAACCCCTGCCTCGAAGGTTTTTGTAAAAAACACCCTCAGTCAAAATATTTCAACATTGCCGCAGGTCCTGTGAACGGCAGCCAGTCGCTAAGGGTATTCAACGACCTCACCTGGTCTGGATTCATGGACGTGAATATTCCGCTGAAAGATGAAAGGACACCGCGCATGGTCGAGGTATGGACCATTGATTCGATGATTGAAAAAGGGCAAATCGGAATTCCGGATTTGGTTAAAATTGATGTGCAGGGTTACGAACTTGAAGTTTTGAACGGAGCAAAATTGCTGTTTGGAAAAACGGAGTTATTCATCATCGAAGCATCCTTCCACAACAAGCACAAAAGTTTCCCCTTGATTGCCGATATCATCGCATACATGAACCAGCGCAATTATGTGGTGTATGACTTTGCCGGATTTCTAAGACAACCCCATGACGGTTCGCTGGTGGAATGTGATTTGTGCTTTGTGAAGAAGGAGAGTTTTTTGAGGAAGTGAATTTTAGAGCAGAGGTTTTACCAAACAGCCGTTTGGTAAAATCATATAGACGTAATAGATTTGCGGACGTTAGATATTAGTAGTTAGACGTTAGACAAAACGCAATCTAACGTCTACGCATTCATGCCTAAGCAAAAAGTCAACAAGGAATTCGTTGTTCACCAGGCGCTGAAGATGTTCCGCAAGAAAAGCTATCATCAGGCAACCATGGCTGACATTGGCGAGTCGGTGGGTTTACTCAAGGGCAGCATTTATCATTATTTCGACAGCAAGGAAGAGTTGATGAGGGAAGTGATGTTTTATGTAGATAAGTTTTTTAGGGACCAGGTGTTTGTTCATGCTTATGATAAACGCCTTCAGGCTAAAGAGAGGTTGGAGAAGATGATTGCCGTGACCGAGCACGTGTTTCTGGGAAGCGCAAAAGGAAACATCATGGGAAATGTGGGGTTGGAGACAGCGCATGTCAACCCGGAATTTCAGGAGTACATCCAGATTTTTTTCAAGCAATATTTCAAAGCATTGAAAACCATTTATTCTGAAAAATATCCTGAGGAGAAAGCGCAGGAACTTGCGGAACAGACTGTGGCGGAAATGGAAGGCTCGCTGATGCTCTCGCGCATTTTTAATAAGAAGGATTATTTCCTGAAAGCAAACAAAAGAGCGATTGAACGGTTGGAAACAATTTCAAACGGACGTTTGGCAAAACACCCGAATTAGATAAATTTGTCGTCCCGATTTTTAAACCTCTAAAAACAAAATCATGGAAGCAGTAGCTGAAAAACCCAAAACGCAGCAAACGGCTGTGAAGACTGCAAGACATATCCGCTCGGTGGTCGTGCTCGGCTCGGGCGTGATGGGCTCGCGCATCGCGTGTCATTTTGCAGGCATTGGCGTTAAGACCCTTTTGCTCGACATCGTCCCACGTGACCTGCCGGAAAACATGAAGAACAACAAAGCTGCGCGCAATAAAATCACCAACGATTCTTTGCAGGCTGCTTTGAAAGGCAGACCGGCAGCGATTTACGACCCGGCTTTCGCTTCCCGCATCACTACCGGCAATTTCGAAGACAACATGAAAGATATTGCCGAAGTGGATTGGATTTTTGAAGCGGTGGTTGAAAATCTCGACATCAAGAAAAAGGTTTTCACCGAAGTCGAAAAATACCGCAAGCCCGGAACGATTGTTTCCACCAACACTTCCGGCATTCCGCTTCACAAGATGCTCGAAGGTAGAAGCGAAGATTTCCAAAAGAATTTCATCGGTACGCACTTCTTCAACCCTCCGCGCTACTTGAAGCTGCTTGAAATTATTCCCACTCCGAAAACCGACCCATCATTGATTGATTTCATGATGGAATATGGCGACAAGTTTCTCGGCAAGACAACCGTGCTGGCAAAGGACACCCCCGCGTTCATCGCCAATCGTATTGGCGTAATGAGCGTGATGTCAGTCTATCATTTAATGAATGAAGTCGGAATGACGATTGAAGAAGTTGACGCAGTTTCCGGTCCGATTTCAGGCAAACCAAAAACTGCAACGTTCCGTCTTGGCGATTTGATTGGCATTGACACGCTCGTGAAAGTCGCCAACAACGCACAGGCAGATTGCGTGAATGATGAAATGCGTTCGATGTTTGCAGTTCCAGACTACATTAATAAGATGGTAGAAAAAGGCTGGACGGGCGACAAGGGAGGACAAGGTTTCTACAAGAAAACAAAAACTGCTGACGGCAAGAAAGAAGTTTTGGTGATTGACCCGAAGACGCTTGAATACAAGCCGACTTCAAGACCGAAGTTGGAAGTTGTCGCTGCATGTAAGAACGTTGATGACTTACGCGAACGTCTTCGCATCATTTTCAAAGCAACAGATAAAGGCGCAGAGTTTTTGAAAAAACTTTCATGCTATGTCTATCAATACTGCACGAACAGAATTCCTGAAATCACCGATGACCTTTACAAAATTGATGATGCGCTGAGAGCTGGATTTGCGTGGGAAATCGGTCCGTTTGAGTCTTGGGATGCGGTGGGTGTTGCGGAAGTGGTGAAATATATGGAGAGTATCAACAAAAAACCAGCACTGTGGGTGTATGAAATGCTGGCGGGCGGATATGATACTTTTTATAAAGTAGAAAAGGGTGTTAGAAAATATTACAACATCCCTGCAAAATCTTACAAGGAAATTCCCGGTCAGGGCGCTTATATCAATCTTGAAAATCTGCGAAGCCAAAAACCTGTTTGGAAGAATGATGGTACAACATTGCATGACATTGGCGATGGCGTGTTGAACCTGGAATTCCAAAGCAAGATGAACTCGCTCGGACCGGAAGTGATTGAAGGCATTAACAAGTCAATTCAGATTGCCGAAGATGAAGGCTGGAAGGGGTTGGTAATTGCGAACAATGGTCAGAATTTCTCGGTGGGTGCGAACCTATTCATGATTGTGATGATGGCAGTTCAAAAGGAATGGGATGAACTCGAAGTTGCGGTTAAGGCTTTTCAGGATACCATCATGCGTGCACGCTATTCGGATATTCCGGTGGTGGTTTGTCCGCACAACATGACGCTTGGTGGCGGTTGCGAACTCACAATGCACGCTGACAAAGTAGTGGCTTCTGCCGAAACATACATTGGTCTTGTTGAAGTGGGTGTTGGTTTGATTCCTGCAGGCGGTGGCACGAAAGAATTCGTGGTGCGCGCTTCCGATTCATTCCAGAAAGGCGATGTTCAGTTGAACCGCATCCAGGAAGCATTCGTAAACATTGCCACTGCAAAAGTTGCAACTTCCGCTTACGAAGCGATGAACATGAATGTGCTGAAAAAAGACCGCGACATCGTAGTAGTGAACAAAGACCGCGCAATTGCTGAAGCGAAGAAAGAAGCGATTCGCTTGTACGAACGTGGTTACACTCGCCCCGTGAAGCGCGAAGACATCACTGTTCTCGGCAGAACTGCTTTGGGCGGATTGTATTCAGGTTCTTATGGTTTCCATTTCGGGAAATACGCATCAGAGCATGATTACTTGATTGCACGGAAGATTGCTTACGTGGTTAGCGGTGGTGACTTGTCAGGAGAGCAGAAAGTTTCTGAACAATATCTGCTTGACCTTGAAAGAGAAGCATTCCTGTCGCTCTGTGGTGAACAGAAGACTGTAGAGAGAATGCAGTTTATGCTTGAAAAAGGAAAATCATTAAGAAACTAAAATGAAAGCGTCATTACAAAACAACGCGTCATTGCTAGCGAGGAACGAGCGATGCAATCCCATAGTAGAAAGTCACTTTAATCATGGGATTGCTTCGACTGACTCAACCCGCAATGCTTACGCTGTCAGTCTCGCAATGACGGTTGATTTAAAAATTCTCAAACAATAAAAATTTTACACCATGCAAGATGCATATATAGTTGCCGGTTACCGCAGTGCGGTAGGAAAAGCAAACAGAGGTGGATTTAAATACTTATCGCCTGTTGATTTGGCAAAAGAAGTAATTGACCACTTGCTGAAATCAGTTCCCCAGTTGGACCCGGAGCGCATTGATGATTTGATTGTCGGCAATGCAGTTCCTGAAGCAGAGCAAGGTTTGCAGATGGCGCGCTGGATTGCAGTGCGCTCATTGCCGCTTGGAGTTCCAGCCGTTACGGTGAATCGTTACTGTGGTTCAGGCGTGGAAACCATTAACATAGCGACTGCAAAAATCCGTGCTGGATTTGCGGATTGCATCATCGCAGGTGGTTCCGAAAGCATGTCCCTCGTGCCGACTGTCGGGTGGAAGACCGTTCCGAATTATAATGTAGCGAAAGAATGGCCTCAATATTTTTTGGGAATGGGTCATACGTCTGAAAAAATTGCAGTCGAGTTCAACGTTACGCGCCAGGAATCAGACGAGTTTTCTTATAACTCGCACATGAAAGCATTGAACGCGATTAAGAGCGGTTTTTTTAAAGATGAAATCGTTCCGGTAAAAGTGGAAGAGGTTTACTATGCTGATGGGAAAAAACAAACAAAAACTTTCACGGTAGATACCGATGAAGGTCCAAGAGCGGATACCAGCCTTGAAACACTGCTGAAATTGAAACC
>Ga0247727_10016693_pt1 | contig 11810 bp, 13 predicted proteins | sample WisWelCaveWW1625_FD_202498 | JGI IMG/M metagenome (GOLD analysis project Ga0247727, IMG submission 202498) | Biofilm microbial communities from Wishing Well Cave, Virginia, United States - WW16-25 | ecosystem: Environmental > Aquatic > Deep subsurface > Groundwater > Cave microbial mat | place...
CATTGCCAAGGCTGACTGTGTGCTAGTGACCGGCGCAACCTCGGGTCTGCCACATTACGCCGCCATGGGCACGAAAGAAGCAGGTGGGGTCAGTATTGGCTTTTCACCGGCATCTACTTATCAAGACCATGTCTATCGCTACCACCTTCCGACCAATTACATGGACCTCATTGTTTACACCGGTTTTGGTTATTCGGGCAGAAATTTGATTTTGACACGCTCGGCTGATGCAGTCATCGTCATTTGCGGCCGCATCGGCACCCTCAATGAATTTACGGTTGCTTTTGAGGATCGTAAACCTCTCGGTGTTCTAGAAAAGAGTGGGGGAATGGCTGATGAAATCAAAGAACTTACCGAAATTGCCCACAAACACCAGTGCAGTGTGCTCTACGAACCGGACCCAGAAAAACTGGTGAGAGGCTTGATCACTGATCTACGTACGACCAGAACCGATATCAACCGAGCCCACCGCGAGGAAAAAATGATCCAGCCTGACTGAAACAGATCATGTTAGCTCTTCGCAAACTACAAACAACCCTTAATTACAAAAAAACTCTTTTGGCGGTTCTCTCACTTCTGTTAGGTCTTAGCCTGAGCACTATTTACTACGTCAACCGCACTATCGTGAAAGAAAGATCCTATCAATTAACTCTAGCTGAAAAAGAGTTCATGATTGCTTCTATAAGCGCCAGAGCCAAAGGTTTACTTCTTGAAAACCAGCGCTTGATGTCTGATGACGCTAGAGCGCAGTTGAACAAACTTTACCAGACTGTCGAAAAATATGAAGTTATTAAAGAGAAAACGGCAGCTTACAAATCCGATGGTGTAAACGTCAAAGCAGTAGAAAACCAACTTCCCAAAGTAGTTGATTTAATCTTTTCTAAAGATTATTCTGCGGCAGACACTCAACTTTCCAAGCTAGACAAGGACTTAGAAACAGCTCTAAAGGTAAAACAAGCTGCAGACACGAACACCGGGTCTTCCACAACCACTTCCTGCAACTCAATTCCATCTGCTGGCTACTGCCAGACAACGGTCAGCACTTCAGCCGGTAGCTTCGGTGTCTTTATTATAACCGCCAACCTTAACTCAACTACCGTCATCACCGACACAGCCAATTCTAGCAACTGTGCAAACAACTGTCCGACAAAAAGTTTGCAGACCTTTATCAGTAGTAAAAGCGGTTTTGCTGGGATTCATGGTACTTATTTTTGTCCACCAGACTACGCTTCTTGTGCCAGCAAAAAGAATTCTTTCGACTTTCCGGTTTACAACTCCTCTCTAAAAAAATGGATCAACGAGGGTAATCTCAGCTGGAACGATCGAGCGATGATGGCTTTTACTTCGAGTGGGGCTGTTTTTTACCCTCAAGCCAACACTTACTCAGGTTTATCGGGTCTAAAAGCAGCTATTGTCAACCACCCGGGGCTAGTGCACAACGGGGTCAAGATTGTCGGCAACTACCCCTTGACTAGTGCACAAAATACCAAGGGTTACCGCGGCGGTGTGGGCGTCAAAGGTAATACCATTTACCTGGTTATCGCGCAAAGTGCCACGGTAGTCGATTTGGCAAACATCATGATCAGCTTGGGCATGACCCAAGCCCTGAATCTTGACGGAGGTGGGTCTTCTGCTCTCTACCGTCAAGGCAGCTACAAAGTAGGGCCAGGCCGCTCTTTGCCGAATGCGCTGATCCTAAAATAGCTCCTGGTTGACAGGAGGCTTTCTCAGTACTTATAATCCTGAGCGTGGATCCTTTAGCTGCCGAACCAACTCCCAAAACCAAAAGTAAAAAAATTCACCTTATTTACTCAGGAGTTTCTCTTGCAGTAATCATCATAGTTGGACTGGTTGTGTACTTTTGGCAGCAAGGCTTAGTTAAGAATAGTCAGGAAGAGACTCGTCAGCTTCAAGAAAAAGTAAAATCCTCAGAAGACAAAGTCAAAGATTTGGAAACTCAAAGTGGTGATCTCAAGACTAGAATAGCTTTCCTTGAGCAGGCTCTACGCGAAGCTACCGCGAGCTCTGGTCAAGAGGTTGGTAATCTAACAATTGTTATCAAAAACACGCAGCGCTACGATGATCCGAGCAACGGAAATGACAATGACCTACCTGTGGTAATAAATCTTGAGGTGAAAAACAACACAAATCAAGCACTCTACTATTCAAAATTTGCTATGAAGCTGAAGGACGCACAAAACCACAGTTACTCCAATCCATTCGACCCTCCTACAGTTAAATATGCAAATATGAATGACCCCAACGACAATGGCACTCCCACCGGTTTCACACCAATACCAGATCAAGGAGTTCAACCAGGTGAAACCATCACTGGACACGTTGCCTTTAGTGGAGTACCTAACAGCATCACCAGTTTTACTTTCTTCTACGGAGATATGAGCTTCCCAATTACGGTCAAGTAACTTCGCGACTTGCGCGCCAAAAACCCAAAGGTTAAGATTATTTAACAAGACTTCATGAATATTGGTATCGACATCGGCGGAACTCATATTCGTATTGGCGTCGGCACTCCGGAGAGCTTTGAAAAGAAGTTTGATTTTCCCACTCAAGATTTTGAAGCTAGTCTAGAAAAAATTAGGAACTCGATTACCTCTCTTTCTCCTGAAAAGGGAAGTAGGGTAGGCATCGCTGTGCCTGGACCCATTGAAACTAGGACTGGAGAATTAAAAGGCCTTTCGAACCTACCGAGCTGGAGAGGCAAACAACTCGCCCAGACCCTAAAGGAGATGCTGAACCTGGAAATTCGTCTTGGTCACGACGCATCTTTAGCCGCCTTGGCAGAAAGCAAATACGGAGCAGGAATCGGCAAAGACCCTCTCCTTTACTACACCGTCAGCACTGGAATTGGTGTCGGTCTGGTTTATAAGGGGGAGATGTACCAAGGTCTTTACAATCCAGAAGCCGGTCAGCAAATTGTGACAGGTGTCAATCAAAGCTTGGAGAAAATTTCTTCCGGATCGGGTTTACGGGAAATTACCGGCAAGGACCCGCAGAAAACAATCGGTACTGCAGACTGGGACAAAGCGATTGAAAGATTGGGTCGAGGAATAACTAATTCTATTCTGCACTATTCCCCAGAAATCGTTATTATTGGTGGTGGTCTGACAACAAATCAACAGGCTTTTTTCGAGCCCTTAACAGGCCGCATTAGGGATTTTCTGACTGTCTACCCACTGCCCGAAATAACCAAACCCAAACTAGGCGAAGATTCAACTCTTATCGGTGCCCTCGAATTAACTTTGTGAAAACAAACTGAAAGGAGGTGTAAAAACTTGAAAGAAACTACTGCCTATTTAGCTGAACTTCTCGGCACTTTTGTCTTCATCACCCTTGGTGCTGGCAGTGTAGCCGTAAATTCGGCGACCAACGGAAGCTTGGGTCTACTGGGAATAGCCCTGGCTCACGGTCTAGGAATCCTTGCTATGGTTTACGCCTTTGGTCATGTGAGCGGCGCTCACTTCAATCCGGCGGTTACCATCTCAATGTGGGTAAGCAGACGAATGGGAACCCAAAAGGCTCTGAGCTACATCTTGATGCAACTTGCTGGTGCAGTCCTAGCAGCAATCTTCATCCAGGGATTCCTTACCCCCAACGATCTTAGGGCTTTGAGTTTAGCTGCCGACATCAATTCCACTCTCGGGATAGTCATCGAAGCCCTGCTGACCTTTATCTTGGTGATCACTATTTTTGGAGCGGGGATTGATCCTAAAGCAGCCCAAAATCATGCCGGGCTCGCCATTGGACTGGTAATCACCGCCCTCGTCTTGGTGGGTGGTCCGCTAACAGGAGCCGCCGTGAACCCAGCCCGCGCCTTTGGACCAGCCTTCATAGCCGGAGACTGGACCAATCATCTCGTCTGGTGGGTTGGACCCATACTAGGAGCCGTCGCAGCCGCCATGGTTTACGAAGCAGGAATCATGCGTCGGCCACTAAGTTGATTTTTGGTTCCTACCGAGCTAACCTGAAGGGATGAAAGAACTTCCCCCAGCAGCAGAGGCTGTCTCTATGGTAGCCAATTTTCCTGTGAAGATTGGTAAAAAAGTGGCTGATGCTGTCGGTAGAATCCCACGTGAACAGTTTGTTCCGGCTGCTCTTGCGAAATTCGCTTATTCCGATCAGGCTCTGGGTATCGGTCGAGGGCAAACTATTTCCCAACCTTCACTGGTGGCCCTCATGACGGATCTATTGAAACTGAAAGGTAAAGAAAAGGTGCTAGAAGTCGGCACTGGCAGCGGTTACCAGGCAGCAATACTTGCCCAGCTAGCCAAAAAAGTCTTTTCTGTCGAATACGATCGAGAACTCGCCGCCAAAGCAGAACTGCGACTGATGAAACTCGGAGCCAGCAATGTAACTGTCGTAGTAGGAGACGGCTCCGAGGGCTATCCAGCTGAAGCCCCTTACGATGCAATTATCGTCACCGCCGCCGCTCCACAAATTCCTGATTCACTCCTCAAACAACTCAAAATCGGAGGGTTCCTGCTCATCCCAGTCGGACCAAGAGCTTCACAAGAGCTGGTTCGGGTCGACAAACAAAAGCTTGGCAACAAGATCACTCACTGGGGTCAAGTAAAATTCGTCCCCCTCCTCGGCAAATACGGCTGGAGCAATTGAGCCTTATTTGACATTTCAGACATAACAACTAAAATTCAAATCGAAACGTGAGGCCAGTTAAAGCAATAAAAAGGAGAGTCCTATGCCCACACCTTGTCGTCACTTCGCCTTCCTCGAGGGTGGCCCAGCTCTTGCGAATTGCGGCTTCACCGAGGAAGGTGCGTTTACCCCGGACAACTCCAGCTGCATCCTGCTTCTCGAGCTTTACAGGCTTTGTGGAACAGGGTCAATGGCGGCTTATCCGATCATTGAAGGTCTGGATGATCATGAGCTGGGAGTAATCCCTATCGCACTCACGGAGGTAGCTGGCCATTACGCTGTTCTTCACGCGCAGCGGAATGGAAGTAAGCTACTCGCTTTTCTGATCCTCGATGACAACGAAACTCGAACTGGGACAGAGGAGGAGGCCAAACAGATCATCAACGGTGCTACGGGCAAGAAATTCGAGCCGGCGGTCGTACTCTAGGTTGGGAAAGGGGATCACAAAGGGGCGCGACAGCAATGTCCGTCCCTTTTATCGTTCTTGAGAAAAAGAAAACGACCTCTTTCGAGGTCGCTTTCTTTCTGCAGCCCACCTTGCCGTCCAGATTTAACTCTAGTCACAAACCTTGCGGCTTGTTGCTAAGTGAGCTGCACAAACTTTTTTACTACTTTTGAAAGCATCAGGTCAACAAACAAGCAACAAAAGTTTACAGAGAAGTCAGCTTTAGGTAGTTAAATTTCCCTACCAAGTCTAATGTGGTAACATTTAGAATAGCTGTTCATGAAAGCTATCTTCGTCTTCATTGATATCATCACTATCCTCTTCGCTGCAGGCTTCGGGGTTCAAATTGGCAGCGAGTATTCACCCAATATCGCCGCCTTAGTTCTTTCCTTTTTCTCTTTACGAACCCTTTTGCTTTGGCTCTTTTTCAATACTTTCATTCACCGTGATTTCCCTTGGGTGAGGGGAATAGCCCAGTTTGTTACCTTACTTTTGATCCTACCAACCCTTATCTTTGGTAGCTATTTTCTACCACCTTTAGCTAGGATAATAGAAACGAGAGACGCATTTTACTTTCTCGTTATCCCTAGCTTGACTGGCCTTATTAGTCTGGGCTTTCAACGCTACTTCAAGCTCGAACCTTGGCAAGCCTAATTAAGACAATCGAAATTATCTATATTTAACTGGTTTATTTTGATAAAAAGAGTAACTATTTTATTTTTAGGAAATTATTGAAAAGTTGCCTGCAAAAAGCGCATAATTTAAAGGATGACCAAAGTAATTAAAAAGGATTCTGGGAGAAAAGCACTTGGTCCCTCTGATACCGCAGTTGAAATCTTTGTTGAAGAAGCAAAAAATCTCAGCATTGGCAAAATCACCTTTCGTCCTGGTCAAAAAACAGCCAACCACGTGCGTGAAGTGGACGAAACTTTGTTTATTCTAAAAGGGAAAACAACTGTAGTAGTTGAAGATTCGCAAAGACATGACCTCGAAGAAGGGGACTGTATCTACCTTCCGGCAGGTACGCTGCACCGGCACGAAAACAATTCTCCAGAAGAATTTAGCCAACTTTGGGTCTTTGCTCCGGCAGGCCCAGAGAAAACTTTTAAACCTACTTAAAATGCAACCTCCTTCTACTCAAAAGGACTTCTATCAGCACCCACTTTTTTGGGGACTGCTCGTTTTTGTTGGTTTACTCTTGATAGGTTTTGGTGGCGGCTTTCTCATCGTTCGCTTTCTTCTTCCTTAAGACCCCAGGTTTGACTTCAAATTCCCTATAGTGTAAACTTCGGCCCAATTAAGCCAGCAAGGACTGCTGAACACAGGGGGGAGAATCCCTGGAAAGGAGAAGGAGCCTTGACTGGCAACAACGGCACCACTGCAGAAATAGTGGACTCTGTCTTAGCGGGTCGTCCACCCCCAAGGGAATTGGTGGTAACAGTAGCTGGTGCCAAGGGTAAGATGGCACGATCGCACAACATTCCCTTCTTCACGAGAAAGGGTTGTCAGGTACTTCGAGCCGACATTGCCTACAGCCAACAAAGGGGCTGGGACAATGTTTCGCAGGCTCCTCGATCCGACATCTTTAACGTTTCGGTGCGACCGTTCATCGAAACCTGGCCTGTAGCAGAAGAGGTCAGCCCACACATGAAGGCGGGTTCTTTACTTCTGCTTAGCCCGTCTGTTCAGGTTCCGGCTGGAACCAATCCTGGAGGCATTATCGATTCACTGCGCGATCGCGGAGTCGACATCGGTTTTATGCACTTCATGTTTGGCCCGGCGGTGAAAAGCTGGCGGGGACAATCAGTGATGTTCGGCTTCGTCGAGCCATTGCTGAACCCAGCTTGGAAAGATCTGGTCGTCAAGTGGCTCACACGTGAGCGCATGGTAGTGTGGCGCGGTACTTTCTCCTCCCATGATCACGCCACAAAGTTCACGCAGGCACATCCAATGATGCTTGCTGGTCTCAGCTCAGCTGTCTGGCAGCTCTCCGACTACCCACTTGAGGAGTTGTTTGAGTTGGCTGGACCTCCAGCTTGGATGTCCGGTTACGGACAGCTTGCCAGCCTGCGCCAGAGATCGCTGATTGCCGAGCTCATCACCTACCACCCAGGGACCCTGGAGTTGATCGACTTCTACATCGACTATTTCCAGAGACTCCGAGAGCGAGTAGCAAACGGAAACGTCGTCGGGGTTGAGGAGATGATCTTCCGACCCAACATTTCACCAGAACGCCTTGGTGAGATCACTCGCCGCTACGAAAAGCATGTTCAGGCAGAGGCAGACCTGCGGGGTGGAGCCCACGGATTTTACTTCCGTCGGGACCTCAACCGACTTGGACTACTCGCCGATGTGCTTCGCCGCTACGACGATCGGGGAATCGACAAGACGACGACCGGTGCAGAGATCGTTGTCCGCAAGGGAGGAGCTGAAATCTTCATTGGCCCTGCAAACCCAGAGGCGCTCGAGGCAGAGGATGCCCGTCTTGCCATCATTAGAGAGCTGGGAGCACGGCCAATTCACCCTGTAACTCCGCACGGACAGGTCAATGAAACCTTCTACCGTCCGGGATAACTGCCCAACGACCGTGTGCACGCTACCTGCCACCTGAGGAAGGGTAGTGTGCATGCGGTCCTTGGTCTCCTTGCTTTTTAACTTTCCCAATGCAACAATATTTTTAGTGTCGACAACGATATATTTTGTCCGCCATGGTAGTGCCGAAAATCCCGAGAACATTGTTTATGGTCGCATGCCTGGCTTTCACTTAAGCGAGTCCGGCAAGAAGAATGCAGCCAAACTCGCAGATTATTTCGCTGACAAGCCCATCAAGGCCATTTACACTAGTCCCCTCGAGCGCAATTTTGAAACAGCCAACATTATCGCCTCCTCCCTTTCCAAAGGGGTACCTGTCAGTCATCTTTACGAGCTGATTGAGGTTGATGCAATTGGCTGGCAAGGCTTAGCTTGGGACGAGACATTCAAGAACGATACTTACGAACGCTTCATCAGCAACGCTTCCGCCCCTGTTCCAGGAGAAAACCTGAGTCAAATAGCTAAACGCATGGTGGGAGTGACGATAGAGCTGGCTAAAAAACATGCAGGGGAGGAAATTATCTGCGTTTCTCATGAGTTTCCGATTCTTGTACTCAAACTAAAACTGCAGAACAAACGTCTGGAGACTATGCGCAATTTAGATCTACCCACCGGTGGAATAGTTAAATTTGTTTTTGACGATAAATTGAATTTGGAGGAGGCGGACAATATCGAGCTACAATGAACCTTCAATTTGGTGTTTAGTCCTAGCCGCCAAACGCCGAGGTTTTTCGATCAGTTTTTCTTTGTGTCTTCGCAAGACTTCTTCCATCCGTCGAACCGCTTTATCAATTGCCTGATACATATCCATCTCTGAGTCTCGTACTTGAAAAGTGTGTCCCGTCACATGAGTAGTAATATCGACAATAAAATCATCTTGTTTAGCCAGATGTGAAACCTCGGCCAGAAGTTCTATTTCGACTTTGGTCATATCCTTGGCGAGCCTGCCAAGTTTACTAGCTTTTTCCAGGGCGTAGTCTTCCAGAGCCCTATTTTCTTTTAGGTGTTTACCACGAACTGAGACTTGCATACTGTCTGCAAAAACCCATTATCCCTTTAGCTAGATTGACAGTCAACCCACAATCTCGATACCATAGATCCGTATGGAGCAAACAGGCAACCTTGAACCAATAGTACTGACTCCACCGTCTGTGTCGGCCGACGCGAAAAAGGAAAGAAAGTGGCTGGCCACTTTGCGGTTGATGGCGGCTGGCTGGCTCCTGGGCAATCTCATTTTTGGTGCCCTAGTGGCCTCAGGTATCATTTTTCTGATCGGCTCTTCTGGCCTGGTAAAAGTACCTTTCTTGTCGGACAAGTTATTTTCCAAACCAGCTTCAGCCCAAGTCGATCAAAAAGCCCTCGAGACGGCGAACAAAAAGCTTGCCGACATCGACAGCCTAGTCGAAGGACAGGTACTTCCCGAACTTACACTCTCTGAAGAGGAACTCAATGCTCTGCTGACAGATCTTTTTTCGAAGAATCAAACCGACCTTCTCAACCCAGCTCTCAGGCTCACCGAAAACAAATTCTCTTTCAGCGCCTTTCTGGCCGAAACCGGAGCCCCAGTGAGAGTGGAAGGGGAGTTTGACACCAGTTCCGGCATTTTGCGCTTGGCACTTCTGAAAACTCGTTTTGGTAATATTGATTTGCCTCCACAATTAGCCAACTCCTTCTTATCCGAAAGTTTAGCCAAAGTAGGCCTTTCTCTCGATAACACCGCTCTTCCGGCCCGTAAAGTTACTATCGAGAACGGTCAAGTAGTCCTTGAAGACGTCACCTCTAGCGACGAATGATCGAAAAAGTCACCACAGGAGAATTTGACTTTGCCTCCTACAAGGGAGTCATTGCCGATTCTCTCTTTGAAGATATCAGCCGAAAAGCCAAGAGCCTAGCCCACAAGAAAATCGTTATCCTGAACGCAACTTCAGAGGGTGGAGGTGTGGCGGAAATCTTCCAGACACTTATCCCAATGATGAAAAACCTCGGTCTCAGCACAGATTGGTATGTTTTCAAGCCTCCAGAGCTCTTCTTCGAGGTCAGCAAAGAAATTCACAATTTTTTGCAAGGGAAAAAGGGAGATCTGACCCCTGCCCAAAAAGATCTTTATTTGAGGGTAGCGGAAGAAATCGCTACCGATCTTTATCAGCTCAAGGCAGACCTTTGGGAAATCCATGACCCCCAACCGGCTGGGGTCATCGGCTTTCACCCAAACCTGCACCCCTCAATTTGGCGCTGCCACCTTGATACCTCAAAACCGAATCGGCAGGTCTGGAAATTTTTGTTGCCCTTTCTGAAAGAGTACGATCGCACCATTTTTACCATGAGGCGCTTTATTGGCCCAGGACTTTCTTATGAAAGGGCTCGAATCATTCCACCCGCGATCGATGCACTCAACGAGAAGAACCGTCACCTTCCTGCTGAAAAAGCAAAGGAAATCGTGGAAAAATTTGGTCTTGACCCGGCTAGACCGCTGGTTGCACAGATCTCTCGTTTCGATCCTTGGAAGGACCCGTGGGGTGTGATTGACTCCTATCGAATCGCCAAGAAGAAGTTTCCTCAACTTCAACTAGCTTTGGTTGGAGCGATGGCCGCAGACGACCCAGAGGCTCAGTCAGTCTTGGCTGATACGAAAAGGTATGCAGGTGAGGATCCAGACATTTTTATCCTCACCAATCTCGACGGGGTCGGGCCAATGCAAGTAAATGCCCTCCAAAGGGTAAGCGACATACTAATTCAAAAGTCCCATCGCGAAGGCTTCGGCCTGACTGTCTCAGAAGCGATGTGGAAGAAAAAACCCGTCATTGGCGGCAGAGCCGGGGGAATCGTCGAGCAGATAGTACCCGGCCGCAGCGGTTTTCTCGTCACCACCGCCTCACAGTGCGCCGAAAAAATTGTTTGGCTCCTCGACAACCCCGAGAAAGCTAAGAAAATGGGCGCTCTCGGACACGAAACCGTGAAAGAGAGATTCCTCATGCCACGCCTCTTGCTCGACCATCTCAACCTCTATAGCGAGCTACTCTTCCGGCACTAAACCAAAGATTGACCAAACAATTTCCACGCCTTATGATAGCTTTTACTTATGGAGGCTCACAACCCTCTCGCTGACAGACTGCGACCCCAAAAACTCTCTGACTTCGTTGGTCAAGAACATATCGTTGGGAGGGGGAAGATAGTTTCAACGCTTTTAAAAAACGATCAAATACCCTCTCTGATTCTTTGGGGTCCTCCTGGAAGTGGCAAAACGACTCTAGCCAAAATCGTTGCCAACGAAACGAAGAGTGACTTTGAATTTCATTCAGCCGTTGAAGTCGGTGTCAATGACATCAAAGCAGTTGTGAAGGAAGCAAAATCTAGACTAGAGCAATCAAATGTTCGGACAATTCTTTGCATCGATGAAATTCACCGCTGGAACAAATCTCAACAAGCGTTTTTACTGCCACATGTTGAAGACGGAACTATCACCTTAATTGGCTGCACCACCGAGAATCCTTCCTTTGAGGTGATTGCCCCGCTTCTTTCTCGCAGTAAAGTACTGATCCTCGAAAGGTTGTCTACCGAAAACATTCGCATCTTGGTGGCGAGAGCCTTGGTAGACAAGGAGAGAGGACTAGGCAAGCTTTCCCCAAAACTAGAAAAAGACGCCTTTGAACTACTTCTGAACGGGGCTAATGGAGATGCTCGCACTAGCCTCAACGCACTCGAAATAGCGGTCAATTTGACTCGTCCTGAATCTGGTAAACGTAAAGTTACCCGTCAAAAAATTGAACAAGCCCTAGGCTCAAAGCAACTGCTTTACGACAAGAGCGGAGAAGAGCACTACAATGTAATCAGCGCCTTCATCAAATCAATGCGGGGAAGTGACCCAGATGCGGCGGTTTATTGGCTAGCGCGTATGCTAGAAGCAGGAGAGGACCCTGAATTCATCGCCCGACGGATGATCATCCTCGCCTCCGAAGACGTTGGCAACGCTGACCCGAAGAGCTTGAGTCTTGCAGTCGCTGCTGCCACAGCGCTACAATACGTAGGCCTTCCAGAGGCTGCTTTGAATCTAGCTCAGGCTGCCACCTACCTTGCGAGCGCACCAAAATCCAACGCTAGCTAT
>Ga0247727_10016694_pt1 | contig 11810 bp, 12 predicted proteins | sample WisWelCaveWW1625_FD_202498 | JGI IMG/M metagenome (GOLD analysis project Ga0247727, IMG submission 202498) | Biofilm microbial communities from Wishing Well Cave, Virginia, United States - WW16-25 | ecosystem: Environmental > Aquatic > Deep subsurface > Groundwater > Cave microbial mat | place...
AGCGATGACCAGCTCAAGGCGCTCTACGTCACGCAGGAACCGGGGCCGGGAGGCACCGGCACCGCCAGCTACACCCTCTACATCCTCGACCTCCTCACCGGCCAGGCCGCTCCCATCTACAACAGCCCCACCCTGATGGGCCCGACCGGCAGCAGCGACGTTGCGCCGCACTTCGTGCACAGCGGGACCGGCCTGGTCACCGTCACCTCCGGAGGGACGCCGCTGGGCACGCGCGCGCCGGTGCCCGCGGTGATCTTCGGCGAGCTGCTCAACGCCAGCGAAGGCACCTCGGGCCAGTTGGCGCGCGATGCGCGGCTCTTCTTCGCCTTCTACAAGTCTGACGCCACGCCGCCCGCGCCGGTGGCCGTCGATCGGCTCGCGCTCTCCGGTTCGTCCGTACCCAACCTGCACACGCAGGCCACCTCGGCGGGCGCGGCTCTCTTCTTCATCTCCGGCACCGATACCGACGGCGACCTCTACACCGTCCCGCTCACCGAGAGCGCATCCGGCACCGCCGCCGCCGCGCTGGTGGTCGATCACGTGGCCGCCTACAAGCTGCGCGAGGACACCGGCCGCTTCCTCATGCAGCGCGCCGACGGCTACACCTGGGCCGCCAGGCTGCAGCCGGGCGTCAACCCGGCGACGACGATGACGCTGATCGGCACGGGGGGCCCGGGGGGCTCGCCCAACTGGTCATCGGACTACCCGGTCACCATGAGCACCTTCGGCTTCACGCCAGACGGGGACCACGCTTGGATGTTCACAGAGGTGGAGTACAGCAGCATCACGCTGGGCGGAGGCGACAGCGTGCTTCGCCTCATCGACCTGGCCAACACCGCGCGCACCAACCTCGGAGCTGAGTCGTTCTCCTATTCGCGGGTCTACGACTACCTGACGCAGGAAGGGAACAAGGCCCTTCCCTGCTTCCTCGCCAACGCGACGTTCGCCATCGGGCAGTCCTTCGCTTCGCCGATGTTCCTCAGCTCCTCCAACGCCCCCAGCAGCATCTACGGCGCCTTCGCCACCGACCAGAAGCACCTCGACTTCGGGCTGCCCCTGGTGCGATTCGCCAGCTTCGCGTGCGTGCCGGCACTCGACGGCAGCGAAGCGGTCGTCAAGGCCGACGCCGTCGGCGGCTCGACCTTTTACGCGCTGGTGTCGCTGACGTCCGGCTCGGGCGGCACGGTCGAGAGGATCACCTTCGTCGAGTCCGTCGCCTCCCAGCCGGCCACCGCCGCGCTCCTGGGCGGCCCCTTCCTCAACGAGTTCGACCTCGTTCGCGTCACCCGCAGCGGCGCCAACAGCGCCCTCCTCAAGGTCTGGGGCGAGAGCGCCGTGCGGCAGGCCGGCTTCCCCTTCGTCAACGCCCTGACCACCAACCAGGGCGGCAGCAACGTCTTCGTCCCGGCGCTCCTGAGGCAGACGGAGACGAACCAGTCGCTGCTCATCACCCTCACGGTGAGCGGCGACACGGGTTTCTATCCCGTCGCCCTCGGCCTCGCCGGAAAGGCCCCGCCCCAGGTGCCGCTGCACTAGGCTGCGGAAAAGGCGCCTTCGCCCCCGGCGACGCCACTTGGGCCTGGCCGGCCACGCAAGACACCACAGGCGCCGCCGTGCGCGTCGCGCCTGTGCTGCGCGCCCGCTCGGAAGGGGGCGCGCGCATCGCTTGTGACGCCGCGCGCGCTGCCGGTACAGTGCCGTTCCGGCAGCGCGGTGCCGCCGCGTTGCAACGGCCGTACGCCGCCCTTGTCTCCCCTTCCCTGACGGAGGTCCGCCGTGCCCAACCTCGAGCTGGTCCCCAAGACCGACGTCTCCAGCTTCCGCAAGATCGCGCTCGGCACCTGGCGCAACGCCTACGACCCGTCCGTCTACGGCTCGATCGAGCTGCGGATGGAGAAGGCGATGGCGTACATGGAGGAGTTCCGCCGCCGGACGGGAAAGCGCATCACCATCTCGCACCTGATGGCCAAGGCCATGGCGCTCACCCTGAAGGAGATGCCCGACGCCAACGCGGTGCTGCGCTTCAACCGCATCTGGCTGCGCAAGGTCATCGGCATCTTCTTCCAGGTGGCGATGACCGACGAGGGCGACGGCAAGGCCGACCTCTCCGGCGCCACGCTCTACCACGTGGACAAGATGTCGCTGGTGCAGATCGTCGACGAGTTCCAGGCCAAGGTGGACAGCGTGCGCGCGCGCAAGGACCCGGCGCTAGAGAAGACGCGGCAGTCGTTCCTGCGCATGCCCTACCTGCTCATCTTCAAGCTGATCAAGATGATCTCCTTCTTCTCCTTCGAGCTGAACCTGGATCTGCGCTGGGCGGGGATTCCCTCGGACCCGTTCGGGAGCTGCATGATCACCAACGTCGGCTCGCTGGGGCTGGACACCGCCTACGTCCCGCTGGTGCCGTATTCGCACGTGCCCATCCTGCTGGCGCTGGGAGCGTTGAAGGACGCCGCGGTGGTGGAGGACGGCCGCATCGTCGTCGGCAAGGTGATGCGCGTGCACGCCACCTTCGATCACCGGCTCATCGACGGCTTCCACGCGGCGGTGATGTCGAAGACGCTGCGCAAGGTGATGGAGAACCCGGAGGAGCACTTCGGCAAGCTTGCCGATCTGGGCGCGCCGCAACTCGCGCCGGCCTCCTGACCCCAGTGCTCACTGCGTTGAGCACCGGGGTCAGGCCATTGTACGGGGCTGCGCCCCGCCCCATCGGGCAAAGCCCTCTGGGGCCCCACCTTGCTGCGGCCGGACTCCCGGCCGGGCCGCGCCGTGCGCGGCTTGGTCCAAGGTCGAGCAGTGGAGTCAGCGCCGGCGGGCGAGCACCACGGCGGCGACGATGCCGGCCAGCAGGACACCGGCGGCGGCGGGATATCCCCAGGCGATCGAGGCCCGGCCGATGGCCGCCGGCGCGTAGCGGGCGCGGCGGGCAGCGGCCTGTTCGTGATACGGCAGCAATAGGGCGAGGGTGCGCCTGACGATATCATTTCTAGACAAGGCCGCATTCGGAGCGGCCAGTTCATGATATCGCCGCCATATCCGTAATGCCGTGCCGGCACGAGCGATGCCGCGGCCGGCGAGGAGGTAGAACCGCGCGAGCTCCTCGTCGCGCGCGGGGCCCGGCGGGTACAGCCACTGATCCGGATCGTCGTCGGGCGAGCGGTACTCGTGGCCGTCCCAGCGGCGCAGCTCCGGGGAGCTGATCTGGAAGGCCAGGCGGTAGACGTCGGGGCCCTCGAAGCTCGAGACCTCGACGAGCGCGTCGGCCAGGGCGCGCGCGAACTGGCCGCCGGAAGCGGCGGCGGCGCGGTCGGCGGCCACCTCGAAGGTCTGGTCGTCGCGGCCCAGCCCGGCGAGCGCGGCGGCGATCTCCGGCGGCGCCGGGGCCCCGCGCGCGGCCTCGGCGAGCCGCTTGGCGAAGAGGTCCTCGCTGAAGAGGTGATGGTTGGCCAGCAGGCGCAAGCCCGCGTCGCGCAGGGTGACGCGCGGGCCGAGGAGCCCTCCGAGCGTGGCCGCGTCGCGCAGCTTCGACTGCATCCACGCCGAGCGGAAGAACTCGTACGTCCCCACTTGCACGGTGTGGATCTGGTTGGCCACGTCCTGGATGTGGTGGAACGACGCCCCGGTGAAGGCGGCGGCCAGCCAGGGCTCGTCGACTCCGGCGGCCAGGAGCGCGAGGTCGGCGTAGATCTGCGCGAAGTCCTGGCCATGGACGCGGATGCCGGGCGGGATGGCGAAGTGCCGCGGGTCGCGCTTGAGCACCTCGGGATCGTCGCTGAACGGGCCCTGGGGCAGGCCGTAGTGCGCGTGGGCCTGGCTGGTGGTGCCGGTGAGCCCGCCCATGTCGAGGGTGCCGGGATCGTAGGGCAAGGGCGAGCCGTCGGGCGCACGCTGGATGGCGCGGCTCGCATCGCGCAGGAAGCGGTTGCGGTTGCGGCGATCGTCGTCGGGCCAGCGGCTGGCCAGCGCCACCACCGCGTCGCGCGTCCGCGGTCCGTCGGGGATGGGATCGAACCCGCGCACCAGCGCCGCGGGGTCGAGCATGAACAACTCCTTGAAGGCCCAGCCGTCGAGCGCCGCCTCGGTCGGGTAGCGCTGCCGGAACTTCGCGCGCAACGCCTCGTCGGGCTGCTCGACCGCGGCGCGGTAGAAGAGGGCACGGAAACGCGCCAGCTCCTCGCCGGCCGGCGCCCCGAGGACGGCCCGGTCGCGCGGAAGGGAGCGCGAGGTGATGAGCTGGTGGAGGTCCTCGCTGTAGGCGCGCGCCTCCCCGGCGAGGACCAGGAGCGCGAAGGCGATGTGTCGCACCCGGGCTTTCTAGCGCAACTCGCCCGCCGGCGCGCGCGGCCGCTATGCTCGGCCCATGGATCGCGCGGCGCTGGCGCGCAAATACCGGACGCTCGCCCAGGTGCGGCGCAGCAAGCGCAGCACGGGGCAGCGCACGCCGCGCGAGTCGATGCGCGCCCTGGCCAGGGAGTTCCCCGGGTCGCTGCGCGAGCTGGATGCCCTGACGCTGGAGGAGATCGATCGCCGGGCGGCCGCGCTGGAGGCCGGGCCCGCCGAGCCGTGGATGGAGTGGATGGCCGCGTATCACCAGACGCTGAGCGCGGCGCTGCGGATCAAGGCGACGCGCGGCGAAGCGATGCGCCTCGCGGAGAGCCTGGGCGTGACGCCCGGATTCGCGGCGGCGTGCGCTCGGCCCCCCGGAGGCCGCATCCTGGCGCTGGTGGTGTCGGACCTCGCGGCGCGGTTCGGGGTCCCGGAGGCGCGGATCCGCGCGGCCATCTTCCCGCGGCGGCCGACGCCGGCGGAGGTGGAGGCAGAGCGGAGGCAGAAGTGACGTGCCCGGGACGAGCCTCGGCGCTCAGCGACCCGACAACCGGGTCAAGACGTCCGCGATCGACGCGGCCCGCTCGTGCGAGGCGGGGCCCTTCCCGTCGCAGGTAGCGATGCCGGCGGCGCGGCGCAGGGCCGGGTCGCGAGGGAAGACCGCCAGGGCCAGCACACCGGGGCCGCGCGGGACCGGCACCACGTGCAGCGAGGAATAGCGCGGGTGCCTCGCCATCTCCGCCTGGAATCCTTCCAGCGGCCCGCTCCCTGCGCGCCGCCACAGCTCCTGGCACGTCTCGCCGAGCGCGCCCGGCGCGTCGTAGCGCCGGCGCCCCCAGCGGTCTTCGAACATGGGCTGCGAGGCAAGCCACGCCGTCTGATGGACGATGCCCGCCGATGCGACGCTGGTGCCGAAGAGCAGCGCCAGGAGCGCCACCGCAGAGAGCGTCCAGCGCCACCGCCACTCGGGCCCGCCCATCGACGGCGCCAGCCACTTCAGGAAGCGGTGCAGCCCGAACGAGAGCAACGCGACGGTGGCCGCCGCCATCGCCACGTGGCCCCAGCTCACCGAGACGCGCGGCAGGGTGTCGACGGTGAAACGCGCCCAGCCCGCCACCAGCCAGAACATCAGCTCGAGCGGCGCGAAGAGGCCCATGCTCATCATCAGCACGATGCCGAAGAGGGCGAAGGCGATCCAGGCGGCGATGCGCAGCGCGCGCTTCACCGCTGCACGCTGCCGATGCTGCCGTCGGCGTAGAGCGCGTATCGATCCTGGCCGAACATCTCCGGCTCGACCACCAGCGGCGTCCTCTCGCCGCGCTTCTGCCCGGCGAAGTAGACCAGCCGCACTCCCGACGGGTCGAGCGCGCGCCACAGCTCCTCGGGGATCCCGGCGACGAAGTCGTGCGGCGGGAGCTTGCCCCCATTCGCGTCGGCCCAGCGGAAGATCGCGCCGCGCAGCGCCAAGAGCCGCTCCTGCCGCGCCAGCGACGCCTGCTCCTCGGGCGGCGCCGCCTTCACCCGATACGTCGTCCCGCGCTTCTCCCAGGCGCCGGGCGTGAGCAGTTCGCGCGCGCCGGAGATCATGGTGAGGACGAGATGGAAGGCGAGCCCCCAGAGGACGACGAGCGCCAGCGCGCGCCGGAAGCCCAGCTCGGGCAGCCGCGGAAAGTCCTTGCGAAGCCAGTTCCAGAGCCGCTGCGCGAGGAACGCCAGAACCAGCAGCAGCAGGGCGAAGAACGAGAGCGTCTGCACGCGCGCCCTGGCCAGATCGCTCAGCCCGATCATCGGCATGCCGGCGAAGAGCATCGGGATCACTCTAGCCCGAACAGCGACGGGAGCAGCTCCCCGGCCTTGCCCAGCCGGCACTCGTCGAAGCAGTGCGCGTTCTCCGGGCGCTCGAGGCCGACGTAGACCGCCCGGGCGAAGCCACGGCTGCCCGCCACGTTGCGCAGGTGCGAGACGAAGCCGGCGGCCGGATAGACCGCGCCCGAGCTTCCGACGGTGACGAAGAGGTCGCAGGCGCTCAGGGCGGTGAAGATGGCCTCCAGCTCGAGCGGCGTCTCGCCGAACCACACGACGGCCGGCCGCAAGAGGGCGCCGCACCCACAGCGCGGCAGCGCGTCGAAATACGCCGACTCGTCGGCGAAAGGCGGGCGGTCGCACACCGAGCACCGCGTGCGGAAGAGCTCGCCGTGCATGTGCACCACGCGGCGCGACCCGGCCCGCTCGTGGAGCGGATCGACGTTCTGCGTGCAGAGGAAGAAGTCGCCGCCCAGGCGCTCCTCGAGATGCGCCAGCGCGTCGTGCGCGGGGTTGGGCCGCACCGCGCCGGCCTTGCGGCGCCGCTCCGAGTAGAACCGCCAGACGAGGCGCGGGTCGCGCTCGAAGCCGTCGGGCGTGGCCACGTCCTCGATGCGGTGCTGCTCCCAGAGGCCGCCGGCGTCGCGGAAGGTGGCGACGCCGCTCTCGGCGCTGATGCCGGCGCCGGTGAGGACGAACACGCGCGCGCCGCGCGGGACGCGGAGCGGAGCGAATTGCGCGCCGGGAGCCACCTTGGGAATCGGGATCATCGCCCCGGTTCTAATGGATCGACGCCGCCCTGGCGACCCTGGCGCGCGGCAGAGATCGCGCACTTCGGCCTCGCGTGAGGAGCGGCTACAATCCTGCCCGAGGAGGTCGGATGCTCGGCCAGCTCGCCAGGGCCCTGTCGCGCAAACTCTTCGTCGCCACCCGCACCGCGCGCACCGCCGCGCTGCACCTGCCGTACACGTTCCACCAGCTCACGCTCCGGCGGCTCCTCAGGTCGACGCGCGAGGCGCAGGCATCGCTCAACCGGCGGCTGGCGCGGCTCTTCGAGGAGGACTGGTCGGACGCCGACGCCGGCACCTATCCGCGCGAGCTGATCGACGGGCTGCCCTGGCGCGAATACCTCGACGTCGCCCCCAAGCTCTTCTTCGACTGGCCGCGGACCAACTGGCGCATCCGCCGCGGCCGCTTCGACGATCTGCCAAAGAACGCCGCGCCCGAGCGATATCCCCGCTATTACCGGCGCAACTTCCATTTCCAGACGGAGGGATATCTCGGCCACACCAGCGCCCAGCTCTATGACCTCCAGGTCGAGCTGCTCTTCGGCGGCACGGCCGACGTCATGCGGCGCCGGCTGATCCCGCCGGTGGTCCGCTTCGCGCGCCGCGAGGGATACGGGCGGACGAGGCCGATGAAGGTGCTCGACGTGGCCTGCGGCACCGGACATCTCTTGACCATGCTGGGCGCCGCCCTGCCCGACGCGCAGCTCGTGGGCGTCGATCTGAGCCCGCACTACGTGGCCCGCGCGCGCGCCACCATCCCGCGCGATCTCAACGTCAGCCTCCTCACTGACAACGCGGAGCGCCTGCCGTTCATCGACGGGCACTTCGACGCGGCCGTGAACGTCTTCCTCTTGCACGAGCTGCCCGGCGACGTCCGCGCCCGCGTGCTGGCGGAGATGGCGCGCGTGGTCCGCCCCGGAGGCCTGGTCGTGGTAGCCGACAGCATCCAGCTCCACGACGCGCCCGAGCTGGAACGGGAGATGCGGGCGTTCCCCGAGAGCTTCCACGAGCCGTATTACCTGAGCTACCTGCGCGACGACATCGCCACCCGCCTGCGCGCGGCGGGGCTGCGCATCGCCGACGACCGCGTCCACTTCATCACCAAGGTGGTGACGGCCGAGAAGCCGGTTTAGCGACCTGCTACCGGCGCCTGCGCGCCCGCGAGGCTTCCGGCCTTTCCAGCCAACTCCAACTCCCGCGCCCGCCTCGCCCACGAACGCGCGATGAGCGCGATGGCCAGCAGCACGCTCACGATCACGGCGAGAAGGAACGCCACGCCCGCCTTGGCGCCGGCGGTGAGCGGCGTCTCGACCTGGCCCCAGCAGACGGGGCACGCGAGGAGCAGAGCCATCATGACGCGTTCACGTCCTTGAGCTTGCGCAGGAACCACAGCCCGTACCAGACCAGGGCCGCCGCGGCCGTGAACCCGCCGATGCCCAGCGCCAGCCAACCCGCTCCGGCCTCGCGCGACCAGGCCGCCACACCGTAGATCCCGGACCCGAGCGCCAGCAGGATCGACGCGGTCACGAACACCACGTGGAACGCCTTCAAACCCACCTATTGCGCCTCGTTGACGGTCAGGAGCGGGAGGAAGAGCACGAAGAGGAAGAAGACGGCCGTCAGCGACAGCACCCAGTAGATGACCTTCCGCTCCGATACCAGGTGCATGAAGTATCCCGCCACCAGGCCGCCCTTGATGCCGGCGATGGTCAGCGCCACGCCGATGGCGGCGGCGCGCCCCAGGTGCAGGTACGAAACGCCGACGGTCACCGCCGTGAGGCAGGCCAGGGCGATGAAGACCATCACGTAGACCCTGACGTGATGCTGGATGTCGTCGTGGCCAGCGGCGTCCATTGGGCCTCCTCTACAGCAGGTACAGCGAGGGGAAGAGGAAGATCCAGACCAGGTCGACGAAGTGCCAGTAGAGGCCGGCGTTCTCGACGCGGTTGGTGAAGTGCTCGGGATCGGTGTGCCAGAGGCTGGTGCCGGCCGTCAGGAGGTACACATTGACGATGATTCCGCCGATGACGTGGATGCCGTGCAGCCCGGTGAGCGTGAAATAGATGCCGAAGAAGTTCGAAGTCGAGGGGAAATGATTGTGATGGAACTTCGAGGTGTACTCGAAGTACTTGATGACGAGGAAGATGAAGGCGCACAGCACCGTCAGGCCCATGTAGAGCCGGTACTTGGCGAGGTTCTTCATCTTCAGCGAGGCCCACGACATCACCATCGTCACCGAGGAGATGATGAGCACCATGGTGTTGACGGTGGCCAGGGGAACGTTCAGCTCGTCGGCCCCGCGCGGCCAGCTTTCGGCGCCGGTCCTGAGCAGCACGTAGCTGGAGAAGAGGGCGCCGAAGAGCATCACCTCGGAGGCGAGAAAGAGCCAGATGCCGAGCTTCCCGTTGGGGAGCCCCGTCACCGGATGCGGCTTGACCATGTAGGGAATGGCGATATCGGACACGGCCTACGCCTCCACGTGCTGCGGCGAGAAGTCGGCGGGCTTGCCGGGGACGCTGTATTCGTACGGGTCGCGATAGACCTGCGGCTCGGTGACGAAGTTGCCGTGCGGCGGCGGCGTGGGCGTGGCCCATTCCAGCGTCGTCGCTTCCCAGGGGTTGTCGTTCACCTTCTCGCCGCTCTTGATCGAGGCGAAGAAGTTCCAGATGAACGGGATCTGGGCGATGGCCAGGAGCCAGGCCGACCAGGAGATGACGACGTTGAGCGGCTGGATGTTCTTGCCCCAGACGTAGACGGTGGGGTCGTAGAGCCGCCGCGAGAGGCCGGCCATGCCTTGGAAGAACATCGGCATGAAGACGCCGTTCATGGCGATGAACGAGAGCCAGAAATGGACCTTGCCCAGCCTCTCCGACATCTTCCGTCCCGTGACCTTGGGATACCAGTGATAGATGCCGGCCATCAGCGCGAATATCGTCCCGGGCGCAACCACATAATGGAAATGGCCGATGACGTAGAACGTATCGTGCAGGTAGATATCGGAAGCGGTCAGGCCCAGCGGCAGGCCGGTGAGGCCGCCGATGGCGAACATGGGCAAGAACGCGGTGGCGAAGAGCATCGGCGTGGTGAAGCGGATGGCCGCGCCGTAGAGGCTGATGAGGAAGCACGTCAGGATCACCACGCTCGGAACCGAGATGATCATCGTGGTGGTCTGGAAGAACGTGCTCATCGTCGTGCCCATGCCGGTCATGAACATGTGGTGGGCCCAGACCACGAACGACATGAAGCCGAGGAAGATGATGGAATAGACGAGCAGCCGATATCCCCACAATGGCTTGCGGGTATTGTTGGCGACGACCTCGGCGACGATGCCCATCCCCGGCAGGATCAGCACGTACACTTCGGGGTGGGCCAAAAACCAGAAGAGGTGCTGCCAGAGCAGGGGATTGCCGCCGCCCGCCACCTTCAGCGGCTCGCCGGAGATCACCAGGCCCGAGGGCAAAAAGAAGCTGGTGCCCGCCACGCGATCCATCAGCTGCAGCACCGCGGCGCCTTCCAGCGGCGGGAACGCGAGCAGCAGCAGGAAGGCGGTGACGAACTGCGCCCAGACGAAGAAGGGCAGCCGGAAGAAGGAGAGCCCCTTGGCCCGCATCTGCACGATGGTGACGATGAAGTTGATCGAGCCGAGCAGGGAGCTGGTGATGAGCAGCACCATCGCGAGCAGCCAGATGGTCTGCCCGGTGGTGGCGATGTCGGAGAGCGGCGGGTAGCTCGTCCATCCCGATTGCGGCGCGCCGCCGGGGACGAAGAAGCTGGCCAGCATCAAAAGGCCCCCGGGGAGGAAGACCCAGTAGCTGGCCATGTTGATGCGCGGGAACGCCATGTCGGGCGCGCCGATCTGCAGCGGCATGACGTAGTTGCCGAAGCCGCCCACCGCGAGCGGCACGATGCCCATGAACACCATGATGGTGCCGTGCATCGCGCCCAGCATGTTGTAGAACTCGGGCTGCATCACGCCGCCCGGCATCCCGACGTTGAGCAGCGAACCCACCAGCGGCAGCGCCTTGCCCGGATAGGCGAGCTGCCAGCGCATCAGCATCATCAGCGTGAAGCCGAAGAAGAGGAAGACCAGCGCGGTCACCGTGTACTGGATGCCGATGATCTTGTGGTCGGTGGAGAAGACGTATTTGCGCCACCAGGAAAGCTCGTGGTGCCCGTGATCGGCGTGCTGGTCGGCCATGTCGGTCGATCTCCTCTGCGCGCTCGCTACTTCTTCGGCGTCTCGGTGACTTGTGGCGCCGGAGCGGGGGCCGGCGGAGCGGGCGGCTGCGGGCCGTTTTCTAATAGAAACTTCTCGAAATCTTCCGGCGTATCGGCGTGGAACTCGCCGCGCATCCGATAATGGGCGAGCCCGCAGAGCTGGGCGCAGGCGATCTCGGAATGGATGGGCCGCTTGGCCTCGAACCAGACGGGAATGCGCATGCCCGGGTTCACGTCCTGCTTGAGGCGCAGCACCGGGATGTTGAACGAATGGATCACGTCCTTGGACGAGAGGTGCGTGATCACCGGCTTGTTGATGGGCGCGTGCATCTGGTTGACGGTGACGATGTCGTCCTTGCTGGCCGGGTCGCCCGGATCGAGGCCGATCAGGTTGTCGACCGCAACCAGGTTGGCTTTGGTGGCGCCGAACTTTCCGTCCTTGCCCGGGTAGTGGAAGTTCCAGGCGAACTGCTCGGCGATGACGCGGATCTCCACCGCCTCGCCGGCCCTGGTCGGGTTGTTCTTGTAGCGGGCCCAGATGGGCGCGGAGAGGCCGAAGAGCAGGAAGGCCTCGAACACCACCACGCCCGCCTCCACGTACTTGGAGATCTTGGCCTTCACCGGCGCGTAGAGCGCGGTGTGGCCGGGGCGCGCGCGAAACTTGAAGAGGCACCA
>Ga0247727_10016695_pt1 | contig 11810 bp, 7 predicted proteins | sample WisWelCaveWW1625_FD_202498 | JGI IMG/M metagenome (GOLD analysis project Ga0247727, IMG submission 202498) | Biofilm microbial communities from Wishing Well Cave, Virginia, United States - WW16-25 | ecosystem: Environmental > Aquatic > Deep subsurface > Groundwater > Cave microbial mat | place...
AGGACTTTCTGGATGTCGAGGCGCAGGATATCAACCGGGGGCAGAAGATCATGCTGGTCGCGGAGGCCTTCGACTTTGAGGTTTTGGCAACGGCCGAATGGCTGAGCCGGGCCTATGGGGTCGACATCTCCTGCACCCGGATGGTGCTGGCCAGGGACCCCTCGACGGGTTCCGAGTATCTTTCCTGCGTTCAGATCTTCCCGCCCGCGGAACTTGCCGAGCAGGCGATTCAGCGCCGGCGAAGGCCTCGGGAGCGAACTTCCTGGGATGAAGTGTTGGGGGACTGCGCAAATCCTGCGGCGGTGAACTTCTTCCGGCAGCGACTGCTTGCCGGCCAGAAGAATAATGCCGACGGCCGCTATCTCCGTTATAGGGTGAACGGAGGCGCCTGCTGGATCGTCGGTGTGCGAAAACAGTTTGCCTACGTCCTGCAATTAGGTCGGTTTGAGGGCGAGATGGAGCTCTGGAAGGGTGGCTTGTCATTGCCGGACAAGGTCGAGCGGATCTTGGGTGGAAGGCGCCTCCGGTTCTACCTGGCAACCCAGGCCGACTTCGACTTCTTCCAGCGCACATTCGACGAGAAGGCCGAGACCCTGGTGTGGACGGGCGATTCCGCGAATCAGCCTTCCGAGAGCGAGGAGGCCCTGGCGGCAGGCGCGGAAGCCTAGCAGATGAACATCGCCTACTTCAACTACGAATGGGACCCCGAGGCATCCACCGGCGCCGGCACGCATCTGGCCGGTCTTGCCGGGGCGCTCGAGCGGCAGGGGCACCGCGTGCAGGTGATTGCGCGTCACCGCCGTCCGGCCGCGGCGGGGCCTGGGCGGGGGTCCCCCGATCGGCCTTCGCCCTTGCTGTGGGAGCCGGCTACCTACTGGCGATCCCTCCGGGACATCCGCCGGGACGTCGCGCTGCTGCGGCGCGAGCGGCCGGACGCGGTGCTGGTCCGCCACGCGCTGCGATTCTCGGCGCTGGCGGCGGCCCGCCTGCTGGGGGTGCCCGTGGTGCTCGAGGTCAACGCCCCGGTCCCGTATGAAATCCGCTGCTACCGGCCGGGGATGCGCCTGCTGCCGGGCGTGTCGGATTGGGTCGAGCGCCAGATCCTCCGCTCCGCCGACCGGGTGTTTGTAGTTTCTTCGCCGCTGCGGGATTACTTCATTCGTCACGGGGCCGATCCCGATCGGATCGCGGTTGTTCCCAACGGCGCCGACCCGGGCCGGTTCCACCCCTCCGCCGCCGACGGTCCGCTGCGGGCGCGCTTCCCGGGCCAGACCCTGGTCGGCTTCGCCGGCAGCTTCGCGCGGTTTCACGGCATCGAGCTGCTGGCGGAGGCCATCCCCCGGGCGCGGCAGGCCCTGTTCGTGCTGGTGGGCGACGGACCGGCCGCCGGGGACCTGCGCGCCCGCCGATACCCCAACGTCGTGTTCCTCGGCCGCCAGCCGCGCGAACGCATGCCCGCCATCCTGGCGGCCATGGACCTGCTGGTGGCGCCCTATCCGGCTCAGGACTTCTTCTACTTCTCCCCCATCAAGCTGTTCGAGTACATGGCCTCGGGCCGGGCGGTGCTCGCTCCCCGGCTCGGCCAGTTCACCGAGGTCATCGAGCACGGCCGCAACGGCTGGTTGTACGACCCGTCCGTTCGCGGCGCCTTCACCTACGGGCTGCGGTGCCTGCTCGACGACGCCCCGCTGCGCTCGCGCCTGGGCGCGGAGGCGCGGCGGACCCTGGAGGACCACTACACCTGGGATCACAACGCCCAACGGGTGGGCCTGCTGCTCGCGAGCGCACAGAACCGCTGACGATTCCGAAACCTTCCGCTGCAAATTTGCAGCGCTAAGTCGTTGATTCTGCTAAGTCGAGAAGAAATTTTGCGACTTTCTGCCCCTGCGACAGGCTTTTATTGCTTCTCTTCCTCGACGGAGGTCGAGATGCGCACCATGCGGCCGTTGGTATTGCGCTCTGAGACGGTGCGCTCGATGGTCTTGCCCTGGGCGCTGGGGGTCGTGACGCGGTCCTCGACGATGAGGCCTCCCAGCCGGGTGGGCTCGGCGACCATGCGCTGGCGGGTGGAGGTGGTCTCGACGATCTTGCCGCCGGTCTGGACCTTCTTCTCGCGGCGCGATTGTTGCTCCAGGCTCGGCACTTGCGGCCGGTTCAGGTCCGGGGTGGTGCCGGCGATCCGCGTGGTGTAGACCTCGACCTCCTCGACCTCGCTGCCGTCCGGTTTCTCGGTGAGGCGGCCGACGCTGCGGGAGACGAAGTCCCGCTGGCCGGTCGCGCCGATCTGCCACTGCTTGGTTTCCTTGCTGGTCACCTCGCCGGTCTTGGTGGCGACGCTGGTTTCCCACTCCCGCTCCGCGAGCCTTCCGTTGCCGTCGAGCAGCTTGCGCGTGCTGGCCGACTCGGTGACTGAATCGCTCCGCTTGGTCTCGGTGCGGTCCAGCCGCTCGACCACATGGGCGCCGCCGTTTACCGACGCCTGCTCGACCACCGTGCTCGAGGCAGCCCCGGCGGCCGTTTTCTTCTCGGTCGTGGTGCGCCGCTCGGCGAATTGCAGCCGTCCGTTGAGGTCCGTTTCGTAGAGGACTTCGGTGGACACCGTGGAACCATCGGGCAACTGGCGGGTTTCAGTTCGCACCAGTTGCCTGGAGGTCGGCCTGCCCGTGGGGTCAAACCGCTGAATCGACCGCTCGCTGGTCCGGTTGCCCCCCTGCTCGGCGACCACGCGATCCCGGGTGGCGACGGTGGTGACCGGGCGGCCGTGGTAGTCGCGCAGCGCCTCCTGGCGTTCCACCACCGCGCCGGCGCCGGCGCCCTTGCGGTCCTCCCTCACTGCCGGGTTGGAGGAGACCGGCCGGCCGTTGAGGTCGTAGCCATAGTTAGCCTGCCGCTTCTCGCGCGGCTCGGCGGGCGGGGCCGGCTTGGGGGCTGCGGCCGGCTTGGGGGTTTCGGCCTTCGGCGCTTCGGCTTTCGACGGGGCGGGCTGCTGCGCTCCGGCGCCCGCTGCCGCCACCAACAAACATCCTACCCACACGCATCTCATCCCGTTCACCATAACACCAGTTTACCGAAGCATTTTCACCGCGCAATCAGAGGAAAACCCTATGCTCCCCCGGTCCTGCCCGTCGAGCTAAGATAGAGGGCAGTCCATGTCCTCGGCGCTGAAACCCAACCTCGAAGTCGAACGCGGCGGCATCGTCCCTCCGGAGATCGTCCTGGAGCTGTACCGCAAGATGCTGACGGTCTTCTACATCGAGGAGCGGATGAAGATCTTCGTCAAGCAGGGGAAGTGCCCGTTCCATGCCTCCACGCGGGGGCATGAAAAGCTTCAGATCGGCATGACCCTGCTGCTGAAGCCCGGCCACGACTGGTTTTTTACCTACTACCGGGAGAAAGCCATCGCCGTCGGCCTGGGCTTACCCTTGAAGGACATCTTCCTGGGGATGCTGAACCGGGACGGCGACCCCAACTCGGACGGGCGCAACATGCCCGAGCACTTCTCCTCGCGGGAGCGCCGGCTGGTGTCGCAGACGGCCTGCACCGGCACCCAGTACTTGCCGGCGGTCGGGTTGGCCCGCGCCGTCCAGCACGACGGCGGGGACCAGGTGGTTTACGTGTCCTCGGGGGAGGGCGCAACCAGCGAGGGCGAGTTTTTCGAGGCGCTGAACTGGGCCGCCCGCGAGCGGCTGCCGGTGCTGTTCGTCATCCAGAACAACGGCTACGCCATCAGCGTGCCGCAAGCCACCCAGACCGCGGCCGAGATCCACCGCATTGCCCGCGGCTTCGGCATGCCCACCTACGACCTGGACGGCACCTGGTTCGAGCCCATGTACCAGACGCTGCCCCCGGTGATCGAGCGCATGCGCCGGGGCGGGGGTCCGGCGCTGGTGGAGGGCCAGGTCATCCGCCTGGACCCGCACTCCTCCTCCGACGACCAGCGCAAGTACCGCGAGCAGGAGGAACTGCAGGGGCTCCAGGTGCGCGACCCGATCTACCAGACCGAGCGCTACCTGCAGCGCCTCAAGCTGCTCAGCCAGGAACAGATGGACGCCCTGCGGGTCGAGATCAAGACCGAGGTGGACCACGCCGCGGGGGAGGCTGACACCCACGGGCAGCCCACCGGCGAGGACCTGCTGGCCCATATCTACGCCGATCCGGGGGATGATCCGGCCATCAGCACGCCGCTGGCGCCGCCCCGCTCGATTTCCGAGGAGCCGATCACCCTCATCGACGCCATCAACCACGGGCTGCGGGAGGAGCTGGAGCGCAACCCCAAGCTGGTGATGTGGGGCGAGGATATCGCCGACCCCAAGGGCGGAGTGTTCGGCGTGACCCGGGGGTTGACGACCCTGTTTCCGCAGCGGGTCGGCAACGCCGCGCTGGCCGAGGCCTCCATCGTGGGCGTGGCCGGCGGGATGGCCATCGGCGGCTACAAGCCGATCGTCGAGATCCAGTTCGCCGACTACCTCTGGCCCGGGGCCATGCAGTTGCGCGACGAGATCGCCACCGTGCGGTGGCGCAGCCAGGGGGTGTGGAGCTGTCCGGTGGTGGTGCGGATCGCCTGTGGCGGCTACATCAAGGGCGGCCCCTGGCACTCGGCCTGCGTGGAGTCGTTCTTCGCGCACATCCCCGGCTGGCGCGTGGTATTCCCCAGTTGCGCCGACGACGCCAAGGGGCTCATCAAGAGCGCCGCCCGGTCGCTCGACCCGGTGGTGTTCCTGGAGCACAAGGGCCTCTACCGCCGGGTGCAGGCCAAGACGGCCGAGCCCGACGCCGGCTACCTGATCCCGTTCGGCCGGGGCCGGGTGCGGCGCGAGGGGTCCGACGCGACCATCGTGACGTGGGGCTCGACCGTGTATCTGGCGCTGGAGCTGGCGCGGCAGATGGAGTCGGAAGGCCGCTCGCTCGAGGTGATCGACCTGCGAACCTTGGTTCCGCTCGACGAAGAGCTCATCTATCAGAGCATCCGCAAGACCAGCCGGGTGGTGGTGGCCCACGAGGACAGCTTGACCGCCGGCTTCGGCGCCGAGATCGCCGCCCGGATCGCCACCAACTCGTTCGACTCCCTCGACGCCCCGATCGTGCGCGTGGCGGCCAAGGACAGCTTCGTCCCCTCCGCCGCCAACCTGGAGGTGATGGTGCTGCCGTCGGTCGAGGATGTGCGGCGGGGGGTGGAGGAGGTCCTCCAGTACTGAGAGACCGCCCTTCGCCCTTCTCGTTGGCGGCGGGCGGGCGGCAGCTCATAACTCGGCGGGCGAGAGATAGACTACCTGAACAAGTGAGGTCCGATAGATTGCGTTTCCGGGCGGCCGCGAGGTGCAGGTCCGTGATGGCAAACAGGTCTTCAACCGATCGCCGAACCAAATTCTGAAGGGACTTGTGGAAACAAATATCCGCTTCTTCCCATCACCCAGAAGGGTCACGGCGGGTTCTTGTACACGCTGCGCACCCCGCCACGCGGCGATCAGAACGCCCGCGTCGAGAAAGGTAGTCATCCCCGGGGGTTACGAGGCGCGCCTCGACGTTCGCTCACCTCGTCCAGAATCTCCTGGCGAGACAGCACACGGCCGCCTCCCGCCCTGTATTCGTTAGCCAGCGCTACCAGTGGGGCAGCGCTGAAGGCATCCTTCTGGAAACCCCGCAGCTCGTTTCGCAGCTCGTCGAGGAGTTTCGGATTTGACGTAGATGACAGATCGTTGAGGCAGAGCACGAGATTATTCATCAAGTGGTCGAAGTCTCGCTGCCGATAGTTGAACCTTGCGGCCTTCAGCGATTCAAACGCTGCCGCGGCCGCATTATCCTCTTGCCAATACCTTTCGAGTATTTTCAAGAACGATCGAAAAGGCGCAGGCTACCGGGCGGGATCAGGGGATCCCGCGGGGGGGTGACTGGCCAGCTTCGGGCCGGAGGCCCGGCCGATCTCCCGCAACGACGCGACCTCGTTCGGCCGCAGCTTCGCGGGCGCTTGCAGGTCGGCCAGCCTCAGCGGCGTCTTCAGACAGCCGGTGTCGTTGTGGTCGGCGCTGCGCAGCAGCGCGTGCAACAACTCGTGGGTCAGCACCCGCGCCACGAGCCGGCGATAGGTCTGGGCCAGAAGCTGCGGATTGGACGTCAGCAGGCGGGCGCCGGCCGCCGCCCGCGCAATCTCCTCGCAGTCCACGGCCGTATGGGGGATCACTTCGCCGTCGCTGATCAGCGTCCACCCCAGCCGCCCCTTGCCGCTATTCGACTGGATCTCCTTCATCCGGTCGGGATTGCACTCGCCCTTCAGTTCGACCACCACGGCGCGGTCATAGGTCCCCGGCCGCTTGCCGTCGCCCAGCAGCTCCCAGCGCAGATCGAGCCCTGTGGGGCGGAAAACATCCTCCACCTCGCGGCGCACCTGCTCGAGCAGGCGCGGATGCGGCGCCCGCTCCGTCACCACCATCACGCCGACCGTCGGCGGCCGCAGGGCCTCCGCCAGCCATTGGGCCGGGGCCGTGGCCGTGACCGTGGCCCCCAACACCAGCGTTGCTGCAACCATCCGAAGTGTCATGCGTCCTTCCCACACGACACTTCGAGGCCGAGAGCGCTACAATTGGGGTGGCGGAAACCCTCGCGCTCGTCGCGTCGTGTTTTCCCGGCCCACCCGGGGTAGCCGCCCCGGGTGGGTCATTGCATCAATTGCGTTAGACGGATCACCCGCAACAAACGTAAGACGAGAAACCGGTCAAATTGTTCCATCGCCCGGAACGAAAAAAAGAGTTACGAAGAAAAGTCGGAGGACTTCGATGCCATTCACGCTTCCCCCTCTCCCCTACGCCCATGACGCCCTGGAGCCCCACATCGACAAGATGACCATGGAAATCCATCACGGCAAGCACCACAACGCCTATGTAACCAACCTGAACAAGGCGCTCGAGTCGGCCCCGCAACTGGCGGGCGCGAGCCTGGATGACCTGCTGGCCTCGAACTGCGCCGCGGCCCCCGACAACATCCGCACCGCGGTACGGAACAACGGCGGAGGCCACGCCAACCACTCCCTGTTCTGGCAGCTCATGGGACCGAGCGCCGGCGGCGCCCCCTCCGGCCAGCTCGCCGCCGCCATCACCAGCGCCTTCGGCGGCCTCGACCAGTTCAAGGAGAAGTTCGCCGCCGCCGGCGTCGGCCGCTTCGGGTCCGGCTGGGCCTGGCTCCTCAAGGATTCCGCCGGCAAGCTCGAGATTGCTTCCACCCCCAACCAGGACAGCCCGCTCATGGAAGGCAAGTTCGCTGTGATGGGACTCGACGTCTGGGAGCACGCCTATTACCTGAAGTATCAGAACCGGCGGCCGGACTATATCGCCGCCTGGTGGAACGTCGTCAATTGGAACGAGGTAGAGAAGCGATTTCTGGCCGGCAAGTGAAGCGCGTGTAACCTTCCGCCCGTCGCTCTCTCTAATTCGGGGAGTCATATATGCCACGGGTCGTTGTCTTGGTAGTGATCATCGGGGCGGCCGGGTGCGCCTGGGCCCAGGAAAGGCCCGGGGACATTCTCAAGACCGAGGTCGCGGTCAAGCCGGGGGAGATCTGCATCGGGTGCAACCACCCGATCGAAGCGCACGACAAGACCTACCTGGTGGAAGGCCAGCGGGTGGCGGTCCACCGGGCCGACTGCGACAACTCGTTGCGGGCCGACCCGACGCCCTTCCTGGCGCGGCTCAAGCCCCGCGGGGGATTCTTCGGGGGCGAGAAGGCGCCTGCCGGCGCCCCCGGCTCGACCGGCCTGCTGGTAGGGGTCGGAGCAGTCGTCGGCTTAGGGCTGGCCGGGATTTGGGCTCACCGGACGCTCAACCGCTCCGCTTCCCCAGCCGGCGACCCCATCCCGGCAGGCCTGGCCAAGATCCCATCCACCCGCGCTCCCCAGGCTTGTCCTCTCTGCGGCGCGACCAATCATCCCGCCGCTTCCCAGTGTTTGGAATGCAAGGCCCCGCTGCGGCCTGACTTCCCTTCGGAAGTTTCGCGCCTCAAATCCACACTCAAGTAAGAAAGCCATGCTGAAGCGCCTGCTTGACGACCTGCTCTCCAGCCCCAACCTGATCCAGCGACGCCCGGCGCTGAAGGCCGACCGGCAGTCGAACATCCCCGGCCTGTACATCATCGGCGACCTGGCCGGCGCGCCGGTGATCAAGCTGGCGATGGCCATGGGGTTCGAGGTGATCGAGCACATCGCCTCGCTGCCCGGCGCCCGGTCGGGCGACCCCGACGTGCTGGACGTGCTCATCGTCGGCGCCGGCGCTTCCGGCTTGAACGCCGCCCTCGCCGCCAAGGATCGCGGCCTGAGCTCGATCGTCCTTGAGAAGGAAAAGATCGCCAACACCATCGAGAATTTCCCGGAGAACAAGTGGGTTTACGCCGAGCCGGACTCGAGCCCTCCCAAGGGCAAGCTGTGGCTGGACGGCGCCCGCAAGGAAGACCTGGTCGAGCGCTGGCAGCAGATCATCCGCGAGAACAGCCTGGAGGTTCACACCGAGGAGCCTCTGAGCAAGCTCGAGCGCCAGAAGGACGGCTCCTTCGTCGCGACAACTCCTAAAGGAAGCTACCGCGCCCGGCGGGTGGTCCTGGCTACCGGGCAGCGCGGCAACCCGCGCAAGCTGGGCGTCCCGGGCGAGGACCGTGAGCAGGTCTACCACCGCCTCTACAGTCCCAAGCACTACAAGAACGAAGACATCGTCGTCATCGGGGGCGGCAACAGCGCGGTCGAGGCGGCCCTGGTGCTGAGCGAGCAGAACCGCGTTCGTCTCTGCCATCGCGGCAACGAGCTCGGCTTGGTTTTCAAGGAAAACCTGCGGCTGCTCGAGGAAGCCGTCACTGCCGGCCGCATCGAGAGGATCTCGGGCGCCAACACCATCGAGTTCACCGGCGCGCACGCGAAGTTCAAGATCGACGGGAGGTCCGAGCAGCTCTCGATCCCTTACCAGCACGCCTTCGTGCTGATCGGGGCCGAATTGCCGGTGCCGTTCCTCAAGTCCCTCGGGGTCCAGCTCGAAAACGAGTGGAACGGGTCGCTGGCCCGTTCGACCGCCCTCACTCTCGCCACCATGCTCGGACTCTGGTTCGCCGGCGGCCAGAGCGGCGCCGCCGTCCCCGGGTGGGCCGGTATTCTGCTGGCCCTGGCCTCGGCTGCTGCCTTGTTCTTCTTCGGCTCGCGCGGCGACCGCTTCGCCTGGCTCGGCGTCTCGTTCCTGGCCGCCTACACGGTTTACGGCGCCAAGCTCGGCCCCGGGATGGAGCTATGGCCGTACAGGGGGTGGGGATTCAAGGCGCTCTCGTTCGCCGGCCGGCCCTGGTCGTTCTGGTACACCGTCCTCTATACATTGGTAATGACCTTCTTCGGCCTGGAAGCCCTGAAGCGCTGGGGCCTCAACCGCCGGGACAAGTTCCAGATCTGGCGCTACGTCAGCCTGCTCTCCTTCCAATGGATCTTCTTCTTCCTGATTCCGGAGTTTCTGTTCCAGTGGGCGGTGCGATATCAGTGGGTGGGCGAGAAGCTGGCCTCCGACCCCACCTTCACCCAGCAGGCTTGGCGCGCCTACGGCCTGATCTACGCCTGGCCGCTGTTCTTCTATACCTTTTTCTATAACCCGCACCAGGTGTGGATCGTCTGGGGGGTGCTGCTGATCACCGTCATCCTGCCGGTGTTCGTGCTGTTCAACGGCAAGCGGTATTGCTCGTGGATCTGCGGGTGCGGCGGGCTGGCGGAGACGCTGGGGGACCGCTGGCGGCATCTGGCCTCCAAGGGTCCGACCAGCGTGAAGTGGGAGTGGATGAACTGGGCGGTGCTCGGCGCGGCCTTCGTGGTGACGGCGATGATGCTGCTGCGCGACTCGGTGGCCATTTTCCGCTCCGCCGCCCCCGCGGCCCTGGACTGGTACCACCTGGGAGTCGATGTATGGCTGGTAGGGATACTTCCGGTGACGCTCTACCCGTTTTTCGGCGGCAAGGTGTGGTGCCGCTACTGGTGTCCGCTGGCCAAGCTCATGCACATCATGAGCGGCATCTACGGGCGGCTCAAAATCAGCCGGTTCCGCATCGTTCCCAACGACAAGTGCATCGGGTGCACGGAGTGCTCCCGCAACTGCCAGGTGGGCATCGACGTGATGTCGTTCGCCCTCAAGCAGGAGGTGCTCGACAACACCAACTCCTCCTGCATCGGGTGCGGCATCTGCGTGTCGGTCTGTCCTATGGACGTGCTGTCGTTCGGCGCGGCCAGCGCCAAGCCCAAGCTCGTGCAGATTGAAGCCATGAAGGCGGCCTGATATGAATCACGAAGAGAAGCGCCTGCAAGAATCCCGCGATCGCCGGACCCACTGGAAGCGCTGGGGACCCTACCTCGCCGAGCGCGCCTGGGGGACGGTGCGGGAAGACTACAGCCCCCACGGAACCGCCTGGGACTACTTCCCCCACGACCACGCCCGCTCCAAGGCCTACCGCTGGGGCGAGGACGGCCTGGCCGGCATCTCCGACCGCCACCAGTACCTGTGCTTCGCCATCGCGTTGTGGAACGGCCGCGACCCGATCCTGAAGGAGCGCATCTTCGGCCTCACCGGCTTGGAGGGCAACCACGGGGAGGACGTCAAAGAGTACTACTTCTACCTGGACTCGACGCCCACCCACTCCTACATGAAGTACCTCTACAAGTACCCCCAGGCGGAGTTCCCTTACGGCCGGCTGGTCGAGGAGAACCGCCGCCGCGGCCGCGGCCAGCCCGAGTTCGAGCTGATGGACACGGGCGTGTTCGAGGACAACCGCTACTTCGACGTCTTCGTCGAATATGCCAAGGACCACTTCGAGGACATCTCCATCCGGATCACGGCCGCCAACCGCGGCCCCGAGACCGCAAGCCTCGACCTGCTCCCCACCGTTTGGTTCCGCAACACCTGGTCCTGGGGGGACAAGGCCCGGCCGCGCCTGTGGAAGGAAGGCGAAGGCGTAATCGCCATCGAGCACGCCGCGCTCGGCCGCCGCAAGCTTACCTGCGAGCATTCGGGCGACCTGCTGTTCACCGAAAACGAGACCAACTTCGAGCGCGTCTACGGCTGGCCGAGCTCGTCCCGCTACGTGAAGGACGGGATCAACAACTACATCGTCCACGGCGACAAGGCCGCGGTGAATCCCGAGCACACTGGCACCAAGGCCGCGGCGCGCTACCACCTCACCATCGGTCCCGGCCAGACGGAGGTTGTCCGCCTGCGACTGGCCCCGGGCGACCGCGCCTTCGACGACTTCGACCGCATTTTCGCCCAGCGCATCGCCGAAGCCGACGAGTTCTACGCCACGCTCGCCCCGCCGGACGCCTCGGAGGACCTCCGCCGCGTGCAGCGCCAGGCCTTCGCCGGGCTGCTGTGGTCTAAGCAGTTCTTCTATTACGACATGCAGGCGTGGATCGAGGGCGACCCCGGCCAGCCGCCGCCTCCGGCCGAGCGCCGGCACGGCCGCAACTCCCAGTGGACGCACCTCTACAACTCCGACGTCATCTCCATGCCCGACAAGTGGGAATACCCCTGGTACGCCGCCTGGGACCTGGCCTTCCACTGCATTCCGCTGGCGCTGGTCGATCCCGACTTCGCCAAGGACCAGCTCGTGCTGATGCTGCGCGAGTGGTACATGCACCCCAACGGGCAGATCCCGGCTTACGAGTGGGCCTTCGGCGACGTGAATCCTCCGGTTCACGCCTGGGCCGCCTGGCGCGTTTACAAGATCGACAAGAAGCGGCAGGGAAAAGCCGACACCGCTTTTCTTGAGCGCGTGTTCCACAAGCTGCTGCTGAACTTCACCTGGTGGGTGAACCG
>Ga0247727_10016696_pt1 | contig 11809 bp, 10 predicted proteins | sample WisWelCaveWW1625_FD_202498 | JGI IMG/M metagenome (GOLD analysis project Ga0247727, IMG submission 202498) | Biofilm microbial communities from Wishing Well Cave, Virginia, United States - WW16-25 | ecosystem: Environmental > Aquatic > Deep subsurface > Groundwater > Cave microbial mat | place...
GGGCAGACACACAGGTCTGCCCCTACAATTTTACGATTTTAATGATCGTGCGATGCCCCGCTCTTTCCCAGGTCGGCCTTGACGACGAAACTGTTCTTCGCGGCATATTTCTCTCCCGCCGCGAGGCCGGAGACCACTTCCACCCATGTCCCGTCGCTTCGCCCCAATTCCAGAGGCCGCGCCTCAAATTGCTCTCCGTATTGAACGAAGACGACATTCCAGTCCCGAAAGGTCTGAATGGCTTCGGCTGATACAGCCACCGGCACCGGAATCTCTTCCTGTATGATCTCCACCGTCACAAAAAGGCCTGGCCGCCAAAGCCCCTTTGGATTCGGAATATCGACATGGGCCGACGCCGCCCGACTCTGTTCACCGACCAATGGGCCGATAAAGGCAATCTTCCCCGTCGCCTCCTCGCCCACCTCCTTAGACCGCACCGTGACCGTCTGTCCCAACCGAACCGCGCGCAGGTCGCGGGAGTAGACGGTAATATCACCCCAAACCGTCGAGAGGTCGGCGATCACGAAGATGTCGGCATCTTCGGTGACGGCCTCTCCGACGGTGACTCGTTTTTCGATAATCATCCCGTCAATAGGGGATCTCAATTCATAACGTGTGAGCGATTTGGGAACGAAAGGTGCGCGGACTTCCCTTTCTATTACGGTTCCTTCAGGCTCTACAGCCAGTACAACAAGATCGGTGTGCGAAAGTCCCAGAGCCAAGAGCTTCTGCTCGGCGACTTGTCTTGCAATCTCGGCCTCTTCCAGCCTATGACGGCTGGCAAGATAATCCTGCTCTGGCGAGATTTTTTTCTTCCAGAGATTTTCTTCTCTTACGAAAGCCGCTTGGGCAAACTCAAGACGGTGTACCGATTCTATGTATTCCGTTTTTTCTTCTGCCAAATCTCTGCTGTCGAGCACGGCGATAATTTCTCCCTTTTTGACTTTGTCACCCAGATTTTTACGGACCTCTATCACGACGCCTGCAACTCTTGGGACCAGATGCGCCATCTTGTTTTTATTGATAACAATCTCGCCGGGGAGTTCGAGGATGGTTTTCATTCGAACCGGGCCAGCCATCTCGATTTCAATGCCGGTGGCTTCTGCCGCCGCTTTCGTCATCGCCACCCTCCCTTCCACCTGAGCGTATTCCCAGCGGTGGGTTTTGCCGTTTCGCTCGGCCACGATCTTCACGTCAAATGAATGCGGCTCTTCGACGGTCTGATCGCCCCGCAAATAGTCCCCCTCTTTTTGGAACCGAATCTCGTCCACCCGCCCGCCAAGCCGGTGAAGGGCGACCGTAAATTGGACCGCGCTGGGATCAATCGGCTTTTCTTGCGCGTAGAAGTAAGCCCGAAATTGTGGTGGAACCCCCTGCTCGTAGATGGCAAGTTCCACCTGAAAGTCGCCGTCGGACAGAAGCCTTCCGCGATGCGGCCCCTTCGAGACCCTCTCACCTTCACGTCCCTTCTCCTCTTCGTGGGCATCACTCTCCGTGGATGTTTTCTCCATTTTCAAAATCGTCCATGCCAGAACGATCCCCACAAGGAGGACGACGGCGACAGACATGATTTTTTTGCTATTCATTTTGAGGACTCCTTGGTGAGCAAATGACCTCTGTCGGAGGGGCCAACCACACTGCCCCCATTGTCAGGGGGGACTTCTCCTCTGTTGTCGAAGAGGTTGCTGCTCTGACCTATTATTGAGGGACTCTCTCCTCCACTGATAAGGGGAGGCCGGGAGGGGTTTGTCTTTCTCCCTTCTCCATCGACTCCCCGATCAGCCCTTGTCCCGCTGCCATCGCCCGGTGATAGTCGGTCAGGGCGCGCAGATGTTGCGCACGCGCACCAAAGAGCGTCCGTTGCGCGTCCAGTACATCCAGCAATCCAAACTTGCCGAGGCGGTACCCCTCGTTCACCGCCTCAAATGCCTGCGTGGCCCCAGGCAGAACCTTCTCCGTAAGCGATGTCGCCTCAATGTGCGCGGTCGAGAGTGCGCGGTAGGCGTCGGAGAGTGCGGTCGCAACCCGAACCGCTGCCGCCCGCCGCTCTTCTTTCCCCTTCGTCAGCCTGGTGCGCGCCTCCGCTATCCCGCCCTGATTCCGGTTGAAGATCGGCAGGGGAAGCGAGAGGCCGAGCGTGAAGACATTGTCTCTGGTCGATTCATATCGCCGGACACCGCCCGTCAGGGTCAGATCGGGAACGGCCTGCAATTGCGCAAGATCGACCGTGGCCTGGCGCTTGGCGATTTCGGTGTCCCATCGGGCGAGTTCTGGATTTTGCGAGAGACGCGTTGTAAGCGTGTCAAAGGCGGGAATCGGTAAAACGGGGCCAAGCGTCCCTTCCGCCTTTTGAGATTGTGGCATCGTGTTTCCCCAAGTTGCCGCCAATCGCTTGCGGGCGGCGTCCCATTCCGCTCCGGCCAGATCACGTTCGATCCCCGCCGAGGCGAGCGCGACGTTCGCCCGAATCTCATCAATCGGCGACACCTTCCCCGCCCGCACCCGCTCGGAGACGACACGGGCCATCTCTTCCGCTAGCCGAACCGTCTCTTCGGTCAACGCCAGTTGCTGCTGTGCCCCCAGCAAATCGGTAAAGGATTGGGAGACTTGTGTGAATACCGCGATCCGCTTGGTCTCGTAATCCCACCCGGCCAAGTCACGCGAAAGCACCGCGACCTCGCGCCGCTTCGTCCGCTTTCCTCCCAGCTCAATGAGTTGGTGCAGTTGCAGGGTCCCCTCCGAAGACGTTGGACCGCCAAAGTCTTGCAGGTCGGCGCCGAGGGTTGGATTGGGAAGAAGCCCCGCCTGGAGGGTCGCGGCTTCCTGTGCGCGAACTTCCCATGAGAAGGCCCGAAGTTCCGGGTTGTGCGTCAGCGCCAACGCCTGCGCCTGTCGCAGCGTGACGGTGCCGGTCGGCGCTTCCTGCGGGCGTGGCGACAGCGGGGATTCTTCAGCGTGGGCGGTGACGCCGGTGTGCGATTCGAGGAAAAATATAAAGGTTAAGACAAGGATGATGTGAAAGCGCATGCGTCCTCCAATCGTAAAAGTTGTCATTTCGAAGAGCGACGCGACTGAGAAACCTTAAGATCGGCGGTTCTTTCCACATTCGCAGCAAGAGCGAATTTTGGCGTGAAATAATCCCAGTCACACGACACAGGGTGGTCATATCTACTGTTGCCGTTCGATCTTTTCTTGACACTTTTTTTTGGGGCATGGTAGCGTTCCGACGTGTCCATCGTAAAGAATCCGCGCGCAGTCCTGTCAGGAATCCGCCCGATGTCGAAGGTTCAAGTAGGCACATCCCAACCCCTGCTACCCCAAGTCCGGGTCGTTGATTTATATCTTCGTGAGCCGCCGGGGTTGGCTGGCGACCCCGCACTGACCGTCATCGCGGAGGCGGCGCGGATCATCGCGGCGGGCGGCGTCGTCGCCCTGCCGACCGACACCCTTTATGGTCTTGCGGTCGATCCGTGTAATGCTGCGGCGGTCGAGCGGCTGTTTCAGGTCAAACAGCGCCCCGCTGAAAAACCGATCTCCCTTCTCATTTCCGATCGAGCGATGCTCCGTGAATGGGTTGTGGACGTGACCCCAGAGGCCAAATGCCTGATGGACGCCTTCTGGCCCGGCCCGCTGACGCTCATCTTCAAAGGAGCCGCGCTGCCGGATCGTCTGACGGCTGGCACGGGGACGATCGCCATTCGGCTTCCCTCCGACCCATTCCTCGTACGGCTGATTGAGGCGGTTGGCCGACCGATCACCGCCACCAGCGCCAACCTTTCGGGCGGCCCAGATCTACATTCGGCGCAACAGGTGTTCGCCACACTCGGCGGGGCGGTCGATCTCATCATCGACGGCGGTATCCGGACGGGCCTCCCCTCCACCCTTGTCGATGTCACCGGCATGGTCCCGACGCTCATCCGGCACGGGGTGATTCAGACCGTGTCGCTCGCGCCTTATCTCTCCCGCCCATCGCCATGAAATCGACCTTCCACCGCATCCTGCATCCACGTTCACGCCGCGTCAGGTCGTGGCTGATCCTCGGTGTCGGCTGGCTTGTTGTGCTTTGGTTCCCCACCGTCCTCTTTGCGGCGGAGGCCCGAATCGACAACGTCCACGTGGCACGGAAGAACGGCCGCCTCGTCGTCTCCGCCGTGCTGCGCAACGGGTTTGGTGAAAAGACGCTGCAAGAGCTCCACAACGGCCTGCCGAAAGATTTTTATTACGACCTCGTTTTGAAACGAAAACAGAAAAACTTTCTCGACGAGGAGATCCTGGCCAAAACTCTTCGCACCACTGTACGTTACGATACCCTCAAACTCCAATACGCCGTGACGAAGGAGGACGGTACCGACCGTCAGACCACCACCTGGGACGACCTCGAATCGATGCAGCGGGACGTGGCGAAGATTGACCGGGTGGCGCTCGCACCGGTCGACATTCTCCTGCCGGACCGGCGCTATTACGTGGACGTGCAGGCGCAGATGCGGACGGCGCGGCTGCCGTTTTATCAGGAATATTTTTTATTCTTCATCCCCTTTCTCGAAATCGACACCCGCTGGGCGCATTCCGGGGTGTTCACGCGATGACCGCCGCCCTCGCCACTGCCGCCCCGCGCCCCAAACGGTCGATGCGCGTCGTCTGGATCACGGCGTTCTTTCTGACGTTGTCGGTGTCGCTGACCCTCTGGTTTTTTCGGGGAATGGCCGGCGCGTCGTTCTCCACGAACCTTCTGATGTTGACGCTGGTGAACGTCAACATCGCGCTGGCCCTCATCCTGCTGCTGCTGCTGTCGCGCAACCTCACGAAACTCTACTTCGAGCGGCGGCAGAAAATGCGGGGGGCCGGGTTCAAGGCCAAACTCGTCGCCGCATTTTTGGCCCTGTCGCTCATCCCCACGCTCCTGCTCTTTGGCGTGGCCAGCCGCCTGATTACCCGCAGCATCGACCACTGGTTTTCCCTGCCGGTCGAGCAGTCGCTCCAGCAGGCGCTCGCGGTGGGGCAGGATTATTATCAATCTCGCCAGCAGGAGGTGATCGAACGCGCGGGCGCGCAGGCGCGCCTTGCCGAGACCCAGCCGGGTTTGGTGGATGACCCACTGGCCCGCGCAGCGTTTGTGGCAGCAGCGCAGGGTGCCGATCGGTCGGCGCAGGTTTACTTTTTGACGCCGGATTATCGCCCACTCGACATCATTCCGACGCCCGCGCCTCCCACGCCATTCCTGTTGCGGGGCATTAGGAGCGCCCTGCCGGTCAGCACGATCCAATCGGCCCCAGACGGCGATCATGTCCTGGGGGCTGCGGCCGTTCGGATGGCGGGTAAGGTGGTGCTGATCGTCGTGATTGATACCCTGATTCCCGCGCCGCTGGTATCGAAGATGGAGAAAATTCGGACGGCGACCGATGAGTATCATCATCTGGCGGCGTTCAAAGCCCCGATCAAGGGAAGTTATCTCCTCTCGTTTTTTATTATCGTCCTGCTGATCGTTTTCGCGGCGGTCTGGTTCGGGGTTTATCTTGCGCGCAGCATTACGGTGCCGATTCAGTCTCTGGCGGAAGGGACACAGGCGGTGGCCGCGGGGAATCTTGATGTGCGGATCGACGTTCAGGCGACCGACGAATTGGGACTGCTGGTCGATTCATTCAACCGGATGACGGCGGATTTGAAGCGTAGCCGCGAGGCACTCATTCGGGCCGAGAAGATTGCGACCTGGCAGGAGATGGCGCGGCAGATGGCGCATGAGATCAAAAACCCGCTGACGCCGATTCAACTCTCCACCGAGCGTCTGCGCAAGAAGTATTTCGAGCGCGCGGCCGATTTCGACCAGATCTTCGACGACGCCACGCGGACGGTGATTAACGAGGTGCAGGGACTCAAAACGCTGGTCGACGCTTTTTCGCAGTTTGCCAGGATGCCGACCCCGACGCTTGCGCGCCAGAAGATCGACCCGATGATCGAAGAGGTGATTGCGCTCTATCGGGCGGGGTATAAAGACGTTCAGTTTTCGGCGCGGCTTGATTCCACAACGCCGCCGCTCGCGTTGGATTCGGATCAGATCAAACGCGTCTTTGTGAATCTGTTTGATAACGCCATTCATGCGATGGCCTCGCGCGGTGCGCTGACGGTCGAGAGCCGGTTCGACGGCACCGCAGGCCGCGTCTCCATCCTCGTGTCGGACGACGGCGCGGGGGTGGCGCCGGACGATTTCAGTCGGCTGTTTCTCCCCAATTTCTCGCGCAAAAAACATGGGTCGGGTTTGGGGCTGGCCATCGTCCACCGGACGATGCGCGACCACAACGGCCAAATTGCCGCCGCCCCCCGCGTGCCCTGCGGCACCACATTCACCCTGGAGTTTCCCGTATGAACCCCGAAACGATTTTGGTCGTGGACGATGCCCCCGCCATCCTCTCTTCCCTCTCCGGCATTTTGATGGACGAAGGCTACGACGTGCAGATTGCAGAAGGGGGCATCGAGGCGCTTGCGATGGTGCAAGCCAACCCGCCCGCCCTCGTCCTGCTTGATATCTGGATGCCCGATCTCGACGGCGTGGAGGTGCTCCGGCGGATCCGAAGCCTGTCGCCGGAAACACGGGTGATCATGATGTCGGGCCACAGCTCCATCGAGACTGCCGTGAAGACGATTAAAATCGGGGCGTACGACTACCTGGAGAAACCGATCTCGCTGGAGAAGGTGGTGATGCTCGTGAAACACGCGCTGGATGAGCGACGGCTCTCTTTCGAAAATCTGGCGCTGAAAAGTCGGCGTGATCCCGGCAAAGAGGACGAATCGCTTCGGGTCGGGACGCCGACCGAATCAATCGCATCGCCGCTGCCACTGCGAGCGGCGCGGGCACAGTTCGAGCGGGGCCACATTCTGGCGCAACTCGAAGCGTGCCGATGGAACATCCCGACAACGGCCGAGACCCTGGCGATCACCCGCGCCCACCTCTATCGCAAAATGAACCTGCTAAAAATCACACCCCCCCCAGAATCGGCCGGTGGCGCCGGGTGAGAAGGTGGATCGGCGTGTCACTGCCATCTCTCCTTGTCGATCCTCTCTGCCGACGAGTGACAACAAGCCAAATCCAGATGCTTGTGACAGGATTTGGCTGCGTGGTATCCTCCCGCCCGTTTTGAGAAGCATGTCACGGCACGCAATCCTGACTTCTGACGCCCCATTCCTCATGAGGTATTGATGCCTGTTTTGAACATTCGCCAGCTGCGCACGCGCATTCGCAGCACGAAGAAGACTGCGCAGATTACCAAGACCATGCAGATGGTCTCGGCCTCCCGGCTCAAGAAGTCTCATGAGGTTCTCCGCCAGGCGACCCCCTACGCCCAAAAGATGGATCAGTTGCTCGGCCACCTTTTGCAAACGGGGGCAGCGCTTTCTCATCCTTTCCTGGCCGCGCGGGAGGTGAAGACCATCGCCCTCGTCGTGGTCACGTCCGATCGGGGTCTTTGCGGCGCCTACAATTCGAATGTCATCGCGCAGGTCGAGGCGTTCATCGCCACGCCGCGCACGGCTGCCGTCGAACTGGTTTGCATCGGGAAGAAGGGGAATGATTACTTCAAGGGAAAGCCGTGGCCGATTCGGCATCGTTATCTCGACATCGCCGGAAAGCCCGACTTTGAAAAAATCTCGAAAATCACCCGCCAGATCACCGACGATTATCTCGCTGGCGCGGTGGACGAGGTCGATGTCGTCTCCTCCATCTACATTTCGGCCATGTCGATCCGTCCGGAGCGGGTGAAGTTTCTCAACCTCCAGCGCGAGACGGCGGCGGGACCCATTGTGCCGACCTTGCTTGAGCCGAATCTCACGACGATTTTGGATCGGTTTCTGCCGGAATACATCGCGTCGAAGATGTACATGGCACTCGTCTCGGCCTTCACGGCGGAGAACTCCGCGCGGATGATCGCCATGAAAACCGCCACCGACAACGCAAAGGAGATGATCGGTCGGCTCACGCTACAGAGCAACAAAGTCCGCCAGGCCACCATTACCAAAGAACTTTTAGAGATCGTCACCGCAGGCGAGGCGCTGAAGGCGTAGCACTCGTGAGATCGCGGGATACCGCAGATATACACACAGGAGATCACAATGGTAACGGGTGAAATTGTTCAGGTGATTGGGCCGACGGTCGATTTGCGTTTTTCGGCGGAGACGCTGCCGCCGATCTTCAACGCCATTCGGATTGACGACCCCACGTCGGGGACGCAGACGATTGTGGAGGTCGCGCAACACATTGGGAATAATGTTGTTCGCTGCATCGGCATGGGGACGACCGATGGCCTGGTGCGCGGAATGACGGGGGTCGATCTCGGCGGGCCGATCTCGGTGCCGGTCGGGGAACAGTCGCTGGGGCGCATCTTCAATGTGCTCGGCGCGCCGATTGATGGCTTTGGCGAGGTGGCCGATCCAAATCAGCGCTGGGCGATCCATCGCAACAGCCCCGCCTTTGAGGAGCAGGTGCCGGTGACCTCCATTTTAGAGACGGGCATCAAGGTGGTCGATCTGCTGGCCCCCTACGCGAAGGGTGGAAAGATCGGACTCTTCGGGGGTGCTGGCGTCGGCAAGACGGTCATTATCATGGAGTTGATCCGCAACATCGCCACCGAACATGGCGGCTACTCGGTCTTCGCTGGCGTCGGCGAGCGAACCCGCGAGGGGAACGAACTTCACCGCGAAATGAGCGAGTCTGGGGTGTTGAGCAAAACGGTGCTCGTCTTCGGCCAGATGAACGAGCCGCCCGGCGCGCGGCTGCGCATCGCCCTCGCCGGTTTAACGATGGCGGAATACTTCCGGGACGAGAAGGGGCAGGACGTCCTCCTTTTTATCGACAACATCTTTCGGTTTGTGCAGGCGGGGTCAGAGGTGTCGGCGCTTTTGGGACGGATGCCATCGGCGGTCGGATATCAGCCGAGCCTCGGCACCGAGATGGGCGAGCTTCAGGAGCGGATCACCTCCACCACCCGCGGCTCCATCACCTCCGTTCAGGCGATCTACGTGCCGGCAGATGACATCACCGATCCGGCGCCCGCCACCACGTTTACGCATCTTGACGCCACGACGGTGCTGTCGCGCCAGATCGCGGAACTCGGCATCTACCCCGCCGTCGACCCGCTCGATTCGACCTCCCGCCTCATGAGTCCCACGCTCCTCGGCGAGGTGCATTACCAAACGGCCAGGGCGGTTCAGCGGATTCTGCAGCGTTATAAAGATCTGCAAGACATCATCGCCATTTTAGGAATGGACGAACTGGCCGAAGAAGACCGGCTGGTGGTGCAACGGGCCAGGAAGGTGCAGCGCTTCCTGTCGCAGCCGTTCTTCGTCGCCGAGGCCTTCACCGGCGCGCCGGGGCGCTACGTGAAGCTGGCCGATTCGATCAAGGGCTTCCAGATGATTCTTGAGGGTAAACTCGACGACCTCCCAGAGCAGGCGTTTTACATGGTCGGAACCATCGAAGAAGCCCAGGAAAAAGCCGCCCGCCTCAACATTTGATTTTGCAGATGTGCGTGCGATTATGTCTGAAGGTGGTGCGGCATTAATGGCAGTAAGACATCACTTCATACGGTTAGTGAAAGAAAAGGGAAATATAATTCTAAAGTTATAAAATCGCGTAATAAGTCACGTCAATAAACCGAGGGATGAGCGGGTTGTTTTATCAGGAAACAGGGGGCGTCTATCGGTCGGCAGGTTGATCGGGCGACGCTTCGTGTGGTACCAGTTTGGCGTTGCATCCGTGTCGCTTCACCCAATCACCCACATTAAAGGAGAAGGAAAAATGGCAAACGAAATTGAAGTCGGGCAGGTCGCTCCCGCGTTTACGCTCAAGGATCAGGATCAAAAGGAAGTGAAACTCAGCGATTTCCAGGGCAAGAAGAACGTCGTGCTGGCCTTCTATCCGCTCGACTGGAGCCCCGTCTGCACCAACGAGAACAAGTGCATTACAGACGATCTGTCGAAGTTTTCCGATAGTAATACCGAGGTGTTGGGGGTCAGCATCGACTCCACCTGGTCGCACAAGGCATGGGCCGACGCCCTCGGTTTGAAGCATCGTCTCCTCTCCGACATCAAGCGCGAGGCCGTTCAGGCGTACGGGCTTTACCTTGCTGAGGCCAACATCGGAAAGCGGGCGACGGTCATCGTCGATAAGGCCGGCGTCGTCCGTTACAAGAAGGTGCAAGAGATTACCTCCGCGCGCGACAACAACGAGATCATCGCCGCACTGAAGTCGATCACCTAAACTGTCGAGGCGTCCATTCGACCCGTTACACAACGTCTCTCCGCCCCTGTTCCCATTTTGGAAATGAGCGGGGAGACGTTTCTGTTTTGGAGATAATTTGGAATTGCCGATCGTCAACGACGCAAACTATCCAGACTTCATGGCGGCGGAGTCGGCGGTGATCACGTTCGGCATGATCTCCTGTGTTGCGTGCGAGGCGTTCGACCCGATCTTTCGTGCGGTCGCCGAGCGCTACCAGGGGATCGTCATGTTCGGAAAGGCGAAGATGCACGTTCCCGGCGCTTGCCGGGAGATCAAAAAGCAGTTTTCCTTTGAAACCTTTCCCACAACCCACTTCTACAAAAAAGGCACGCTGCTCCACACCGCAACCGGTCGTCTCGACGAGGCCGACCTTATTCACCAGATCGAAACCCACGCCCTTCTCTCCGGTACCGAAGACCGTTTACCCAAGCCACTGGCATGATCACCGCTAAAATATTCACATCCCATTGATTTTAATTGTCTTGTTTATCTTTTAACGTGAAGCCACCCAATTATTTAAGGCAGGGGTAGCATGAAAAAGTCTGTAGACACGATACTGGCTCAAATTAAAGACTGCATTGCCACGAATAAATACAAAGCGATTGAAACAGACAAGGTAGAGTTAAAGGACTTGTCGGGAGGCGTCTCTGCCGAACTCTATAAATCCGCGTGTGCGTTTTTAAACGCCGAAGGTGGCATCATTATCATCGGCGTTCACAGCGACGAGAGCCAAAAAACGTTGAGGTTTACGGGCTTTAATCCTGAAATAGAAGACAAACTCAAGGAACTGCCCAAGCAGTTCTCCCGCCCCCCCCAACGGGAGACAATTGACCTGTCCGTTTTCTTTAAATACGAGATTCGGGAGTTTTTGGACGGTCGCGTCTGCGTTGTCTATGTGGACAAACTGGATGAAGAGGGAAAATATGTTTTCTACAAAAATGAGGCCTACAAGCGAATCCTCACGGGCGACCATAAACTCACCCGCCCAGAAATAGAAGCGCAGAATGAAGCACGCGAGGAAATCAAAAATGCGCGCGAGCTAAAAACGGTCGATCAAGCCACGTTGGACGTTTTGGACGTAGACAAACTCAATGAGTATATTTTACGCCTCAATCGGGATATTCGAGTGGAAACGCTCAAGCCGGATATCCATTCCGCTCTTTCATTTCTGACGCGTAAAGCGTTTGTGCTAAAAGACACTCCAACCTTATTGGGAATGTTGGTCTGCGGAAAGAATCTCGAAGATTACGTTGGCGGTCGTTGTCAGGTGGATGGATTTGTGGACTCGCCCGTGCAAATTGCAGAGAATAAACAAGTATTGAAAGATAATGTTCTGACGTTAATGGAACGCAGCGTTGGCTTTATTTATAGAAACATTCAGGTGGGCGTAAGTCACGCTAAAAGCGGCACGGAGACGCCGGAATACCCTGAGAAATTAATCCGTGAAACCGTCAATAACGCTTTAGCCCACCGCGATTATGGGATTGACAAGTTTATCAACATCATTATCCAACCCAATGAAAGTATTGAGATTCGAAATCC